>Ga0209746_1001127_pt1 | contig 13054 bp, 10 predicted proteins | sample BarGraNGADG00211_3_FD_184496 | JGI IMG/M metagenome (GOLD analysis project Ga0209746, IMG submission 184496) | Arctic peat soil microbial communities from Barrow, Alaska - Barrow Graham LP Ref core NGADG0011-211 (SPAdes) (version 2) | ecosystem: Environmental > Terrestrial > Soil > Wetlands >...
CACCGCAAGCTCGACGAGGCCGTCTGCGCCGCCTACGGCTGGCCGCGCTCGATCGCCGCCGACCCCGACGAGACCAACGCCCGCCTGCTCGCCCTCAACCAGGAAATCGCTGCCGGCAACCGCCCGTACGACCCTTTTGGTCATCTGCGTGAGCCGGCGAACGAACCGTCCTGATCTTCGCGCGACCCATGTCGGCGCCTTCTCCGGCAGAGGTAAGGAGCGCTGCCTAGGCCGGGAGGTAGCGTAGGTCTTTCTTGCGTACGATCTGCTTCCCGAATGGAACCAGCGCGGCGCCGGCCATCTTGAAGGAACCGACCCCGAGCGGAATACCGATGATCGTCAGGCAGAGGAGGGCGCCGGAGATCAGGTGCGACAGGGCGAGCCACCAACCCGCGAGCACAAACCAGAGAACGTTGCCGAACACGCTCAGGCCGACGTTTCTCGTTTCGGCGGGGATTATCGTGCGGCCGAAGGGCCAAAGGGCGTAGCCGCCCAGCTTGAGCGACTGCTTGGCGAAGGGCAGTCCGACAATCGTGATCGCCAGCAGGACGGCAGCGATGACGTACTCGATCGCGAGCCAGAAACCGGCCAAGACGAGCCAAAGGATGTTGAGGATCAGGCGCATTGGAATCCTTTGCTTGGGGGTGACTCCGAACACTCCCACCGCCTTGCTCTTGTGTCAATGTCAGCGAAAGCTTGCGTGTCAGCCTAAAGCGCCGCCCATCGCAGGCCGATCTGCTTAGCGTGGAATCCCAGTGCAGGATCTGCGGCGAGCTCTGGCCACTCGAGCAGCATCTTCCCGCTCACGAGGGCGGAGGATGCCCGAGTTGCGGCGGTTCGCCGCTTTGCGACACCTGCGGTCACCCGAGGCGCGACCACGTAGGCACCTTCTCCGGCAACGGTAAGCAGCTCTGCCGGGCGCATCGCCACGACATTCAAGTCCTGATCGACGTTACGTGCACCTGTACGCAATACGTCCCGCGGACGGGCCGGTTTTCCGACGCGAAGTTCGCCGAGCCGGGTCCCGACATCAACGGGCCGATTCCGCGCCTGCGGCCGCCGGCCGCCTAGGGCGCCCCCGCGCTACCCGAAGGTGAAGCTGAAAGCCTGAACGCCGGGCGTGAAGCGCAGCTCGAGCAGGCCGTTTTGCGCGAGCCTCGAGCTGAAGACCGTGTACAGCCGGTCGGAGGTGACCGAGATCGATCCGAGCGGCTTGCCGTCGAGCAGAGTCGTCACGCGGCCCCTTCCGCCGAGCACGATGTAGACGTCGCCGGCGTGGAAGTTGAGCTCCAGTCGCGCGCCGGGCCCGGCCAGCGCCGTCTGGCCGGAGAGCGTCCAATTGCCGCCGAAGGAGATCGAATCCCGAGGCACCGTGGCGGCGAGCGTGAACTGCGCCGGCCTTCCTGTGACCAGGCGCGAGCCGGCGTAGTGGCTGCGGTCTAACCGGTCGGGGCCGAGATAGGTCTCGGGCGTGGTCGTCTCGGTCGGGGTCGTGTCGAGGAGCGATCTGGAGCGGCCCTTGACACCGAGCAGCGTCCGGATCTCGGCCTCGGTCTTTGCGTAGTTGCCCTCGCCGAAGTGGACGCTGCGAATCTGGCCGGTCTTGTCGACGAGGTAGTCCGCGGGCCAGTACTGGTTCGAGTATGCGCTCCAGGTGGAGAAGTTGTTGTCGAGCGCCACCGGCCAGCTGACTCCGAGCAGCCGGGTGGCGCCGCGAACGTTCGAGAGCACGTGCTCGAAGGCGAACTCCGGCGAGTGCACGCCGACGATCTGCAGGCCGTAGCGGTGGTAGGCGGCGTACCAGGCGCGCAGGTGCGGCAGCGTGCGCAGGCAGTTGATGCAGGAGTAAGTCCAGAAGTCCACCAGCACGACCTTGTGGCGCAGGCCCTTGATCGTCAGCGGCCTGTTCGACGGCGTGTTCAACCAGGCGGCGATCCCCTGGAAGTCCGGCGCCGTGCCGTAATCGGGGAGGCCGGAGCCCGCTTGTTTCGACGGCTTCGGCTTGGGCAGCCCGCCGCTGCCTCGTAGCCGGGCAAGCCGGCGCGCCGCGGGGCTGGACTGCTCGGTATGCCGCTGCAGCGAGCTCGTGTAAGAGCCGAGGTCGGTCTGCAGCGTCTGGTCGAGGTTGAAGACGATGCCGACGACGGCGGCGGCCATGATCGCGCCGAGCGCGGGACGGAACCAGCGCCTACCGGCGCGCAGCCGCCGCGTTGCTCGTTGCCCCCCGATCGCCACGAGCAGGAGCACGAGGCCCGCACCGAGCGCGTAGAAGAGCGTCACCAAGACGGCGTCGAGGCCAACGCGGTGCTGGGCGGCAAGCACCGTGACAGTGGCCAACACCGGCCCGGCGCAGGGCACGAAGACAAGCCCGAGGCTGACGCCGAGGAGGAAGCCTCCACCGAGCTCACCGCCGGCATGCCAGCGGCTCAGGCGCGCGAACGGCGCTTCGATCAGAAGTCCGATTCGCGGCACGAGCAGGGAGGCAGCGAGCAGAAAGAGCAGCACAATTGCGGCGTTTCGCAGCGTGTCCTGCGGCAGCCGAAGCGCCGAGAGAAGCGCCGTCGCGGTTAGTGTGAAAACGGTGAAGCTGGCAACGAGGCCGGCGATGATCGCGTACGGTCGCCGTCGCTCGCCCGCCGCCCCGCCGGCCAGCACGATCGGCAGCACCGGCAACACGCAGGGCGAGACGGCGGTGATGATGCCGGCCACGAACCCGACTAGGAGAAGTAGCGCCACTGTTTCTCTAACGTTCGGCGCCGCGCAGTCATTTCAGCGGGTCGCGATCGAGACGCGCCGAGCGAGCCTGCCCGCCTTCTAGCGGCGCCGGAGCTTACCGCGGCACTTCGAGCAACAGCCCGCGCGCTTGTGCGCGCGGCGCCTGTGCTTGCGAGCCGGAAGTAGCAGCACGACGACGAGCCCGATTCCTGCGACCGCGCCGACCTGCGCCAGGCGCTTGGCACGATGCAGCCGCCGCGAGACGACCGGCCCGAGCTCGTCGATGTCATCCTCCAAGCGGGCCCGCACGGCCTCTATTTGCGCACGGATCTGAGCCGAGTCTTTAGCCATTCGACGTTCTCCTTGCTGGTCTCGATCGCTTGTTTCGGAACTGGCGGAACGGCCGAGCGCAGGCACCTGACTCCTATCAGCACGCACGCGCCCGTGAGTAGTGCGAGCAAGCCCGCCACGATCAGCGCGGCCGCCCAGCCCGGCACAACCAGCGCCACCGCCAGGATTGCCGCGGTCACGAGCGTCGCGATCAACATCAGCCCGGCCAAGACAGCCGCGATGAGCAGGCCGACTCCGAGCGCGGCATTTCGCCCCTTCGAGGCGAGCTCGCTCTTCGCCAGCTCGACCTCGAGCCGGGCCAGCTCACGCAGGTCCGCGGCGAGCTTCTTCCCGCTCGAGCCGCGCTCTTTCTTCTCGCCGTTCATCTCAACCTTGCCATACCCTCGCCTGCTCCAAGCCAAGCATAGGCGCCCGCGAGGAAGCCGGCGCGACCGTCCCCGCCGACGCGCCAAGTACCGTTTGCTCCGGTTAGATGGACACGCCACGTCGCTACGTCGCTTTCGACATCGAGACGGCCAAGGTGCTGCCCGAGTCGGTGACGGATCTGATGGATCATCGGCCGCTCGGCATCGCCTGCGTGGCCGCTGTCGTGTCCGGGCGAGAGGAGCCCTTCGTCTGGCACGGAGCAAACGGCGACGAGCCGGCGGCGCAGATGTCGCCTGCCGAGGTGCGCTCGATGATCGAGCAGTTCGCCGCCTGGGTGGACGAGGGCTACACGCTTCTCTCCTGGAACGGTCTCGGCTTCGACTTCAACGTTCTGGCCGAGGAATCGGGCCTCGCAGAGGAATGCGCCCGCATCGCCTTGGGCCACGTGGACATGATGTTTCACGTCGTCTGCGAGCTCGGCTACCCGGTGGGTTTGGGGAAGGCGGCAGAGGGGTTCGGCTTGCCCGGAAAGTGCGCCGGCCTCGCGGGCTGCGACGCCCCGGTGATGTGGGCTCAGGGCCGCTACGCCGACGTTCTCGAGTACAACCTCCAGGACGCCAGGCTGGCGCTCACGATCGCGCTCGAAGCGGAGCGTCGGGGCGAGCTTCTCTGGGTCACGCGCCGGGGAACCATTGGACGCATGCCCCTGAATAAGGGCTGGCGCTCCGTTCAGGAGGCACTTCAGACGCCGCTGCCAGACACGTCCTGGATGTCCGACCCGCCGACTCGAGACGATTTCACCGCCTGGTTGCCGTCCGACTCGCTTCTGCACTAGCGACCAGCCGGGGAAGTTGTTCGCCGCGGCCGGCGCGGACGAAACGGTAAGGATCCGGGCCGTTCCCGAAGCCGCTCAGAGCGCCTGAGTAGCGCCCTCGCCGCCCGCCCGCGGGCCCGCCGGCAATTCCATCCCCCGAACGGGTCACTTCGATCTGCTCACGCCGTAGCGCCGCCGCGCGGAAACGGTGGCCCGGTCGAACGGCTGGTTGCCGCGGGCAAGCACTAACCGAGGATGGACGCCGACTGAGTCTCTCCGATCGCCTGGGTATGGGCAATCGAGGCCTCGGATTGCATTGCTGGAAGCCGGTTCGGCGAGCCGGGCGAGCCGGCGATTTCGGAGTAGGGAATCGTCGCTTCGTCCGCTGGTGCGTCGCTTCCACGCTTGTCGCGCTGCTGCTCTCGGGCCCGGTGGTGCAAAAAGCCGCCACGAGCCCGAACCCGGGCGACGCCATCCACGCACAGCCCGCGCTCTGCGTCGTCACGCATCCCGGCGAGTGCAAGGCCAGCGCCGCCGTGAGCCACAAGAAAGCGAAGAAGAAGGCGAAGGGCTGCGCGGCCAAGGCACGTAAGCACACGAAGAAGTGCATCGCGCTGGCTCGCAAGAAGGCGAAGAAGAAGTCGAAGAGCAGCGCCGGCGCCACCACAAAATCGGCGGGCGCGCTTCCCGACGGCTACGGGCCGGCGCAGTTCCGCGGCGCCTACGATCTGCCCTCCACCGCGGCGCGCTCGCAAACGATCGCGATCGTGACGGCCTACGACAACCCCAACATCGAGAAGGATCTTCGCGTCTATTCCAAGACCTTCTCGCTGCCGGTTTGCAGTAGCTCGAACGGCTGCTTCCGCAACGTGAACGGAGCCGGCAAGAAGGCTCCGCTCCCCGCCCGTAACGCTCTCTGGGCGCTCGAGACCTCGCTCGATGTCGAGGTCGCTCACGCGGTCTGCTCCGACTGCAAGATCCTTCTCGTCGAGGCGGCGTCGAGCTCGGTCAGTGATCTCGTGGCCGGTGTTGACACCGCGGTGAAGCTCGGAGCCGACGTGATCTCGAACTCCTGGGTGGTGAACGAGTTTCGCGGCGAGATCTCTCTCGACCGGCACTTCAATCGTCCCGGGATCGCCATTACCGCCGCTTCGGGTGATACCGGTTATGGAGTGAAATGGCCCGCGGCCTCGCCGTATGTGACCGCTGTCGGCGGTACCACGCTCGATCTCGACAGCTCCAATTCCCGCATCCGCGAGAGCGCCTGGGAGCTGGGCGGCTCCGGTTGCTCGGCCTACGAGGTCAAGCCTGACTGGCAGTCGGACACCGGTTGCGCGCGGCGGACCGTTCCGGATGTCGCGGCCGTCGCCAACCCCGACACCGGTGCCGCGGTCTACGACTCCTACGGCTACTCCGGACGGCGCGGTTGGTTCAAGGTCGGCGGCACGAGCCTGGCCGCACCGATAGTGGCGGCAATCTACGCGCTCGCCGGCAATGCGGGCGACGTTGTCGCGGGCTCATATCCCTACGCCCACTCCTCCGCGCTGTTCGACGTTCAGGAAGGCGCGAATGGGAGCTGTTCCTCGGCTTACCTGTGCACCGCCGCCGCCGGGTACGACGGCCCAACCGGGTTCGGTGCTCCGGCAGGCGTCGCGGGCTTCTAGCGCCTCCTCCGAAAGCCATCCTCGCCCCGCGCTCTGGGTGGTGGGATGGACGAAGCGGCGCCCTTACCGCGAGAGAACGCTCCGAACAGCACCGATTGGCCGCGGCGCCTAGCTACGCTTGGCCGCATGCCGGTAGTGGTCGCGTCGAATCTGCGCAAGGAGTTCGCCGGGACGCTCCTCTTCGAAGGCGTCTCCTTCTCGCTCGATCGCGGGGAGAGGATGGCCCTGGCGGGAGCCAACGGGGTCGGGAAGACAACGCTTTTGCAGGCACTCGCGGCCCGGACGGATCTGCAGGCCGGCGAGCTGGCGCTGGCCAAGGGAACGAAAATCGCCCTGCACGATCAGAGACCGCCACTCGAGCTCGGGCTCGATCTGCGCTCGTACATGCTCTCCGGCAGCTCCGATCTGCTCGAGGCCGAAAGGGAGCTCGCGGAGCTGGAGGCGGCCATGTCGTCCGGAACTCACGATCCTGCGACGCTGCGGCGCTACGCCGATGCGCAGGCCCGGCTCGAGCACGCCGGCGGCTACGGTTGGCGCACGAGCTACGAGGCGGCGGCACGCGGGCTCGGCTTTTCGCAGTCCGATCTGGAACGCCCGCTCGAAAGCTTCTCTGGCGGTGAGTTGACGCGCGCCTCGCTGGCCCGAGCGCTCGGCGCGAAAGCCGATCTGTTACTACTGGACGAGCCGACCAACCACCTCGATGTGGCCAGCATCGAATGGCTCGAGGGCGAGCTCTGCCGGTTGGACGCGGCGCTCATTCTGGTGGCCCACGATCGCTGGTTCCTGGAGGCCTCCACTACCTGCGTGCTCGAGCTCGAGAACTGCCGCGGCGCTTTCTTCTCGGGCCGCTGGCACGCCTGGCGCGAGGAGCGCACCGTCCGCGACCAGCACGCGGCCAGGATGGCCGCCCGCCAGGCCGAGGACATCGCCCGGCTGGAGCGCTTCGTCGCCCGCTTTCGCTACGGCACCAAGTCACGTCAGGCGCAGTCGAAGCTGAAGCAGATCGCGCGCATCGAGGCGGGCAAAGTCGAGGCGCCCGCGCGAGCGCGGCGTTCGCTCGGTTTCGAGTTCCTGAAGCCGGCCCGCTCGGGACGGATAGTGCTGGAGGCCAAGGGGCTTGCGCTCGAGGCCGGCGGCCGAACGCTCCTCGGCGCCGTCGAGCTCGTGCTGGAGCGCGGCGAGCACGTCGCTCTCGTCGGCGCGAACGGCTCGGGCAAGACAACCTTGGTCGAGACTCTGATCGGTCGCCGCGCGCCGGCGGCGGGAAGTGTGCGCCTCGGCCAGAGCGTCGAGAGTGGCTTCTTCTCTCAGCACACCCTCGAGCTGGACGATCGCGGCAGCGTCATCGACTGCGCGCGCTCGGCGACCGGTCTTTCGCGCGCCGACGCCCAGAAGCTGCTCGGGCGTTTCCTCTTCTCCGGCTACGAGACGCAAGAGAAGGCGGTACGCATGCTCTCGGGCGGGGAGAGAAGGCGCCTGGCACTGGCGCTTCTCGTCGCTTCGGGCGCCAACTTCCTGGTTCTCGACGAACCGACCAACCACCTCGATGTCGAGAGTCGCGAGGCGCTGGAGGCGGCGCTGGAGGCCTTCGACGGAACGCTGCTCATCGTCTCGCACGATCGAGCCCTGCTCGATGCGGTCGCGGCTCGCACGCTGGCGATCGAAAACGGCGAGCTACGTTCCTACGACGGCCGCTGGGCCGACTACGTGCTCGCGCGCGAGCAGGAACGCGCCCCGGCGAAGCCGCAGACCGCGCCGAAAGCAAAAAAGATGCAACCCGAGCGGGCAAAGACCTCGCCGCGCGAGCGCGAACGTAAGCGCCTGGAGCAGGAGATCGAACGGTTGGAGAGCCAACTCTCGACCTTCGAGCGCGAACTGGCCGAGGACTGGGCCGATCTCGAGAAGCTGAGCGCCTTTCGCACCACCCGAGCACGAGTCGATCGGTTGCTCGAGCGCTGGGAGGCCCTCGTCGAGGAAGAAGAGCCTGGATCCGGCGACGTTTCCGCATAACCCTCGGGGGTTGAGAGCGCGTACAATCGGTGTGGCGGCCGCTAGATGAAGTAGATGAAGGGACTTAGAGCTGGAGTGATCGTGTTCCGGACTGCGCTCGCCACAACCCTGTTTGCCGCACTGGCGGTGACCATCTCCTTGGGAAGCGCACGCGGCGCGTTTCCAGGGGCCGCCGGCAAGATCGCCTTCGTCAACGATCGCAACGGAACACCCTCGATCTTCGCTGCGAGCCCGGATGGGTCGAACGTCGAGAAGTTGGTCGTCAACAATCCGCAGGGAGGCTTCGCCGTCTCCTCACCAAACGGAAAACAGATCCTCTTCTCGGTGCGGATCGCGACCAAGCTGACGTACACGTACGAGTTCTGGGCGATGGACGCCAAGGGCAATCACGTCGGCCGCTTTCTTGCTCAAACCTCGAATCGACCGTTCGCATCAACCTGGTCGCCGAACGGCAAAAGGGTCGCCTTCTACAGGAACGGCAGGCTTTGGGTGGTGAACGCCAACCGAAGCGGCGCCCGGGAAGTCACCGATGCCGATTTCAGCGGCGCCGCGCCGAGCTGGTCGAAGCGGGGGTCGATCGCCTTCGATCGCAACGGAAGCATCTGGGTTGTTAATCCGAGGAGCGGCAAGGAGCGTCGGGTCGGGCCGGGGAGCCAGCCATCGTGGTCGCCCGACGGCCGCAGGCTCCTTTACGTGGCGGTGCCTCGCAGCGCCGCGGTAAACGACCTCTTCGTAATGCGAGCGAACGGATCGGGCCGCAGGCGGTTAACCGCGACGCCGAATGTCAACGAGATTCAGCCCGCCTGGTCGCCGGGCGGGCGCTGGATCGCCTTCACGGGCCCCAAGGGCGTTTTTGCGATGAGGAGCGACGGTAAGAAGATGCGGCTCGTCGCCGCCAAGGGTCTGCAACCAAGCTGGAAAAAGGGGACAAACGGGATCGTCTACACGCGGCGGACGGCTCGTTGGAACGGCTACGTGCTGCAAACCAACCTCGACGGGAAGCACACGCGCTGGTTGTTGCGGCCCCGGCTCGACGCCAGTCCGGCGTGGTCGCCCGACGGCAGCCAGCTGGCGTTTACGCGCGATGGAGTCGTCTATCTGGTGGGCGGGGACGGGGAGGTTCCGCGCTCGACCGGCCTCAGGGGTGCCGATCCCGCCTGGAGCTCCGACGGCGAGCACCTGGTCGTCGCGTCCGCGCTCGACCTGGTGGTCGCGAACAGCGACGGGACCGGTCCAGTCGCGGTCGGTCTCAAGCTCGACCCGGCGAAGTACGCTCGCGTCTCGCAGCCTGACTGGTCGGCAATCAAGAAGAACAACGAGAGCTCTATCGCCTTTGTCGCCACAGACGGCGACGGTATCCGCAGCATCTTCGTCCTCGGGCTCCAGGCAAAACCGCTCAAGCCGAGGTTGGGCACACTCGAGCAGCTGCCCCTGGGTTGCGGGACAATCGGAGCGAGTTCTCCCAGCTGGGCACCGGATGGAAACTTCATCGCTTTCGCCTGTGACCAGTCCATTGCCATCTCCACCGGCGACGGGAGTAGTCGGAACCCCCTCGGCTCGGCCGAGAACGCCACGCTCGCCTGGTCTCCCGACGGCTCACAGATCGTTTTCTCGAAGCAGTTCGGCGACCACTTGGCGCAGCTCCATGTGATGAACTCCGACGGGACGGCGCCCGTCGAGCTCGGTACCGGCCCGGGCTCGAGCGATCAGCCGGACTGGCAGCCGCTACCCTAGGAGCTCGCGGGGACCTGCTCTGCTGGCTGTTTCGGCGCGCCGAGAAGGGGAGCGCAGTGACCGAGGCGAAACCGTTCCTGGCAAACAACGCTTTCGAAGGGACGTCGGTTTCTTTATGAGGCTCTCGCTAGGCGCCGCCGTAGCGATGGTGGGCATGGTCGTTTTTGTCGGCTCGGCACCCGCCCGCACAACTCTTCCCGAGCAGGAAGCGGCTCTCGCCGGCATTCAGCGAGCCGCCTCGAAGGGATGGATCGAGCGGGCGGATGCCGCTCGCTACCGCAACACGGTTAATCGCGCGGCGAAGCTCATTCGCGGGCTCCCGCGATCGCGACGGGCTCCTCTCGCGGCCAACCTGCATCAGGTGGCGCAGGTCGCGGCGAAGCTGACCAAAGCGCGAGCCAGCGCCGTGCTGGGGCAGCTTGCCGTCAACAACAGCTATTTCGCCAGGAACGGCCCGCCCGCGCGCCGAATCGACATCACCGACGCCGACGGCGTTGTTTACCGCTACATGAGCGGCTACGGCTTCGAGTTCCACCCGTTGGCCAACTTCGGGGCGCTGAACGCGAAGGTCGCGGGAGGAACACTCGAATCGGTGCAGCGTCTGGCGCTCGCCTTGGCCGAGCGTGGCGTGAACGAGCCCGGTGGAGGTCTCGGCTGGGAGTACTACTTCAACTACTCGGGCGGGAGAGCGCCCTGGTTGTCCGGAATGGCGCAGGCCGTCGCGGCTCAGGCGTTTGCGGGCGCCGCGGGCGTCGTCGAAGTCGACTCTACGAAGTTGATGGCGACAGCGCGGGCTGCCTTCCGCGCGATTCCCGGTCGGCTCACGCTTCGGCGCTCCTCGGGCCCCTGGATAAGGCTTTACGGCTTCAACAAGCTCATCGTGCTCAACGCCCAGCTGCAGTCACTGATCTCGCTTCGGGACTACGCCAACGCAAACGCCGACGGCGACGCGGCGACGCTGGCCTCGGCGATGGAGCGCGCGGCGGCCACCGACCTGCGCCGCTTCGACACCGGCTACTGGACGTACTACTCGTTGTCGAGAACACCCTCCACGCTCGACTACCAGAGATACGTCGTGCGGTTGCTGAGAAAGATCGACTCGACGGACTCCAGGCTCGCTGGTGCCGCGACCAGGCTCGCCGGCTATGCGAAGCAGCCTCCGGCGTTCAAGATCGCCAACGGCGGTCTCGGAACGGTTCGCTTCTGGCTTTCGAAGCCGGCCAGGGTCGAGATGAGATCGGCGGCAGGCCGGACGAAGCGACTAACGCTCTACGGTGGTTGGTACAAACTCGGCTGGAAGTTGCCCCGTCGGGCCGGCGCATATTCCGTCACCGTCAAGGCGGGTGACTGGGCCGGGAACAACTCCTCCTTCACGGGCCTCCCGATCGTGCGCGTCATCCCGGCGGCAAGCTGGTCGGTAGAGGGCTCGAGCGCGTCGCAGACGAAGTCGATCTTGGATGCGGCCGAGGCCGGTGTCGTATCGCGGGCGGCCGTGGCGACAACGACGTCTTCAACAGGCCAGGCTTCCTTCAGTGTTGGCGCCGGTCTGGATGGCGCCGCTCAAGCCTCCCTCGCCTCGAGCGCGGGTCTCAACACCGTTCGCCTGACCGTGAACTGGATCCCCGGTGCTTCGGCTCCCGATGCGGCCACGGTCAGCGATCTCAAGCGTGTTCCCGTTGCGCAGCGCCTGATCGTCGAGTTGGCGACCGGGTCGCCGCCTTCCGACGCTACTGGTCGCGGCGAACTGGCGGCGTTCGCGAGCTCGCTCATCGGGCAGGTTCCATACATCGACGAACTGCAACTGGGCCCGGCTCCGACGGTGGCGAGCGCCTCGGCTTACGTGACCGCGCTGGCCTCGCTTCGCGATGCCGCGAGGGCCAAGGCGCCGACGCTCGTCGTGGCCGGAGAGCTGGATGGCGCCAGTTCCCCGAACGCGACCCTGACGGCGTTGGCGGAAGCCCTCTCCAACTCGGGACGCGGACTGCCGATCATGGATGAGCTGGCGTTCAGGCCGGCGCCCGAAGGCGTCAAGAACTCCTGGACGATAAGAAAAATCGCAGACCTCGTGGCGGCGCTAGACAAGGCCTTTTCCGGCACGGTGCAAAAGGGCTCGACCTTGCCGATACTCGTGGACGGCGTCGCCACGGCGACGACCATACCCGCCGGGAAAGCGAGCGCGTATCCGTCGCCGCCGGGCCCCGTACCGGGTGTGAGCGAGAGTGCCCAGAGAAACGCGTACGAGCAGGCGCTGCAAAGCACCGTCTGCATGCCGAACATCTCGGGAGTCGTGTTCAGCCGGCTGGTTGACAGAGCGGGCAGCGGCGAGCAGGCCGGCGACCAGTCGGGGCTTTATTACGCCGACGGTAGCGCCAAGACCAGCGCAAGTGCTGTCGCCAAGTCGGCCGCTCTGGCCGGACGGGGAACGCTCGAGGTCTGCCCGGGCTTTCGGGCGAGCGTGGCCGCAAAGACCCTCGTCTTTCCGCTCAGTATCTCGAGTCGATCTGCGCCCTGGGTCATGCTCGCCTGCAGCCGCGACTGCGCCTACCTGGCCACCGTGGAGCGTGCCGACGGTAAGCCCGTGAGGGCCAAACGGGGAGTCTTGCGGGCTGACGCGACTACCAGGGTGAAGCTTTCAGGCGGCTCGACACTGCGCGCCGGTAGCGGGTACCGCCTGCGCGTACGTCTGGTCGCCAGCACCAGTCCCGGGCCTATCCGCCAGTACGTGAGTCCGCCGCTTTCGGTTGAGTAGAGGGGCCGGCGGTCAGCGAAAGGCCGGCTCTCAGAACGGGGGCGACAGGCGGATCTCGGCCGGCGTTTCCTTCGAATCGCGGCCGAGCAGAGAGCCCTGCACGCGATCGACCTCGGTAGAACCGGGAATGCGATCGAACCCCGGGAATCCCTCGCCCAGGCCCCCCTCGAGGAGCCAGTACTCGATTGCCCGCTGCCCCTTGGCCCCGACCAGCACAAGCACCAGTGAGAAGGGGTGACCCGGGGGGTCCGAAGCGATCTCTAGCGCGAAGCGGCCGCCGCTAGCGTGCAGCTCCGGCTCGACCGGGAAGAGCAGGCCTCGAACCTCGAAGGCGAGCCAGACGTGGTGCCCGTGCGGGACGGGCGAGAGCTCACCCTCGACGCGAAGCGGGTGCGTTGCCTCGTGCTCCTCGTTGGAAGGGAGGATGTGGCCGCTGACATCGGCCTGGCTGTCGAGAAAACGCAACCAGATTGCGGACGCGAGAAAGAAGGCCGCAACAGCGGCGACAATCAGGAGCGCGCCGACTGTCTCACTCAACTCGCGGACCTCCTCCGAGCCTCGATTCCGCAGGCTACAACGTTCTACCCAAGACCGGAACCGGGCAACCCCCCGAGCCGGCACGATTACGGCCTGAGGGCGTATCCGACCGAG
>Ga0209746_1001133_pt1 | contig 13005 bp, 11 predicted proteins | sample BarGraNGADG00211_3_FD_184496 | JGI IMG/M metagenome (GOLD analysis project Ga0209746, IMG submission 184496) | Arctic peat soil microbial communities from Barrow, Alaska - Barrow Graham LP Ref core NGADG0011-211 (SPAdes) (version 2) | ecosystem: Environmental > Terrestrial > Soil > Wetlands >...
ATATAAGGATGATCAACATACTTTTAAAGTTAAATTTTAAATACCATTTCTATACAGATTTTGTTTTTATTTTCGCAATTATAAACTAAAAATTAAAATATATGAAAAACATTTTTATTCTCCTAGTTGCATTGGCATTCTTCTCCGTCCCGCTATTCAGTCAAAAGACAACTCCGGAAAATGTCAGGAAAGAATTTGCAAAAAAATATCCATCTGCCCAGGCTGTGAAATGGGATAGTGAGGAAGCTAATGAATGGGAAGCTGAATTTAAAATTAATGGAACAGAAATGTCTGCAAGTTTCGATGATAAAGGTGTCTGGCTGGAAACTGAAACAGAAATCAGTGTAAAAGAGCTGCCTGCTTCCGTGACGAATACCATTGCAAAAAATTTTGCAGGATTTAAGACGGGTGAGGCATCAGCCAATGAAACTCCTAAGGGGAAAGGTTATGAGGTAGAACTGACAAATGGAGAAACTTCACTTGAAGTTATTTTTGACAATTCAGGAAAGGTGATCAAGAATACGGAGATTAAGAAAGAAAAAGAAGATAAGGAGAAAAAATAATAGCTTGATTTAGATTAAAAATCCCGACAACACCTGAGAGTATGATATGTCGGGATTTTCTATTCTAACAATTTTAAACCCTGATTTATTCCTTTTTTAAGTTTCCATAATCTAAAATTCATTCTGGTTATTTCAGAATTGGAATCTACATCGTCACTCTTCCACAATTAAAAGATCCCATGGTTTAAGGGTTATGCTATCACCTTTCTTTAATTGTTTATTTGTCAGGAGATCTGTACCATTGGCATAACCAGAAACAAAAGATTGTTCAACATTTGAATAGTTCAGATAATAACGAATAGTTTTTCCCTGATCGTTAGTCCCGTATTTCATTACTACCGGATAAGATAAGTGTGTGTCTTTATCAGTTAATCCAATTTCCAGAGCTTTGTTTAATACTATTTTTGACTGTACTTCATCAGTTAACAGGCAACCTTCATAAATAAAGCTTCCCTTACCAAATCTGTTTTCCGTTATAGCCGGGTATTTTGAGAAAAACATGTCATCATAAAGGGCAAGTGGCTTTGCGGTTTCAGGTATTAAAAATTCAGCCCAATCCTTTGCTTTGTTTTTGTCAATTCCAACTTTAAAGGGATCATCACGAAGTGGAATCGGTCGTATGTTTGAGAACTCCTGGTAATAGAACCCGGCAGCTTCTTTCAATGGTCCGGGGGCTTTCACATGGCGGACCACCGAGTTTTCATCACAAAATCCGCTTTTAACTGACATAATTACATGACCACCATTTTTAACGAAATCAGAAATCTTAGTTAGTAAAGCATCACTTGCAACATATAATGGTGGAACAAGCAAGAGCGAATAACCTGTAAAATCAGCATTTTCTGCCAGCACAAAATCAACACCTATGTTTTGTCTGAAAGCAGCCCGATGCATCTGTCTTAAAACCTCCATATAGGCATTTCCATCCTTGAAGGGCATATAGCTCAGTCCAAATTCCGAATCGCGGCTATACAGGATAGCAGTTTTGTTCTTGATTTTCAGGTTTACCAGTTTGGATCCTATTTTCTTAAGCTCATGAGCTGTCTGACTGACTTCCCCATAGAATCTGTTGGGTTCAAGATCATGCGACAACACTCCTTTCCAGTATGTCTCCTGACCATAGTGAATTGAATGCCAGTGCCAGTATTCAACCATATTTGCGCCTCCGGCTATATGCGAATAAACAAATAATCTTCCCTGGCCATCGAATGGCGGATACTGACCTTTTGAATCCCAGCCGATTGTCTGCGCATTTGTCTCTGTAATAAGGTGATTCGTTTTTTTTACACTTCTGTAGAAATCATCGGCCCACATCACATCTTCCCCTGTAACATCGTTCTGACTTCCATGATAAACATTTAAGGAAGGCATGTCAAGTTTCTGGCAGGCAGCTAACTGATCGACACTGCTTATCCATGGCATGAAATCGTGAGTAATGAACTGATCGGGACGTTTGTATTACGCTACAATTCCGGCCTGCCAGGTTATAAAATCAGCCACGGATTTTACAGTGTACCTGTCCCATTCAAGTTTATATGAAGGATTTGTTGCACTTGTTCTCGTAGGGAACTCATCCCAGCCATTCAGGGTCATTCCCCAGTAGTTAAGTCCCCATAACTTATTAATTGTATCAGTAGTTTTATATTTCTTTTTCATGTAGTCAACAAAACCCCTGAAATAATCATAATTGGCAGTGCCATAATCGTGAGTTTCGTTATCAACCTGATAGCCTATGATAGCGGGATGTTTTGCATAATGCTCCATCAACTTTCTGATGATCCGTTCGGAATAGAAGAGGTAAGTCGGGTTTGTGATATCGAAATTCTGACGTATGCCATATCCTGACTTTGACCCATCGAGCCTTTCGACTAATAATTCAGGGTGTTTTTTTGCCATCCACGCCGGAATGGAATATGTTGGAGTTCCGAAGATGACCTTAATGCCCACTTTTTGCATACGGTCGATTATGCGATCCATCCAGGCAAATTCAAAACGACCTTCTTCAGGTTCAAAGAGGCTCCATGTTGATTCTCCCAGACGAACAACTGATATTCCTGCATCCTGCATAAGTTGAACATCTTTTTCAAGCCGATCGTAAGGCATATACTCATGATAGTATGCAACACCATATAAAATTGTGTTGAATTTTTGAGATTGCGCATTAATGTTCGTTAAAACAAGCATTAATAACGAAAAAGTTAAAAATCGTTTAACAGTCTTCTTCATGTTAGCTCTGGTTTTTATTGTTCTCTAAGATAATATCTATTTAAGAAACTAAACAGGTATATTTGGTATTATAAAACACATAACCATATGAACAAAATAATAAATGCCCTTCTTATCCTGATGATATGCTCAAATCTCTCAGCGCAAAGCGTGGAGCAGATACCATTTGAAAAGATAAATCCTTCACTATTAAATAAACACTGGGACGCACAATGGATAGCTCATCCATCGGAATCTCTGTTAGATTATGGCGTTTTTCATTTCAGAAAAAGTTTTGACCTGAAGGAACAACCCCGGGAATTCATAATTCACATTTCTGCCGATAACAGATACAGGCTGTTTGTGAATGGGAAAGCCGTCTGCTTTGGACCTGCACGCGCCGACCTCGGGCATTGGTCTTTTGAGAGCATTGATATTGCACCGTTCCTGAAATCGGGGAAAAACGTGCTTGCTGCCGTGGTATGGAATTTCGGAGAATTAAAACCATGGGCGCAGTTCAGCATTAAAACGGCATTTATTGTCCAGGGAAACTCACCTTCAGAAGAGATAGTGAATACCGATACATCCTGGAAAGTCATTAAAAATAAGGCTTATTCCCCTGCTCCGGCTAGTTCGAAGGAAACCAGCGGGCAATTTGTTGTAGTGGGTCCATGCGACAGGGTCGATGCAGCCCTTTATCCCTGGGGCTGGGAAACATCCGTCTATGATGATCATTCATGGCTGGCACCAAGAACACTTGATACTGCTCATCCGCGAGGAGTGGGAACAGATATTAACTGGGAGCTGACACCCCGCAGAATTCCTCTGATGGAGCAAATGCAACAGCGATTTGCAACAGTTCGACGAACTTCGGGCGAGGCACTGCCGGAAGGTTTTCTTTCCGGAAAAGCTTCATGGACTATTCCGGCAAACAGTAATATCACAGTATTGCTTGATCAGGAAACACTCACAACCGGATACCCTGAACTTCTTGTATCTAAAGGGAAAGGAAGCACAATCAGACTTACCTATTCCGAATCATTGTTCGATTCAAAAGGATCAAAAGGAAACCGGAATGAAATAGAAGGAAAATCTATTCTGGGGTATTCCGATTACTTTTTACCAGATGGCAAACCAGAAAGGTTGTTTCGTCCTCTCTGGTTTCGTACATGGCGATATCTTCAGATGGAGATCGAAACAAATGGGGAACCATTGCAGATAAATAGCTTTTCGAGCGAATTTGCGGCATATCCGTTAATGGAGAATGCAATATTTGAATCTGACCAGTCTGGATTAAAACAAATCTGGAATGTTGGCTGGAGAACCGCCCGTCTTTGTGCAAACGAAACTTATTTTGATTGCCCATACTACGAGCAGTTGCAGTACGTTGGCGATACGCGTATTCAGGCCCTGGTCTCTCTCTATGTTTCAGGTGATGACCGTTTAGTTCGTAATGCTATTATGAATTTAAACGAATCACAGTTTTATGAAGGACTGACCCGAAGCCGTTATCCTTCGGCTAATCCTCAGATTATTCCTCCATTCTCTTTGTATTGGGTGGATATGGTTAACGATTACTGGACTCTCAGGGATGATCCTGAATTTATAAAAAGCTTTTTGCCGGGAATCGAAAATGTACTTGGCTGGTTTACAAAACGGATTGATAATGAAACAGGCATGCTTGGCAAAGTTGAATACTGGAACTTTGTTGACTGGGCCACTGAATGGGCCTGGAATAATGAAAGTGGTATTGGCGGAGTTCCTAAAGGTGGGATGAAGGATGGCAATTCCTCCATCCTATCCATGCAATTTGCATATTCAGCACAAAAGGCAGCTGAGTTATTCAGATTCTACGGACAACCGGAGGAGGCTGAAAAGTATACTAAGATTGCCAAAATGTTAACAAAAGCTGTATATAAAAATTGCTGGGATGAATCACATGGTTACCTGGCAGATACGCCTGCAAAAAAAGAATTCAGCATGCATGCCCAGATCTTTGCAGTTCTGACAAATACAATTCCAGAAAACGATCAAAAAGCTTTTGTGCAACGATTCATGAATGATAAGAGTCTGATCCAGCCGACAATGTATTTCAGGTTTTACCTTACACAGGCTCTTAAGAAAACCGGGTTGGCCGATCTCTACCTGGGAACTCTTGGCTTATGGAATGATATGCTTGATAAAGGGTTAACAACATTCGCTGAGAATCCCGATCCTGCCCGCTCCGACTGTCATGCCTGGAGTGCGAGTCCGGATTATGATTTTCTTGCAACTGTGGCGGGTATCCGTCCGGGGACACCCGGGTTCAAGACAGTGGAAATAGAACCTGCACTGGGTAACCTTACATTCATAAAAGGACAGATGCCTCATCCTTCCGGAATGATCATCTTTGATTTAAAAAGAGCTGGAATTCAAGGTATAACCGGGGAAATAATTTTGCCGGAAGGGTTAACAGGTACTTTCAGATGGAATGGGAAGGACATTATTTTAAAAGGGAAGACGGTTATTAGGTTGTGAATTGAATGGAGTTCTAAAGCTAAAGTAGTGCAGCAATCGATATATCTTCATCGATACTCTCCCAATGAATTCCAACACCATTACCAATCAAACGCCAATCATTTAACTGTTCCTGACTCGCTTTTCTTAACCGGGGAAACCATAGCAAAGGAATACCAATTTCCCTGCCATCCTGGAGAAGGACATATAACATATCTTTGTTAAACCAAACTTTAGTTGCAAAAATGTTGGCTGATTTATTTGCTAAAGTGCTCATCCCATTTATTTCTTATAAGTATTTCATTTTTTTCGATTATTTCACTGATTTCTCTAAGTTCTTTACTTGTGAATCCGTGATTAATAGCCACAAAAAGAGGATCTAATCAGAATTTGGCATAAGAATCTGCTTTTTCAATATGAATATGTATTGGTTCATTTCTCTCATTGCTGAAAAAGAAAAATCTGTAACCTTTTATTAATAAAACTGTTGGCATTTAATTACAAATATAAACAATAAATCAATGAAAAAGATCATTGAATATTTTCAAGGACACGCTTCATATACTGACATGACCTCCCAACTTGAGGTACCAAATTGGTACTCCCCTTTCACCCTGATGCCTGATTGCAGACGCACTGGGGGTTTCGCTTGATTACCTGGGGGAGTCAGGAGCACTTAAACGCTATACGTATTTTTGAAGTTTGCTGCGAAGGCCCGCTATAAGCAATACACTTTGACACTGAGCGAAGTGGAGTAAAAAACCGCCTCTGTTGCCAGAGACGGTCACTACTAACCTAAAACCTATAATTAAAACCTATATCCCAGTGAAAGTCCGAAACCTGTATTTTTAACTGATAATTTACTGCTGAAATCGGCTAAAACCCTATTATCCCGGGGATTAATATTAAGCATTCCAAATTGTGTATTCAACTGGAAAAACAGGCCGCCTGCTGTTTCATACCCTGCAAAAATATTACCACCTGCATCAAATCTTTTTATATATGCTGTTAAATAGGGATCACCTGACTCCACAGCGTTTTTAAAGACAATACTGCTCTCAATGGTTGTGGATCCGTTAGTAATGCTTGATTTTCCACCAATAGCATAACCAACATAAGGTCCAAATCCAACCATAATAAATCCATTTCCCAGTGCTCCTTTATAAACCACATTCAGAGGCAGTTCAATATAAGAAAGTTTGTATGTGCCAGTTAATGAACCATAAGAATTTTTTGCTCCCTTTGTGGAGAAAAGTAGTCCGGGTTGAAAATAGAATTCCGGAGCAACAGGTATCTGAACATTTACTCCCGCATGAAATCCCAGGAGCATATCATTTTTAAGTTTGTCACCGTTATTGTCTTTCCCGGTTAAATTCTGGAGGTTTACACCACCAAGTATGGCAAATGACATTTCCCCTTTATCTGTGCTTTGAGCAATTGCTATAGAGGATGAAAGCAAAAGGATCAGTGCAAAAGGAATTATTTTTGTTTTCATATTTATTTTTTAATTTATGATTTTAAAATTATGAATTATTTAACTGCTGCTTTCTCAGCTTCAGCCTTCATCTTTTCATTGGCAGTGATCAGAAATTCAACCCTGCGGTTTTTGCTACGACCCGTTTCTGTATTATTGTCATATTTTGGTACCGACTCTCCAAAACCTTTTGTTGTAACCCGGCTCGAAGAAATACCCTGGCCTGACAAATAGACTGAAACGGCACCAGCACGATTTCCAGATAGAGTCTGGTTATATGCTTCACTTCCCTTACTGTCAGTATGTCCCTGTAATTCAATATCTGTGTCGGGATAACTATTAAGAACTGTAACCAGCTTATTAAGGTTAGTTTTAGCATCAGGAGAAAGAGCTGATTTGTCAAATCCGAATAGAACGTTACTGCTGAATTCAACAACAATACCTTCACCTACACGTTCAACTTTAGCATCAGGAACAGTCTTTTTAATTTCTTCAGCCTGTTTGTCCATTTTATGTCCGATAACAGCACCGGTAGCGCCTCCAACAGCAGCTCCGATTATTGCACCAAGGGCCGTATTGCCTGTAACTTTTCCAATCACAGCGCCCATTCCGCCACCGGCAGCAGTACCGATAACAGCTCCTTTTTGTGTTTTGTTCCATGAAGCGCATCCTGATAAAATCAGAATTGCACTTAAAATCATGATCAAACACATTCTCATCTTTTTCATAATAAAATTATTAAATTGTATATAGATTCCTTAACTAAAATTTTATTTTGTTATTCTCAGATTTTTCTTCGGCGAAATTAGGCTCATCTGGATTAAGAAGTGTTACATAACTTTCAGTAGGAGTTGTATAATTCACACTTTATGACGGTTGGAAACAACCGCAATCGATAGTTTTATTGAAAATCATTCATTTCAATCATCAGAATAACAATAAGTTAAGAATGTCATTCTAAATTTATATGATATCCTATTATATAAACCTGATATGTAAATGATGTAACTCTTACTAAAAGTTTTGTAACATTTAATCAGGTGGAATACATTAATTTTATCCATTAATAGAGTATCTTATAAATAATTCACCAATGAAAATTCTAATAATTGGACTTCTTGTTTTAATCTGCTGGTCGGCACCATCAACTTATATCTACGTCTGTAAGATAAAAGGATTGTGTAATGAAACGAAGACTGTTCAGATTGGTTCGGTCAATCCTGAAAAGGTAATCACAGTTGACACCTTAGCCAAACCTTTAGTTCCTGAGAAGGCTCCAATTCCTGAAAACCTGTCAACCTATTTTGCATTTGATAAATCTGATTTCAAACCTGATGCAGTTACTGCAAGATACTTTGATGAATCGAAAGCGTTTCTGGGTAAGAACTCAAATGCCAGGTTATTTATAACCGGCCACACCGATGCAATCGGATCTGATGAGTATAATCAGGCTCTGGGCTATAGACGGGCTCAAACTATGCAGCAATATTTTGCTGCGAGAGGTATGCCTGCTGGTAAAATAATTATAGAATCCAAGGGCAAAAAAGAGCCTGCAGATAAAAATAATACAACGACAGGAAGAGCAAAGAACAGGAGGACAGTAATAACTATTAAAAACTAAAATCATGAATACTTTATTAATTCTTTTGGTACTAACAAAAAGTTTGGCAACTATTGAAATAATTACTATGTTATTTGGCGCTGCAATAATTGGATATATAACCTCATGGCTTTATTATAAATCTATTTATGAAAAGAAAATTGATGCCATTGAATCTGATAAGCATGAATTGAATAACCGTATTGTAAATCTCGATGGGGAAATAGTTGATCTGCATAAAAAAATCAGAGATAAGGATAATGAAATGGAGCTTCTTATTTTGGCGCATATTTCAGAACGTAAGCACTTACTGGATTACAATAGCTTTGGAACAGCCACAATAGCGGAAAAGGACGACCTGAAAATGATCAGCGGGATTGGCCCATTTATTGAGAGAAGACTTCATGAATTGGATATTTATACTTTCAGACAGATCAGTAAATTCACTGCAAAGGATATTGAAACGATAGGTGTTGCGATTATTTACTTTTCCGGAAGGATTGAAAGGGATGAATGGGTTGCACAAGCAAAGGAACTCGTTAATAACGCTGACCAGAAGACGGCTATCTTTAAACGTATCAGTGAAAGAAAATCGAACATTGTCTATACTAGAATTGGAGTTGCCAAAAAAGACGAAGCTGATGATTTAACCATCATCAGTGGCATTGGTGGCTGGATACAGGAAAAACTCAATGTGCTAGATATCTATACATTCCGGCAGATCAGTAATTTTACAAAAGAGGATGTTCACGCTGTTACTGAAGCAATTGAATACTTCCCTGGCAGAATTGAACGGGATGAATGGATACATCAGGCCCGGGAACTTGTCCGGATCGCAGGTAACAAGGTTGACCTTCTTAATCGTATGAGGGAGAGAAAGAACAGAATTTATTACGACAGATTGGGATTTGCCCATAAACACGAGGCTAATAATTTAACCAGGATTGATGGGCTGGGATTATGGGTCGAGGAACGGTTAAACACTCTTGATATTTATACTTTTAGTCAGATCAGTAAACTTACACATGCTGATATAGAAACTATTACTGAAGTTCTTGAACTTATTCCCGGACGTATCGAAAAGGATAACTGGGTTGGTCAGGCACGTGATCTTGCAAAAAAACAACAGGAAAAGGAGATGGTTTAAAACATTTCCAAATTCCAAATTTTTAATCAATAAGCGCAACCATCAAATCCATTACATTTGTCTGGGTCGGCCCGGTAATAATCAATCCTCCCGCCTGCTTAAAAAAATTGTAAGAATCACAATTATTTATGTGTTGCTCCATATCCAAATGGAGATTTGATGAATTCTCTGATGTGAAAGAATCAACTACAGCACCGGTAGCATCAGTAGGGCCATCGGTACCGTCGGTTCCTCCTGATAAAAAAGTGATGCCAGGCGAATCTTTCAATAATCTGGCAGCAATGAGTGCCAAATGCTGATTTCTTCCTCCCAACCCATTACCTTTCACTTTTACAGTAGGCTCTCCGGCAAACAATAAGCAAATTTTTTTGTTGTTCATTTTTTCTTTAACACCTTTAGCAACTTCGAAAATATAGTTGGCTACATCACTTACATCACCTTCCAGTTTATTTGTAACTATCTGAGATTCATAACCTAACGATTCTGCCCTCTCTTTAGCTGTTTTCAGCGCCAGTAAATTTGTACCAATTATCAGGTTGTTTGTCAACCATAATATCTCATCGGAATCCTTAAGTGTTTCCTGCCGTTTTTTTTCAATGCCTTCCTGAAGCACCCGATATATCTGTTCCGGGAGTTCGTTTTCAATGTTATATTTCCTGATAATCGAAATGGCCTCTTCAAAAGTTGATGGATCGGGAGCAGTCGGTCCCGATGCTATTACATCGAGAGGATCACCAATTACGTCAGAAAGTATTAAGCAAACTACTCTTGCAGGCGATGCGGCCCTTGATAACTGTCCTCCTTTCACATTTGATAAATGCTTCCTGATGCAGTTCATCTCAGTAATATTTGCACCCGATTTCAATAAAAGACTATTAACCTTTTTCAAATCTTCAAGGGTGCATCCTTCCGGGACATCTGCCAAAAGAGAAGAACCTCCTCCTGAGATCAGGCATATTACCAAATCATCTTTTTCGGCCTTTTTTACAATTGAAACAATTTGCTTTGTTCCTTTGATTCCATTATCATCAGGAACAGGATGTCCGGCTTCAGTTGTTTCAATGAATTTTAATGGCACGGAATGATCATATTTAGTTATGATATGACCTGCTGATATTCTTGATCCCAGGATGGATTCTATGGTTTGAGCCATTGCAGCGCTTGCTTTTCCGGCTCCTACAACATAAATATTCTTTACAGAAGTAAGATCAAACGCAATTTTCTCAATTTGCAGTATATTATTGTTCAATGTAACATAGCGTTTAATCAGGTTGCCTGGTTTCACACTTTCAACCGCTGTTAAAAATATTTCGATTGCATTTTGTCTATTGTCCATCTGAAACCTCTATAGTTGAATTACTGTAAGATTTTAAATTATTGTATTATAGTTTCTTTATGTTTTAGCTAATCCATATATACTCTATATCAGAACAATCCCGGCACTACAAATGATATAAGTATATAGCCAACAATTCCGGTAATTAAAATTGCAACTGTCATTGGAATAATGCTCCGTTTAATAATCAATCCTTCAACACCAATTAATCCAACAACAGCACAGGCTGTGATTATTTTCTGTACATTAATCATATTACCTAGTGAGCCACCAACGTTCTGAAGGCTCACGACAATAATGTGAGAGATCCCCAGGTTGTCAGCAACTGAATATTGTAAAAGTGAAAATAGCATATTTGAAACTGTATTCGACCCAGACATAAATGCACCGAGCGCTCCAACGAAGGCATCGACTAGTGGCCAGGCGTTACGAAATACATCTGCCATATACACGGCCATAGATATTGGCATACTATGAAATCCATTGTCGTTTGTACCTGAAATCATCATTATTTGTACCATTGGAACAGCAAAGAACAGGGCCAAAAACGGACCTTTAATCCTTTTTACTGCATCTCCCCAGGCAAGTGAAACTTGCTTTTTATTCATATTGAAAAATGGAATACAAAGCAAAGCTATTAACATGAATGGCAATACTCCGGAATTGTTCAAAGGATCAAAATCGGTATTCACAGTAGTACCGAATAGAGAGGAAGCCGTAATCTTTACTGACTTGATCCAGTTGCTAAAGGGTAAAAAACTAACACGGGTAAGCACCAATATCAATCCAATAAATGCATAAGGAGTCCAGGCTTTAATCAGACTTAGTTTTCCTTTAGGTATGATATTGGGAAAAGAAATAGAGCCACTCCAATTGGTTTCCCACTTCTCTTTTGCCGGGAAATCCCAAACTTGCTTTGGTTTTAAAAACCCTGCTTTGGTCAGAGGAATAAGGATGAAAAGACCAATTAATCCACCAAGAAGACTGGGGAATTCAGGACCCAATAATAAAGCTACCACCAGATATGGAACAACGAAACATAAGCCTGAAAAGATTGCATAAGGCCATATAGCCAGACCCTCTTTAATACTTTTTTTTTCACCAAAGAAACGTGTTAGTACAACAACCATTATTAATGGTATAAATGTACCTGTAATGGCATGAATAATAGCAGTCCAATCTCCAACTTCACTGATAAATCCGCTGTAGGTCAATCCTCTTTCTGCCAGGGTTTTGAGAATTTCAGGTGTATTCAGGGTAGAACCGATACCAATTAAAGTCGGAGTCCCGACTGTTCCGAATGCAACAGCAGTAGTGTTTGCGATGAGAGCTACCATAACAGCTGCAAGAGCAGGAAAACCTAAAGATAGAAGTAACGGGGCAACAAGGGCAGCCGGTACGCCAAATCCGGCCGCTCCTTCAATAAAACTACCAAATAACCAGGCAATTATAATTGTCTGAACTCTCCGGTCGGGAGAAATAGTTGAAAAGCCCTGGTTTATCACATCTAACGCACCACTTTCCTTCAGAGTAAAAAGCAGTGTTAAGGCGCCAAATACAATAAGTATTATCTTTAACATTACAACCATTCCGTTAAGGCCTGATGCCAATACCCAGTTTAAAGGTGTTTTCCATACTAAGAGTGCTAATAAGATTGTGATTCCTAACGCCACTGGCATAGCCTTTACAGCAGGCCAACGTAAGCCTACCATCAGAATAAAAATAGTCACAAGTGGTATTGATGCAAGCAATGCAAGGATTCCTTCGGTCATGTCAATCAGATTTATTAATTATATGATTATAAAGATTGTAACTAATCAGTACTTAAAGTGAGCTAAAGTTTAGAGTGCCTAAAGTTAAAAAATCAAGTGTTATTAATAATTTTCTTTGCTGGATTAACATTTTTAGGGTTTATTAATCTGATATTTTTTATAAATCGTACATATATCAACAAAAATAATTATTTGGGTTGATAATTAAGCGATTACGCAGGAGGACAACCCGGGCATGTGTCAAGGTCAAACAAAAAATATCCGGACAGTTCAAACTATTGAGCGCTGCTGAAAACTTCGCCATCCTGAGGTCCATTATTGACACAGCCATAAAAAATAATCAAAATGTGTTACAAGCATTAAATGTAATCGCTGATTATAGAAGAATCTAATCTGTTAATTTTAACTTTAG
>Ga0209746_1001134_pt1 | contig 12982 bp, 13 predicted proteins | sample BarGraNGADG00211_3_FD_184496 | JGI IMG/M metagenome (GOLD analysis project Ga0209746, IMG submission 184496) | Arctic peat soil microbial communities from Barrow, Alaska - Barrow Graham LP Ref core NGADG0011-211 (SPAdes) (version 2) | ecosystem: Environmental > Terrestrial > Soil > Wetlands >...
CAGCCGTCGCGGGTCCGCCCAGCCCGCGTCCAGTGCGGCCATCAGGGTCGCCCGGGCTGCAGGCAACATCGGCGAGCTTGCGGCGTCCAGCAGGACGCGAGGCAGGCGCGCCGGCACATCGCCGAGCAGGTGTTGCGCCACGCATCGAGGTTAGTCCAATTCCGGACCCCCCAGAGCGTGTCGTCATAGTAGGGTTTCGCCGTTGGCAGGTACTGACTATCGGAGGGTCCACACCTTGCCTTGGCGCGACGGCACTTCGGCCCGCATGAAGCGGCGTGCACTGATATCCACTGGTCTTGCGCTGGCCTGTGTGGTGGCCCTCAGCGGCTGTGGCGCTTCGGTCAAGCGCGGCTTCCTGCCTCACGGCGTGACCGAACAGAGCAGCCTGGTCACCAACCTCTGGACAGGCTCGTGGCTGGCGGCTCTGGGCGTCGGCGTGCTGGTCTGGGGGCTGATCCTGTGGTGCGTGGTTGCCTACCGTCGCAGGAAGGACGATGTCGGGCTGCCCGAGCAGCTGCGCTACAACGTGCCGATCGAGATCCTCTACACGGTCGTGCCCGTCTTCATGGTCGCCGTTCTGTTCTTCTACACCGCCCGTGACGAGGCGGCGCTGATGGACGTCTCGCAGAAGCCGGACGTCACCATCAACGTGGTCGCCAAGCAGTGGAACTGGGACTTCAACTACATCAACGCCGCTACCTACGAGGACTCGAGCCTGGTTGCGATGACGGGCAAGCCGGGAGTTGCCGCGATGTTGCCGGCGCTCTACCTGCCGGTCAACAAGCGGGTCGAGTTCGTCCTCACCTCCCGTGACGTCGTCCACTCGTTCTGGGTGCCACAGTTTCTTCGGAAGCTCGACGTCGTTCCGGGCATGGTCAACCGCTTCCAGGTGGTTCCCACCGAGATCGGCACCTTCCAGGGCAAGTGCGCCGAGCTGTGCGGGGCCTACCACTCGGCCATGCTGTTTCAGGTCAAGGTCGTCTCCATGGCGGACTACCAGGCGCATATGGCCGAGCTGAGGGCGAAGGGCAACATCGGCATGCTCCCCAACAGCCTGAGCCGCGAGAAGATCGAACCGGGCCAGCAGCAGTACCTGCCCACGAAGGGGAGCAGCTGATGACCACCGTCAAACCGCCCGTGGTCGTGCGGTTCGACCCCGCCGCACGTCGTCGGTCGCGCGGTCAGACCGTGGTCAAGTGGGTCACGACCACCGACCACAAGATCATCGGCAACCTGTACTTCATCACCTCGTTCGCCTTCTTCATGATCGGCGGCCTGCTCGCCCTGCTCATCCGGACCGAGCTGTTCGCCCCGGGCCTGCAGGTGGTGGACAGCCCCGAGCAGTACAACCAGCTGTTCACCATGCACGGCACGATCATGCTGCTGCTGTTCGCGACCCCGTTGTTCGCCGGATTCGCCAACGCCATCATGCCGATCCAGATAGGTGCGCCGGATGTCTCGTTCCCCCGGCTCAACATGCTCGCCTACTGGTTGTACCTGTTCGGCGGCCTGATCGCGAGTGCCGGGTTCCTGACCCCCCAGGGCGCGGCGTCCTTCGGCTGGTTCGCCTACGCGCCGCTCTCGGATGTGACATACAGCCCTGGTCTGGGCGGTGACCTGTGGGTGTTCGGTCTCGCCATGGGTGGTTTCGGCACGATCCTGGGTGCCGTCAACTTCATCACCACGATCATCTGCCTGCGTGCCCCCGGCATGACGATGTTCCGGATGCCGTTGTTCACCTGGACCATTCTGGTCACCTCGATCATGATCTTGATGGCCTTCCCCGTGCTGGCCTCGGCACTGCTGGCGCTGGGGGCGGACCGCCGGCTCGGGGCCCACGTGTTCGACCCTGCCAACAGCGGAGCCATGCTCTGGCAACATCTCTTCTGGTTCTTCGGCCATCCTGAGGTCTACATCATCGCTCTGCCCTTCTTCGGGATCATCAGCGAGATACTGCCGGTGTTCTCCCGTAAGCCGTTGTTCGGCTACAAGGGCATGATCTTCGCGACGATCGCGATTGCCGCTCTGTCGGTGAGCGTCTGGGCGCACCACATGTATGCGACCGGGCAGGTGCTGCTGCCCTTCTTCGCCATCATGACGATGCTCATAGCCGTGCCGACCGGGGTCAAGTTCTTCAACTGGATCGGCACCATGTGGGGTGGTTCTCTGTCGTTCGAGACGCCCATGCTGTGGGCGATCGGCTTCCTGGTCACGTTCCTGTTCGGCGGCCTCACCGGCGTCATCCTGTCCAGCCCCGCGCTGGACTTCCAGCTCACCGACTCCTACTTCGTGGTGGCGCACTTCCACTACGTGGTGTTCGGCACGGTCGTGTTCGCCATGTTCGCCGGCTTCTACTTCTGGTGGCCCAAGTTCACCGGCCGGATGCTGGACGAGAAGCTGGGCAAGGTTCACTTCTGGATGACGTTCATCGGCTTCCAGACGACGTTCTTCATCCAGCACCTCCTGGGCGTCATGGGCATGCCGCGTCGCTACGCGGACTATCTGCCCGATGACGGCTTCACCTGGATGAACCAGGTGTCCAGTGTCGGCGCCTTCGTGCTGGGCGCCTCGACGATTCCCTTCCTCTACAACGTGTGGAAGACCTACCGGAGCGCACCCAAGGTGGAGACCGACGACCCCTGGGGCCACGGTGGTTCGCTGGAGTTGGCAACGTCGTGTCCGCCGCCCCGACACAACTTCGTGTCCATCCCGCGGATCCGCTCCGAGCGCCCGGCGTTCGATCTGCACCACCCCGAGGCTGGTCAGTCCGATGCTCCGGTGGCCGACCAGAAGGTGCTGGACAATCTGCTGGGTGCAGCTGACCCTGACCAGGCTCGGCAGACCGAACAGACCGAACAGACCGAACAGACCGGGCCGGCAGGACAAGGGACCGTGCCGGATGGCAGCAGCACCGGTCATGACGATGAGTTGGGCGATGACCCGCGATGAAGGTCGAGTTCAGGCTGTTCGTCGTGATCGGGGTGTTCTTCACCGTCATGGGGGTCATCTACGGCACGGTCACCCACTGGAGTGAGTCGGTTGGACCGTTCTGGTTGTTCCTCTGTGCCGGGGTGGCGGCGCTCATCGGTTTCTATCTCTGGGAGACCGGCCGCAAGCTGGACCCCCGACCTGAGGACGACCCACTGGCCCAGATCTCGGCCGCCGAGGGAGAGTACGGGTTCTTCAGCCCCCACAGCTGGTGGCCGCTGGCGGTGGCAGCATCCGCTGCGGTCGTCTTCCTCGGACTCGCCGTCGGCTGGTGGTTGTTCATTATCGGCGCGTTCCTTGCCACCTTCGCTGTTATCGGCTGGACGTTCGAATACTTCCGCGGAGAGCACGCGGTCTGAGACGTCTCAGATATCACTTCGCGGATGCATACAGGGTATTCTGATGGGCGATTGGTAGAGTCAAGTGTCAAAGGACTTGAGGTTGTTCACTTGTGCCGCAACCTGTGGTGGTTTGAGACGCGAATAGGCCGGCCTCACCGGGGGGTGCGGTAACCATCGGCCAAGAGGCCGTGCTCTGGAAGTCGGTTGACGTGGCGACAACAATGATGAGGTCCCAGCGAGGCCACCTGTATGCGACGGTGATGGTGGCCGTCTGTTTCCTGCTGCTTGCCACCCTGGGCAGCGCGGCACCAAGCCCGGCCATCACCGGCCCGGGATCGAGCGCAGCCCAGATCCCGGGCGAGACTCCTGTCTCCAGCGAGCCGACGCCCACGCAGGGGACCACTCCCGCGGTGCTCATCGTGTCCCCGGCCAATCATGCCGTCGCTGTCCCGCCCAACGCTCCCGTCAACGTCAGTGCGTCCTCCGGCACGGTGCGCGCTGTAACGCTCGTGGATGCCACGGGTGGCACGGTTCCGGGGGAGGTCGGCCCGGATGGGACATGGGCCGCCACCAAGCTGTTGCATCCCTCCACCGCGTACACCCTCACCATCGCGGCCGTCGGGCCCGACGGTATGCCGTCATCGACCTCGTCGACCTTCAGGACCCTGCAGCCCACGGTCGTTGCGACCTACTCCCTGATGCCCAGTGGTGGCGTTGTCGGAGTCGGCATGCCGGTGATCGTCCAGTTCGACTCGCCCGTGTCCACCAAGGCGCGGCGGGCCGAGGTCGAGAAGCTGGTCATGGTCACGGCAGTCCCGGTTCAGTCGGGCTCGTGGGGGTGGCTCGATGACCGACAGCTGATGTGGCGTCCGGAGCACTACTGGATCGCGGGCACCAGAGTCACCGTGTCCACGCCGTTGCACGGGGTTCAGACGGGGGACGGCAAATGGGTCACGGATGATGCCAGGACGAGCTTCACGGTGGGCCCGGCGATGGTGAGCACCGTGAACATGAGGGCCCACACCATGACCGTCCGCCGGGATGGAGCGGTCATCCGCAACTTCAAGGTGAGCACGGGCAAACCCGGGCCGCTGACTGAGACCCGGTTCGGCACCAAGGTCATCATCGAGCGCAGCAGCCAGATCACGATGGACTCGGCAACCATTGGTATCCCAAAGGGCAGCCCCGGCTACTACAAGATCAAGACCCAGTGGAACCTGCGACTGACCTGGACCGGCGAGTTCATCCACTCAGCGCCGTGGTCGGTCAACGCACAGGGCACCCAGAACGTGTCACATGGCTGCACCAACATGGCCCCTGCTGACGCCGAGTGGATGTTCAGCAACTCCAAGGTGGGTGACGTGGTGACGTTCACCGGCTCCTCGCGAGCGTTCAAGCCGGAAGAAGGCATCGGTGTCTGGGTCTATCCCTACGCCGCCTGGGCGTCCCGGAGCGCTACTCTCTGATTCTGGCGGGCGCCGTTGTTCGAGAGTCGCCGTTGTCTCAGGGCGACTCAGTCTCAGGGCGACTCAGTCCCAGCCGAGCTCGCGCAGCCGCTCGTCGTCGATACCGAAGTGGTGCGCGATCTCATGCACCACCGTGACAGCTACCTCGTCCAGGACCTCCTGACGGGTCGTGCACATGCGAAGGGTCGGTCCTCGGAAGATCGTGATCCGGTCCGGAAGGGCTCCTGCTGCCCACCCGTCATGCCGCTCGGTCAGTGGCGTGCCGTCATAGACGCCGAGCATCTCCGGATCATCTGACGGCGGCTCGTCCTCCACCAGGAACACCACGTTGTTCATGAGGTTCAGCAGCTCTGCCGGGACGTCGTCGAGCGCGTCCCCCACGGCTTCGTCGAACTCTTGGGTAGTCAGCTTCAGCACATGTGCCACCCTGTCACGGCTGAGGCCCAGGCTGTGACGATGATGCCCGGCGGCGATGCCCAGCGCGCGAGGAGACGGTCCGCGAGGCGACGGTCCGCGAGGCGACGGCGCGCGAGGTGACCGCCCGCGAGACAATGGCCCGGTGAGAGTCACCGTGCGGGTCAAGCCCGGAGCCTCCCGGACAAATGTCGGCGGACAGTATGGCGAACCCTCCCCTGACCATGGCCCGGTCCTCATCGTCTTCGTGGCACAGCGGGCCGTGGATGGCGCCGCGACAGAAGGTGTTCTGAAGGCGGTCGCCAAGGCCTTCGGCCTTCGCCGCGCCGACGTAGGGCTGGCGTCTGCCGGCATGGGCAGGACTGCCCGGACGAAGGTGCTGGAGCTGCGCGGCGAGGAACAGGTCCTGGCAGCTCGTCTGGCCGAGCTGCTGGACAGCTGAGCGGCCTCAGGGCGCGGAGGCTGGCCCAGCCGGCTCCGCCCCGTCCTCGTCGCTTGCGTAGGCGTCGGTCTCGGGGCGCTCATCGGCACCACCGTGCAGCTGCCCAACCCAGGCCGGGTCGCTCACGTCGTGATCGCCCGAGTCCTGCCCGGTCTCGATCGCCTCGCGCGCGGAGCCGTCGTGGTGGGCCGCCGCCAGCTCGGCCGGCGTGACGGCAGCGACGCCGTCGGCGAAGTAGAAGCTCGAGACCTTGGCGCGCAGACGCTCCCGGCGGGTGCTCTTCCTGCGTACCCCGTTCTCGTCGACCCGGGCCGTCAGCTGAAGTGGCGTGAGGATCTCCTGTTGTACCAGCGTCCAGCGCTCATGCTCGGGGAGCGGCTCGTGGACCTCGAAGAATCGGCCCTCTGCGGTGCGCACCACCCGGCCGCTCTCTCGGCCGTGCAAGACCTTGTCCTGGTCCCGACGCTGAAGGCTCATGCATATCCGCTTGGTCACCCAGTAGGCCAGGGGTGGGACCACGAGCAGCATGACCTGGAGCGTCTGGGTGATGTCGTTGATGGACAGACCCAGCTTGATCGCTATCAGGTCGTTGCCGGCTGCCACGAACAGGATGAGGTAGAAGCTGATTGCCATCACGCCCAGGCCGGTGCGGGTCGGTGCGTTGCGCGGGCGATCGAGCAGGTGGTGCTCACGCTTGTCGCCGGTGACCCAGGACTCGATGAACGGGTAGACCCCGGCAATGGTGTAGATCAGTGGCATCACCACCAGGGAGGGAATGAACACGTTCAGGCTGAGGGTGAACCAGAAGACGTTGAACTCGGTGAAGCCCGGGAAGAGGCGAAGCGCCCCGTCGGCGAAGCCCATGTACCAGTCCGGCTGCGAGCCGGCGGTCACCGGTGACGGGTCGTACGGGCCGTACAACCAGATGGGGTTGATGGTGACCAGGGCGGCCATCAGGGCCGTGATGCCGAAGACGACGAAGAAGAAGCCACCGGCCTTGGCCATGTAGACCGGCATGAACGGGTAGCCGACCACGTTGTCGTTCGTCTTGCCCGGCCCGGGGTACTGGGTGTGCTTGTGCACGGCCACCAGGACGATGTGAGCAGTGAACAGCCCGATGATGATCGCAGGCAGCAGGAGCACGTGCACCGTGAAGAGGCGTGGGATTATCGCCTCGCCCGGGAACGCGCCGCCAAAGACGAAATAGGCGAGGTAGGAGCCCAGGACGGGCACCGACTGCATGAAGCCCTCAGCGGCCCGCAGGCCGGTCCCTGAGAGCAGGTCATCCGGAAGGGAGTACCCGGTGAAGCCCTCGTTGATGGCCAGCAGGGACAAGATCGTGCCGATGACCCAGTTGATCTCGCGCGGTTTGCGGAATGCGCCGGTGAAGAAGACCCGGAACATGTGCACGCTGATGGAGACGGTGAACAGCAGGGCCGACCAGTGGTGGATCTGGCGCACGATCAGCCCGCCACGGACGTCGAAGCTGATGTCGACGGTGGACTTGAACGCCTCACTCATCGGGATGCCCTTGAGCGGCACGTAGGACCCGTTGTAGATCACCCGGCCTGCGCTCGGGACGAACCAGAAGGTCAGGATCGTCCCGGTCAGAAGAAGGATGATGAGCGAGAACATCGCGATCTCACCGAGCATGAAGGACCAGTGATCAGGGAAGACCTTCTTGAGCAGGTAGCTCGTCGGCCTGGCCGTGTTGGTGCGGTCATCCAGCCAACCTGCGAGGCTCCCGGCTCTGGCCTTGGCCTTGGAGCCCTCGGTGATGTCCTCCAGGGTGACGTCGTCGGCGCGCAGGCTGTCGGCACCCTTGGGAGTGGCTTGGGGACTCATCCGCGCTCCCAGAAGCTCGGGCCCACCGGTTGCTGGAAGGGTGCGGCGGCTATCAGATAGCCCTCGGCGTCAACGGTGATCTGCAGCTGAGGCAGTGGCCGGTGCGCCGGACCGAAGATGACCTTGCAGTCCTGGGCCACATCGAAGGTGGACTGGTGGCAGGGACACAACAGGTGGTTGGTCCGATGCTCGTAGAGGCCCACCGGGCAACCCACATGGGTGCAGATCTTGGAGTACGCGACGATGCCGTCGTGCCCCCAGTCGCGTTCCTTGGGGACCTGGATAAGCGCGGGGTCGATGCCGATGAGGATGACCGCAGCCTTCCCCTTCTCCTCGAGCACGTGCGGGGACTTGTCGATGCCCTCGGGCATGACGTGAAAGACAGATACCAAAGTGACATCGCTCGCCTTGATCGGGGTCGGCGTGGGATTGTCTCGCATCAGCCGCATTCCCTTGCGCCAGAATGTTGTTGACAGATCGGCCTTGGGGAGCGGGCCGAGGCCACCGGCCAGAACCAGGAGCTGTGGAAGGGCAACGAGAGCGAGGGCGCCCCCAACCGCGTACTTGACCAGAGGTCGGCGACCCAGCTGCGACGCCGTGCCACCGGCCGCAAGGGTCTCGACCGCGTCGCGCCGGGCCTCGTCAGAGGATCTCTGCGGGTGTCGGTCCTCGGCCACCTCGGTGTCCGGCATCAGTGTCCTGGCCCAGTGGACCGCGCCCAGACCGATGCACAGCAGACTCAGCCCGAGGCTGGCACCGAGAACGACGTTGGACAGGTTCGCCTGCCCGATGCCCGGGATGAACCGGTACGTCTTCTGGTCGATCGAGAAGTAGGCGACCAGGAATATGACGGTGGCCACCATCGAGAGGGTGAAAAGGGTCGCGACCTGGCGTTCCGCTCGATGTGCGGCCCTCTCATCGAGATCCGCCGACCGGGACACGTGCGGGGGCAGCCCGGGATTGGTGAAACGCTCGGGTATGCCGCCTGAGCCCTCGATCTCCGTGCCGTGTTCGCTCATCGTGTGATCGATCCCGTCGATTCGCAGTTCTGGTCCATGGGTCGCATGTGGTTGCCGGGGCGTCGCCTCATGTCACGCCGCCTTGGAGCCGAGCCAGACGGCCGCACCGATCATCAGACCCAGGCCGAAGATCCAGGCGAACATCCCTTCGGAGACAGGGCCCAGGTTGCCCAGGTTCAGCCCGCCGGGGTTCTTGTTCTCGTCGAGGTCGTGCAGGTAGCTGATGATGTCGTTCTTGTTCGTGGGGGACAGGTTCTGGTCGTTGAACACCGGCATCGACTGAGGCCCGGTCGTCATGGCCTCGTAGATGTGCTGGCCCGTGGCGTTGCGCAGGCTCGGCGCGTACTTGCCGCGGGTGAGCGCGCCACCGGAGCCGGCGAAGTTGTGGCACATCGCGCAGTTGACCTTGAACAGCTCGTTGCCCCGGGCGATGTTGCCATCACCCTTGGTGTACTGGTCATCGGGAAGGGCCGGGCCAGGGCCGAACGTGGCCACGTGCGCGGCCAGCGAGGCGATCTCCTTGTTGGTGAACATGACTTTCTTGCCGCGGGGGGCCTGCACACCTGGCCCGGCGAGCTGCATACGGCCGGTGCCGACCTGGAAGTCAACCGCCGCGGCGCCCACGCCGACCAGAGTGGGAGCGACCTTGCTGCCCTGCCCCGAGATGCCGTGGCAGGTGGCGCAGTTCGCCAGGAAGAGCTTCCTGCCGGTGGTCTGGTCATCTGCCGTGGACACGGCGGCCGTTGCGGGCCTTGGGGCCAGCAGGGAGTAGAGACCGCCTGTGGCAACGAGCCCCAGCAGTATCAGGATGAAGATCGCGGCCGGATGGCGGCGATGGGAGCCCAGTGCATTCACGGCCTGTTCCTGTCTTCGGTGCGGACGCCTCGGGTCAAGGGGTGCATCACTTCAGTAGGTAGATCGTGGAGAACAGGGCGATCCACACGACGTCGACGAAATGCCAGTAGTACGACGTCACGATGGCCCCTGTTGCCTGCGCGTGGGTGTAGCGACGCGTCGTGAAGGTCCGCCCGATTATCAGCAGGATGGCGATGAGCCCGCCGGTGACGTGCAGGCCGTGGAAGCCGGTCGTGAGGTAGAAGACCTAGCCGTACGCGTCGGAGGAGATGGTCACCCCGTCGCGGACCAGACGGGCGTACTCGAGGACCTGGCCGGAGATGAAGATGGAGCCGAAGAGGTAGGTCAGGACGTACCACTCGCGCATGCCCCACTGCCTTGGCTGCAACAACGAGCCGGTGCGGGCGGGCTGGCCGTGCTCGGCCTTGAACACCCCCAGCTGGCACCATACGGAGGAGATCACGAGCATCAGCGTGTTGACCGTCGCGAAGGGGACGTTGAGAAGGACCGTCTTCTCCGTCCACAGCTGCGGGGAGACCGACCTGATCGTGAAGTACATCGCGAACAGGCCCGCGAAGAACATCAGCTCGCTGGCCAGCCATACGATCGTCCCCACGGCGACAATGTTCGGTCGTGTCACCGGACCATGACCGGGGATTGGGCCCGGCGAGGATCTTGGAGTGCCTGCCTCAACTGCGGATGCGGTCGCCACAGGCGCCAATATTGCCCTATTCGGACTTGCTTTGCACTAGCAATCTGTGATGGGTGTCGCGCTGGGGGAAAATGGCACCGGTAGCATCTTCCTCATGACCGACTCGCACGTGACGCCGACCGCTTCTCACACTGACCAGGCCTCCTCAGGTACGGCATGTCAGCTGTCTGTTCTGCTCTACAGCGACGATGTCGCGACCCGGGACTCCGTGCGCCTTGCGGTGGGTCGTCGCCCGGCGCGCGACGTCGAGGTCATCAGCTGGTTCGAGTGCGCTACTTCTGCGGCCGCGATCGAAGCGGTGGAGACCGGGAAGTTCGACCTGCTGGTCCTGGACGGGGAGGCCTCGCCCACCGGGGGCCTGGGCCTCTGTCGTCAGCTCAAGGACGAGATCTTCAGCTGCCCGCCCGTGCTGGTGCTGACCGGGCGACCGCAGGATGGCTGGCTGGCGGCCTGGTCCCGGGCTGATCTGGCCGTTCCTCACCCGCTTGACCCCATGGCGGTGGCCGGCGCGGTCGCCGAGCTTGGCCGCAGAGTCGGCGCGTCGACCGCTACGAGCGCCTAGCCGGTGGCGGCTCCGCCCTCGGCCGGTGATGCGATGACCTGGCCGACAATCTTTACCTCGTTGCTCGCAGGGCAGGATCTGGGCACCACCGAGTCCGCGTGGGCCATGGACCGGATCATGAGCGGGGAAGCGAGCCCGGTACAGGTTGCCGGGTTCCTCATGGCGTTGCGCGCCAAGGGCGAGACCGTCGATGAGATGCGCGGACTCGCCGACACCATGTTGGCGCACGCCAGCAGGATCGACGTTGGCGGCACGACCCTTGACATCGTCGGCACGGGCGGAGATCGCGCCCACACCGTGAACATCTCGACGATGGCTTCCCTGGTAGCGGCGGCCAGCGGGGTGCGAGTCGTCAAGCACGGCAACCGCGCTGCCTCCTCGTCATCCGGCTCGGCCGATGTCCTCGAGGCCCTTGGCGTCAACCTGACGTTGAGTCCTTCGGACGTTGCGGCCGTCGTGGAGAAGGTTGGCATCACTTTTTGCTTTGCCCAGCAGTTCCACCCCTCGATGCGGCACGCGGCCGTGGCGCGTCGTGACCTGGGTATCGGGACTGCCTTCAACTTCCTGGGCCCACTCACCAACCCGGCTCAGCCGACGTATTCCGCCGTCGGTGTCGCCGATGCGCGGATGGCACCGCTGATGGCAGGAGTCTTTGCAGGGCGAGGCAAGGACGCCGCGGTCTTCCGGGGCGACGACGGCCTGGACGAGCTCACCATCTCCACGACGTCGCGGGTCTGGTGGGTGCGTGGAGGCGTGGTTCGCGAATACAGCCTGGATCCTGTGCGGGTGGGGCTGGAACGTCATCCCCTGGAGACGCTGAGAGGGGCGGACGCGGCATACAACGCTCAGGTGGTCCATGACGTCTTCGCCGGCGCGCTGGGGCCGGTTCGCGACGCCGTGGTGCTCAACGCGGGCATCGCCCTGGCGCTCACAGTGCCTGACAGGGGCGAGACCCAGGCGGATTTCCTCGCCGCGCTGCATGCGGGGATGGAACGGGCCGGTGCGGCGATCGATGACGGAAGCGCCACGTCACTGCTTCAACGCTGGGTCGCCGCGACTCGCGGATGACCCCCCGCGGACGGGTTCGTCCCTGCGGTGGGGTCCCTCGGACCGGCGGGCCTCGTCCAGACTGACGAGCTTCAGGAGTCGTCCAGGCCGAGGCTGAAGGCTGCTTCCAGGTCGTGCCTGGAGTAGGTCCGGAAGGCGATGTGGGTCTGGGTGCCCAGGACACCGCTGACCTTGTTGAGCTGATCTGCGATGACGTCAGCAAGCTCCTCATGGTGACGGACTCGCACCATGGCGATGAGGTCGACATCCCCGGTGACGGAGTAGACCTCGCTGACGCCTTTGAGATCGGCAATGGCGGCGGCGACCTCAGGAATGCGGTCGACCTCGGCACTGATCAAGACGATGGCGGAAATCACGAGTCCACCCTAGCCCGCGGAGCCCCGGGACCCGGCAGCGTCGTGGGGCCCACCAGCGTCGTGGGGCCCACCAGCGGCTTGGGGACCGTCAGCACGGCAGCAGGTGCACGATGGCGGAGCCCGGAGTCGCTGGGCTCGTCGAAGCTCACCACGTCGCGGTATGCCGTCGGGTCCGCATCCAGGTTGTCGTGGGCTGCGCCCGCGCCGTGCACCGGGCAGGTCCACTCACCATCGATGGCGACCATCCGGACGCCGGGGGAGTCCAGCCAGCGCAGGATCTTCTCGGTCTCCTCGGCCGAGGCGGAGGCCGAGGGCCCGGGGGACGCGCTGACGCTCTCGGCGCTTGCCGTGAGGGCCTCGATGTACAGACGGGGGTCGCCGCCACAGGGCGTCACGGTGGTGCCTGCGAGACGCCCGAAGCGGACGCAGATGACCTCCCAGCCACCCTGGGGTGACGGACGCGCTGCCACGATCTCGGCGCTGTTCGCCAGCGGCGCGATGCGCTGAGCGCGTGCTGCTGCCCGGACCAGGTGCACCAGCCGGTCACGTACCGCCCCGGCATCCTCGTAGCGTTCCTTGACCGAGAGACTGCGCATCCGCTCTCGGAGGGCTCCGATGACCACGCGTGAGTCGCCCGCGATCATCTGGGCGGCCTGCTCGACGATGACGGCGTAGTCCTGGACGTTCTGCCCGCCCGAGCACGGGGCGCCACAGCGCCCCATCTCTGCCAGGGCACAGTCGGCGGATCGACCGCTGGCTGACAGTCGTTTGATGCACTGGCGTAACGGCAGCACCTCATGGACCGCGGCGATCGCGAACTCGGCGCTCACGCGGGAGGTGAACGGACCGAAGTATCGGGCGCCATCAGTCTTGATCTCTCGCACGATGCTCAGTCGCGGGAACGCCTCGATGGT
>Ga0209746_1001136_pt1 | contig 12972 bp, 11 predicted proteins | sample BarGraNGADG00211_3_FD_184496 | JGI IMG/M metagenome (GOLD analysis project Ga0209746, IMG submission 184496) | Arctic peat soil microbial communities from Barrow, Alaska - Barrow Graham LP Ref core NGADG0011-211 (SPAdes) (version 2) | ecosystem: Environmental > Terrestrial > Soil > Wetlands >...
CTGATTGGCGCGCCTGGAACTGGTAAAACCTTGATGGCAAAAGCCGTTTCGGGGGAAGCTGGAGTACCCTTCTTCTCAATTTCCGGTTCTGAATTTGTGGAAATGTTTGTTGGCGTTGGCGCCAGCAGGGTTAGAGATCTGTTTGACCAGGCCAAAAAACACTCTCCATGTATCGTTTTCGTAGATGAAATTGATGCAGTTGGCCGTCAACGCGGCACCGGTTTGGGTGGCAGTCATGACGAACGCGAGCAAACCCTTAACCAAATGCTAGTTGAAATGGATGGCTTCAACACGGACACCAATGTGATTGTCATCGCGGCTACCAACCGGCCGGACATTTTGGACACTGCCCTGCTTCGGCCGGGTCGTTTTGACCGCCGTGTAACCATGGACCGGCCTGACATGAATGGCCGTTTTGAAATCCTTAAAGTGCATTCCAAAGGCAAACCGTTGTCTACAAATGTTGATTTGCATGTCGTTGCCAGGGCCACACCGGGTTTTGTAGGTGCGGACCTTGAAAACTTGATTAACGAAGCTGCCATCTCGGCTGCCCGCCATAACAAAAAAGTGATAGAACAAACGGATGTTGAAGAAGCCATCGAGCGCGTTATTGCGGGTCCGGAACGTAAGAACCGCCTAATTAACCCTGGTGAGAAGCGCATCATCGCTTATCACGAGGCCGGACATGCTATTGTCATTAACACCTTGCCAGAAGGCGACCCTATCCAAAAAGTGTCTATTATCTCTCGAGGCATGGCCGGTGGCTACACCATCTCCCTTCCCGAAGAAGATCGTGTGCTGGATTCCCGCAAGAAAATTATTGCCCAAATGGTTGGTCTTTTGGGTGGGCGGGCTGCTGAAGCCTTGATTTTTGATGACATCACTTCAGGCGCTTAGAACGACATAGATAATGTAACCAAATTGGCTCGGAAAATGATTACCCGCCTGGGTATGAGTACCGACCTTGGCCCCCGGGTCTTTGGTCAGCAGGATGAGATGGTTTTCTTAGGGCGCGAAATAAGCGAACAGAGAGACTATTCGGAGTCCGTTGCTGAAAGGATCGACAAGGAAGTCCAAACGCTGGTCACCGATGCCTACGACGAAGCCTTCCGCATCCTGACCAAGTACAAGGATAAATTGATTTTGGTCGCTGAAAAGTTGTTGGAAGATGAAACATTGAGCCGCGAGCAATTTGAAGCCATCTTCCCTAGCCCAGTGCAAAAGAATCAAGGCATCCCGCAATTGCAACAGCGAGCCTGACCAGGAGCCATAAACTAACGCTTGGATACAGCAGCAACCGCAGATTTCCGAGGAAGATTATACTCAGCTAAATAACCAGTTTTGAACATGACCCAGGACCTGCTGTAGTAGTTCTGGGTCATTTGCTTTAAACCAGTGAATGGCTGGGTCGTTTGGCTTGAACCAGTTTGCCTGGTGACGGATAAACTTGCGCGTGTTCCGCTGAATGAGTTGAATGCAGGCTTCCAGGCTTAGTTTTCCGCTCAGGTAATCTAGGACCTCAGAGTAACCAATGACGCCGATGCGACGCAACTGGTCTTCTTTACCTGCGGCCACAAGATCATGAACCTCACCCACCAGGCCGGCCTCAAACATCTGCTGAATGCGTTGGTCGACTCTGGCATAAAGCTGGTCTCGCGGCCAATCGAGACCGATGGTCAATAGGTCAAACGGTGTCTCGCCACTGCGTTTCGCTTCAGAAAAGAGTTTACCGCTCAGGAAGAGCACTTCAAATGCGCGGATTGTGCGGCGGTGATTGCGAAAATCAATGGATTTAGCAGCCTCCGGATCAACGGATTTTAGTTTGGCATACAGGGCATCAAATCCAATAGTTTCGCCCCATTTCTGAATAGCTATACGCAATATTTCGTCGCCCACATGTTCAGGAACCTGCCAACCCTGGGTAATCGCGCGTAAATATTGTCCGGTACCCCCTACCAAAACGGGTACCTTACCTCTGGATTGAATGGATGAGATTACCTCAGCGCTTGCTTTTTGAAATTCCCCAAGGCTCCAGGGTTGGTCGATACTGGTGACATCTACTAGGTGGTGGGGAACCCGCTCACGGTCAGTGCGGGTAGGTTTGGCTACCCCGATGTTGAGTTCCTGGTAAAAACTGCGCGAATCGGCCGAAACAATCTCACCGTGTATAGCTTCCGCGATTTGAATGGCAACTTCACTCTTGCCTGAAGCGGTCGGTCCGACGACCATCAGCAATTTTGACTGATTAGTTTGCATCGATGGGACCTAATGACTGGTAATGGATGAAATTAGGTTCAGTATTTGCCCGCAATTCGACCACGATTAAATCCAACTGCCACTCGGGGTCTACGTCAATATTGCCAAGATAGGCATCTATAGCCTGCAGAAGGCGGTCAATTTTCTTCCTGTGCATCGCATCTTCCCCCAAACCAAATAGCGTGGTACGCCGGGTCTTTACCTCGACGAAATGTAGCACGCCATCCTGCGAGGCGATGATATCAAGTTCCTGATGTCCAGCCCGATAATTGCGCTCAAGGATCTTGTAACCTCTGGCAGTCAGAAATTCAGTTGCAAGGTCTTCACCCTGCTGTCCGATTGTTTGGTTATGGAAGGTATCTGCGTTCATTAATCCTCAAGTATAACCAAAGTGAGTGACACAAGAATTCCTTCCGATGGGAAATTCGCTTCGAATGGTATAAAATTGAGCCATCCTATTGGAGGAAAAATGGCGACTGCAGAAATTGTAACGATTGGGACCGAATTACTTTTAGGGGAAATTAATGATACAAACTCACGCCATATTGCCAGGGCTTTGCGAGATATCGGCGTCGATATTTATCGCATAACCTCTGTTGGGGATAACGCAGCCCGCATCACGGCCACTTTACAAGAAGCACTCATGCGCTCTGATTTTGTCATCACAACGGGTGGGCTGGGCCCAACGGTTGATGACCCCACCCGACAAGCCATTGCGGATGTATTCAACGTGCCGCTTGAATACAAACCTGAATTATGGGATGAGATTCTGGAACGTTTTACCCGCTACAATCGCACACCCACGTAAAACAACAGACGTCATGCTTACGTCCCTACTGGAGCGCTGGTGATCAGCAATCCGGTTGGCACTGCCCCTGCCTTTGCTTACGAATTAGGCGCCAAAACTACCATTTCTCTACCGGGTGTTCCCAAAGAAATGGAACACCTGCTCAATAATTTTGTTTTGGGCTATCTCAAAAAACGCTACAAGCTGCAGGATTCGGTCATCGAAGCAGTAGTAGTGCATACGGTTGGCAAAGGTGAGTCCGCCATAGATGAATTGGTTGGCGACCTTGAGACGCTTAAAAACCCAACCGTTGGCTTACTGGCTCATCCTGGACAAACAGACATCCGCATCACTGCCAAAGCCAGTTCCCATGCTGAAGCGGCACAAATGATTAAGCCAGTACTTGCGATTGTCAGGGAAAAACTGAGACCATTTATCTACGGTGAAGACGCAACTACTCTGGAGTCAGTGGTTGCGGAAGGTTTATTGTCCATGGGCAAACGCCTGGCCATTATTGAGTATGGCACTGGCTCAGAGATTTATAACCACTTGCATCCACTTGCTCCTCAATTTACCCTTGGACAGACTATGGAGATGGAACCTTCCAACGAAAGTCTCAAAGCCATGATGAATGATATTAATGACCAAAAAGCGGCGGATTACATTGTCGGCATCCGGGTTAGGGAAAACGAGACCAAATCAGATATCTTGCTGGCGTATTTTGACGGCAATGACTATTCGGAAACTGAACGGTCTTATGGCGGACCAATGGGTGACGCCAAACTTTGGGGCGTCAATATCGCCTTGGACTTGTTAAGAACAAAATTGAACTTAGTCAATCTATAAAGAGATAGGAGAGAGTATGCCAAACGTTGACACCATTCTCCACAATGCCATTGTTCTAACCATGGACCAGGAATTCCGCATTTTTGAGCCCGGTGCTGTGGCTATCAAAGATAATTTGATTGTTGCTGTTGGGTCGGAAGCTGAGGTCTTAAGTACCCATGAGGCTACCCGCAAGATGGATTGCATGGGCAGAGTATTGATGCCCGGGCTGGTCAATCCGCACACCCACGCGCCGATGACGCTTTTGCGCGGTCTGGCGGATGACTTACGCCTAGACGTTTGGTTGATGGGCTATATGATGCCCGTGGAACGCGAGTTCGTAACGCCTGAGTTCGTGAGGCTTGGAACGCAACTGGCTTGTGCCGAGATGATCCGCTCCGGGATAACCGCGTTTGCGGATATGTACTACTTTGAAGATGCCGTTGCTGAAACCTCCGCAGAAATTGGCATGCGCGCATGGGCTGGCCAGACAGTCATGAAATTTCCGGCACCGGATGCCAAGTCCTACGAAGATTCTTTGGCCCTTTGCGAAGCCCTGATCAAGAAGTGGAAAGGCCATCCATTGATTGTACCGGCCATTGCCCCACACGCCGTCTACACCTGCCCTGCGGAAGTGCTGACCGCCTGCGTGCAGATGGCCAAACAGTATGATGTGCCCATTCACTTCCATGTTTCTGAAACCTCCTCAGAGGTTGAAAACTTGCGCAACACCGAAGGCATGCCCGTTGTGCCCTATATCAAGAAATTGGGTATGCTCGACGTGAAGCTACTGGCAGCCCATTGTATATACATTGACGAAGGTGAAATACGCACACTGATGCACTACAAGGTTGGCATTGCCCACAACCCTTCATCAAACCTGAAGCTGGCATCCGGTTTTGCCCCTGTTAAACGTATGCTGGAACTCGGCTGCAACGTCGGGATCGGTACGGATGGAACGGCTTCCAACAATGATCTGGACATGTTTGAGGAAGTCAGACTGGCCAGTTTCATTGCCAAGGCGCATACGGGTGATCCCACCGTACTGCCTGCCAGGCAAGCTCTGGAGATGGTCACCATCCAGGGTGCACGTGCCATGTATATAGCTGACATTACTGGATCCCTGGAAGTTGGGAAAAGGGCCGATTTAATCACAGTTGATATCGACCTTGTGCATAACTCGCCGAGATTCCGCCGCGATCCTAACGGGATTTATGCGCAATTGATTTACGCTGCTAAATCTACTGATGTGCGGGATGTGATGGTCGAAGGCAAATGGCTGATGTTGGACAGGCAGTTATTAACAGTTGACGAGAATGCAGCGCTTGTGGAAGCCCGAAAGTTAGCTGTGAAAATCGATGCATTCCTGAAAGGCCGGGAGGAATCTGTAATTTCCAAGCTGATTGCCATCGGTGGAGCTGCGGAGATGGAGTCGTTTGAGGTCCAATCCAAGGTAAAGGTCGTTGATTTGGATGAACCTGAAAGAGCGCTCTTCAAACCCGAAATTGAGATTGTCCGCGTAAGACACTATCACGAATACGACAACTACTTTGGCTTTGATGATCCAAGCCAGGGACGCTTGCGTTACCGGGAAGATGAATTTATTGATGAAAATGGAAAAATCACCAATGTGCGTTCAAGGCTGACTTTGATAGGTTCTGAAAATGAAAGCCAGGAGGGGGAGATTCTGCTCTCCCGCAGCCGCTACCTGGCCCCGGCCTCCCATTCGTTGCGCTTCTACAAAGAATACTTCAAACCAAGTTTCGTGCTTGAAATCGAAAAAAACCGCTTAAGATACCTCATCCGCTACCAGGGAGAGGAATTCTTTGTCAATTTTGATAATATGGTGCGCCCAGATATTGGCAATTATGTGGAAATCAAGTGTCGCACCTGGTCCAAGCAAGATGCGGATAAAAAGACAGCATTAGTGGCCGAACTGCTTGAAAAACTTGGTCTGGCAAACAAAGCCCATATCCATGAGGATTATGTGAGTTTGATTGAGAACGTTGGCCGATGAAGAAAGAATCTGAACTGCGGATCCTGATGGTTGCAGCTGAGGCCTCACCACTGATCAAAATCGGCGGTTTAGGCGATGTGGCTGGCGTCTTGCCCAAGGCAATTAAGGCCCTCAACCCGACGGCTATAGACATGCGGGTAATTTTGCCCTATCACCAGGTTCTAAAGCAAAAAAACCTGAAGCCCAAACTATTAGGCAGTTTCAATCTTGAAGCCCTCTCGGGAGTAATCCCCTGCCAATTATTCAGGTATGAAGATTCTGAAATTCCGGTCTACCTGATTTCAAACAGTTGCATCGACAATACTCCCGGTGTTTATTGCGGAAATCCAGCTGATGACGCCATGAAATATATGAGTTTTTCAATGGCCGTGCTTGAGGCTGCCAAGTTACTGAATTGGAAATTTGACGTCTTACACGCCAACGATTGGCATACAGCAGTGTCCTTGCATTTATTGAGAGCCAGGCGGAAAACAGACCCGTTTTTCGCGGGAAGTAAAGGCCTCCTGACCGTTCACAACATGCCCTACAACGGTTGGGGTTCACAAGCAACCATGAAGTCTTTAGGCATTAAACAGAGCACAAACCGTAAACTTCCGGTCTGGGCACGCTTCACACCCCTGGCAATGGGCCTGGCAGCGGCAGATAAAGTTGTGGCAGTCTCCAAGGGGTACGCGGAAGAAATTTTGACTGAACCATTTGCTTCAGGGCTATCTGCATTTACACAGACACTCGGAGAAAAGCTTACCGGTATCGTCAATGGCATCGACACCGCCTCCTACAATCCGGCAACCGACAAACACATCGCGGCCTGGTTTTCCAGTTCAGATTTGAGTGGAAAGGTAGTGTGCAAGCAAGCTCTCCAGAAATTAGCTGGCTTCAAAACCGTTCCTGAAATCCCCATCTTCAGCATTGTGAGCCGTCTGGACAACCAGAAAGGCATCGGTTTGGCCCTGGATGCCATTAGCAAGATGATTAAACAGGATTGGCAGTTTGTGTTACTGGGAACAGGTGCAAAAGAACTCGAAGTCCAGGCTGCTGAACTTGCTGAAGAACACCCGGAGAAAGTGGCCTGCTTCATTCGCTTCGATGATGGATTATCTCGTCAAATATACGCAGGAGCAGATATATTGCTCATGCCTTCAATGTACGAGCCATGCGGCCTTTCCCAGATGATCTCCATGCGCTATGGCAATTTGCCCCTGGCACATGCAGTGGGTGGATTGAAAGATACCATTGTGGACTATTCCACTCACCCGCAGATTGCAACGGGATTCCTTTTTGTAGAAGCTTCAAGTAAGGCCTTACGCAAGTCCATGTTGGAATCGTTAAGTTTATTCAAGAAGAAATCAGTTTGGACACAATTGCAAATCAACGCCATGGAGAATAATTTCTCCTGGTCTATATCTGCCGGAGAATATCTGGCAACCTACCAGTCACTTTGGAAAGATGCACGCTTTGAAAGGATCACCCATGCCAGTTGAACGATATGCAGGGATACTACTTCACCCGACCAGTTTCCCTGGACCTTATGGAATTGGTGATATTGGTCCTGAAGCCTACCGATGGGTGGATTTTCTAAAGAGCAGCGGTACCCGGTATTGGCAGATTTTACCGCTAGGACCGACTGGATACGGTGATTCTCCTTATCAATGTTTTTCGGCTTTTGCTGGTAACCCTTTTCTTGTCAGCCCTGAGATATTGTTGGACGAGGGTTTGCTCGAAATAAAAGAACTGCGTGGAAAGCCAAAATTTCCAAAAGGAAGTATTGATTTTGGACCAACCATTATCTGGAAGAACCAAATTCTGAAAAAAGCATTTGACCATTTTATTACAGGAAAATCTGAAAAACTTAACCAGGAATTCCGGGCCTTTCTGGAGGCTGAGAAAAGTTGGCTGGGCGATTATGCCCTTTTTATGGCCATCAAAGAGAGCCAGAACGGCGCACCCTGGATCGACTGGGAGGTAAATCTCAAAAAGCGCAGCCTGCGAACTTTGAAAGCCTTCCAGGCAAAACATGCCCAGGATATTATCCGCCACGAATTTAACCAATTTCTTTTCTTCAAGCAATGGTATGAGCTGCGCGCCTATACCAACTCAAAAGGGATCCAAATTATTGGCGATATGCCATTTGTGATTGCTTTAGATAGTGCAGATGCCTGGACCCATCCCGAATTATTCCTGATGGATGCTGCTCTGAAACCAACCATGGTGGCCGGTGTTCCACCAGACTATTTCTCTGCTACAGGACAGCTTTGGGGAAACCACCTTTATAAATGGCCAGTTCACCAAAAACAACATTTTTCCTGGTGGCTTGATCGTCTATCAGCGGTGCTCAAACTCGTAGATTTGGTGCGTTTGGACCATTTTAGGGGCTTCGCGGCCGCCTGGCATGTACCCTTTGGCAACGAAACCGCCATTCAGGGTAAATGGATTCCTGGACCAGCCAGGGAACTCTTTACAGCTTTTAAGAAGAAATTCGGCGATTTGCCGATTATCGCTGAAGACTTGGGCGTGATCACCGACGATGTAAAAGCTTTGCGGGATGGGTTTGGCTTGCCCGGCATGAAGATCCTGCAATTCGGTTTTACCGGCGACCCCGATGATGATTTCCTACCGCATAATTACCCTGTTAATTGCTTTGCCTATACGGGTTCACACGATAACAATACGGCCCAGGGTTGGTACGACCAGGCTACTGCCAGCGAGCAAGCCTGGTGCAGAAAGTATCTCAACGCGCCTAAGGGACCGATTGCCTGGCCAATGATGCGAGTGCTGTGGGCGTCCGTAGCAATGAATGTAGTTGCCCCCATGCAAGACCTTCTGGGTTTGGGAGCAGATGCTAGAATGAACCTTCCCGGATCCCAAAGCGGTAACTGGTCCTGGCGGATGGCAGCTGCTGACTTGAACATCAGCTTGGCGAATAAACTAAAGGACCTGAACTTTACCTACGCCCGTTTGCCTGAAGATGAAAAACTGACATATAGCCGGCTCTTGGAGCAGGAGCAATCGCAGTCAGTCAAACCGCATTAAGTTGTGGATTGGGAGGCGAAGATTGCCTTTTGCACGATTGACGGCAAATTTATAACCAACACGGAGTAACTATGACCCATGTGATCACAAGTTTATGCCTTCGCGACGCGGGATGCGTTGTGGTGTGCCCAGTAGCCTGCATAGTTCCAGGTAATCCTCAAGACGAATGGCCACAATTTTACATAGACCCCAATACCTGCATTGACTGTGGTGCTTGCGTTGCTGAATGCCCGTATGGAGCTATCTTTCCGCTTAAGGAAGTGCCCGATAATTTCATCGCCATGGGTGGAGAAGTAATTAACGGAACCGCGGATATGCCTGGTTACGACACACAGCATGACTGCACGACCTATGAAGGCGACCCAGTGCATCTGGATTTCTGCGGGGTTTTACTTGACGAAGAGCAAATTGACCTGACCGGTGCCATTCAACGCAACCGGGATTTCTTCGAAACTGGGCCAGGATACCTGGCAGTTGAACTTTAGCTTGCTATTTGGATAAATTTTCCTGGGCTGCCATGGCTGCTCCGATAATTCCAGCCAGATTTTCCAACTTGGCAGGAATAATTCGGGTATCAATATTTAGATATTTCGCGTACTGATCGAAACGCGAAGAAATGCCGCCTCCAAGTATGAAGAGGTCCGGGTTAAGCAGAAATTCGTACATTTTTAGGACTTCCGTAAATTTTTCTGACCACCGCTTCCAGGAAAGGTGGTTATTTTGGCGGATGGCGTCCGACGCGCGGTGTTCCGCGTCTTTGCCGCGAACCTTGAGATGGCCCAGTTCTGTGTTGGGCATGAGTTGACCTTTCACAAACAAGGCGGATCCAATACCGGTTCCAACAGTCAGGAACATGACTACGGGGTATTTCCAGGCCTCTGGTGCACCAAAGCGCATTTCCGCAAGGCCGGCTGCATCGGCATCATTAAGCACGTAAGCTTCCTGGCCGGTGCGGGCTTGAATCATTTCAGCCACGTTGGCATTGACCCACTGCTTGTGCATGTTGGCCGCAGTCAGCGAGATGCTGTTCTTGACAATTCCTGGAAAACCAGCCCCAATAGGCCCCTCATACTTGAGTTCTTTGCAGATCTTGCCGATGCAGTTGATGATTTGTTTCGGCTTGGCCATGACTTCGGTTTCGAAGCGGATGCGCTCAGAGATGAGTTGGCCTGTTGCTGTATCGACCAAGGCACCCTTTGTTGCAGAACCACCGATATCAATTCCCAGTGTGATCATTCTTTCTCCTTTTTATGGACAAGCTTTATCCAGGTGCTCCTGGTAAGTTACCGAAAAGTTGTGTAAGCCGCTGCCGTCGCACTTCGCCCGAAAGAAAAGAAAATCTGTGTTTTCCGGATTAAGTACTGCCTGAATGGCCTCAAGACCTGGCGAAGCAATCGGGCCTGGGGGTAGGCCTGTAACTTGATAGGTATTATAAGGTGAATTTATTTGTAAATCAGATTTTGAAAGCACTGGTTTCCACCAGGAAGTTGAATTTTGATCGTAGCCAATGGCATACTGAACTGTGGGATCAGTCTGCAGCGGCATTCCTTGAGTGAGCCGGTTGAAAAATACCGAAGCCATCCTGGGCATTTCTTCTGCTCTGAGGGTTTCGCGCTGAATAATTGAAGCCAGGGTAAGCACATCGCGCGCTGATAAGCCCTGCATTTGGCCTTTGGTTTGCAATTCACCAGTCAAGAGCAGCTCACGGGCAGGTGTAGCAAACTGCCAAAAAAGCGAATCCAGACTTACCTCCGCCTCGAAAGTATATTCCCCAGGCAGCAGATACCCTTCCAGGCTTTGCCCAGATTCGAGTTGGAGCTCTCTGGCCAATTTCGCATCAGGCACGCGCATCAAATCGAGCAAGGTTTGCCCAGGCACTACACGAAGACCGAGCATTTCAATAGCTGTAGAAATTTCCTCCAACCGCCAGCCAGGATAAATCCTGAACGTGCGATCGCGATTGGTTGGATCGGAAATGTATTGGAATACTTGATAGGCAGCCAATCCCCCAGGAATTGAATAATTGCCAGGTTCAATTTTTCGGTCAAGGCCGCGATAGACCAGGTAGTTGCGGCATAATTTCGAGTTCAGATTAGGGTACATCAAGTTGAGATGGTTGCAGATGGATTGCACTGATTCCCCGGGCTGGATGATAAGTTTTAGTTTAAGGTTCGAAGGCGTTGTCTGATTTACCAGACTTTCCCTGGCCAGATAGATTTGAAGTGAATAACGCACTTTTTGGACAAAATTGAGATTTCCATCCACAGAACCGTAGCCCGACTCTGCTGAAGTAGTCTGCATTCTCCAATTGAAGATCAAGATTGCCCCAATTAAAGCGAGCGACAGGAGAATGAGTACTGGGAGAGGTTTCTTAGGCTTGGGCATCGTTTTCCGGTTTTCTTGCATCCAGAAAATCCTGAAGAATGAGCGCTGCAGCCACGGCATCCTTGGGTGCCGAGCGTTTCTTACGGTTAGCGCCCAGCTCCGCTGCCAGTTGGTCGGCTTGCTGGCTTGACCCGGATTCGTCCCAGGTTACCACGCTGATTGATGAAACAGAGCGCAGGGCATCCACCAGCTTTAGGGAAGCACGAGCTCGCGGGCCCACATTACCTTCAGAATCCAGTGGCGTTCCAACGACTATCATCAGGCAATGTTGCTCCTCAGCCAATCTGGCTATCCGGGCAGCATTTTCCGTACGCGAAATATGCTTGAGTATGGTCAGCGAACGAGCCAGGGTGCCGCTTTCATCACTGATCGCCAGGCCAATGCGGGCATCCCCCGGGTCGACGGCCATGATTTTCATAAAGCAAGGTCTCTCATAAGGGGAAATTATACAATACGGCTGCAAAACCTCTGGATCAAGCCTGATGTGGGACGTTCAGGCAGCCCTCCTCAAAGATAATTGAAGGTATTGCTTCTTAAAATGAATTACCTAAAAAAGAGTGGGTGGTCGTTGACCACCCACTGATTGAACATTTTGGGTATTTTCGGTTAAGCAAGAGATTCCGGACCAACATTTTTAAGGTGCACTCGAATAACACTGCGGTGGTTGCGTTCCAGGGATTCCACATCGCCAAGTGCTTGTGCCCGCTGCAGTATGCCAAAGCTCATGCCTTCTTCTGGGATGGGCAGATCCTTTTCTGGGTCCTTGGTCAGTACCAGGAAGTAACCACCTGGGAAGCCGCCCTTATGAAGTTGACCGGTAGAATGCTGGAAGCGTGGGCCAAAACCGAGGGTCACCGGGCAATGATAGGTCTGAACCAGTTTCTCTCTGAATACCGCAAGGCGGGTTTCCATCTCAGGTGTCCGTTCTAGATAGGCGTTAATGGCGATAAAACCACCTTCTCCAAGAGAGGAGAAGAAGGCTTGCACTGCCTGCTCCAGGTCGGTTGCCTGGCTGAAATCAGTGGCAACTTGACCGTAGATTTTGCCCTGGTCGTTTTGCCAGAAAGGGTTGCCTTCATTCAAGGTTCCGGTTTCTTCGTAAGCTTTAATGACAGCTTTGGTATTGGTTTTGCTTTCCTGAACATTGGGTTGATCAAAGGCATTGACGCCTGTGGCAGCACAAAGGATGGCAGTAGCGTATTCCCAAAGATAAAACTGTTTGGCCAGGTCATAGATATCGGCCAGATGCATGCGAATAACCGGGTGCCCAGCCTCACTCAAAGATGCCAAACGATCTTTCCATTCGTTATCTATACGCATGTCCACAAAAATACGATACTTAGTATATTCTTCCGCACTTAGCAAGGGTTCTGATTCGACGGGTAGGACTCCCTTACCTTCTTTACCGGAGCTTTCAGCCACAAGTTGCTCCAACCAGGGGCCGAAGGGTTTGTAGGTTTCATCCGAAGTGAAAATTAGCTTGTTTTGGCCTGCTTTACTGGCTTCGGCCAGGCTAAGACCTAGAACTAAACCAGTGTTTTGTGAATAAGGCACATCCCGGCAGCAAGCCATTTCGGCTTCAGTGGCCCCGGCAAGCAGTTTGTGCAGATCGATTCCCATCAGTGCCGCGGGAACCAACCCAAAAGTTGTAAAAGCTGAATACCGTCCGCCA
>Ga0209746_1001138_pt1 | contig 12967 bp, 11 predicted proteins | sample BarGraNGADG00211_3_FD_184496 | JGI IMG/M metagenome (GOLD analysis project Ga0209746, IMG submission 184496) | Arctic peat soil microbial communities from Barrow, Alaska - Barrow Graham LP Ref core NGADG0011-211 (SPAdes) (version 2) | ecosystem: Environmental > Terrestrial > Soil > Wetlands >...
CAATGATCAATATCCCCAGCAGACCGGCTTGAACAAGCACCCTGATCCAGCGCCGGGCTGGGAAAATTCTGTGGATGAACCAGGTCCCGCACAACCCCAGGAAAATCAACGCAGTAGCGGGAGGCATGGGAATGAATTCAGGGCGGAGGGAGGCAAGGATCGGCTGCCCGAACAACCAGCCAATGACCGCCAGGAAGCTGATGGCGCATACGAACCCCATGAATATGGCCGCGCTTCGTTCAAACCTTGTCTGGGTTTCGGTTTCTTTGCTCATAGGCTCATCATGTCTTCAAGATGCATGTGCCGCTTTCACTCTGATCTCGATCCGGCTCCCGTTGGCCTCGGCCAGACTCTGGCTGATAGCCAGTATCAGCCCGATTCCTTTGGCCTTGATCGCGCACTTATAACCATTATTATTACTATACTAGAAAATTAAGTCAAAAACAAGTACCTTAGGATAAATTATTACCTTCGCCAGGTTCTTCTCCACCTCCACCCTCTCCCCCATTCCGAACCGCTCTGTATCCAGCCGGACTCCTCCATTAAACCCTCAAGATCCTTCCCATGCACACGCCGCCTTGACTGCCTCCCTGTCTGCTTCCCCTTCTCCCCTTCTCCCATTTTTGGGACGTGAGCTCTTCGCGAGGCACATCGTACCTGCAAAAGGACCACGAAGGAGAAGCACCCCCGTGGGACAAGCTGCCATCTGCGCCAGTAGATTTCCGAGTTCTTCGAGAACTCGGGGGTCTGCCCTCGCGGGAACCGGGGCTAGCGCTGAAATGGACTTAAAAAGGCATTCGACTCAATTCGAATACTACACCAAACTACCGGATGCTGCTTGGAGCGGCTTCCAGCCGCCACAAGTCAAGGCGGCGTCACTAACCGAGGTGGATTCCAGCCGCCATTGCGAAGCATCCCTGTGGGACGAGGCGCCAATCGGTTGCTTCGGTCTAATGACAGTGTACCCATCAGGGTAGAGCCCGAAAACCCTGCCTTCTTCCTCCTGCCTCTTGAGATGCCCTGCCCTATTTACCCAATCCTGACAGACCGCATCGAGAGCGATCCGCTCCACACTTTCTCGGCGAAGAAACTGACCGGTTCGCCCGGCTCCTTCGCCCCCAGCACAACCAGCAAGGGCTTGTAATGCTCAGCCGAATTGATGGCGAGTTCAGACTCGCCTCCTTGCTTGTCGTACTGGATGATCGGTTCGTGGTTATCGTTGAGGATCCACTGTTTGACCTTGCCATCGAATTCCAACGCCAAGTCGTAAGCGGGTCCTTCGAAAACAACCATACGCAGGTTGTGGACGATATTCCCGCTGCCAAGGATCAGTACCCCTTCGTCGCGCAGGGGCTGGAGTTGCCGCCCCAGGTCGTAGTGTGCCTGAGCATTTTTATTCACATCCAGGCTCAACTGGAGTACCGGCACATCTGCTTCGGGAAACAGTCGCCTCAGCACCGACCAGGTACCGTGGTCCAGACCCCAGGTCAGGTCCGGAGCGATTCCGTCCGCCTCAACCAGATCCCGGACGCGACGGGCTAATTCCGGCGAACCGGGCGCAGGATACGTCATCGCGTAGAGTTCGGGCGGGAAGCCGTAGAAGTCATAAATTGTGCGCGGCTTCTCCATTGCGGTGACTTGTGTCCCTTTGGTCTCCCAATGGGCCGAGACGCACAGGATGGCTTTTGGAGGCGACAGGGCTTTTCCCACCGCCATCCAGGAGCGGCTGAATTCGTTATCTTCGATGGCATTCATCGGGCTGCCATGACCGATAAACAATACGGGCATACGGTTTGTCATTTTTAATTCCTTACCGCTAATACGGAATCTGGAAAAATCCTGTGATTAAATCTGAAATATCCGCACTGGTGTGTAACCTCAGGATGCGGAAGAAATCATCCCCCGTGGCGCGTTTCCCAGACATCTGCGCGGCGTAGTCTTTCAGGAAGGCAAAAAAGGCCTCGTCGCCAATCCTCCCGCGCAGCGCTTCCAGGAACTGCGCCCCACGCAGATAGACCGCATTGACGTAAGACCGGAAATCATCGTAATAATAAATATCCGTGTCCACCCAGCCGGTCGGCGCGTACGCATCCACACGGAATGCCCACCAGGCAGTCACGGCCGGATGGTTTTTCTCGTAAAACAGTTTTTCGCTGTAAGTAGCCAGCGCCTCATCCAGCCAGGGTTCCTGCGCCTGGTCATTTCCCACCGATCCGAACCACCACTGGTGAGCGGTCTCATGGACGGCGATGGCAATCAGGTACTTGAGCACAGTCCCATCGTAGGCAGTGTAAAAATCGCGGCTCAAGAAAAACAGTCCGTCGTATTCCATCCCATCGTAAAACGGCGACTCGACAATGCTCAAACTCGGATACGGATACGGGCCAAAGAGTGCACCGAAGGTTCTCAGCGCCTTGGCCGCCTCGTCCAATACTACCCGGGCCTGGGCTTCTTCTTCACCAAAATAATAACCGGTTACCGTCACACCCTCGGCTGTGGTCGAAGCGGTCTGGTAAGCGCTGCTGGCTGAAAATACGAACGTGCGGGCATTCTGCAGGAAATAGTGCCAACTCCCGGCAGCCACCTCCGCCGGAGCGCTGGCAGCCAGCGTGACCGGCAGCGTCGGGTCGGTTAGGGTCAGCGCCACATCGAAGACCGCTGCCTCGTAGGTCAGGTGCTCGCCCACTTCCGCGGGCGGGTGCAGCAGCCAACCGCCCCCCTGCGAGTACGGCACGATGAACGGGTACCAGTCCACCAGGTTGGTCTGGCGGTCGTTGTAGCCGAAGACGTGGTAAACGTCCGCGGCGGGGAGCTGCAGGTCAAAACGCAGGGACAGGTTCAGGGTCCCGCCTGGAACGAGCGGCGCAGCCAGCGGGACCTCAAGCCGGTCGCCGTTTAAACTCAGTCCGGTCGCTGCCAGGCCATTGACCGTCAAACTGCCCAACGTGAAGCAATCCGCCCACAGGTTCGGCTCGACGGCCAGGACGAGCGCAGTGAGTGTCTCGCCGGTGGCATTCTTGTAAAAGATGGACTCATCCACCGTCAGAAAATGAGCGGCATAATCCAACATGGCGTTCAGGGTATAGCGGGAGGGAACAAAGCCCGGTGCGGGGAGCTGCGTGGATGTTGGTGCAGGAGGAACGGTTGCGGTGACAGTAGTACCCGGTTCCAGCACGGGTATCATAGGAGTGTTTGCCGGTGGGCTAAAAGGCGTTGGCGAGGGCCAGGCATTCGGGTTGGGTGGTACAGTCGGACCGATGGCGGTCGGGGCAGACGGGCCGGGGACAGTGCAGGCAGTGAGAAGGAAGAGAAACGCAACCAGGTTGTAAGGAGCGCCGTGGAGCATATTTATCTTTTCTTCCACACCACTCCCCGGCGCGGTTGGAAAAGAAAAACCAGCAGGAAAATAGCGGTGGCCGTCAGCACAATGGCCGAGCCGGAAACAATGTTGAAGTAGTAACTCAGATAGAGGCCGGTCACCGCTGAGAATGCTCCGATGGCAGCAGAAACGAGCATCCCATGCCACAGGCGGCGGGTAAGCAGCGAAGCAGTGGCCGCCGGAGTGACCAGCATCGCCACCATTAGCGCCACGCCAACCGTCTGCATGGCTACTGAAACGGTCAGCGCCATCAGGATGAGCAGGATATTGTTCAGCAGTCCAGACGGAAGGCGCAGGGTGGCCGCCAGGACCGGGTCGAAGGACAAGACCAGAAACTCTTTGTAGAAGAGGAAGATCGTCAGCAGCACCACCCCGCCGAAGACAGATGTCAGGACCATGTCGCTGGTCGAGACGCCGAGCACGTTGCCGAACAGGAAATGGCTCAGGTCAACGCTGTAACTGCGGACGGTGGAAATCAGGGCGATGCCGAGGGCGAACATACTGGCAAACAGGATGCCGATAGCAGTATCTTCGCGGATCTCGGCATGTTTGGAGATGCGTCCCACTGCCAGCGCCACCAGCACTGCTGCGCCGAGCGCCCACCAGAAAAGGGTATCCCGGCTGCCACCGCTGAGCAGGTAGCCAAGCGCCACGCCCGGCAGGACGGCATGTGCCAGGGCATCCCCGAAGAAGGCCATGCCGCGTAAGACAACGTACACACCCACCACCGCACACACCACGCCGACGATTACCGACGCCACCAGCCCACGCAGCATGAAGTCATAGGAGAAAGGCTGGAGGAAAATATTGAACAGGTTATTCATGCTCTTCTTCCCCGTCACAGCAGGTATCGGCCAGAGTGGTCGTGCCGTCCGCACCCCGGATCAACTGGGCATGACCACCGTAAGCGCGCAGCAGGTTCTCGCTGGTCAGCACATCCTGCGGCGACCCAAAACGGACCAGCTTATGGTTGAGGAGCATGACGCGGTCAAAGTGGCTGGCGGCCTGTCCCAGGTCGTGGGTGGCAACCATGACGGTGATCTTCTGCTGGCGCAGTTTATCCAGCAGGGACAAAATCGCTTCCTGCGAGGGTGTGTCCAGGCCATTGAGCGGCTCGTCCATCAGCACCAGTTCGGCCTCCTGCGCCAGGGCGCGCGCCAGAAAAGTGCGCTGCTGCTGCCCACCGGAGAGTTCACCAATCTGACGGTTCGCCAATGGTTCCATGTCCACCGCTTCGAGCGCGGTGTGGACGGTATCCCAGTCAGCGCGGCGCGGCCAGCGGAAGAAGCCCACCTGCCCGATGCGGCCCATCATCACCACATCGGCCACGCTGGCCGGGAAGCGCCAGTCCACCTGGCTGCGCTGGGGCACGTAAGCGATGCAAATGTGCCCGCGCGGGCCGTAGCCCGAGATTTTCACCTCACCCGAAGTGGGTGGCAGTACTCCCGCCACCACCTTGAACAGGGTGCTTTTCCCGGCCCCGTTCGGTCCCACCACTGCCACGCGTTCCCCGGCGTGCAGGTGAAAAGTAATATCTTCCAGCGCCTCGCGTCCCTCGTAACTGACGGAAAGGTGCAGGACGTCCAGAATAGGTTGGTCAGGTTGGTGGTGGGTGCGAGGATACATTATCTCAAGGCTTCCACAATCGCTTTGACATTATATCGCATGAACTCCAGGTAACTCGCCGCCGGGCCGCCGGAGGCGGTCAGTGTAGCATGGTAAATCCACACAGACTTTATGCCGGTATCCGCGGCAATCTGGTCTGCCAGAGTCTGGTTGACAGCTTCGCTCACGAACACCGCCCGGACCCCCGACTGGCGGATTTTATCTTCGAGCGCGGCCAACTCCCGAGCCGAAGGTGCGGCTTCAGAGCTGAACGAACCGGTAATTGTGCCTTCCTGCGTAAAACCGTACTGCGCCGCGAAATAGCCCAGCACCGCGTGGTCCGCTACCAGCAGACGGTTTTGCGGCGGGATTTGCGCCACCTCGGAGCGGATCCAGGTATCGAGGTCGCGCAGCGAGGCAATATAGACAACGGCGTTGGCCTGGTAATCGGCAGCGTGTGCCGGGTCCGCCGCGGACAGAGCCGCGGCGATGTTCTGCGTCCAGGTGATGACGTTGTTCGGGTCCATCCAGGTATGCGGGTCACCGGTAGCCTGATCACTGCCCGGCAGCGCCAGAAGTGTTATCCCCGCCGAAACTTCGACGAGTTTGCCCGTCGCTCCGGTGCTTTCCAGCAGCGGCTGGAGAAATCCCTCCAACCCGGCTACGTTGGAAAAGATAATCCGAGCATCTGCGAGGGCGGCGGCGTCCTGCGGGCGCGGCTGGAAGTCGTGCGGGTCAGTACCGACGGGCATCAGGATGGTCAGGGCTATGGTATCCCCGCCCACCTGGCTGACAACATCGCCCACGATGCTGGTCGTCGCCAGGACTCTGAGCTTGCCGCCGGTCGCTGTGGGACCTCTGCCGCCACAGGAGGAAACAGACGGGACTAACAAAAGAACCAGCACCAGAATCGTTTTTCGAAACATGAAAATCTCCAATAGACAAAATCGGAACGAAGCGCGTTCCGATTTTGTCAAAAATCAGATGGCAAAACAATCGCTGTCAATTATTCTCCAATTCAGCTGCCTCGTCCGGGCCGAGTTCCTTGCGAAGAAAAACATATGCACCAGCAGAACTCTCATCTCTTGGCCCGACCATCTGACGTTGTGGTAGGACATTGACTACATCCCAACCTTCCAGACCGGCATCATTCAGAGCATAAATTTGAATACCACCATCAGAGGCATCATTCCACATAAACTCGGCGGCAGATAGACGGATGACTTTATACAAGAAGACTTTCTTGCCTTTCTTGAGACGTTCCCTGGCAGACTCTAACAGCTTTTGGCTGGCAAAGCGCTGTTCGGCCTCAATCTGTGAGCGTATACGCTGGGTCTCCGGATCTGCCAAAATTTCACTGGCAGTTTTCTGGATATCATCAATGTCGCTTTGTTTAGCGATCAAAAGATATTCCAACCCACGCCGGTCACCCAATTCAATCAGCCCTTCAGCGGCATCCATCTGGTCCAGCCAGTCTTCGCTCTCGTTCATAATTTCGAACAGGCTTTCAACATCCCGCATGGAAACAAGATTATCAACAGCAGATTTCATTCTTTCCTCCTCTGTTTTCTCAATCGAATAGAGATGAGTTACGAGTGCATCCCTTCAATGCACAACTGCATTTTACTGCAAATAAATAGAGAGCGGCCCGTTCGAATCAATCATAGCCTGCAATTCCGCATACGGGATGGTGACGATCTGCGGGCCAGCCGCATACGCCGCAACCAGATATTCGTCAAAGGTGATGACCAGCCCATCCGCCGAGATGTTCCAACTCTGGTAATTGTCCGGCAGCGGATCAGCGCCGGTTACGGAGGCGTCAAAGGCGATATCGCGCCCTTCCAGTTCGGTTTTGCAATAATCCGATAGCACTTGCAGATAATTCGTTCCGGGCAGGAACAACTGGTCCAGACTGACCTGGTGACCGGTAGCCAGGTTAAAGGTGAATGCCCTGCTGTAATGATACGGATGCGCTGCACCGTCGTGATAGCTGTCAACGTCAAATTTTAAACTGAGGATGTCGCTCCACGGAGAGACAAGGGAATATTTCAGGTCAAAAAAACTGCCCATCGCAATCGGCATATTGGATTCGCCAGCCAGGCTCTGTTTGAAACCATCCACTGCCTGCTGAACAAGAGCCGCCGTCTGCTGGTTGAATTGTTGCACGCGTGGATCATTGCTGTCTGCCAGAAGAGGGACCTGCGCCGTGAGCGTATAGACCGGTGACGCACTCGTTTCACTAATCGTTGTGAAGGTCAGCGTAAGGCTCTGGCTGACGGGTGGCAAGGTCGGCGTGAGAATGGGAGCAACGGGTGTTGAAAAGACATCGCAGGACAAGAGTCCAATCAGCGCCAGGAGAAATAGAAACCGGATCAGAAATTTTCGAAAGTTGTTTTTCATGCAATTTGCTTTCCGTGGAAAGATGCCAGCTGATTACTTCCGTGACTTCTCCTGCAATCTTTTTTCACGATGTTCCAGCTCTTCCATCCAATGACGATATTCATAACGCGGGATGTCAAGCGAACTGACCAGCCCTTCTGCGCTCTGTGTCCATTTCAGCGCTTCAGCATAGTCGCCACGATGGTGCTCGTAGTATTTCGCCAGTTCGATGTGGGCATAGACATGTCCCTCGGCGGCGGCTTTTTGCCACAATGCCGCGGCAGACTCGAGGTCACCGCGGCGGCGTTGTAACGCGGATAGCCTTTGCACAACTGCTCCAAAGTTTGCTTCGCTCACGCCGACTTGCAAGCCGCGTTCGTAAAGACGAGCCGCCTCCTCCCGTCGGTCCAAGTCTTCGAACAGTTTCGCCAGCGCAATGAAATCCAGCCCATGCTGCACCTGTCCGTCAAATGGGGCGTGGAGGATGGACGCCATATGGTTCATCAATGCGGCCAATGCAACGATGTCCATGGCGTTATTATAGAACACACCCTTCAGCGTGGCGGCATCGCCCGTGCGCAGGTAGTCGAAGTAGAGATATGGGATTTCGTAGCCAGGGACTTCATCAGTTGTACGCGGCGCAGCGAGGACGTTCTCTTCAAGATATTTCAGGGCGCGGCTGGGCAGACGGTCGCGCCAGAGACGCCGGGCCAGGGGTAGTAAATCGAGATGCGCAAAATCTTTGAATGGTACCGGGATGCTGTGAAGCGAGTAACGCGTGACCAGCAGAGGCGCGTCGAAGGCTTTGCCGTTGAAGGTGACGAGTGCAGCACAGGGAGCCAGGAAATCCATCAGCCCTTCGAGCAGTGCGGCTTCCTCAGACGGGTCCCGCATGAAGAATTGCGCCAGGCGGAATGTCTCGCCCTCGAAGCGCCCCACGCCCACCAGAAAGGCATATGTGCCCGTCCCACCCGCCAGACCGGAGGTCTCGGTATCCAGGAAAGCAAAAGAATCGAGCGGCAGGTCGGCGAGACGCGCATCGCGTGCCCATTGTGCTATGGTCAGCAGGGGCACGGAAGAGCGCAGCGGAATGAGACCGTGACGGTAAGTGGAGGGATAAGTCTGTTCGGATACGAATGTTTCGCCGTGCCGGGTGGAAACAAAACGTCCCTCCACCACAGATTGGATGGGAACATCCGTTTTCAGTTTCGGTGCAACCGGCTGGAGATCTCCCGCGCCGACTCTGACACCCAGTGATTTTAGTTTGTCGGCAAGGGAAGATTTTGAAGGTTCGGTCATCGAGTCGATTATATCCTTAACAATCCTGCCTGCCCCGAGGAAATCTGGTAAAAGTGGTGTTAATTGTATATCAGCACTTCTGGCAAGGAGCATCAATGAGTGGAAAAATCAGTCGGGTAAAAAGTGATGTGCTTTCATTCTGGGTCAAGCTGGCCTACGGGACCGGCGACTGGAGCGAGGCCAGTTACGGGACCCTGCGCCAGATCTTTTACGCCATCTTCCTGACGGACGTGGTCGGGCTGGACCCGCGGCTGGCCTCTTTCGCCGTGCTGGTGGGTATTATCTGGGACGCGGTCAACGACCCGCTGGTAGGCATCCAGACCGACCGGATGCGCAGCTGCTGGGGCCGCCGCCGACCGTTCCTGCTGTTTTTTGCCATCCCCTTCGGAGCAAGTTTCCTTCTACTGTGGTGGGCTCCGCCCTGGCACAACCAAGTCGCCCTGGCTGCCACCGTTACGCTGGCTTTCATGATCAGCGACACGTTCGAGACCCTGTGCGGCGTGCCGTATTCCTCGCTGCTGCCCGAGATGACTTCCGACTACGACGAACGCACAACTCTGACCAGTTTCCGCATCTTCTTTAACCTGCTGGCCTCGCTGGTGACCGCGGTTGCCGCTCCAGCCATCATTGACGCAGCCCTGGCCGCCGGTCTGACCCAGCAGCAGGGATACCTGATCGTGGCCGGGATTTTCGGCGGGCTGGCCGCCGTCCCGTTCCTGCTCATCTTTGCCGTTGTCCGTGAGCGCTACGGCGCGACAGACCGGCCGCAGGAAACGGTAACCTTCAGGCAAACCGTCCGCACTGCCTGGGCCAATGTTCCCTTCCGCTTCGCCACGCTCATCTACATGCTGAACTGGATAACCTTCGACTTGGTGGCGCTTTCCCTGCCCTTCTACCTGCTCTACTGGATCGCCCGCGGCAACATGCTGACCTCGGTTAAATTGCTCGGTGTTTCCCTGCCGCTCGAATCAGCGGTCTTTGCACTGCTGCTGGTCACGGCGACCGTCGCCCTGCCCTTCTGGTTGTGGCTCTCCCATCGCCTGGACAAACACATCGCTTACATCATAGGGATGGTCTTCTGGGCCGGAGTGCAGATTGGAATTTTCCTGGTCCACCCTGGGCAAATTACGCTGGTTTTGTGGATGGCTTTCCTGGCCGGGTTGAGCGTATCTGCCGCGCACATCCTGCCGGATGCCATGTTCCCGGACGTGATTGAGTGGGACGAACTGCGTACAGGACGCCGCCAGGAAGGGATTTACTACGGTGTCAAGAACTTCGTCCGCAAGCTGACCGGTGCGCTGGCGATCTTTATCGCTCTGCAAGTACTGGGTTGGTTAGGTTACCAGACCCCACCGGAGGGTGCGACAACCTTCGTACAGTCTCCCATTACCTTGACGGCTATCCGCATTTTAATTGGACCCTTGGGTGCGGTACTGTTATTCTCAGCAGTCATCACCACCTGGTTTTATCCGCTGACCCGGAAACGGCATGCAAGAATCCGTAGGTTACTGGAATACCGTAATGGCAGAACCGGGAAAAAAGAGTAACTACCACCCGCTCCCCAATTGACACAATTCTCCCAACCTTAAATTTTCTCTGGAAGAGTTGACTTCGGATGCAAAATTCGCTATACTATGTAAGCGCTTTCAGAAAACGCTTACATTTCTTCGAATTATCATCCCAACCTATGCCCCCTTCCCGTCCCACAATTGCCGATGTTGCTCAACAAGCCGGTGTTTCCATCGCCACGGTCAGTCGTGTTCTTAATGGCACCGCACCCGTGGACACAGAAACGGCAGAACGGGTCCGTTCTACCATCGCCGACCTGAACTATGTTCCTCATGCCGCCGCGCGGACGCTTGCCAGCCGCCGGACAGACACAATTGGCCTGCTCTTGCCTGAAATCAGCGGAGCCTTTTTCCAGCCCATGCTGCGAGGAGTGGAGGCTGGGGTCAGCGAGGCCGGGTTTGACCTGCTGATTCACACAACCCAGTCCCGCCCCGAAAACTCCCCTCACCGCCCGCTCGGAGAGCACAATACAGATGGCCTGCTGGTCTTTACCGAAAGCCTGGATGCGAAAGAACTGACTCGCCTTCACAGTATCGGATTTCCAGTTGTTTTGCTTCACCAGGCTCCCCCAAATTCTTTGAACATCCCTGTTGTCACCATCGAGAACCAGTCCGGTGCGCAGAAGATTGTGGAACACTTGATCGAGGTCCATAACTGCCACCGGATTGTTTTTTTGCAGGGTCCGGAAGGTCACGAAGACTCGACCTGGCGCGAAAAAGGCTACCGCGTCGCGGTGAAAGCCCACGGTCTGACCTTTGACCCATCCCTGGTGGCGCGCGGCGCGTTCAACCGGGATGAAGCGCGCGCGACCATGGAACAGATGCTGCTGGATGGAGTCGAATTCGACGCCGTCTTTGCCGGCGATGACGATGCGGCAGTGGGAGTGTACCTAGCATTAAGGCAAGCTGGCCGGAGGGTACCGGAGGATGTCGCCGTGGCCGGCTTTGACGACCAGGTTTTTGCCAGCACGCTGAGCCCGGCACTAACCACCGTCCGCGCTCCAACCGAACAGGTGGGGCGTGATGCTGTCCATATACTGGCGCACCTGCTCAAGGGGGAACAGGCAGAGCCGCGTCTGATTCTACCAACCGAACTGGTCATCCGCGAATCGTGCGGATGCCGGGATTGAACAAGGAGGGCACCGGAAATTTATTCTGACCACCATAAATCCACCCAACCAATCCGATTATCTTCATAAGGAGCAGAGTATGCTTAGGAAACGTTTGTACCTGGTCTTTGTACTGTTCATGGCGGGTTTGATGCTGTTCACTGCCTGTACACCCAAGACGGGGGGAAATGCACCTGTCAAGATCACGATCTTTGTCGGCTTCGGCGCCGGTTCGGATCCCGACTCCATGGCAGCGCTGAATACAATCGCTGAGGAATATAATGCCAGTCACAAGGATATCCAGATCGAGTTCATGTTCTCAACCTGGGAGGAGCACACTTCCAAGTTTTCCACCCTGCTGGCAGGCGACCTTGCCCCTGATCTGGCCTTTCCGATCGGCATTCAGGGTATCGCCGAATTCTATGACGAGTGGATCGACGTCAGCCCGTACGTCAAGCGCGACACCTACGATACCAGCGACTTCTATGGTCCCTCTTTGCAGTTGTTGAACTTCAACGACAAGACCATCGGCGTGCCGTTGGGAGTCTACCCATCGGTGACCTTCTTCAATGAAGATCTATTCGACGCCGCCAATGTGCCTTATCCTCCGAAGCAGTACGGCGACACAACCTGGACACTGGAAAAGATGATCGAAACGGCCAAGTTGATGACGCTTGACGAGAATGGCAACAATGCAGCGTCGCCCAATTTCGACCCGACCAAGATCACGCAGTGGGGCTGGGGTGGCTGGTGCGGACCCTTCCGCACCGTGCCAGGCAAATTCGGCGGGAATCCTCTGGGTATGTCCGACGATTTCAAGACTGCAAATATGAATACGGATGGCTACCTTGAGGGTATGCAGTTCCTGTACGATTCGATCTATACCTCGCACGTTCGCCCCTCCAGCGTGGATGAAGGTTCAACCTTCACCGGCATGGATTTCACCTTTGAAAGCGGTAAGGTGGCCATGTTCGAGTGCTTCAGTTGGTCCAGTTATGCCTTCCCGAACTTCACCACTGCCGGCAACTGGAACGTGGCTGCTGTTCCAGCCGGGCCGCACGGTGATGTGGTTTCACCGGTCAACGCCGATACTTTTGCCATCCCGGGGCATTCCAAGCACCCCGACCAGGCCTGGGAAGTTGCCAAGTGGCTGATGCAGCCCGAAATGCAAAGCCGCCTGTGCGGCATCTTCGGCTGTATTCCCTCACGGAAATCCCTGGCAAGTGGCTGGGTTGATTCGCTGAGCGCCGAATATCCGAACGTGGATTTCCAAGTGTTCATCGACTCCATCAACTATATGGATGCATCACCCAATAACGAGTCATGGGTGCCAAACTACTCGAAAATCTGGGATGCTACAGAAAATGCCATGAGCCGCATCCTCAGCGGCGATAGCAGCGACGTCCAGCAGGTAATGAACGACCTGCAAGCGGAAGTGCAAGGCTATCTGGTTGAGTATTGGGCGGCTCATCCATAAGCCAGTCTGAAAATACGTTGTTCCCTCTCCCATGCGGAGAGGGAACAACGTTCCACATTATGCCTGGAACAACTACATGAATAAAGCATCCAAACCCTTGCCCCTGCGGCGGCTCGAGTCGCTATGGGGCTACCTCTTTATCAGCCACTGG
>Ga0209746_1001140_pt1 | contig 12955 bp, 10 predicted proteins | sample BarGraNGADG00211_3_FD_184496 | JGI IMG/M metagenome (GOLD analysis project Ga0209746, IMG submission 184496) | Arctic peat soil microbial communities from Barrow, Alaska - Barrow Graham LP Ref core NGADG0011-211 (SPAdes) (version 2) | ecosystem: Environmental > Terrestrial > Soil > Wetlands >...
GGCGGGCACCAGCAGCTCCAGGCGCCGGGCCGGGATGTCGATCTCGATCAGGTCGCCCTCGCGCACCGCGCCGATCGGGCCGCCCGCGTAGGCTTCGGGACAGACGTGGCCGATGCACGGCCCGCGCGTCGCGCCCGAATAACGACCGTCGGTGATCATCGCCACCGAGTCACCCAGCCCGAGGCCGACCAACATGGCCGCCGGGATGGAGAGCTCGCGCATGCCCGGCCCGCCGGCCGGCCCCTCGTTGCGGATGACCAGCACGTCGCCGGGCCGGATGCCGCGCGCCATCAGCGACTCGCGCACTTCATTCTCGGACTCGAAGACGCGCGCCGGGCCGCGGTGGCGCAGCATGGCCGGCGAAACGGCGCTCTGTTTGACCACCGCCCCTTGCGGCGCCAGGCTGCCATACAGGATTGCAATACCGCCCTCGGGCGCCAGGGGGGCCTGCAGCGGATGCAGCACATCGTCGCGCAGGACGCGCGCCGCGGCCGCGATCTCACCGAGAGTCTGCCCGCTGACGGTCGGCACGCCGGTGTCCAGCAGGGGCGCCAGGATGTTCAGCGCGGCCGGGATACCGCCCGCCTCGTGCAGGTCGACCACCGTCAGCCGGCTGGCGGGCGCAAACCTGGCGATCAGCGGCGTCTCTCGGCCCAGGCGGTCGAAGGTATCCTGCGTGATCTCGGCCCCGCAGTCGGCAGCGATGGCCGGCAGGTGCAAGACCGCGTTGGTCGAGCCGCCCAGCGCGAGGCACATGCGCACCGCGTTCTCCAGGCTCGCCTGCCCCAGCATCCGCCCGGCCCGCACATCCTGGCGCACCAGCTCGACGATCCGCCGGCCGCTGGCCCGGCACAGCTCTTCCCGCTGCGGATCGAGCGCGGGCAAGGTGGCGCACAAGGGCAGCGAAAGACCCAGCGTCTCCACGACCGCGTTCATGGTGTTGGCCGTGCCCATGAACGCGCAGGCGCCCGGCCCGCCGCAGGCCTGGCATTCGATCTCGTAGAACTGTTCCTCGCTGATGCGCCCGGCCATGTAGCGGCCCATCGCCTCTTTGACGTCGCTCAGGATGATTGACCGCGGCTCCCCGCTCGCCGGGTCCGTCACGCGGCCGGGCGCCATCGGCCCGCCGGTCACGAACAGCGTGGGCAGGTCCAGCCGGGCCGCGGCCATCAGCATACCGGGCACGATCTTGTCGCAGGAGCAGAGCATGACCACACCGGCGAAGCGGTTGCCGAGGCACATCAGCTCGACCGAGGCCGCGATCACGTCGCGCAGGGGCAGGCTGGCGTACATGCCCGCGCCCTGCAGGATGCCGTCGCAGGGAGCGACCGTGTTGAACTCGGCAGGCGTGCCGCCCGCCTCGCGCACGCCCTCTTTGACCCACTCGGCCAAGGTGCGCAGGTGGAAGTGGCCCGGGTCGACCTCGCTCCAGGAGTTGACGATGCCGATCAGCGGCTTCTGGAAGTCGGCATCCGTGTAGCCCATCGAGCGGTAGAGGGCGCGCGGGTAGGCCCCCGCGACGCCGGCGAACAAGCCCTGTCCCTGGATCATGCGTGTTCTCGCTTCCTCAGGCGGGTTCGGCGACCGGGAGGCGGCGCAACAGCGCCGCCTCAAGCGGCGCATCGGTCATCGGGCCGCCGTCGATCAGCTCCCACACGCCGGGGTAGCTCAGCGCCGGGCCGACGACCTCGTCCGGCAGCCCCTCGACGATCTCGGCCAGCGTGCGGTGCGTGACCTGGTTGATGCGCGCCAACATGGCGCGCGAGGCCTGCTGCGGAGCGCGGCGGTGCGGCGGGTAGCCGCAGCCGGGTTCCACGCTGAAGTAATGGTCGAAGATGAAGCGCAGGTTGACGTCGCCCGCCCAGCCATACCCCTGGTTCAGCGCGAGCGAGAGGCAATTGCCGTTGTTGATCTGCGCGAATAGCCAGGCATCCAGCGGGGTCAGGATGTGACCGCAGAACACGCCGGGATACTGCGAGGCCGAGGCCAGGTAGCCCTGGCCGGTGCCGCAGCCGCCCACCACCAGGTCAACCCGGCCCAAGTTGAGCAGCAGGGCGGTGAGCAAGCCCGTGTGGGTGTATTGCAGCTCGGGCTTCTCGCCGTTCTTGCGCATCCCCACATTGATAACCTCGTGCCCGCGCCCAGCCAACGCCGCCACGATGTCGGCATTGCGGTCGGCCGCGCTGGTTTCGTTGATGACTGCGATTCTCATCGGCTGCCTTTCCTATACGATCGAGACCGTCACGCCCTCGGCGAGCGATTTCTCCACTGCTTCGACCATCTTCTGCGCCACGATGGCATCCTCCAGCGTGGACAACGGCTTGCCGCCCTTAAGGCAGACGTCCACGAAGTAACGGTCCTCGTTGGCGATGGTGGCCTGATAGGCGGTGTAGACGCGCGAGTGCGAGATGCCGCGCTTGGCCTCCACCCAGTCCTGGTAAGTGTAGCGGGTGGCGCCGGCGGTGCCGATCACCTTGACCATGAACGTCCAGGGGTCGGCCGACAGGTCGTCGGCGGCGAAGCTGGCGCACAGGTGGGCCAGGCCGCCGTTTTCCAGCTCCACGATGCACATGGCCAGGTCTTCTTTGCTCAGCTTCTCATAGTGACGTATGGCCTTCAACGCCGTCACGCGCACCGGCCGGCCAACCAGGTACAGCATGGTGTAGATGTTGTGGGTCAGGATATGGCGCACCATGCCGGGCAGGGTCGAGGCCCGCTCCTCAGAATGTTGGATATTATACATCACGTAGCAGGAGACGATCTTACCCAGCTCGCCGGCCTGGATCAGGTCGTGAGCGCGCGCCAGGCTGGCCTCGTGGATCATGTTATGGCCCGGCACGCAGATCACCCCGCAGCGCTCGGCGGTCGCCTTCATCACTTCGATCTCGGCCACGGTCGCGCCCAGCGGCTTTTCGATCAGCACGTTCTTGCCGGCTTCCAGCGCCAGCCGCACGTACTGCAGGTTGGTGTCCAGGTCGGTCAGCACGAAGACGGCGCCGATGGCAGGGTCGGCGACCAGTTCTTCCGGTGTCTCATAACGCCGGCAGCCGTATTCCGCCGCGCGCTGGAGCGCTCGTTCGGGCGTGCGGTTCCACAGGCCCACCAGCCGGGCGCCGGGTATGCTCTTGAGCGCCTTGTTGTGCAGGATGGAAATCTCGCCGGCGCCGATGAAGCCGATGCCGACGGGTTCGCCAGGCTGGGGTGTAGACGTAGCGGTAGCACTAGCGGTAGACATAACGGTAGCCATAAGTGCGCTCCTTTGCGTTATTTCCTCTTGCGGGCCGCGGCGCACCGGGCCGCGGCGCGTCGGGCGGCGGCGACGATATCGGCGACGCCCATGCCGAAGGCGTCCATCAAGCTCTCGGGGTCGGGCGCAGTGCGGGCGAACGTGTCGCGCAGGCCCACGCGCTCGAGCGGTGCGGGGTGGCAATCGGCCAGCGCCTCAGCCAGCGCGCTGCCCAGGCCGCCCACGATCGAGTGTTCTTCGGCGCTGACCAGCGCGCCGGTTTCTTCCGCCGCCTGCGCCACCAGCTCCACGTCCAGCGGCTTGATTGTGTGCATCTCGATCACGCGCGCGTCCAGCCCGAGCGCGGCCAGCTCTTCCGCCGCCAACAGGCTGCGGCCGACCAGTGTGCCGGCGGCGACGATGGTCACGTCGCGGCCGGGCCGCAGCGTCAAGCCTTTGCCGATCTGCAGCGGCAGGCCGGCGTTGTGGGTGGGCAGGGCGCCGGCCCGGTTGATGCGCAGGTAGACCGGCCCGTCGTATTCGGCGATAATCGGCACCCAGCGGGCAGCCTCGGCGCCGTCGCCCGGCACGATCACCGTCATCTCGGGCAAGGCCCGCATCGTGGCGATGTCGGTAATCGCGTGGTGCGTCGGGCCGTCCTTGTAATCGGAGACGCCGGCGTAGCCGGCGACCAGCTTGACGTTGGTGCGCGCGTAGCAGACGCAGGTGCGGATCTGCTCCATGGCCCGGAAGGAGAGCAGGGCGGCGAATGCGTTGGCGAAGGGCACCTTGCCCGCCAGGGCCAGCCCGACCGCGATGTCGACCATGCACGGTTCGGCGATGCCTACGTTGAAAAAGCGCTCTGGGAAGCGCTGGGCGAAGTAGCAGCTCAGGGTAGAGGAGGAGGTATCGGGGTCCAGGACGACCAGCTTCGGGTTGCTCGTGCCATATTCGGCCAGGGCGCGCCCGTAGGCTTCACGCATGGCTAACTCGCCCATCAGTTCCTCCCCGCGCCGGCCGGCCGGCGCAGCTCGCCCAGCGCCTGCTCCAGTTGGGCGGCCGTAGGCGGCACGCCGTGCCACTGCGAGCGGTTTTCCATGAACGATACGCCCTTGCCCTTGGTGGTGTGGGCGATGATGACGGTGGGACCGTTGTGCGTCTCGGCCGCGAGGTCGAGCGCCTCCAGCACCTGGCGCAGGTTGTGGCCGTTGATCTCGATGACGTTCCAGTTAAAGGCCCGCCACTTGGCCGCCAGCGGCTCCAGCGGCATGATCTCATGCACCGGCCCGTCGAGCTGCACGTCGTTGTAGTCGAGGATCGCGGTCAGGTTGGCCAGCTGGAACTTGGCCGCCGCCATCGCGCCTTCCCAGATCACACCCGCCTGGCATTCGCCGTCGCCCAGCACTACGTACACGCGGTGAGCGGCGCCGTCCAGCCGGGCTGCCAGCGCCAGGCCCACGCCGATGGGCAAGCCGTGCCCTAGAATGCCGGTGCTCATCTCTACGCCGTGTGTCTTCAGCCGGTCAGGATGGCCCTGCAGGTGGCAATCCAGTTGCCCCCAGCCTGCCAGGTCAGAGGACGGGAAGAACCCGCGCCGGGCCAGGGCGGCGTAGAGGATGGCTGAAGCGTGGCCCTTGCTGAGGATGAAGCGGTCGCGCTCGGGCCAGTCGGGCCGGGCGGGGTCCAGGCGGAGCTTGTTGAAGAACAGGGCGGCCATGATCTCAGCGGCCGATAGCGACCAGCCGGGATGCCCGGCCTGGCGGCGGTAGATCATCTCCAGGCTATCGATGCGCAGCTGGCACGCGATCTCTTCCAATTGCTGCAAAGTGGCTTCTGAGTACAAGAGGGTGCTCTCCTTTCCCGGCGCTCGCGCCGGGGCCTGCCTGTGGCTGTGGAATCGTTACCGGGGAACCGGCAGCGGATTTACCTGTCGCCGGGCCAAGAGGGCGCTTTCGGGCCCCCGATCTGGCCTCGCCACGCTTCAAAATGGCTCCAGTTGCCCTCAGCAGGTCGGGTTGGCGCCACTCGCTGTCGGGGCCGATGTGGAAACGTTTCCACACGCGTGCATCCTATCACTACCCGGTACGCCTGTCAAGTGTCATCAGTTCGGGCCATGCGGATTTTGACTACCGCGGCGATCAGGCTGCGGGCGACTGGCCAGCGCGCACCTCCAGAATCACCAGAGGGATGAAGGGCACCATCCAGCAGAGGTACTGCATGAAAAGCACGCTATTAAAATCGACAAACGCCGCCATGGCCAGCAGGCAGGCGGTGAACAGCCCAACCTTGCGCTTGTAATACAGGCCGTAGACCAGCAAGAGCATGACGAGGGTGGGTAGACGTGCGGTGGCCCCCCACAGGCCGAACAGGCTGTCCAGGGAAGGAGCCGGGAGGTGTACGGCCGCGTCGCGAGTTACCTCGAAGATCATCGACCTGAGGAAGGCCTCAGCGTTCACCCCTATCGTCCTGCCGGGCCACAAGAAGAAGGGGATGGAGATGAGCGCCGGAATACTGGCCAGCACCAGGCCGGCCTGAGAGACAGCCCAGGCGCGGGTTTTCTGAGCTACCTCACCCCATCGAGTCCTGCTCTCTGCCTCAACGCCCTGCCAGGCATAGATCAGATAGAGTGGAACCAGGATGGCGCCGAGATGCTTGAACGCCAGTGACAGGCTGAAGATCAGGAGTGCTGCCAGTTTACGCCGGGGAAGCAGCCACAGCGACACAAGTAGCAAGAAGATGGGGATGACGTCATAGGTGACTGCCTGGGAGCTTTGTAGCGTCCAGCGATTGAGAAACCAAAACAACGCGCCAAAGCCGGCGGCTATCAGGCCACTCTGGCGGTAGAGGAGGCCGTAGATGACGCAACCGACGGCTGCGATGAAAGCCAGAATCAGGATGCGCCAGAGAGCCAGCCACTCGGGATAACCTTTGAGGCCCAGTTGCTGTGTCAGGGAAGAGAGGTAGTAGATCAACGGGAAGTAGGTCGGATACTTCTGATTGACACGCATGTCGCTGCTGAGAATGCGAGCATACGGGTTCTGCCCAGAGAGGATATTCTGCCCTTCGACCCAATTGTAGTAAATGTCGGTCCCCGGCCGGCGCTCTGTTGGTAGCGACACGTGGACGACAAGACTGCCCGTCACGATCACAGCGAGGAGGACCACAGCCGTTACATGCCTGGGCACGAGTGTAGACATGATTCCTCTCGAACGCTAAGATTGGGTATGAGGTATTCCGTGTCGCGGCAACCGGCTGGCTGGCAGCCGGCACCGACTCTGTGGCCTGCGAAGGCAGGCTTAGCGATAGTTGCTGCGGTTTCTAACCGCCAGGAACTACGCCCTTCGGCTGCGCCTGCGCAGGTAATCAAACGTGATGGCAGCCAGCAGCACCATGCTGATCACGATCTTGTGGTAGTACGGGTTGATGTTCAGCATCACCATCGCGTTTTGCAGCGTGCCGATGAGAATCGCGCCGATCAGGATCCCCGGTACCCCGCCTTCACCGCCGGCAAAGCTCGCACCGCCCAAAATACAGGCCGTGATGGCCAGCAATTCGTAACCTTCGCCGGAGCCCGGATGGCCCAGGCTCAGGCGGGCCGCGGTGATCATGCCCACCGTGGTCGCGCAGACCACAGATACGATGTAGCACAGGAAGATGCGCGCATCAACCGCCACGCCAGAGTAACGCGCCGCTTCCACGTTGCCGCCCACCGCGTAGATCTGACGGCCGATGAAGGTGAAGCGCAGCAGATAGAAACACAGCCCGGCGATGATCAGGCAGATGATGACCGGGATCGGGATCAGGTTGAACAGGTAGCCCTGGCCGAGGTTGGTGAACTGGTCCGGCAAGCCGGTGATCGGGAAGGCGTTGGTGAGCACGAGGATGAAACCGCGCGCCAGACCCATCGTCACCAGCGTGATCAGGAAGCCGTGCATCTTCAGCTTGGTCACGAACAGCCCGTGGAACGCGCCCAGGCCGATGCCGATGATCAGCGTCAGGATGATCGAGAGCCAGATCGGCAGGCCCATGTTCATCATGAAGTAGGCCACCATGACGCCGCCCAGGCCGACCACCGAGCCGACCGAGAGGTCGATGCCGCCGGTCAGGATCGGGAAGCCGACGCCGATAGCCGCGATCGCCAGCATGGCGATGTCGCGCGTCATGATCTTGATGTTCTCGATGCAGAGAAAGTGCGGGTTGACCACGCCGCCCACCAGGACGAGCAGCAAAACGGCCACGAGCAGCACCACTTCGGTCATACGCAGCAGGGCCCGAATGTTCTCACCGGTGCCGGCGCGGGGCGCGGACAGGGTTCCGGAGGGGCCCTTGGTTTCCATCTTGTTCATGTTCCGTTGCCTCCAAACTAGGGGTTAAACCTTCGGTTCCGGCTCAAATCCGGCGGGCACTGGTTCCGCCTCCGGCGCCTTCAGCGCAAGGGCCTCCAGGGCCAGGAACTTGGTTGCATCGCCCATGATCTGTTCTTGCGTCACGTGACCGCGCTCGTATTCGCCCGTCACGCGACCCTGGCACATCACAATGACGCGGTCGCTCATGCCGATGATCTCGGGCATTTCCGACGAGATCATGACGATAGCCATCCCTTCCTGGGCCAACTGGCTCATCAACGCATGGACCTCGGCCTTCGCGCCGACGTCGATGCCGCGCGTTGGCTCGTCCATGATCATGATCTTCGGTTTGGCGCTCAGCCACTTGGCCAGCACCACTTTCTGTTGGTTGCCGCCGCTCAGGTTGCGCACGGTCTGCGAGATGCTTGGCGTTAAGATCTGCAGCGCGTGGACGTAATGCTCGGTGATTTCGCGCTCTTGTTTGGCCCGCACCGCGCCGAACACGTTCGATATCCGTTTCAGAATGGCCAGGGTGGTGTTCGACTTTACGTCCATGCCCAGCACCAGGCCATGTTGTTTGCGATCTTCGGGTACCCAGCCGATCCCGCGATCGACGGCCTGCGCGGGGCTCTTGATCTGAACCTCTTGGCCGTTGATCAGGATGCTGCCGCTCGTCAGCCGGTCGGCGCCACAGATCAGGCGCGCCGTCTCGGTCCGTCCGGCCCCGATCAACCCGGCCAGCCCCAGGATCTCTCCCCGGTGCACTGTGAAACTGACGTTGCGCACGCCGTTCTCAGCGGTCAGGTTGCGCACCTCCAGTACTGGCCCACCGATGGGCACCGCAACCTTCGGGAACAGGCCCACTTCGCGCCCCACCATCATCTGGATGATCTTCTTTTCGGTCGCTTCTGCCCCGGCAATTTGCCCCACCCGGCGCCCGTCGCGCATCACGACGATGCGGTTGACAACGCTGAGCACTTCCTCAAGGCGGTGGCTGATGAAGACCACCGAGACGCCCTTTTCCTTCAGGCGGCGCATAAGGTTGAAAAGCGCGTCTACTTCCTTGCGGGAGAGGGCCGAGGTCGGCTCGTCCATCAGGATCAGGCTGGCGTTGCGCGAGACGGCTTTGGCGATCTCGACCATCTGCTGGGCAGCCACGGTCAGCTCCTTGACCTTCTTGTTCCCCGGCAGCTCCACGCCCAGGTCCTTCATGATGGCTTGCGCCTCGCGTTCCTGCAGCCCGAAATCGACCAGACCGGTGCCGCGTACGCGCCGGCGCTCACGATTCAGAAAAATGTTCTCCGCCACGCTCAAGTGCGGCACCAACGCCAGCTCCTGGTAGATAGTTGTGATCCCCAGTGCCTGCGCCTGGTGCGGGCTGTGGATCTCGACCGGCTGGCCGCGCCAGTAAATGGCGCCCTGATCTCTGCTATAGACCCCGGAGAGGATTTTGACCAGCGTTGATTTTCCGGCGCCATTCTCACCCATGAAGCCGAGGATCTCACCGGTATTAACTTCAAAGTCCACGTTCGACAGGGCCTGGACGCCGGCGAAGTGTTTGGATATGTTCTCCATGCGTAGCAGTGGTTGATCTGCCATCTCGCTACATCCCCCTTTTCCTGGGTGCGGCCGATTGGTCTTTCTACCTGCCCAAACGCTGCATCCGCTCCGCCGGAGCGGATGCAGCGTCCCGCTCTTCAGGCGCTGAACGTCAGCGCCAACATCAGCGCCAACGTCACCGTCAACGTCATTGAGAAGGAATACCGATCGAGTTCAGGTAATCCTTGTAAAGCTGGAAGGAATCGGCGTAAATCACGTCGATGCCGGTATTGAGATGGATCTTGCCTTCGGAGCCCGCCTGCGTGTCCGCGGTCGCCAGGGTCGGCCAGGGCTGGAGGTACGGATCCAAGACCTTCATCGTTGCGTCCTTGCCGATGGTGTTGAAGGAGTGCATGATCAGGCCGGACAGGTAGCCGTAGAAGTACACGCGCTGGCCGATCATCGCCTGCACCACACCCTCGCTCGTGCAGCGCTGGGTTTCCGGTTCGGCGTCAAACGCCACGATCTTGACCTTGCCCGTCTGGCCGGCCTGCTTCACAGCCTGGCAAGCCGAGGGCCCGTCATAGGAGTAGAAGGTGATGAAGCCCCCCAGGTCCGGGTATTTCTGCATGGCGGTCTGGGCATTGCTCAGGGCCACTTCGGGCTTGACGTCGTCCAGCAGCACCTCGACCAGTTGCAGGTCCGTGCCTTCGAAGGACTTCTTGACGCCCGCGATGCGGTCCTGTGCGTTCTGGGCGGTCGCGTAGCCGACGAGGCCGACAACCTTGCCCTTGCCGATGATCTTCTTGGCCGCTTCGCCGGCCTTCATGCCTGCATCGTAGTCAGACATGCCGATGTACAGTTGGCGCTTGGTGCCGGTGGCATCCGAGTCGGTGTTCAACACGGTGAGGCCGGCAGCCACGGCCTTGTTCACGATCGGGGCCGCAGCCTTGCGGTCGATGGCCGAGAACGTGATGGCGCTGTACTTGTCATTGACGAAGGTCTCCAGCATGGACAGCTGCTGGCTCAGTTTCTCAGCGGCCGTCGGCGCCTGGAAGGTGATAGGCACACCGACTTCGGCCGAGGCGCGGGAGGCGCCGATCTGCGCGGCGGTCCAGAAGGGGGCCACGGCATTGGTCAAGAGGGCGTACTTGGAGTCCGCCGGGATCTTGGCGTCCTTAAAGGCGGCCTTCAGTTCGTCGGACAGCTTCATCAGGTCATTTGGGCGGTACGGGTTGGCCGGACCGGCGGTCGGGGTCACCTGGACCTCAAGCTTTTTCTCGACGAGCTGGGTCTGCACTTCCTTGACGACCTGGGTCTGCACGACCTGCTTCTCGACCACCTGGGTTTGCACCTGGGTGACAACCTGGGTGACGACCTTCTCGACCACCTGCGGCGTAGGGGCGGCGCAGCTCGAGAGGACCATCGCCACGACCAGCAGCAGGCTGGCCGCAAGCCACATCTTAGACTGCTTCATTGTCCAATTCCTCCTCGGATAGGGTTGAATGTGGGCCGTTGTCGGTAAACAACTGCCTGCCCTTTGCGTGCTGGACTCCGGCCCATCCAGCAGGGCAAGTCCTCCTCCGGAATGCTCCATTTGCTATCGCCTCACCTCCTTTTTCAGCCTTCCGGCGAGACCAGGATCTTCAAGTGGCGGGCCTTGCTGGAAGCCAGCTCGTCCAGGCCGCACCTGACCAGGTCTTTAAGCCCGATTTGGGCTGTGATCAACGGTTCAGCCACGATCTGCCCGGCGCTCAGGAGATCGACCGCGGTGGAGAAGTCCTCGTCGTAGACGTGCGAGAACGAGCCGATCAGTTCTTGCTCGCCGATCACCACCGAGGCCAGGCGGATGGGCACCGGGGCGTCGTGCAGGCCCACCAGGACGATGCGGCCCGCCCGCCGGCCCAGCTCCGGCGCGAGCGACATGGTCCCAACAGTGCCGGCGCACTCGAACACGACATCTGCGCCGTAGCCTCCGGTCAGCCGCTTGACGGCCTCGACCGGGTCTGCATTGAAGGGATCGATCGCCGCGTTGGCGCCGAGGGCCAGGGCCGTCTTGCGCCGGTTCTCGGCCGGTTCCAGCACCACGATCTTCTCGGCCCCCAGTGCGCGGGCCACTTCCACCGTCAGCAGGCCGATCGCGCCCGCGCCGATGATGGCCACCGTCTCGCCGGCAACCAGGCGGCCGCGCCGGGCCGCGCGCACGGCCACTGAGGTCGGCTCGGCCAGCGCGGCATGCGCGTTGGCCAGGCCGGGCGCGTATTTGAAGCACATATAGCGCGGGGCGTTAATGTACTCGGCCAGGCCGCCATCGGTCATCAGGCCCATGATCGCGAGGCGCTCGCACAGGTGCACCTGGTGCCGGCGGCAGAAGTAACACTCGCCGCAGTGGATGAGGGTATCCACGGCCACCCGGTCGCCCAGGGCCAGGTCGCTCACCCGACTGCCCAGCCCGACCACCTCGCCGACGAACTCATGGCCGATAACCATCGGCGCATGCCGGCCGGTTATGGGGTTCGGTTTATCGGCGGGCGGGATGAACAATGGTCCCTGGAGGTACTCTTCCAGGTCGGTCACGCAAATGCCGCACCAGGACACCCGCAGCCTGACCTCATCCGCCGCCGGCGCCCCCGGGTCGGGGAATTCCTCTACGCGGATATCATGCCGCGCATGCCACACCGCTGCTCTCATCGGCGCTCTCCTGTGCCAAACCAGCTCGCCGCGAACGAGGAGATGAAAGTATCGCCCGGCAGCATCACCACCGGTCGCGCCCGGCTGCCCGTCGCCGCCAACGCGCGCACGAACGCGCCTGGCTCAGCCGTGTTTTCGGCCACCAGGCCCCAATGCATCGGGATCACGACCGCCGGCTCGATCTCGGACGTCAAGCGGGCCGCTTCCTCGGGGTTCATGTTGCCATATTGGCCGTTGATGCAGACCAGCAGCACGTGCGGGCGCCGCGCGCGTACCGCCTGCAGGTCAGGATGGTAGAGGGTATCGCCGGTGTGGTAAACGATGATGCCGTCCAGGTCGACGACGAAGCCTACCGCGTCGGGCGTTTGCGCGCCCGCCGGCGAGACGTGGTGCGCCAGCACCGCCGCGACGTCGAAGCCGGCCAGCGTGCGGCGTTCGCCGCGGTTGATCTCCGCCATGCGTTCTTCGGGCACGCCCCAGGCGCGCATGGCCGAGGTACACATGCCGGGCCCGGCGATCAGCGCCTGCCCGGCCGCGACCAGGTCGGGGATGGTCTCAGGATCGAGATGGTCTTCGTGGGCGTGGGTCGCCAGCACCAGGTCGGCCTGCAGCGCGCGCGCCGGCAGGGCGATGGGCGAGAGGGGCAAGCGTTTCCAGGAATAGTAGTGGTCCAGCGAGTCCGAGAGGTAGGGGTCGACGGCGACCGTGCGTCCGGCGGCCGTGCGGAAGACAAAGCCTGCGCCGCCGAGCCAGAAAAGGGCCAGCTTGCCATCGCTCACCCGGGTCGCCGCGATCGCCGTTGCCAGATCCGCCATGCTCTGCCCTCCGTTGAAACCCCTGCCGCCGGGGAGCCAATCGCCGGCTGCACCGTCCGCCGGACGAGTATATTACCCGCGCCCGCGGACGCCAATTTCGTCCGGTCGCGCGCAACTGCCGCCCCTGCGGACGCCAGTCCCGTTCAACTGCTCGCCACCGCCACCTGCGCCACCGACTTGCGTTCGACGATCGATGTGCTCAGCAGGTAGGTCACAGGCTTGCGCTCGGCGCCGGCATCCGCGATGCGGCGCAGCAGGAGGTCGACCGCCAGCCCCGCCATCGCGTCGATGGCCACGTCCACCGCCGTGATCGGCGGGCGCCAGATGCTCAGCCATTC
>Ga0209746_1001143_pt1 | contig 12950 bp, 14 predicted proteins | sample BarGraNGADG00211_3_FD_184496 | JGI IMG/M metagenome (GOLD analysis project Ga0209746, IMG submission 184496) | Arctic peat soil microbial communities from Barrow, Alaska - Barrow Graham LP Ref core NGADG0011-211 (SPAdes) (version 2) | ecosystem: Environmental > Terrestrial > Soil > Wetlands >...
ACCGAGCGCGAAGGCGGCCGGGCAAATAAGATTGCCGACGTTTTCGATAATTACCAGGTCGAGAGCATCCAATGGTAATTGGTCCAGGGCCATCTCGGTCATCACCGCGTCCAGATGGCATTCACCGCCGGTGTTGATCTGAACCGCTGGTATTCCTTTGGCAACGATTTTGTCGGCGTCAATTGTGACGGGAGCTGTGTCCCCTTCGATGACACCCAAACGAATTGATTCTGGTAGGTTTTCAATGGTTTTCAGCAAAAAGCTGGTTTTTCCGGCACCAGGAGAAGCCATGATATTGAGACCTAAAATTTTGAGGGCATCCAAACGCTTCTGGTTTTCAGCGGCCAGCCGGTCATTTGAGTCCAGAATTTTGCGGACAATTTCAACTCTCCGGTTCATTTTTTTCCTCAGTAATAATCTCTATGTGATCAACCTGCATTTCATTGCCGGAAAGAATTTCGAGGTCAAAGCTCTTGCATGCTGGGCAAGGCAGTAAATCCTCTGTGATTTCAAATTCTTGCCGGCATTTGTTGCATTTAAACACAGCCGGCGGTCGGTTGAAGTGCAGTCTTGCGCCTTCGCAGAGCGTATCTTTGCTGATATGGTCCCAGTAGAACTGGACGGAATCATCAATGATTGAGGAAAGCCGACCAATGGTCATGTAAATGTCGCTGACGCGTACAGCTTGATGCGCCTGACCTTCTTCTATGGCGATGTGTAGGATGTCCTCGGTTACAGCTAATTCATGCATCCAGGGTGACCCTTTCTGTGTGGGGCATTGCTGGAATTGAGCATGTCAAGCACTTTCTCCGCGACAGTGACAACATTGTCAGTGGTCTGTTTGCTTAATTCCCGTGTAAATAGAAAAGAATGACCATGCACACTTGCTAGCCAGGCTTCGGGCACGTGTTTTCCGATTGTTTGCGTTATAGCGAGCAGCTCTTCAGGGGGGAGATGGTGGGTAAAGGCTGAGTGGGTGCTTTTCGCGCTAAGCGGCTCGAGTATGATCTCAGGTAGTTGATCTGAATTGTGCGCGTCCATAAAGATGACACGCTAGAACTCAGATAAGTCTTCAGCCATTTCTGGCAGGAGCTGGAAAAGGTACAGCAACTTAAGATGACCGTCAGCGCTAACAGCTATGTCACCTGGTAGTTCAGGCGTAACAAGATTAAGCTTATTCGCGATGCGATTGAGCATATGCCAGCCCGCGCCATCATCTTCGCGATCACGATTTCCATATCCGATAATTAGAGTCTTTTCCATATCTAAAATTAAAACCTCCCCTTATCATACCGTAAGGGAAGGTTTATTAGCGCAAACTAACCTAACGGCGCAGAACCTTTAGGAGCTTTCCTTCGGGGTCAAGGATGTCAATTTCCAATGGCATCTGACCTACCGCATGAGTTGAGCAGCTCAGGCAAGGATCGTGTGCCCTAATGGCGTGTTCAACGCGGTTGAGCATACCTTCTTCAACATTTGGTCCATGCACATAAGTTTTTGCTACACTATCAACTGCCTTGCACATCGCGTAGTTATTATGGCCGGTCGAAACGATGAGGTTGACGCTGGTCAGTTGCAAGTTTTCGTTGATGTGGTAGTCGTGGATCAAAGTGCCACGAGGTGCCTCGATGCAGCCCACACCGTGTTCTTGCGGATTCTGGCGGGTATTGAGAATATCCGTTGACAAGATGTCGGGGTCGTTGAGCAGTACTCTCACTCTTTCGGCGGCAAACAACGTTTCAATTAAACGCGCGTAGTGGTAATGGAGGGTATTTTCAACCGGTAAACCATGGTTGAGCTGCTTGAATAGCTTGAATTCTTCATTCGCCAAGGGAGTGTCTATCTGGTCAACTAAATTTAGACGCCCAAGTGGGCCTACTCTGTAAGCTCCATCAGGAAAACCCAGCGGTTTATAGTAGGGGAACTTAAGGTATGACCAGTTTTCAACGTGTTCCGCTATGTGATCCAGGTAATCTTTTGGCGCAAATTTTACCAACTCAACGCCGTTGCTTCCGACCAAACGAATCTGACCATCATAAAGTTCAAGGCTGTTGTGAGGGGTAACAAGTCCAAGATATCCAGTGGGGAAGACAGCGAACTTATTAATATCCTCCATATTGCGGTTCATCCATTCCTTGAAAACCTTGATACCCACCTGGATTGTGACGATTTGTTCATCTAAAGCCATCAATAATTTTTCACGTCCAGACGCGGTAAAAGCTCTGATTACTCCCCCTGGAATAGAAAACATCGGGTGGATGGAGCGCTCTCCCAATTCAGAAATGATTGCTTGCCCGTATTTGCGCAGGCGTATTGCTTTTAGGGTTAATTCAGGGTCAGCATTGATTAAACCGACTACATTGCGCGTCGCAGGATCGTGATCAAAGCCCAAAATCAAGTCTGGTCCGGCAAGTTCGAAGAAGTGCATCGCATGTGATTGGATAATTTGGCCCATGTGCATAAGTTCGCGCAATAAGTTGGCTGGGCGTGGGGGAGGACACCCAAGTGCGGCGTCTGCGGCTTTTGAAGCAGCCAAGTGATGACTGACAGGGCAGATCCCACAGATGCGTGGGGTTATTTGTTGCATTTCGGTGACCAGCCGGCCTTCGCAGAACTTTTCGAAACCACGAAATTCGTTGACATGGAAGTAGGCGTGATCAACTTGGCCATCTTCATTCATATGGACAGTGATTTTGGCATGGCCTTCAATACGGGTAACCGGTTCAATCGTTATTTTGGTTGTTGTCATGGTCACTCCTAATGCCAATCGTTGAGATCGTCTTTGACCTCGGGAATTTTTCCATTTGCCAAATCGGCTAAAACTGCAAATATCGCATCCGCGCTGGGCGCACAGCCAGGTAGAAAGACATCAACCTTGACCAAGTCACTAATCGGTTTTACAGTCACAGGTTTCGAAAGTTCAGGGTCGCTTGGAATTTTGGCGCTGTCGTCGTTGCTTTCAGCTTCAACATAGGCTCTTTTGAGTGCCGCCTCAGCTCCATAGAAGTTGCGCATAGCTGGTACACCACCGAAAACTGCGCAGTCGCCCAGCGCGACTAAAATCCTGGAGCGTTTTCGCATTCTTATGGCGACCTGCTCATTATACGTATTGGAAATTCCTCCCTCAAGGATACCGACATCCACACCTGCTTCATCAGGTTCTTTGAGGTCGGTAATGGGGGTTGATCTTAGTTCGACCAGCTTTGTCAATTCAATAATGCGTTCGTCCATGTCTAAAAATGACATATGGCAACCGGCGCAGCCTGCCAACCAATCTGAAGCAACTTTTGGTTTTGCCATCTAGGTTCCTTTCAATTCCATTCTATCTATACTTACGCTTACTCAAAGTGAGAGCGTAATTGAAGTTGGCTGGTCAGTTAGTGCTGACATCCAGTTTCTTGTGAGTGTCAGGCCAAATTTTGTTGCCAGTCTAGTCACGCTTTCAACAGTTGATTTGGCAAGTTCAATAGGCTGAAGAGCCTGATGGTTAAGGTTTAGTTTTCCATCCGTGCTCAGGTAGTGACCTTCTTCTTCCAACCAGTTCATCGCAGGCAATACTACATCAGCAATGTCTGTCAATTCGCTCTGATAAGCCGCCTGAACGATTTTGAAATCAGATTGCTGCAGAGAAGCGATGTTGTTGGAGTTGGCGTAATGATCGCCAACTACCATGTATGCAAGCTTGGTGCTGATCGATGGGTCACTAGGCAAAATGCCGTTAATGGCGGCCGCGTATGCATTAGCTTCTCCTTTCAACAACACCAGTCTTACATGCGCACCGTCAACCCAATCGATGAGCTCACGCAAGGTGGCGAGGTTTGAGCGTTTGACGAAATTTTCGCCAAGAACCATAACAGGTGTCTGCCATTCATTCACGCGATTCTTGAACTCCTCGAGCATTTCGGGCTTTGTCGCGTCAGGATCGGAGAAGAGTTTCAAACCACCAGGCAGTTGTCGTTTGAGCATAAAACCAGCAACCTGGTGTTTATCCGTAAGATCCGCTCCTAAGACGAGGGCTGCATCACAATCGCTCAAGACTGTGACGTCACTCTCAAAGACACCAAATTCCTCAGCCAGGCGAACACTGACCGAGGCGGTTTCATCCTTGTTCAACAGACCAAGCTGTCTGACCTGCAAATGATCACGGAAGAATTCAACGAAAGCGTTCAATGCTTCGATCGATTGCCGCGGGGAGATGTAGGCAGAGATTTCGTCACTGCCAATCGTTTTCAGTTGCGTTGCCACAACGTCGAGTGCTTCTTCCCAGTTGGCAGGCACAAGTTGGCTTCCTCGTCTAATCATAGTGGTAGTCACACGTTTACGCTGATCTTTCACGGGCGAATAACGACCGAGCCCGCATAACAGTCCTTGATTAACTTCCGCATCTAACAGGCCTTCCAACCTGACCAGACGATTATCACGGGTCAGAACAACGCGCACACAACCCAGCGCGCAATCAAGACAAATCGATTCAGTGTGTGTCAGGTCAGTTTGTCGACCCTGGTAGGCACTACGGCGATCGATCAAGGCGCCAGTCGGACAGAATTGCACACAGTTACCGCAGGAGATACACGTGCTCTCACCCAGGGGGATACTATTATCAGCAACAAGGAGACTGGCAGAGCCCCTTTCCTCAAAACCGAGGGTGAAATTGCCCACTAATTCACCGCAAACTCTCACGCAACGGCGACAAAGAATGCAGCGATTGTTCTCCAGTATAAAATCCGGATGGGAGGCGTCAATCGCGAAAGGTAGGTAGAGCGGTGTAAACGGCCAATTTGTCATATCTTCCGCGTAAGCGGCATTCTGTAATTCGCAATCTCCATCTGTTGCCTGGCAGTACATGCAAAAATGATTGCGTTCACTGAAAAGCATTGACAAGACAAATTTCCGAGCTTGTTTAACACGAGGAGTATCGGTCAGAACAACCATGTTGTCACTGGCTGGTGCTGTACAGGATGGCACCAATGTACGGGCTCCCTGAACTTCAACCAGGCATAAGCGGCATGCCCCATATGGGTGTAGTTTTGGATGGTGACACAATGATGGTATGTTTGCGCCAGCTTTTTTGGCCGCATCCAGAATCGTGGCTCCATTTTCCACTTCAACAATCTGACCGTTGATATTTACATTGATCATGTGCATTTCTCCGTTTTCCTTGATCACCTAGACGATCTTGATCGCATCAAACTTACAAACCTGGTGGCAAATGCCACAGCGGATGCAGATATCATCGTTGATGTGGTGGATCTGTTTACGTTCACCAGTAATAGCACCAACAGGGCAGTTGCGCGCGCAAACAGTGCAGCCAGTGCAATTTTCGGGGTCGACCTCGAATCGGATCAGTGATCGACAGACCTTGGCAGGGCAGCGCTTTTCATAGATATGAGCCTTGTATTCGTCCATGAAATGCTTCATCGTAGAAACCACCGGGTTGGCAGCGCCTTGTCCAAGACCACAGAGTGAATCTTGGATGGTCTGTTGGCAGAGCAGTTCCAGGTGATCGATATCTTCGGGAACACCCTCTCCACGGCAGATGCGCTCAAGGATCTCTAAGATTCGGCGAGTTCCAATTCGGCAAGGGACACATTTTCCACAAGATTCATCCTGGGTGAATTCCATAAAGAAGCGGGCAATATCGACCATGCAGGTATCTTCGTCCATCACCACCATGCCGCCCGAACCCATGATTGAACCAGCCTGGCCTAGTGTTTCGTAATCGACCGCCAAGTCCAGGTTCTCTTCAGTCAGACAACCGCCCATTGGACCACCTGTCTGCACAGCTTTAAACTTCTTACCGTCTTTAATCCCGCCACCGATGTCAAACACGATTTCGCGTAGAGTGGTGCCGAAAGGTACTTCGATTAAACCTGTGTGGGCCACATCGCCTGCCAGAGCAAATGTTTTGGTTCCTTTGCTTTTTTCTGTGCCCATGCTCGAGAACCATTCCACGCCCTTAAGGAAAATTTGGGGTACATTGGCGAATGTCTCAACATTATTGATATTTGAAGGTTTACCCCAAATACCTTTTTGAGCTGGGAATGGGGGTCTGACCCGCGGTTCACCACGAAGGCCTTCAATCGAAGCGATGAGCGCGGTTTCCTCACCACAAACGAAAGCACCAGCACCCATGCGAACTTCGAGGTCAAATGAGAAATCAGTTCCCATGATATTTTCGCCAAGTAAACCAAGGTTGCGCGCTTGTTAGATAGCCAAGCGCAGCGTGGAAACAGCAATAGGGTATTCCGCGCGGCAGTAGATGTAACCCTGCGATGAACCGATGGCATAAGCACCGATGATCATGCCTTCTATGACGGAGTGGGGGTTTCCTTCCAAAACCTTGCGGTTCATAAACGCACCGGGATCACCTTCGTCAGCATTGCAAATGATGTACTTTGGCTCGCCGACAGCCTGGCGCGCGAACTTCCATTTGAGTCCAGTAGGAAAGCCAGCCCCTCCCCGACCCCTTAGTTTTGCATCGATCATGGTCTGGATAACCTCTTCTGTGGTCATCTCGGTCAATATCTTCCCCAACGCCATATACCCATCAACCGCCAAATAGTCGTCTATGTTGCGGGGATCGATTTTTCCGATTTGATCAAGAATTAGGCGTATTTCTTTAGACTTGGGCTCCCGTAACTCCTCATCAGTCAGATCGCGCATGACGGAAACGTATTGCTTCAACTCGCGGCCTTTGATGAAGTGCTCAGCGACTAACATCGGCACTGTATCGACAGTGATCGATGTGTAATGGGTACCTTCAGGATAGACCAGAATATCGGGTCCATCCTTGACCGGATCGCCGATGCGAGGGGTGTCAATAACCTGAACCTCAGCGAGCAAGTTCAGTTTCCCAAGCTCGGCAATTATTTTTTCCTTGACCTGATACGCACCTTTTTCGACAGCGATGTGGTCAACGGAAACAAGCACAGTTGAACGATAATAGGGCATCTTAAGTCACCTTCCAATTATGTGTCGGCGGCATTTTTGGGATTAAAAACTTTGTCTGCGATCAGTTTACCATCACAGACATGTTCTTGCATCAGTTGATCCACAAAGCTGGGATGAACCTTGCCATAGAGTACTTTTTCGGCACCTGGCAGAGTGATCTGCACTAATGGATCTTGTCCTTCAATACCCAAGTTGCCAGTCTGCTTGATAATCGTGTTTTGCAGGTTATGAGTTTCAACAAAGTTTAGAATTGCTTTGAGTGTTTCACGGGCACCAGCGGCGATACCAACCGTCCCCATGCTAACAACAATCTCAGTTTTTCCTTCGTTGACCTTCAATTTGCGTACCCGCTGGGCTTCCTCACGAAGACGCTGTAGATCTTCTAGTGATTTTATGGTAGGCATGTATGCTCCTTCGCTTTTTGGCTTACTGAATCAACGCCATCTCTAATCAATTCCCTGATAATGCGCAACACACCCGGTTCAGTGAATGAGATGCCGTCTAATTCTCTCTTTAATTCCAAGTCATCCATGAAGAATATTTCATCATCGACCTGGTAGTGAAACACCCAGTTTACTTCCGGACTGCCTAGCAGCAGGGTTAACCAGGTTTCTGCCAGGTCTCCCAAAGGCATGCGATCAATATGACTGTGTTGGAAGGTTACCTGTGTTGTTGTACCGACACCTGGTTATGACCAAATGGTTAAATCGCCATTGCAGCCCTCCGCCGCAGCTTTCAATAAGGGCAATCCCAAACCTACTTTGCGCGTGGTACGACTGGTCACAAAGGGGTCAAGAACACGTTTGACTGTCTCCGCGTCCATACCTTTACCGTTATCGCCAATGACAATAGAGAGCCTGTCATTATCCATATCTTCAATGACTGATATCTCTACCCTGCTGCCACCTGCAGACACACTGTTTTCGGCAATATCAAGAATGTGAAGTGATAGTTCTCTCAAGCCGGTTTCTCTACCTGTAAATTTTCTTTGATAAGATTGGAGAATTTTTGAGGTTGTAGTCGGCCGTGATTGACCTCGTCAATAACAACCACAGGCGCTTGGCTACAAGCACCCACACAGCGACAAATCTCAAGAGTTACCTGTCCATCGGCTGTGGTTTGGCCTGGTTCTATGCCAAGTAATTGCTTGGCTTTATCGATTAACTGGGGTGCGCCGCCTACATAACAAGCCGTCCCGCAGCAAAACTTGATGACATGCTTTCCGCGCGGTTCAGTTGTAAAGAAGGAATAAAACGAAACCACTCCGTGCACTTTACTGATCGGAATGTGCAGCTTATTGGCGATATACACTTGCATGGGTTTGGTAAGGTATCCAATTTTTTCTTGCAAGGTGTTTAGTACGACCATAGTCGCTCCCGGAATATCAGCATACTGGTCAATTACACCGTCAATGATCGCTTTTTGCGCAGAGTTCTGCAGAGGATCAAGTATCTTGGGGGTTTCGGACATTAGTTATAGCTCCTGAAGTTAACATAGTAATATTTGTGAATTTATTATCAATTAGTTTACTCTTCTGACCTGAATTGGTCAATGAGGTAGGCAAATTTTAAAATTGGTAGATCAACTATGGGTGATTGCATCCCAAATTGTGGAAAAACGATTGTCTGGGGCATCAAACAGGACGGCACCCAGCATATCGTTTATATAGTGCACGTCACCACCCTGTATAAACTGATATCTCGCCAATTCCGGGTAAATCGTTAATACTTTTTCGCGAGTGGTGAAGCGCGAAATTTCCACAATTTGGGTGGGAAGATCGGGTGGTATCGTGCCAAGACGCGCAAGAATGCCATTTTCTTCACGTTCTATATGGGCTGGAAAGAATCTGCCTCCGAGGTCCAAAATGTGCCTGGCTGAATCTTCAAGGCTTAATTTTGTTGCTGTAGAAAGCAGGTGAGTATCTTTACTAACGAATTCACCCGCTTCATTAACCACCAACTGTATGCCGAAGAATTCTTCGTTGTTGGCAATCGGGGGAAGGCTCTGATTAACAATTTGTTGAAACTTGGTCAGTTGTGGCAGATCCGGAAAAAGGCAGACAAGATGGATTTCTTCTGCTGTCTCCAACTCGATGCCTGGCAGAACGGTCAGGTTTTTACCTTCTGCTGCTTTCATCACTGCTGGAACATTCGCGCTGGCATTGTGATCGGTGATAGCAATCAGGTTGATACCGCGCGCTATCGCTTCTTCTACAATTATGGGTGGGATCATCTCAATCCCAGCACAAGGTGATAGCACCGTGTGTATGTGGAGTTCTGCCCTAAAATGGATCACTTTCAGCCTAATTCATGGTTTGATACCTAATGTAAAGAGTCTGCCCGCAACCTCATAATTACCCTTAGGTGTTAGAAAGAGGTTGACACCTTCCATGTTTGCCCGTTCGATAGTTGCTTCTCCCGGCATCGCGTTTTCGGTAATGATGATGACGGGAATATCAAGCAGTTTTGCTACCGCTACGATATTGATGTTGTTTATCAAGGTAATCCAGATCGATTTTTCACTGCCACCGCTCATCACGCAACTGAGAAGATCCGATTGATAGGCAGTCGAAGCTTGTATTTCATCGATATTTTCACAGCTAGTCAGGGGTGTTAGTTCCAGCTCTTTTACAATCTCAATGAGGTTCATTTAGCCTCCGATTTTCCTTGCTGATTGTTCCATGGTAAATACATCACCATGAAGAGGTTGGTGCCCCGCTTTTTGGAAGAGATGAGACTCATCTCGTTAACACAGGAGCGGATATTTAACAGACCCATGCCAGCGCCAAAGCCTTTTGAGCGTACTTCTTCTGAAGCTGTCGAGTATCCCGGTTCCATGGCACGCGCGATGTCCTCAATACCTGGACCATCATCGTAGGCTTCCATGGTGATTTTTTGTGTCTCTACTTCAACTTTTAAAACGCCACCATGCAGGGTGTGGATAATGAGGTTCATTTCAGCCTCATAGGCGGCAATCCCGCATTGACGGGCAATTTGCGGTGTGGATCCGAGCCGCCTTAGGGCTTTCTTAATGTTGTTGGAAGCTGCTCCACCATGCTCAAAGTCGTCCTTTTTGACGTTGTAGCGCAGGATCAAGCTAGTACGATCGGAGTTGATGTCCTCAAATAGATGTGAAGCCCGGTAACGGATCACTTCTTCGGTTTCAAAATCATCTCGCAAGGCTGCCAGTAAACCGTCTGTGATGTCCCCTTTGGTCAACAGGCCAGTGAGTTTACCTTCCAGGTTAACGACTGGCAGGCGCCCGATACCGTGTTTCTGGAAAATTTTCAGAGCTTCGACCACTTGGCCAGTTTCCCGCACGGTCATTACGTTAGAAGTCATGTAATCAGAAACCTTGCTATCGACATGTCCATCACGCAATGACCGGATCAGATCTTCGGTCGAAATAATGCCAACCAACTTTTCCCCGTCAACGACTGGCGCGCCTGAAATTCGGTTCTCCTTTAATTTATTCAGGACAGACAACATGGTTTCGTCTGGCGCAAGCGTGATGAGATTCTTGGTCATGACCTGGTCGATGACCAGTTCATAAGCGAGTTCCTCGACCCGCGTTATCTTGGCGGCATCAGCATCAGTAAATCCTGTGGCTCCCGCCATCATGACCTCATTATGCGAGGTCGAACGGTCGGTCCATGGGGATCTCGCAACTGGGAAGCCCATGGTAGGCTAAACGAGCGGAAATCTCGTATAAACCAAGTTTGGATGTAACAATAGGGAGTTGTTCCGCGACCGCAAGATTGATGGTATCCTGGCTGGGTTTTTTGCCACGGGCAAAGATGATCAATCTAACATCCGCGATCAAAGCCGTGCGTACAACCTGTGGGTTGGAGAGACCTGTAATCAGAAGAGATTCTGACTGTATAGAGGCCAAAACATCGCTCATGAGATCACCCGAAAAGCCGCCTTTGATATTTGTATCAAGGTTCGCACAAGGTGATAACAAAACGCCATCTACGTACGAAATAATATCAGCAATATTCATACATTCCTCGTTAGTTCAGAATCTGAACCTAATTCTATCCTAAAATGTACATGTTATACTACCCTATCATTTGAAGAATCACGAGGAATGTATGGCTAAGATTGTTCGCAGTGTCAAAGGCACCCGGGATTTTTATCCAGAAGAGATGGCAAAACGGCAATGGATTTACAGCCGCTTGAAAACAGTATCCGAGTCTTTCGGCTATCAGCATTACGACGGGCCTTGCCTTGAAACCCTCGAACTCTACGCTGCCAAATCTGGGGAAGAGTTAGTCAAAGAACAATCCTTTGTGTTTAATGACCGCGGTGGCGATCAGATTACGCTCAGACCTGAACTGACGCCCAGCCTGGCCAGGATGATTGCAGAAAAACAGAATGAACTGGCTTTTCCTGCCCGCTGGTGGTCTTATGGCCCGTTTTGGCGTTATGAACGCCCCCAACGAGGGCGAACACGCGAATTTTTCCAATGGAATATTGACTTGATTGGATCGGACAGTGTCGAAGCTGATGCCGAACTGGTAGCCGTTGCCTGCAGCTTCATGCGCAGCGTGGGTCTGGGGCCTGAGCAAGTAAAGATTCGGTATAACGACCGGGAACTAATGGACCAGGCTTTTTCAGAACTGGGGGTGCATCCAGAGAGTAAAAGCGGATTACTCAAATTGGTTGACCGCATCGACAAGCTTCCAGTTGATGTTTGGGATGAAAAAGTAATTGAATTTGGGCTGAACCAAAGTCAACTTGACTCGCTAAAACGCCTGCTGGCAGATGTGGATTTATGGAAACGCTCTGATAAGCTGGTCAAGTTTGTGAACTTATCGCAGAATTTGGGCCAGGCAGAATACCTGGAATATGACCCGCGGATTATTCGAGGCTTGGATTACTACACTGGGATTGTCTTTGAAGCCATTGATGCAAACCGGGAATTTAGCACGATTCTTGGTGGAGGCCATTACGGCAACCTGGTAGGAGATGTGGGTGGGGAACCACTTCCTGGGGTCGGTTTTGCCATGGGTGATGTAGTCATTCAGCTGGTTCTTGAGTATTTTAATTTGCTTCCAGATTTGAACACGCAAACTGAAACTATCTTTGTTACCGTTTTTGATTCCCAAACCCAGGCGGAATCATTTCGCATTGCTGCTGAATTGCGGGCTGCTGGTTTCAAAGTAGTCATGGCACTGGGGGCTGAAAAACTTGGCAAGCAACTCAAGTTTGCCGACCGCATCCTGGCTGCAAAGGCCTTGGTTATCGGACCGGACGAACTGGCTAAGGGAGAAGTGGTGGTAAAGGACCTGCGGGCACGTGCTCAATCAAGTCTGCCTGTTGGCCAACTTGTAGGTTTTCTGCGTCAGGATTGAAACTTGGCTTGCAGCTAAAATCCCCCTGTGCTAAAATAGCCGCCTACATGGTGCCTATAGCTCAATGGCAGAGTACTTCACTGTGGATGAAGATGTTGAGGGTTCGACCCCCTCTAGGCACCCAGATTTTCTGAAGATTAGTCCCAAAAACGTAATTCCTATTCTTGCTCATTGCCTAATTGGATGGCAAATCTGTGGCATAATTAGGCCGACGCACTGAAGGAGAAGAGTAAGTTTACTTCTGCCGTAAAGGGAGCCTGAGATAGTGAGACCAGGCCGGTATGGTGACTGAAAATCACTCTGGAGCAGCGAGCTGAAGCCAACGCCATTAAGCAACCCGGAAGCGCACCGATATCGGCGCATCTGTTGAAAAGCAGACTGAGAGCCCGCCAAGGCGGGAATCAGGGTGGTACCGCGAGCACTAACTCGTCCCTGACATGGACGGGTTTTTATTTTTAACTCCCTAAAGTGTGGGAGAGAAGAGGCAGAATGTTCAAACCAGTAACTCCAAAATTCAATGCCCAAGCATTGGAAGAAGGCAAGATCGAATTTTGGAATAAAAATGAGATTTTCAAAAAATCATCCGATCAACGCCACGATCGCAAACCTTTTGTCATGTTCGAAGGCCCTCCAACAGCCAACG
>Ga0209746_1001146_pt1 | contig 12922 bp, 15 predicted proteins | sample BarGraNGADG00211_3_FD_184496 | JGI IMG/M metagenome (GOLD analysis project Ga0209746, IMG submission 184496) | Arctic peat soil microbial communities from Barrow, Alaska - Barrow Graham LP Ref core NGADG0011-211 (SPAdes) (version 2) | ecosystem: Environmental > Terrestrial > Soil > Wetlands >...
CACCGCCGGCGCGATTTGCAGCATCGCTTTCAACCAGCCCACGCCTATTCTCGACGGCAACGTCATCCGTGTGCTGACGCGTATTTTCGGCATTTCGGAAAATCCGAAGGAAAAGAAAACGAACGCGCAGCTTTGGCAGATGGCTGGGAAACTCGTGACGCACGCGGCAGGCCTCAATTCATCTCGTAGCAGCCGACGTAAGGAGGCTCATTCCGAAATCCGAAATAGTCAGAGCCTCCTTACGTCGGCTGCTACCGTCAAAAGTTCATGCTCCGCACTTAACCAGTCGCTCATGGAACTCGGCGCGCTGGTCTGCACACCGCGAAATGCGCAGTGTTTGATTTGTCCGGTGAAAAAACTCTGCGTCGCGTTCCAGGAAATTCGCGTGGAAGAATTGCCGAATCTCGGCAAACGTGAAGCTGCTACCGCGAGACACTTCATCGCCTTCGTCGTTGGACACAAAGGAAAATTTCTTGTGCGCCAGCGGACTGCCGGAGTTGTGAACGCACATTTGTGGGAATTTCCGAACGTCGAAACCGGAGCGCGACTCTGTGAGCCGCAGCGCGTCGTCTCTGAATTCAATGCGCTGCGGATCACAGACCCGCGCTCCCAAAAATTGGAACCGCTTTGCACTATAAGACATTCGATCACCCGTTACCGAATCACGCTTGAGGCGTTTGCGGTGCGGTTGAAAAATTCCCCGGCAAAAACCGGCGGCGGCTGGAAAACTCCGGCGCAGATGCGGCAACTTGCCTTCACCGCCGCCCATAAAAAACTCGCCAGCCTGCTCTAAATCCTTATCTTGTCCGCTTGCAATTTATTTTGATTGTATAAACTAATTTTTTGCTGAATGAGCCGTTCCAGACGAAAGACCAACATTTGTGGCCTCACGATGGCTGCAACAGAAAAGGCTGACAAGCAGAAGGCCAATCGAGCCGAGCGACATAAGGTTAAGTCGGCAATGGCGTTGAATCGGGAAATTGAAGTGCTGCCGGCAAAACGCGAAGTCAGCAACGTCTGGGCTATGGCAAAAGATGGCAAAACTTATTTTGACGCTTCAAAAAATCCGAAACTGATGCGGAAATAATTCAGGTTTAAATGATTTACTTTGACAACAACGCCACCGCGCCCGTCATGCGCGAGGCGCGCGAAGCCTGGCTGAACGTCACCGAAAAGATCGGCGGCAATCCGTCGTCCATGCATCAGGCCGGCACGCGCGCGGCCATCGCGCTTGCCGATGCGCGCGAAAAACTCGCCGCGTTTCTCGGTTGTCATCCGCTCGACCTCATCTGGACGAGCGGCGCGACCGAAGCGAACAACATGGTCACGCACCATTTCGCGCGGACGCTTGATGACAAAAGCGAGATCTGGATTTCCGCCATCGAACATCCCTGCGTCCACGATTCCGCGAAACATTATTTTGGCAAGCGCGCGAAATTGATTCCCGTCACGCGCGATGGCGTGGTGGACGTGGACTGGATCACCACGGAAATGGCCGACGCGCGTCCCGGCCTCGTCGGCGTCATGGCCGCGAATAACGAAACCGGCGTCATCCAGCCGTGGCGCGAAATCCACGCCATCTGCCAGGCTTACGAAGTTCCATTTTTCACCGACGCCGTGCAGTTCATCGGCAAGATGCCGTTGAAAGGACTTGGTGATTGCGATTACGTCAGCGGCGCGGCGCACAAGTTCGGCGGGCCGCGCGGCGCGGGCTTTTTGAAAGTGCCGCATCGCAAGTCCATCACTCCCCTGCTCCACGGCGGCAAACAGGAAGGCGGTCGGCGTGCCGGAACGGAAAACGTCGCGATCATCGCCGCGATGATGGCTGCGCTGGAAGTTCGTGAAAAACAGATTTTCCGCAGCGAACACATTTTGCGCGGCGTATGGCGCGACAATTTTGAACGGCAGCTTTTGCACGCACTGCCCGGCACGAGCATCGTCGGCGCGAATTCACCGCGCTTGTGGAACACCGTTTCTGCGCTCATGCCCGACGGCGACCGCAAGCATCAATGGGTCATCCGCCTCGACAAAGCGGGCTTTGCGGTGAGCACCGGCTCGGCCTGCACGACCGGCAAGGAAGAACCGTCGCATGTCCTCGCTGCGATGGGCATCAAAGCCGCGCAGGCCGTGCGCGTCGTGCGCTTCAGCGCCGGCTGGGAAACGACCGAAGCTGATTGGGACGCGCTCGTGAAAGGCGTGGTGAAAGTCCACGCGGAGATGCATCACGGCAAGGCGTGAGCTTATGCACATAACGCGCCTGTGGCTTTTTCAGCACAAATAAAGCTAGAAAATCCTGCCGGTTGTGTTTGATTAGTGACGTATGCAACCGGAAGAATTGCCAATGAAAGTCGTGGGGCGCACGGGTAGCCCCAAAGTCAATGTGGAAACGGCCAATGATTTTCTCAAACTGGTCGCCGCCGTGCGGGGCAATCGTCCGTTCATGCCCAAAGGTGTCTGGCGGTTCAAAACCTTCGAGGAGGCTGACGCATGGAAACTCCAGATGATCACCCGCCGCTAGAGCCGCGCCTGGCGAACACGGACGATCTCGTGTCGCTCTGCGGTTTTCTCAATGAGGCCGGGGCGAAATACATCGTCATCGGCGGCTTCGCCATCATCCAGAGCGGTTTCGCCCGCGCCACTTCCGACATTGACCTGCTGGTGGATTCATCGCCGGAAAATTTTCAAAAAATCAAAACCGCCATGCTCAAACTGCCCGACGGCGCAATCCGCGAAGTCGCGCCAGATGATCTGGAACAATTCATCGTCGTCCGCGTGGGTGACGAGTATGTGGTGGACTTGATGAAGCGTTCCTGCGGCATTGAATATGCCGAGGCCAGCAAACAAATCGAATTCGCGACCATCAAAGGCGTGACGATTCCGTTTGCCAATCCGCAACTGCTTTGGCGCACCAAACAAACCCACCGCGAGAAAGATGCGCTTGACCGGACGTTTCTTGCGGAGTTACTTAAGAAGAAAGGAATAAAATTATGATAACCCGCCGCCAAGCCATTAAAACTACCGCACTCGCCAGCGCCGCATTTGCGACTCTGCCCGGCACAATCGCCCAAACCAATGCCACCGCGCCCGCTGCCGCACCGAGCGGGCCGTTCACATTGCCGCCGCTGCCTTACGCCTACGACGCGCTCGAACCGCACATTGATGCGCAAACGATGCACATTCACCACGACAAACATCACGCTGCTTACGTCGCGAATCTGAACAAGGCCGTAACGGAAATGGAGCATGATAAAATGATAAGCGTCGAAAATCTGCTGAAAGATTTAAGTCACGTTCCCGAAAAAATCCGCACCGCTGTCCGCAACAACGGCGGAGGCCATTACAACCATTCGCTCTTCTGGCAGATGATGAAGAAAAATGGCGGCGGCGAACCAACGGGCGATTTGGCCAAGGCGATTGACGCCGAATTCGGTAGTTTCTCAAATTTCAAAACGCAATTCACCGAAGCCGCGACGAAAGTTTTTGGCAGTGGCTGGGCTTGGCTGGTTTTTGATGGCAAGGAATTGAAAATTGAGTCCATGCCCAATCAAGATTCGCCGATTAGCCCGAGTATACAGCCGACAGAAATCAATGATAACATGGGTCGGAAGCTGACCATGATTCATCCCAGCCAGCCACCGTTGCTCGGCCTCGACGTTTGGGAACATGCCTACTATCTCAAATACCAGAACAAGCGCGCGGATTACATCGCCGCGTGGTTCAACGTCGTGAACTGGGACTTCGTGTCTGACCGCTACACAAAACTGAAAGCTTAATTTTCGCCGCGATAAACCGCGCGCGCCATGCAGGTTTCCGCCACGACGACTTCCGTGAGCAACGGGAGCTTCGGCTTCAATTTTTTCCAGATCCACACGGCGACCACCTCGCTCGTCGGATTTTCCAGGCCGGGAATTTCATTCAAATAACGGTGATCCAGTTTTTCCCAAAGCGGCTTGAACGCTGCCGTGATGTCCGCGTAATCCATCAGCCAGCCGAGCTTTTCATCGCACTCGCCCGCCACGACAATTTCCACTTTGAAGCTGTGTCCGTGCAGCCGACGACATTTATGCGCCTTCGGCAACAACGGCAGCAGATGCGCCGCCTCAAACTGAAACGATTTTCGCAATTCTATTTTCATAATTCGTGATAAGTGACGAGTGATGCGTGATGAATTCACGCATCACGCATCACGTTTCAATATCCGTCCACGTCACCAAATCGCCGAGCGCCGGCCGGCCGTCGTGCCGCCAGGTCAGCGGCGGATTCTGCATCTGGCCGAGCGGACAAATCCGCGTCGCACCCCAGCGCGCGAATCGCAGCGCCAGCTCTCTCATTTTCTCCGGCGGCGCGGCGAGGCCCACCGTTGAGACTTTCCCGTGAAGCTCATCCACACCTTGCATCACCGCTTTCAAATCCGGCACTGGCTTGACGTAAATGAAACGGTTCAAGCACGAGAATTGAAAACGCACGGCGTGCTCAAACACCACCGTCCACGCGGTCGAATTCTGGCTCGACCAGATTTTCGCATCCGCGCGATGCACGGCGATGGTCTCGTAAATCGCCCGGCGCGAGGCGATAGTTGCCGCTTCTTCCGTTGAAATTTTTCCGCGCGGCTCGCTCGTTTCGCGGTTCGCCAACTCAACGGCGAGCAGTTTCGCAAACTTGTCCGATTCCACCGCGCCGCGTTCCTCGACATAAATAACGTGCGGCGAGAGACAGCCGTTTTGATCCCACGCAATCACGTCGTCCGCCACGCAGGAAACAACTTGAGCAATCGTTTCCTCACGCAAAACCTCGCGCGTCACGAACCCAAAACTCACGCGCTGGCCGTAACCGAGAAAACGGACTTTTGCCGGCAACTGCGCGCGAATCGCCGCGAGCGTTTCGTCGCTGCCCGTCGCCGTCAGACAATCCGCTTCCGCAAACAGAACATTTTCCAATTCGCGATTTCCGCCGCGCCAGTCGGCGATTTCCAGACACGCGCCCAGCTTTGGTTCAGCTTGATAAATCGAGTGCGCGAACAGCCGGGGCAGGAAAGACGCGCCGCCCGCGCATTTCACGAACTGCGCCGAACGCGTGAGCAGGCCGAGCGTGATGCTCATCAACGTCGGATTGGGAATGTTCCCCGCTGCGATGTGAACGAGAAATTCCGGGCCATGCCAAAAGTGACGGGTGGCGGGTGACAAGTGACGCGAGGAAACTGGTTCCCGTGTCACAGGACACCCGTCACCGGTCACCCCGACGGCATCGCCGAGTTCCTGTTCCAGCAACAATTGAAAATTTTCCACCGTGAACTGGCGGAAGAAATTGTCGAGTCCGCTCTGCAAAATGGCTTTCGAAAAACCCGTTTCTTCGGGGCCGTGTTGGAGTGCAAACTTGCGGAATTTGTTTTCCGGCTGCAGCCATTCCGCCGCGACCTCGCAGAGGATTTTTACGATGTCATCCGTCGAGCGTGATAACAGGTATTTTTCGCGGTTGCGTTTCAGCGTATGGCACGCCTCCGCGATCATCGTTGGCGACAATGTCGCTTCCGGCGGCAGGTCGGCGAAGAAATAGTTCGGTAGATTCATGCGGTCATCAAGGAACAGCCGCGCGGCTCGGACAGTTGTGCGCGGCCAACCAATTCAAATCCGTCGCCACGGCGGATGCCCAAATCTTCGGTTTGAATGGCGGCGACGGAAAATATGTTCGTCAAATCAAACACGCGAATCAAACCCGTTTCGCCCTCGGCCACTTCGCGCCCGGTTTCCGGCGAGATGATTTGCACGCGCGCCCACGGCGGAAAGTGGAAAACGCGAGGATGGAGGATGGGGGATGGAGGATGGATTTCAGAGTCGTAAGCCTGCGAACTCAATTCGCTCATGCCGTATTCGCAGAGGATATTTTCCGCCGGAACGCCGAGCCGCTGGGCGATGAGCGCGTGCAGTTCCGCCTTCGGCAGCGAGCGGGAACGGTTTTTGTAACCGCCGGTTTCCAGCACGCGCGAACCGGCGGGAAGCCCGACCCGCAGGTCACGCTCCACCAGATAATCCAGCAGATGCACGAAGGAAAACGCGGTTCCCAAAAGAAGTTTTGGATTTTGAGTTTTTAGTTTTGAGTTGTCGTTCAAGGCCGCAAGCGTTGCATTGAAATCCAAAGTCCATGCGCCGTCCCCCGCCAGCTTGCCGACAAATGCCGATTCTACTGCGCCGAGTTTTCGCCGCACGGTTTCAAACATGTGGACGAGCGACGAATGCGGCGCCTGCTCCGGCGGCGGCGAGAGGACAACCAATTTTGAATTTTGAATTTTGAATTTTGAATTGGCAAAAATGTTTTGCTCAAACCAAGTCCACAGCGACGCCTCATAAACTGCCAGCGATTCGGCGTTGTGAAAATGGCGGCTGGGCTTTTGCTCCGTCGTGCCGCTGGAATGGAAGACGGCAGTGCGTTCGCCCGGCGCAAGGCTGGTCAATTCCAGTTCCTTGAACGCGGCGGTCGGCACGGCGGGAATTTGCGTCCAATGTTCAACAACCTGCGGCGTCAACTTGCGCGCCTCGCAAATTTTCCGGTAGGCAGGATTGTGTTTAAACTGAAGCGCGAAAAGTTCCAGCGTGAGTTCGTTGAAATTTTCAAAGCAGGAGCCGACGTGAGGAGGCTCATTATTAAACCCGCCGGTGGCAATTGAATGGAGACTCCTTACGTCGTCACCTACGGAAATTAACTCGCGCAGGCGCGCGGCGAAGCTGGAAAGTTCTTTATTCATGCGGTGTTTGTTTGCCGGCTGGTTTTCCGCGACAGCCGAATGGCATGATAACACAAGGACTTCCCGCTGCAAGCGAGATTGCCTTTGCACCATTTGTGCGCCAAACTGCGCGTTCAATAATGAACAAACGGTTTTACATCACCACCGCGATTGATTACGTCAACGGCCAGCCGCATCTCGGCCACGCCTACGAGAAAATCATCGCGGATGTCATCGCGCGCGCCCGGCGCAGTTTGAATCAGGACGTTTTTTTCCTGACCGGCCTCGACGAACACGGCAAGAAAGTCCAGCAGGCGGCGCAGGCGGAGCAGAAAAATCCGCAGGAATACTGCGACGCACTGGCGGCGGACTGGCAGGCGTTCGCCAAAAAACTGGAGCTGACCAACGACGATTTCGTCCGCACCACGCAGCCGCGCCACAAGGAATTTGTGCAAGCAATCCTTTCCAAGCTGAATGACGCCGGACATTTTTACAAGGCGACTTACACGGGTTTTTATTCCGCGAAAGAAGAAACTTTTCTCACGGAAAAAGATCGCTTGCCCGACGGAAAATTTGACGCGAGCTACGGTGAAGTGGTCGAACTCAAGGAAGACAATTACTACTTCAAGCTCGGCGCGCACCAGCAATGGCTGATTGATTATATCGATGCGAATCCTGATTTCATCACGCCGACATATCGCCGCAATGAGGTTCTCGGCTTCCTCAAAAACAACACGCTCGAAGATTTGTGCATCTCGCGTCCGCTGGCGCGTTTGAACTGGGGCATTCCGATTCCGTTCGACCCAAATTTTGTCACCTACGTCTGGTTTGACGCGCTGGTGAATTACATCAGCATCGCCGCCGCGCACGGCGACGAAACGGTTCTGTCAAAAGTGGAAAGCGGAAAGCGGAAAGCGGAAATTGAATTGTGGCCGGCGGATGTCCATGTGATTGGCAAGGACATTTTGAAATTTCACGCGGTCTATTGGCCGATCATGCTCAAGGCGATGGGCCTGCCGCTGCCAAAACAAATTTTGGTTCACGGCTGGTGGCAGAAGGACGGCGCGAAGATCAGCAAGAGCACCGGCAACGTCGTTGACCCGATTGCGGTCATCAACGAATGGGGACTGGACGCGTTTCGTTTTTACGTCTTGCGCGAACTCGACATCGGCCCGGACGGCAACTGGACGGACGCCGGTTTTCGCTCGCGCTATCAGGCCGAACTCGCGAACGGCCTCGGCAATCTCGTCAACCGCTCGCTCTCGATGCTCAAGCGTTATCGCAACGGAATTGTGCCGGCGAAATCCAACGAGCTTTCCGCCGACGCCGCCAAGGCCGCCGATGAAACGCGCGCTTTGTTCAAGCAAAGCCAGCTTCAATCCGCGCTGCAAAGCATCTGGGGACTCGTCAACCGCGCCAATCAATATGTGGACCAGACCGCGCCGTTCAAGCTGGCGAAAGACCCGGCGCAGGCGCAGCGGCTGGATGAAGTGCTCTATAATCTGGCCGAAGCCTGTCGCGTGCTGGCCGTTTTGCTCTGGCCGTTTCTGCCGGAAACCGGGACGAAAATTTACGCGCAGCTTGGCTTGACCGGCTCGCCGGACAAACTGGACGCCGCGACGTGGGGCGGATTGCAACCAGGTCAAGTGATCGGCGAACCCGCGCCGCTGTTCCCGCGCAAGGAAGTTTGAAATTCGGAGGGACGAGTTCCACGAGTCCCCAATCAAAACCCGTTTGTAGGAGCCGACGTGAGGAGGCTCTGACTGAATTCCGTTTTTCATTTGAGCCTCGTCACCTCGGGTCCTACATGACTTTGCCCGCGCCGATGGCGCTAAAAGAAATCAAACGCGCCGTCAGCCGCACGGAAAGTTCCCGCCGCCGCGTGAAGGGAAATTGGGATAAACGCAGCAGCGCAGAGGACGAGGACATTGCCCGCGTCACCTTCGCCATGCTCGATGAGGAGGGAAAAACCGTAGGAGCCGACGTGAGGAGGCTCTAATCTCCGATTTGAAGTCAGAGTCTCGTTACCTCGTCTCCGACAGTCCCGCCACCGTGCCAATTTCTTTTGGACAACGGAAAAGCCGCCACCGCCTTCCGCCGTAAATTTAATTCGCCATCCCCGCCAAAACCGCTAAATTGTTCCCATGAGTTATCTCACGTTGGAAGTGGAGATTGACCACGGTCGCGTTATTCCGTCCGAGCCGGGTCAGTTGCCTGCAAGCGGCAAAGGGCTGCTCACCATCCTGCCCGCGTCCGGCGGGAACACCAGCGAGCCATCCGCGCCGCTGACGCTCCGCGAATCCGCTGAAATGCGCGGCAAACTGGCTGCCTGGGAGGAAGATTGGAACGCGCCGGGAATGGAGGCCTATGACCGGCCTTGAGCGCGGCGATGTGGTTTTGGTGTGGTTTCCCAACAGCGACTTGATCACCTTCAAACAGCGCCCCGCTTTGGTGGTGGAAGCCAATCATCTCTCCACCGGGCTGCCACAGGTTTTGGTTGCGATGATCACCAGCAATCCTGCCCGGCGTGGGCATCCCAGCCGTGTATTTATTCCGCTGGATTCTCCCGAAGCCAAATCAGCCGGGCTGCGGACGGATTCCATTGTGATGACGGACAATCTGGCGACAATTTTGGACAAAGCCATCGCTGGAAAACTCGGTCGTATAAAGGACCTGAGCCGCGTGGATGCGGCATTGCGAACCACACTTGGCTTGTAAGCGTGGCAACCGCCAAAGCTGCCGAAACCCCGGTGACGATTCGTTGCGACGCGAAACTGGCGACCATCAACGCGGCGGATTTCCAGCCCTTCACCCCGCACGGTTTGGTTTTGGCTTGAGGCAAACTGCAAAATCGGAAATCGGAAATGGATTGAGCCTCCTTACGTCGGCTGCTACGGTTTTACGCATGAACCTGAATTCCGTTTGGGCAACGGAAAAAGCCGCCCCGGTTTCCCGCAGCGGCTTTGGTATTATTCCTGCCAATTTGTTTTACTGCACCACAACGCGGAAAATCGTGTCAATACTTGGGACCCTTCATGGAAAGAAATTTAGGCTTAAAAAACTAGCGCCCCCCCCCGCCCAAGGTATTTCAAAGTTTTTGTATCAATTACCTGAATTGTTCCATTCCGATTCAACTTCATCGTTTTTGCATAATATAATCGGTTATGGAGATAATGATACATTACCAACCTCACATCAAAACCGTCTTTTACCACTTCGATCTTCGTTGTCTCAGGAGGAGCGTCTTTGTTATCGCCATCACTTTTGAACTCATCAGTAATGACGGTGCCAAATTTATCGCCAAAGAGAATTTCATAATTTTTGATGTAAGGAAGGACTTCTGCAACCTTCGTAATTGGTCCAAATGCCCTTGCAAAATTGGCAGGCGTGAGCAAATAGTAGCATCCTTGGGATTTTAGCAAGAAAAACGGACCTATTCCAGCCATGTCTGGAGGCCACACTCCTCCACCCTTTGGCGCTACTTTGAATATTCCATCAAGCTTCATTTTTGAAGAAATGTCCTTGAAAACATAGGGTGATACTTCATAAGGTCGCCGTGGGTGTTCAACGCTGGCGCGGTTCGGAATATTTGCGCTACTCATCCCAGACAAGATATTTAAGGTAACAAGATTGGTTTCAAGTCCCGTAGGAACGGGCGCATCGAGTTTGTTATTAGCAGTAGCAGGTTTTGGGGCAGAAGTGGTAGCGCAACCAGCGAAAACAAGCGCGCCTGCACAAGCCAATACTATACTTAGGATTTGTTTTTTCATAATGTGGATGTGTTGTGTTGTAAGGGGGTCAGTCCTTGGGACTGACCTCCTTACGGCTTTCCGGCTTTAATGAATGTTCCACGTCCTGACGATAATCGTCTGTGCTGGACTGTTAGTTCCGACATTGACCGTCCAGTGTGCTGTCCCGATTTTCTCCATAAAGGGAATACAGCCGCGCTGTCCCTGGTTGATCGCCTCAAAATCAAGGGTGATTTTTTCCTGCGCATTGGTGGTGCAATCAGAAAGAATGGCGACGTGTTTCGGGGCAATCTGTTCCTGCACTTTCATATCGGTTTCCGTTTCAATCATCCACGGTTTGCCGTTGCGGGAAACATAGAGCGTCGTGTGTGGGGTGCGATTGTCCACGATGATGCTATTAGACGGAGCATTGACGGCGACTGAATTATGTGCGGAAGGGGTGGCGCAGCCAACGAAAATAATCGCGCCTGCACAAGCCAATACTATACTTAGGATTTGTTTTTTCATAATGTGGATTTGTTGCGTCAAGGGGTCAGTCCTTGGGACTGACCCCCTTATTGCTGCGATTGAAGTCACGACTTCGCCCGCAATTTTGCAATCGCTTTATACGCCTCATCCCTTATGTCCGGCTTTGGGTGCGTTAATAATGGTTCGATGGAAGGAATGGTATCTTTGTTGCCGATAGCAGCAAGTGTGCGACAGGCTTCACGAACAATATCCGGCCTTTCATTCGTCAATAATGGCAGGAGGGCAGGAACCGCGTCCTGATTGCCGATTATTGCCAGGGTTCGACAGGCTTCACGGACAACATCTGGTTTTGAGTCCGTGAGGCAGGGCAGGATTTTCGGGATGGCTTGTGATGCATTACTTTCTAGCTTTTTGTCACGAAGTTTTTTCAAGGCATCTTTGACTTTGCCCGGATTGTCTTGTTCAAGCATTTCACAAAGCTTTTCAACTGCGGGGTCGGTGATGATATTCGTTGTGGCACTCGGTGGATGCATCGGGACCACCGCTTTAGACTCCTCGTTTAATTTAGCGGGCAAAGACGGACGTGGTTGCAGAGTCGTGCTTGCTGCTTGGCCGCGCAGAACCATCTCATTGATGATTCTGTCGCCAACGCCGTTTGTCTTTAGCGCCAAAATCCCACCTACTCCAACATCGAACCTCGTTAGCTGTGTTTTTATCATGTTGGTGACGATCTCCTCTGACATGCCGGCCTTCACCAGTTGGACGATTGAATCGTTTGTCAACACCTCAAAATTGGCACTTTGGAATTGCGGGCGTTCTCGTTGTGCGTTTGCTGGGAGATTGCTACCAATGTCGGTGCTGAGTTCTTTCTCAATCTGCTCGTAAAGCCAAGTTTCAAATTGCTTGAGAGATTTAGCATTTTGACTGGATACATCATGCCATTGAGTGCTGAGGTTTTCGCTAGACGAGGTGCTTTCGCACTTTGCCGTAATGTTTAACTTCACGCTGTCATCGGATTGGTTTCGCAATGCCAGATTGCATTTCCAGCGGCTGCTCTGCGTGCCTGCCAAGCCACCCAAAACCAATCGAGTTCCCTCTCCAAAAAAATCGGATTGGATAATCCCGGACGTCTTATCTGCACTCAAAGCTGTGATTTGATTTTTGTCTAGTGCTGCCATTATCGCGTCCCACAACCTGTCGTAACTGACAGTATATGTGATTCTGGGCACAAAGTTTTTTGATGGTTCTGGAATTTTGCTTGGGGCGGCTTTTGCAGTAAAACCGGCGAACATGGCTCCTGTCAGTAATGCCAATGACATGAATCGGATAATTCTTGTGAAAATAATAAAGTTTTCCTTCATAAAGATGATTTTTTATTGCACAATGGCGCGGAAGTATTGAGCCTTCATGGCCGGATTGATGGTGTTTGTAATTGAGAGTGTTGTTCCACTCACGATATTAGTTTGAATCGGGGTCCAATTCTCCAAGTCAGAAGAAACTTGCAAGACAACCGTCTGCCCAGATGAAAGGCCGGATAACGTTGTTTGCAATTTACCACCACTGACAGAAGAGCCGCCAAAAACAGGCTGTGGCGGGTTGTAGGTCACGTTCACCGAAGCATTGGTCGAATAGTTGCCCTGGCCATCCTGGCTGCGGGCATAAATCGTGTTGGCCCCGGAAACCAACGCCACTGATGCGGTCCAACTGGTCGTGCCACTCGCCGTCTGCCAAGTGCCGCCGGTGCCGTTCACTTGCACCTGAACCAAGCTGACACCGCTCCAGCCGGGATCGGTCGTCGTGCCGCTGGCGGTGACGGGGGAAGCTGTGAACACCTGTCCGTTTGTAGGGCTGCTGATCGCTACCGTAGGTGGTGTCGTGTCACAGTCAAAACACACAGTCACGAGCGTGAAGCCAGGAACTCCGCCTTGACTGGTTCCAAAAACATTTGGTGTAATAATAATGCCACCATCGCCCAACGTCGAGTAGG
>Ga0209746_1001148_pt1 | contig 12892 bp, 16 predicted proteins | sample BarGraNGADG00211_3_FD_184496 | JGI IMG/M metagenome (GOLD analysis project Ga0209746, IMG submission 184496) | Arctic peat soil microbial communities from Barrow, Alaska - Barrow Graham LP Ref core NGADG0011-211 (SPAdes) (version 2) | ecosystem: Environmental > Terrestrial > Soil > Wetlands >...
GCAGGTTGTGTCCCTCGTCGGGAATATAGGCGATGACTTCGTGGCCGTTCGTCAAACGAACTTTGGCCACTTTGCGCATCGCCGAGTTAGGCTTCTTGGGTGTGCGGGTCATCACCTGGATGCACACGCCACGGCGGAACGGGGAATTTTCCAAGGCGGGAGACTTGGACTTGTATTTTACTTTGGTGCGGCCCTTGCGGACCAGTTGGTTGATTGTCGGCATTGCGTTAAAAAATTCGCTGTAAATTCCCGTCTTTCGGTTTTGAAGCAACGGGGCGCGAAGTCTAGCAATCCGCTCACGAGAGGCAACAACATTTTAAACCTTTTTTGGTGCTTCCGGATAAAAACCATAAAAGCGCCGCCACAAATGGAACCGGGATGAACCCAAATGCTTGTGCAAAACCGCAAAAGCCCTAAAATAAACGGCAATGAAATTTGCCCTGGCCATCTCAATTTTCGTCCTGTTCGCCTTCTTCCTCAGTTGGGGAATTCTGCTGCTGCTGGCGGGTCATCCGCTGCTGCTCGCCTGCGCGCTGCTCCTGTTCATCGGCACGTTCATCAAATACGGCTGCCTCTCGCACTAAAGCTTTTTATTTCGTCGGCACCGGAAATTTCAGCTGCATCGCCGCCTGAATCTGCGCCCACGTCGGACAGTTCAACCCATTCGTTCCCGCCGCCATGCCCGTCGCGTAAGCCGTCGCCGGTGAAGTTCCTTGAACAACAAAAGACTGTCCACCATAAGAAAAGATGGCGGTGCCGGGCAACGCCAGATCCACCTGCGGCGAGAAATTGGCATACGACGCCAGCTGTCCCGGCTGCCCCAAGGCCGTTACATCATTTACGCCGGGAATCGCCGCCGGATACGTCGGGGCGCTGACCGGCTGGTTGCCCGCCGCCGCAAAAATGACGATGCCTTTGGCGAGCGCCTGATTGACGATGTCGTCGAGGATGGGGCTGTCCGTGGTGCCGCCGAGACTCATGTTGAGGACCGTCGCACCGCCATTCACCGCCGCCTGAATACCGAGCGCGACGTTCCAACTGGTCGTTGTTTCACTCGAATCATAAACCACCACCGATAAAATCCTCACCGGACTTTTTCCGTTCGACGCCTGCGCAATGGCTTGCCAGATTGAGTTGGCCATGGCCGTCCCGTGCGTGGGCACCGGCGAAGTGTTGGCCGGCAAATTACCGACCACGGAAACCGGCGGCAACATGATCGGGTCGAGCTGGCTGCCGAGCGATTGCACCTGCGTGTCAATCAAGCCGACGACCGGACTGCACGGGTCGTTCGGCTTCGGAGTCTCCAGCGTGAGCGGGGGCGTAGAACTTGCAGGCGCATTCGCAATTGCTCGCGGCGCGGGCGGCTGGTCAAAAATATAATTGTAATCCACCGCCGCCACGTCGCTGTTGTTCTGAAGTTTTGCGAGCGCCGCATCCGTGGCCGCCGCGTCAGGAAATTCAAGCCGGTAAATCCCCAGCTTGTCATCGCGTCCGGTGACTTTTGCACCGAGCGATTTCGCCAGCGCGTCAATGTCCGCGCCCGGCTTGAGCTTAACGATCAATTCATTGACGACGTGCCGCTGCCGTTTCACCACCGGCTTTTCAGCGCGCACCGGCCGCGTGGCATTTTCCATCCGCGTGGTGAAAACATAAAGCTGCGACGGCTCGTTGGTCTTCGGCACGAGCGCAAAACTCAAATCACCGAGCAGTTTCCGCAGCGCTTCGCTGGCAGGCAGGCCGGCAAATTTTACATCCGTCGTCTGCGTTATGCCCGGCTCCACAAAAATATGCCAGCCGGTCTGGTGCGCGATGTCTTCCAGCAACGGCCACAGCGTTTCACCGTGAACATCCGCGTCCACGTGGCCGGTGGCGTTGTCCCAGACAAGTGAATTTGTCAACGTCGCCGCACGAAGGAACGCGGCAAAGCAAACCGTCAAAGCGAGCAGCAGGAGAATTTTGGCGCGACGCATGATTTAATTGATGGTTTGATGGCGCGGCGGGCGAAAGCGTTCAGACAATTATTTCTTCAGGACGGTTTTCACCCAGTCCTGATTGTCGAGATACCAGCGGATCGTCTCGCGGATGCCGTCCTCAAATTTGTGTGCCGGCATCCAGCCAAGTTCGCGCTGAATCTTCATGGCGTCAATGGCGTAACGGCGGTCGTGACCGGCGCGGTCTTTGACGAACGAAATCAGCTTGCGCGAATTGCCGCCAAGCTCCGGTTTGAACTCATCAATCGTGTCACAGATCAGTTCCACGATGCGCAAATTCGCCCATTCGTTATGGCCGCCAATGTTGTAAGTCTCGCCGAGTTTGCCGCGACCGAGAACCATCCACAACGCTTCGGCATGGTCACGAACGTAAAGCCAGTCGCGCACATTCATGCCGTCGCCATAAACCGGAATCGCCTTCCGTGCGAGCACGTTTTGAATGATGACGGGAATAAGCTTTTCGGGGAATTGCAGTGGGCCGTAGTTGTTCGAGCAGTTCGTGATGACCGTCGGGAGATCGTAAGTGTGATGATACGCGCGCACCAGCATATCGCTCGACGCCTTGCTCGCGGAATACGGCGAGTTTGGCGCGTAAGGTGTGGTCTCGGTGAAAAGCCCCATCGCGCCAAGCGAACCATAAACTTCATCGGTCGAGACGTGATGAAATTTTTTGTCACTCAAGTTTGCACCCCAAAATCCACGACAAGCCTCAAGCAGATTAAATGTGCCGATGATGTTCGTAGAAATGAAATCGCCCGGCCCGGTGATGGAACGATCCACATGCGACTCCGCCGCGAGGTGCATGACATGCGTAATGCCGTGCTGCTCGACGACGCGCAGCGTGGCAACCTTGTCGCGCAAATCCACCTTCTCAAAAACGTATTTCTTATGGCCGGAAACTTTTTCCAGATTCGCGAGGTGGCCGGCGTAAGTAAGGCAGTCGAGATTGACCAGCTTGGTGATGCCCGGCTGGTCAATGACGTGGTGAATGAGATTCGAGCCGATAAAACCCGCGCCGCCGGTGATTAACAAGTTCATGGTTGAAAGTTGAATTTTAAAAGTTATTCCGGTTGCCAGTTCCGCAACGAATCTTCCAGCGCTTCTTCCACCGGACGGATCTTCACGCCCGCCGCCAGAATTTTCGATGTGTCCATCACGCAATTCGAGCGCGGCGTCTTGGCGGCGACTTTGTAAAACTCCTCGTCGCTCGCCCAGAACTCGAAACGCTTGGCCGGTTTGAGAAATTTTTCAACCAGCACCACGACCTGTCGCGTGGTGACGAAACCCGGATTCGTCATGTTGTAAGTTCCAAACGGGGCGCGCACTTCCCACAAGTCCAGGCAGGCGCGAACAAAATCGGCGCGGTGCGAAATGGAGTTCACGTTGTCATAAACTTTCGCGTAACGCTGCACCTTGCTCAAATAATTCCGCGTGTTGTCAAACTCGTCGAACGGAATCCGCAGCCGCCAGACGTAGCTTTGCCCAATGTTCTCAATGGCTTCCTCGCCCAGCGCCTTGGTGCCGCTGTAAAAGCTGCACGGCTGGTCGCGAAAGGAAAAATTCGGCGTGTCCGTCTCCGTGTAGCCGCGCACGAACTCCGGCGATTTTTCCACGAGCGCGCGGAGTTCCGGCCGGGTCATATCTTTTTCCGGTCGCGTTTTTCCGATGCTAGAAATTTTCGCACCACTGAAAATGCAGCCGGAGGAAACGTGTCCCCACGGGATTCCCGCCACGGCACACGCATGGGCGATGGTCTGCGGCAGCAGCGCGTTGCCCACGAGCGTGCCGGCCTTGTCGAGTTCGCACGCATCCACGTTTGGCTTGCCCGTGAAACCAGCGGAGTTGATGACGAACGCCGGTTTTTTCGATTTGAGAAAATCCAGCAGCACGTCGAAGCGTGTATAATCAAGCTGCTTCCGCGCGAGCGGAATAAAATCTGTTTTGCGCCGTGTCAGTTCACGCGCAAACGCCTCGCCGATGTAGCCCGATGCACCAAGAAGAAGAATCATATTTTATTTTTGCAACCGTTTTGCCTCGGCGACAACTTCGGCGAGGTAATCGCGGTATTCGCATTTGGGGATTTTGCCGACAAGTTCGTCGAGCTGCGGCAGCGACAAAAATCCGCTGCGGAACGCCGCCTCTTCGGGACAGCCAATTTTTATGCCGGCGCGCTTTTCAATCGTCTGCACATAAGCCGACGCGTCGTGCAAACTGCTGCTCGTGCCGGCATCCAGCCAGGCGAATCCGCGCGCCAGCCGCTGCACATGCAACTGGCCGCGCTGAAGATATTCAACATTCACAGCGGTGATCTCCAGTTCGCCGCGCGCCGAGGGCTTCAGCGCTTTTGCGATGGCCACGATTTCGTTGTCGTAAATGTAAAGTCCCGGCACGGCGTAATTGCTTTTGGGCGACGCCGGTTTTTCCTCAATGGAAACCGCCTTGCCGCGCGCATCAAACTCCACCACGCCGTAGCGCTCCGGATCATTGACGTGATAACCAAAAATCGTCGCGCCGCTTTTAAATTCCGTGAACGCACGATAAAAATTGTCGCCGCCGTAAAAAATGTTGTCGCCGAGGATCAACGTCACCGCGTCCTGGCCGATGAACGATTCCGCGATGAGAAACGCCTGCGCGATGCCCGCCGGTTTCGGTTGTTCGCGGTATTCAATAGTCAAGCCCCACGCGCTGCCATCGCCGAGCAGTTGTTTGAAACGCGGCAGATCGTGCGGCGTGGAAATCAGGCAAAATTCGCGGATGCCGCCCTCGATGAGCGTCGTCAGCGGATAATAAACCATCGGCTTGTCGTAGACTGGCTGGAGCTGTTTGCTCGCGACCAGCGTGAGCGGGTATAACCGCGAACCGGCGCCGCCAGCGAGGATGATGCCTTTCATTGGGGGCAGAGCGTAAAAAAAAATTGCGCCGATGAAAAGCAGAAGTTCAAACTGCCTGGCGTCACGCTTGCGCCAGTTTGAGGAGCCGCTCAAATTGTTGCGGCGTCAGCGGCGTCACGGACAGGCGCGATTGTTTGAGGAGCGGCAGGGTGGAAAGAATTTTGTCGGTTTTGATTTCTGCCAGCGTCACCGGGCGGACAAAAGCTTTTACCGGAACCAGACCGACGCATGACCAATCGCCTGCTTCCGCCGTCGGGTCGGGATAAAATTCCCTGGCCACGCACGCCAGGCCGACGATTTGTTTCTCGGTAACGCTGTGGTAAAAGCAGACTTGATCGCCCTTTTTCATCGCGCGCAGATTGTTCCGCGCCTGAAAATTCCGCACGCCCGTCCACGCCGTGCCGCCGTCCTTGACGAATTGCGCCCACGCGTAGGCGGCGGGTTCCGATTTCACGAGCCAGTAATTCATGGAAAGAATTTACGATTTACGATTTTAGATTTACGATTGCGCCATGAGTCTGGCCGAGAACCTCGAAACAATTCAATCACGGATTCGCGCTGCCTGCACCCGGAGCGGGCGCGCGGAAGATTCCGTGACGCTGCTGGCGGTCTCCAAATCGCATCCGCCAGAGACCATCTGCGCGCTGGCGGATTGCGGGCAGATTTTTTTTGGCGAAAACAAGGTGCAGGAGGCGAAAATAAAAATCCCGCTCTGCCCCGGCAAGCTGCGCTGGCATTTCATCGGCCATTTGCAATCGAACAAAGTCCGCGACGCGGTGGAACTTTTCCAGATGATCCAAGGCGTGGACAGCCTCGCGCTCGCGCAGGAAATCAACAAGCGCGCCGAGCAGGCGGGCAAAACCGTGCCGGTGCTGCTGGAAGTGAACGTCGCGGGCGAGGCGAGCAAGTTTGGTTACGCGCCGGAAAAATTGCGCGTGGAATTGAACGCGTTGAACGCACTGTCGCGCATCGAGGTCCACGGGCTGATGGCGATTCCACCGTTCAGTCCGGCGCCGGAAAAATCGCGGCCCTATTTTCAGCGGCTGCGCGAACTGAAGGTTGCGTGCGAAGAAATTCTCGGCGCACCGCTGCCGCAGTTGAGCATGGGCATGAGCGGCGATTTTGAAATTGCGATTGAAGAAGGCGCGACGATGATCAGCGTCGGCACCGCGCTGTTTGGCCCGCGCAGCAGCACGCTGCGCCGCGCCATGGATGTTGCGGACTAAATTTAGTCGCAAATTCGCCGACATGATTTAACTTGGATTATGATGACCGCGAACATTTTCAAACACGAGCTTGGCGAGGCCGTAAAAAATTACGACCGTTACGTCATCTGCCTGCAAAAGACGCCGGACGAGTTTGAAGCGGTGCTGAATTCCTTGATTCAAAAAGCAATTAAAGCCTACGAAAGCCGCGCAGCGGGAATGCGCCACGGCATCGCGCTGGACAAGGAAGTCACCGTTATTTTGAGCCAGAGCGACGAGGCGCGGCCGTTGTGCGGGATTTATTTCAACCTCCACTCGCCCTACAAAAAAGATTCGCTGCCGAAGACCGTTCAGCCGTTCGTGGAAAAATCGCCGAAGACCGGCGGGTGATTATTCGTCGCGGACGGTGTCGCCCACCCGGGCATCGCCGGAAACAAGGTCGGCCACGGTGTTGTTTTCCTGCTGCGGCCCGGTGATTTTAACCTCGGCAGTTTTCAAGCCGGCGCGGTAAAGGAAAAACGGCTGCCCGGTTTTCGGCAACTGGCCGGCGGGAAAATTCAACACCACAAAACGTCCGACCAGATTCACGGAAACAACCTTGGCGGACAAAGACAAGTCGGGCGTGACGATGGTTTTCGTTTCCACTTTGGCAGCGGGCCGGGTCGCGGCGCGTTTGTGCTTGAACATGGAGCAGCCGGAAACCAGAACCGTGACCAGCAAAACCGCGAGCAGAAAAATAGTTTTCATTTTGAATTTCAAAAATATTTGAAGCTTTGCCTAAAACCGTGGCTCCAGAGGTAGGACTTGAACCTACAACCACACGGTTAACAGCCGCGTGCTCTACCATTGAGCTACTCTGGAACGTAAACGGATGAATAATCTACAAGCCGCCGCGCGTTCGTCAAACTTTTCATCACGATTTTTGACAACGCCCGCAAAAAAATGTGCTGCGCGCCGCCTGCACAATCCGCCTGATTTTTGAACCGCACTTCACGCACGGCCTGCCTGCCCGGTCATAAACCCGCAGCTTTTCCTCGTAACAATCAGGCGACCCGGCGGCCTGGCCGAAGTAAAAAAGTCCGTCCGATTTTCCCGCGCTGAAATTTAGAGGAATCGTGCTGCCGCAATCAATCGCCTCCATCAAAACTTCACGGATTGAGCGCCAGAGTTTTTTGATTTGCGCGGCGGTCAATTTATTCGCGGCGCGGCGCGGTGAAATGCCCGCACGAAAAAGCGCCTCGCTCGCATAAATGTTGCCCACGCCGGCCACGAGCGACTGGTCGAGCAATTTTACTTTGACCGGCTGGCGGGAGCGTTTCAGATTTTCCCTGAACTTCACCGGTTCAAAATCTTTTCCCAGCGGTTCCGGGCCAAGTTTTGCGACCGCCGAATTATCGAGCGTCAGCCGCCCAAAATAGCGCGTGTCCTCGTAAATGAAATTTTTCGCGCCGAGATCGAACACGACGGCAGCGTGCTTGGGCAGCGGTGTTTTTTTGCCGGCAAGAAACATCCGTCCCGTCATGCCGAGATGGCCGAGCAGACTGATCGGGGTGCGGGAATTTTTCGCGCGCAGTTCAAACAGCAGATACTTTCCACGCCGCGTGAGGCCGGTAAATTTTGCGCCGCGCAGAATTTTTTTGAACTGCGCGGGCGAAGTCGGCCGCAAAACTTTTTCGCGGCGGACGTAAATTTCACGGATGGTTTTTCCGCGCAGCAGCGGACGCAGATGGCGCGCAAGGATTTCGACTTCGGGCAATTCAGGCATGGAGTCCGCGGAGCTAATTTGTCACAAGCGTGCCAACTTTTTCGCCCAGCACGACGCGCTTGAGATTATGGGCGCGGAAGAAATCGAAAACGATGATCGGCATTTTGTTGTCCATGCACAGCGAGAACGCCGTGGAATCCATCACCTGCAACCGCCGTTGCAGCGCGTCAATGTAGGTGATTTGCGCGAACCGTTTCGCCTTGGGATTTTTCTTCGGGTCGCTGTCGTAGATGCCGTCCACTTTCGTGGCCTTCAAAATCACTTCCGCGCCGATTTCATTGGCGCGCAGCGCGGCGGCGGTGTCCGTGGAAAAATATGGATTGCCCGTGCCGCCGCCGAAAATAACCACCCGGCCCTTTTCCAGATGCCGCACGGCGCGGCGACGGATGAAAGATTCCGCAACTTGCGCCATCGCAATCGCGCTTTGCACGCGCGTCGGGCAGCCGAGTTTTTCCAGCGCGTCCTGCAACGCCAGCGCGTTGATGACCGTCGCGAGCATGCCCATGTAATCGCCCGTCGCGCGCTCGATGCCGCGCTCGCTGCCGCTCAAGCCGCGAAAAATGTTCCCGCCGCCGACGACCACGACCACCTGCACGCCGAGTTTGCGCACCTCGCAGATTTGCCCGGCCAGGTGCTGCACCGCCTCGGGCGAAATGCCCAGGCCGCTTTCGCCACCGAGCGCCTCGCCGCTCAACTTGAGCAGGATCCGGGAAAATTTTGGTTTTTTGGCAGTCGTCATAAAAGTTGAAGCGCGCGAAACATCGGGCAAATTTTTAACAGCCGCGCGCCGAATCGTCAAATCAAAGACGCGATTCTCAACAGGCAAAATTCTCTCGACAAAAAAATTTATCGGACGCAAAGTAAAATCCGTGAACCAAATCATCTGCAAATTTGCAGTTCAAAACCAGGTTTGGCCTATGAAAACGCTTGGCATTTTCGGGGTTTTGGCGGCGTTAATGCTATCAGGAGGATGTGGATTTAGTTCGACTAAAGTGCAAGCTCGCATTGTTGAGCATAAACAAGAGGCTGGCGGGAAGTATTACGCGCTTCTTTATGAAGTGCTGGAGCCGAAGAATCTCGCAGGACGTTATGGCGTTGCAGCCACACAGCGAACCGACTTGGTTGCGAATGTTGATGGTGCAGAGTATGAGGTTTATCTGAATTTCACTATGACCGGTGCGCTGTTACAGAATAAGCCGCTTGATTACGACACTTCACCGCCAAGTTCCAAGGACGGCGATTTCCTTGAGATGGCGAAGCTCATAAAATGATTCATGAGCGTGGCCCGGCATTAGACTGATTTCCAAAAAACAAAAAAGGCGTCCATTGCTGGACGCCTTTGCAATTTTGTTTTAAAACTTTTTTCCGTTACGCGCTTTCGCCGACTTGGAAGCGGACGAACCGGCGGACGGTGATTTCGTCGCCAAGCTGCTTGCCTATCTGCGCGACGTGTTCCTTCACGCTGACTTCGGAATTGCGTTTCACGAAACCTTGATCCACGAGGCAGTAGGTCTGGAAAAATTTGTCCAGCACGCCGGCGAGAATTTTTTCCATCGCGGCGGCGGGCTTGCCCTTGAACCGGTCGGATTGCGCGGCAATCTCGCGCTCCTTGGCGACGACTTCCGGCGCCACATTTTCGCGGGAAACCACCTGCGGAAAACCGGCGGCAATCTGTAGCGTGATGTCCTTCACGAGCTGCTTGAATTCTTCCGTGCCGGTCGTCTCGGCCTTGCCCGCACCAACTTCGACAAGCACGCCGACCTTCGCGCCGGTGTGAATGTAAGCCGCGATGAGGCCGTTGCCGGAAACTTCCATGCGCGCATTGCGGGCGATCTTGATGTTCTCGCCCATCTTGCCGACGGCAACCTGACGGTCAGCTTCGAGGTTCACGTTCGCGTCGGTCGAGATTTTTTTGGCGATTTCATCGCAGAACGCGCGGAACGAATCGTTGCGGGCAACGAAATCGGTTTCGCAGTTCACTTCGACGAGAATGCCGGATTTTCCGCCGGGCGCGATGTATTGGGCGATGACACCTTCACGGGCGTCGCGCGAAGATTTTTTGGCCGCGCTGGCCGCGCCGGATTTGCGCAGATTGTCAATGGCGGTGTTGATGTCGCCTTGGGCTTCCACGAGCGCTCTTTTACATTCCATCATGCCAACGCCGGTCATTTCGCGGAGCTTGGCCACATTTGCAGCAGTGATTTCAGCCATAGAAAAAGTTTTGGTTTTTAGTTGATAGTTGATAGACGGGACGCGGTGAAAATAAATTTTTCCGCGCCACGCCAAATTAAATTAAGCCGCAACCGCAGCCGCTTCGACGGGTTGCGCTTCGGCGACCGGAGCAGTTTCCGGCGCGTCAACGCGGCGGGATTTCTTGGATTCAAATTCCGCGCGCGCCTGGGTGATGGCCTGCGCCACGGTCGCCATGATCAGGCGGACGGAGCGGAGGGCGTCGTCGTTGGCGGCAATCGGATAATTGGCATCATCAGGATCGCTGTTCGTGTCCACGAGCGCGACGACCGGAACCTTGAGCTTGCGGGCCTCGGCGATGGCGTTGTGTTCGCGCTTCACGTCCACGACGAACAACGCGGCGGGAATTTTATCCATGTCGCGGATGCCGTCGAAATACTTGTGCAACCGCGCGCCTTCGCGACGGATGACCGCCTGTTCCTGCTTGACGTAATGGCTGATGGAGCCGTCCGCGTCCATCTTCTCGATCTCCTTGAGCCGTTTGATGGAAGTTTTGACGGTGGTGAAATTGGTCATGGTGCCGCCGAGCCAGCGCTCCACGACGAACATCTGGCCGGTTTCCTTAGCCGTATCCTTGACGCATTGCTGCGCCTGTTTTTTGGTGCCGACGAACAGCACCTTGCCGCCTCTGAGAACGGTCGCCGCGAGAAATTCCAAGGCCGTTTCAAGCTGAACCACGGTCTTGCTCAAATCAATAATATGAATGCCGTTGCGCGCGTCGAAGATGAATGGTTTCATCTTGGGATTCCAACGCTTGGTTTGATGTCCGAAATGGACGCCGGCTTCCAACAGTTCTTTTACGCCAATAGTGCTCACAATTTTCCTTTGGTTAAAACCCCGGACTGGCCGAGGCATCTCGCGGAACACGAGATTGTTGTTTAGTGTTATTATGGCCGCTCCGCATTCACCCGAACACGAAATTTAGGCCGTTTGCCTCAATCGCCAACTGACGACGAGGAACGCAGAGAGTATCAAAGGAAAGGCCTATGACAACTGATTTTTTGCGGTTTCGACGGGCCAACTAAACCACAAATTCCAATTCCTGCCGGTGCGGAATGAGTCCCCGCTCAAACGCCTGGCCGAGAAAACGGCGGATGGATTCCCTGCCCTTGTCGCCGTAGTCGAGCGTCCAGTGGTTCACATACATGCCGACAAATTTGTCCGCCAGATCGTGGCCCATGTCACGGGCGTATTGCAGCGCGTGCTGCACCGCTTCCGGGCGATGATCCAAGCTGAACTGGATGCTGGCGGTGAGCGTATCGGAGATTTTTTTGCGCGTCGCCAGATCAAATTTTTTGTGGATGACATTCCCGCCCAGCGGCAACGGCAGGCCATTATTTTCACGTCCCCACCAGACGCCGAGGTCTTCGCAAACGACCAGCCCTTCGTTCTGATAGGTCAACTGGCCTTCATGGATGATCAGTCCGATTTCCGCGACGCCATTTTTCACGGCGGAAAAAATCTGGTCGAACGGCACAACGACGTAATTGAATTCTTTCGCCGGTTTGTCGAGCCAGAGCTGCAAGGCGAGAAACGCGCTGGTCATGGTTCCCGGCACGGCGATTTTTTTCTTCGCGATTTCTTCGCGCGAAAATTTCTTTTTCGCCACGAGCATCGGACCGTAACCGTCGCCCATGCTCGCGCCGCTCGGCAGCAAGGCGTATTTGTCGGAAACGTAAGCGTAGGCGTGGATGCTGACAGCGGAAATGTCGAGTTCGCCCCGCGTGGCGCGTTCGTTCAGCGTCTGGATGTCCTGCAAAATATGGGTGAAATGAAAACCGTGCGTGGGGATCAAATCCTTCGCGAGCGCGTAAAACATGAAGGCGTCGTCCGGGTCGGGCGAGTGGCCAAGGGTCAGCGACGTTGGTTGCATCCGCGAAAATTAAACCACGCGTTGCGCAGTGTCACGACGAGAAGATTGAGATAAGGCAATGGGGCCATGAACTTCCTGTGGCACACGCACGCGCCTCGTAAATCCGGCTGTGGCCGGCCGCCGCCTCCTTGTTCATGCGCGGTTCATTCCACAGGCAAACCAGCGGGCGCGTGCGCGGTGTTCCTCCTTGTCCTTAACTACGACTGCAAACCGGAAGCAGGTCCCCACATACTTCCATTGCAGCCTCGGTTCCCCACCCAAAAACAAAACCACAACTGGAACACGTTTAGCAAAGGCAATGCCAAACATATAAAACCTGATTTCATTGGCTATTTGAAGTTTTTCAGAAAGCGCACCCAAGCGGTCGCTGTGTATTTTTAAGCAGCGCGGACAAAAAAAATCGCAGGCCAGCCTGAAGTTCAAACTTTCTTTTGCCTGAATCTCCGGCTAGCGTTTGCAGGCAAAGCCGGTGTGGCGAAATGGCAGACGCACAGGACTTAAAATCCTGGGACCGTAAAACGTCGTGTGGGTTCGAGTCCCGCCACCGGCACCAATTTGAATAAAAGCCTTTATTTATACGTTTTTAGTGAGTTTTTAGAAAGTCCGACAACCGCAAATTGTAAGCATAATGTAAGCAAATAAAGCTATCGCGCATTATGGTTCAATTACAAAAGGTGAAATCTGCAAGACCACAATAAAGAGCCGTAAGACCGTATGCCAAAAGAATCCGATGCCACAAGTTATCGTCGCATGTTCGTTTCGCTGATGCGCGAGATTCACAAGCTGCGCGCAGACCACGACGCTCTGATGCAGATATTTGGCCTTGCATCGATTTGGTGGACAAGCGTTGGGTGACGCATGCGGCATGGTTTAGTTGATTTGGTTTTCGAAGTCCACAGGGGATGTGAAGCCGAGCG
>Ga0209746_1001149_pt1 | contig 12891 bp, 14 predicted proteins | sample BarGraNGADG00211_3_FD_184496 | JGI IMG/M metagenome (GOLD analysis project Ga0209746, IMG submission 184496) | Arctic peat soil microbial communities from Barrow, Alaska - Barrow Graham LP Ref core NGADG0011-211 (SPAdes) (version 2) | ecosystem: Environmental > Terrestrial > Soil > Wetlands >...
TCGACAAGACCACGAAGACTATTACGGTGGAATGAGAAGCCATCCTGTAACCCGAGGTTACCCGCCGCATACCTACCCCCGACACCGGGCTTATGGAACCGGCGCTCTATACACGGCCATTGTCTTGCGCTCCTGGATCCTGGCCGTTTTTCCTCCTGAGAACGCTAATCTTGTCGACAATGTGTGACTGAGAATGGTGGTTACCGGGACGTGGTCAAAGCCTTCTTGAGGACGGGGAGGTCCTTGCGCACGGTGTCCCAGACGGCCGCCTGGCGAGGATGTGGTCGAGGTAGACACCTTCATCTTTCGTCAACCGTAGATTACCTCCATCTCTTTTGTAATCCGGTCGATGAGGTGAGGGCTGACAGATCTCTCGGTAAGCATGTCTACCTTCATGCCCAATTGCTCGGAGAGTTCTCTTTCCAGCCTCACCAGTTCGAGTAGGCTCTTCCTGTCAGAGAACTCCACCAGGATGTCGAGATCGCTCTCGGGTCCAGCCTCTCCAATTACATGCGACCCGAAGAGTGAGATGCGCCTCGCACCGTTGTGGGTCAGGTACCCTATTGCTTTGTCGCGGATGTCTTCTGCCACCATCTTTGGATTGGCCTCCCGGCGTTATTCAGGACCGCCATCGTGATAACTTCCTTTGCGATTCATTATACTCTGCGATGACCACGGAAGCGTTCCGAGGCTGTCCGAGAGATGCCGCCTGACGAATATTCCCAACCACCTGCCAGGTTTGTTGAATGGTCCAGAAATGTTTACACCGCGTTTACTAAACCGTTGCAATTCGCATTCTGCAGTTGGATTGCCGAACATGTGAATCTGCAGGAAAGCCTATGGGCAAGACGTTTGCGAATGGCGGAGGGAGAGGGATTCGAACCGCCCCACGCGCCTCCCGGCGCGCGGTGACCCCAGCCTTGCGGCTCAACGGTTTTCATCTCTGAAAAAGGAGCCTCTGTCAACTCCCTTGTCATTCTTGCTTTCTGCCTGGCCCCGAACAGGAAGAGGGGAAAACGACAACAAACCACCTCTGCGAGGGCAGCCTTCACCCTCAGAGAGGTTTACCTCCTTGTCGATCTTCAGTTGTCAGTGGGCTGCACAGGGCATCTACTCACGACGGACGAAGCCCCTTCACTCATCTCTCCGTGCTTCTATGCACAATATGTCCTGTGCGAAGGTGAGGGCTGCCCAATCAAATATGTCGGGGTGTTACCCCAGAAAACCGTACTGGCTCACCCTCGTTCGCCGTTTAGGAAACATATGAGCTCACCGTAGTCCTTGCTGTCGCGCAGCATGTAGTACACGTAGGTGCCCAGCTTCCTGGCGGCGGCCACCTTCGCCGTTGACTTGCCCTTGCGTTTGGCCAGCCTGCCGTAGAAATCCGCGAGTGGACCGGGCCTCCCTACCGCGTGCCTGCACGCCTCCACCAGCGCGAAGCGCAGCCAGGCTGAGCCCTGCCTGGTTATCCGTCCGTGCCTGGTTGTCCCTCCCGACTGCCAGGTGGAGGGCCACCAGCCCCGCGAAGGAGCACAGCTGGCGGTGCGAGGCGAAGCGCGGGATACGTCCCCGATCTCCGCGGTTATCATCAGCGAGGTGATGAGGCCGACCCCGGGGATCGTGGACAGCAGCCGGGCCTCGGGGCTTTTCTCGAGGGCCCTGGCCGCTTTCTTCTCCGCGTCGGCTATCTCGCCGTTGAGGGACTCTATCACCTCGAGGTAGGAGTCCAGTGAGTCGCGGTAGACGCCGGGGAGCGCCAGGCTTGAGAGGAAGCTCATCCCGCCGATGCCGAAGAGGTCGCTCCTAGGGCTCTTTACGTTGACCTTCGCCAGGATGCTGTGGACCCGGTTCTTCTAGACCCGTCCGCAGGTTCACCATGAAGGAGCGGCCCCTCATGAGCTCTCGCAGGTATCTGGTCTTCATGTCCGGCTTGTAAGACTCGGCTATCAGATCTGCCCTCGACAGATCCGCGAGTGTCCTCGAGTCTATCTTGTCGGTCTTGATCCTGGCAGAAGCTATGGCCTTTGTTTTCAAGGGGTGGCACAGCTTGTTCTGGATTCCCAGCTCGTCGAGCTGGTCGCAGAGCCAGTACCAGTTGGGGCCGGCCTCGAGCACCGCGGCGATCTCCTCCGGTTCAAAACGGGAGAAGAACTCCTGGATGGAAAGCCCGCTGGTCGGAATCCTCCTGGGGCTCACCACCTCGCTGCCCTCCTCGTCGAGGACGGTCACCATCAGGAACTCCTTGTGCATGTCGATGCCCGCGTGTAGCATGGAAATCAGCCTCCTTGTGGTTCTGCTACCTCGTGGATTTGGTCATCACCGAGGTTAGCAGTGGGAGGCTCCTTTTTCATTACATCAAGTACGGTGGAGTTCGTGTCATCCAGTCCGTCTGGTGTTGTCCTGTGCTGTCCTGTCCAGGGCTTCGTGTTATCTGGTCCGTCTGGTGTTGTCCTGTGTTGTCCTGTGTTGTCCAGTTTGGTTTGCAGCTCGTTTGCAGAATCCATCCCGTCATGCCCGATGGTATGGGTGCCCTCGGCCGGTTGTACCCCGTCCATTTCCCCGCGTACCTGTCTAGGATGCTATCGCTTTGTCATACTTGCCGCACCGTGGGGGCAGACCCTGACGCACTGGCCGCACCCCTGGCAGTCGAGCACCCTCGCCTTCCCGGCGACGACGACCCTCTCGTTGAAGGCGCACGCTTCCACGCAGGCGCCGTCCCCCGTGCACTTGTCGCGGTCTACCGCTGAGCGCCAGGCGGAGGGGATGTAATGGTAACCCAACTCCTTGAAAGTACGGTAGGCCAGGATGGGCAAGCAGGAACAGCCGCAGCAGTTGCAGATGACGAAGTAGTTGGCGTTGTCCTTGTAATACATGTGGCGGTCGAGCATGGGGACCAGGCCTACCTCGTAGCCCTCGGCCACTATCCGCCTGGCCTCCTCGCGGTCGATGAGGCGATAGTCGGTGGGGAAGAGCTCCAGCCAGATGGGTGTGCCGGTCATGATGACGATGTCGGTCTCCAGGGGGTGGGCGCAGTTGTGGGTGGCCAGGCGGCACCGGCAGGGGCCCACAGCTATGGCGCTGTCCGCGGGCAGCCCGTCTATGAAAGAAAGCATGTCTTCCAGTGTGAACACCTGGCTGACTATCATGTGCTGGCCGACGAACTTGGCCAGGGAATGCCAGGCGGCCTTCTTCACAAACGGGTTCTTCATTACGGGAAGGCGCATCATCCAGTTCATGACGGCCAGTATGCGCACCTCCAGCCAGGCATAGCGCTTCAGCATGTACTTGCGCAGCGCGCTATCTTCATCTATGAAAACACCGCCCCAGTGGAGACCGGACATCCGCGACACCTCCTTGGATATGTGCTTATATTATCAACTGTTTTTCACAGCTCGTTTACAAACTGTAAAGTGACACTTGGTGTCGGAGGCCCGATACAATCTTGGGCACACGCCTTGAGGAGTGGATTTACCTGTAAGAACGTGTATGACAATCGTGAGCTGGGTGGCTTGCATAAAAGAGTAATTCAGCCCACCAGACCAACTACTACGGCTAGTCTTTGGGGTAGTTCTGGGCCATCCACGCGCGAACCTCTTCGAAATTCACAGGATTAAAGCACAGGATCTCGTTCACGCGCAGCTTCGGCATCTCCTGCGAGGAAGAAGCCTGCATCACGAGCGCAGTATCCGAGCCGCGCCCTGTTCCGGCTATGGAAATAACGGGCTCGCCATTTGATGCAAGGCCGCCGTCTGTCGCCATCATCACGATCTCGAAGCAGACCTTGACCCCCTGAGAGAAACACCGCAGCAGGTTAGCCATCACCGTTGCGACGCTCGTACCGTAGAGGCCGTCCGTGTGGAACAGCATAGTGCTGAAGTGCACGTGGTGGCCGGCGTCCTGCAGCTCCTTAACGAGCTCGGGCGGGAACGCGTTCACCTTGCGGATGAAGCCGAACTGGTGCGGGATCACGACCAGGGTGACGTCGTCTTCCTTGAAGAACTCCATCGCGGCGCGGGCAGTGGCGCCAGTCGTTGAGGCGAGGACGAGCTTCTTGATTCCGAGCTCAACAGCCCTTGCCCTGACGAGCTCGAACGTCTTCGCCGTGTTCTCCGGCGAGACGGTCTCGAAGTAAGTGATCCTGGATTCCATGTTACATTACCCTCCCCTGATGGCGATCAGCCACAGCGAACTACTTCCGCATACAATCACTGACCCCTCCGGCGCAATGTCCGCTTTCATACGTGAGTACCAACACGATAACGAACCCACGGAGCCTTGCGGCTCAACAGTTTTCAAGAACGGTGGAGTTCGTGCTGTCCTGTATCGTCCCGTGTTGTCCTGTGTTGTCCTGTATCGTCCTGTACAGAACGGTTTGGTTTGCATCTCGTTTGCAAAACCGCTGCAGTCTTCATTCTGATGCAGGGTTAATGACCGCGTTCAATCTGCTGAAAAGCCCATAGCGCTCCGACCCCAGCCTCGCGGCTCAGCGGTTTGCCATGACTGCAGGTGTTGGCCTTCTAAACCTGCGGGGTCTCTAGCGATGCCGCAGGCTTCTTGCCTCAAGCGCTGCCTTTCAGGAGCGCATGCGTGACCTCGGCTACGTGCCTGCCCTGGAACTTCGCCACGGCAATCTCGTTCTCGCTGGGTTGCCTCGACCCGTCCGAGCAGCAAATGGTAGAGGCTCCGTAAGGGGTGCCCCCGCTCATCTCGTCTGTCCTGGATATTCCTTTTTCCGAGTAAGGAACTCCGACGACGATCATCCCGTGATGCAGCAGGGTAACGATAAAAGAGAGGATCGTAGTCTCCTGGCCGCCGTGCTGGGTGCCGGTGCTTGTGAAGACGCTCCCCACCTTGTCAACCAGAGCATTGGTAGCGAAGAGGGAGCCGGTCTGGTCGAGGAAGTTGCGCATCTGGGCACACGCGTTGCCGAACCGTGTCGGCGTACCGAATATTATCGCGTCGGCTTCCGCCAACCGCGCGGGGTCAGCAAGCGGGATATCCGAAAACGCATCGCGTGCCTTCTTCGCACCGCTCGCCTCGAGGACCGATTCGGGTACGAGCTCCGCTACCTGGTAGAGCTCGACCTCGGCGCCATCCACCGAACGGGCTCCTTCGGCGACGGCCTCGGCCATCCGGTAGATGTGCCCGAACATGCTGTAGAAGATGACCTGGATCTTCATCTCGCCTCCCAGGAATTATGCTGATAGCCGTTGAGACCTGAATGCGTTACCTCTGGCGTCAGTCCCCGTCCGTCTCCAGCAAGATATCCGTACTCTCAACCTTGGCCGCGTAACTCTTCTCGTCCTTGGGCATCATCTTGATGAAGGCGACCTTCGCTTTTCCGACCGCCTTCCCGGTCTTGACATCAAATCGTGAACCGTGTCTCGGGCAGGTCACAACGTTTCCTTCCAGTGTCCCTTCAACCAGCGATCCCCCCAAATGGGTACACTTGTTGTCAATTGCGTAGTAAGCACCATCGACATTCACAAGCAGAACGTCTTTACCGTCCAGAGAGACTTTCTTCATCTCACCTGCCGGCAATTCTGACGTGTCAGCAACTTTCCTGAAGCCCATTTACACCTCCTAACATGTGACGAGCGGGAGAACCAATCCCCTCCTTCATCTTAACAGCTCGATGAACGAAGTAGATTGAAGTAGTTGGCGGAGGGAGTGGGATTCGAACCCACGGCACCCGAAGGTGCAACGGTTTTCAAGAACGGTGGAGTTCGTGCTGTCCTGTACCGTCCCGTGTCGTCCTGTGCTGTCCTGTACAGGGCGTAATTCTGTCTGGTGCCGTCCTGTATCATCCCGTATCGTCCTGTACAGAATGTTTTGGTTTGCAGCTCGTTTGCAGACATTCTATTTCGCATGGGGTCGGCGGGAAAGGAACTGTGAGGGGTCCGTATAGTCTTCAGGGGCCGTGCCCGTGACTTTCAACTTGAGAAGCTTGCTCTGCAAAGCGGTGGACAGTCTCGCTATTAGCCGGACATGATCTCAGCCTCTTATCGGCTTTACTTATAGATTTGGAGCTCACAGAATATAGACCGAGGCACTTGTTTTCCAGTGAGGCCAGCACTCTTCAGGTGGGTGTTATTTGAGCGGCCGAGAATAACTGCTTCATTCTTACGAGTCCAGAATGTTGAGAGGTGGTCTTGAAGATGGAAAAAGCTCCACGAACGCCATACCTCGACCGGTGGAGGGGGCTGATGTCAGAGAAGTACAGCCATGAGGATGCTCGCCAACTCACCTCGAAGATCCGCTCACGATATGAAGACCTGTATGCCGAGCGCGAGAAGCCCGATAAAAATTCTGTCCGTATTGCTCTGGAACGGGCTGTCCTGCCAAGTCTTGCGCTTTACCAGGTATTTCTCGAGGAAACTGGCGATAAGTATGTGGCACTGAAAGAAATAGAACCTTTCGTTGTTGTCGCCGATCCATGGCTCAGGGGTGCGGTCTACTCGCCGTTAGTCTTAAGGATGCCATCGCCGCCGTTTTTCGCCTTTAGGAGAGTGTTCCCGTTAGTGGCCAAGCAGAGGTTCCCATCCCCCTACTTTGAATTCGGGGTTACTGAGAATACTAATAGAGCATGTACGGTAGAGATTACGAAGTGTTTTATCTTGGACTCTTTCAAGAAATGTGGCGTACCTGAACTGGCTAAGTTTTTCTGCGCCGGCGACGCCCGTTACTTCTACGAATCACTCCCAGCTTCAATCCAGTTTGAGCATTCGGCGTCGCTCGCTAGCGGTGACGAGTGCTGCGAGCTCACTTTTAGGAAGATATGATATGCAACAGAATCAACCAGGCAGTGCGAAGGGGGATTCGAACACCCGAGCCTTATGACTCAACGTTTTCAAGTGTGCTCCGCTTTGGATTCTAAACCGCGTCTGTTGCTTGTCGCGCAACCTTCTTTCCAAACTCTTCACATTCTTTTACATCTGATTCAGAAGCATTAGGTCCCTTCCAGAGGCTTAGCGGCACGCCCGCCTTTACCACTGGTCCTCCACTTATAACCTTACCTCCTCTCTCGGCAAGCATCTCTTCCATTCCTTTTACAACTGAGCTACCACCCATCGAGGCGTTCACTGTAAAGGCCGCGCAAACCTTGCCTTCTAGACCTTTAGGAGATAATCCATCGAGGAAGCGCTCCAGTGGACGCGCTGGCTTGTGATAACCACGGTTCCCATAGGTCGGACTTCCTATCAACACGATCTCGAACTCTCCAACGCCGCCGTCACACTCAGCCGCTCCTTTGATAACGCACTCTACCCCTTCCCCCTCCATTCCTCTCCCTATATCCTCCGCAGCCTGTTTCGTGTGCCCTGTTTTGCTGTAGTACACTATGAGAGCTTTCACACTATCCAACCCCCCCAGTTCCACATCTCTCTTGAATACAGATCAAACTCTTAATCTTTCAATGCAATCAGTATAGCCATTTTTACCTTAACGCTTGAACTCAGCGAAGGCCATCGACCAAATACATGGCGTATATCAATATCCGTTAGCGGAGGGAGTGGGATTCGAACCCACGGAGCACCTCGCGATGCTCAACGGTTTTCAAGTCTGTTGCCTTCTGTATCATCCAGTATCATCTAATCTCATCCTATGCTCTCCAGTGCAGGATTTCGAAGTCACATATCTCATCTGATGCCGTCTAGTGCCATCTAATGTCGCCCATTATGTTGACAAAATGTTGACAAGCAATGGGAGCAAAGACATCGTTCAACGCGAAGTTTCTACAAGTAGGTCGCGGCTTACGACGGAGGAAGAAGTATTATATTGCTGGCGAATGGAAAACATCCTTTGACAGATGTTGGATTAATCATTGCACGATGTGGATATCGGGCTAATGGCAACGGTGTGAAGCAGAGTGCTCGACCGCTGCTGAAACGCAGAAATCCCCTGTAGCATAGGGCACTGTGCTTCTATAGCGAAAGGATTAAGCCATTTCTTCCAACGACAAGAAACAGAAAATCGTGGTCACTGCAAATGGCCCATACCTGGTCAAGGGCGAAGTCCCGCTGAGGCGGGCGGTAGCCATGCCTAACGAGGAAGGCGACCCAATCGATTGGCAGGAGGGCGAATGGTTGAAGCCAGGGGAGGAGTACGCTCTCTGCCGATGTGGGCAATCGAAGAACAAGCCCTACTGCGACGGGACACACCTGCAGGCAGGGTTCGACGGTAAGGAGGCATGCGATCGCGGCGGATACAGCGAAAAGCGTAGCAAGCTAGCCGGCCCTGATCTCGAACTTATCGACGCCAAGGAGTACTGCGCGGGAGCCCGCTTCTGCCGGCCGGAAGGAGGGACATGGCAGCTGGTGCGGCATTCGGACGATGCTGAGCGAAGAGAGCTCGCTATAGCTCAGTCGTGCAACTGCCCTTCGGGCAGACTCACGGCCATCAGGAACGGTGAGCCTTTAGAGCCCGAGCTCGAACCGTCAATCTATGTGACTGAGGACCCGGGTGCTTCAGTGAGCGGACCGCTATGGGTCAGGGGGAGCATACAGATGGAGTCCGATGACGGGACTTCGTACAAGACGAGGAACCGTGTCACTCTATGCCGATGTGGCCACTCCCGGAACAAGGCGCTCTGCGACGGAAGCCACCGGCGCGTAGGCTTCAGGGAAATTTCGTAGGGCCACTCATCTACCGTGCAAGGCGACTTTGTCCTAAATAGATCGAGTGCTTGTCTTCGAGAACTACCAAGGAGCAAGAGCAATCGAGATGGAGATTGAGAATGTCCTGCTGACAAGACCTGAGCGGGTATCGCACCTTGAAGACCCGCTCTTAGACCGGTTGGCCTCGATGGCAGCCGGCAGGACTGTCGCGTTGGTCGAGGTAGCAGGACGCGACAGCGTCGCCGCGTCGGCGTATGCTGCCCGCTCGGGGGCTTTCCAGCTGATGGTACCGACCATCGCCTATACCGGAACCGAGCACGGCGACTGGACAGGCTCTTTCGAAAACGCAGTGATAATGATGAAGATGGCTGAAGGTACCGGTACCGTCGTTGCGACAGAACCGGTGGTACTGGGGTCCCCCCGCTGGTGGCACGCCGTTGCGGGCAGATACTCCGGGCTGTTGCAGAGCCACTATGGCTTCGCCACCACTTGCGTGGCTTGCCACATGTACCTTCACGCGGTCAGGGTTCCACTGGCCCACCGCATTGGTGCCACGGCGATCATATCAGGAGAGCGCCTCTCGCACGACCGCCGGACGAAGCTCAACCAGGTCAGTCAGACGCTCGGTGCTTATCGATCGGTGCTGGCCGGGCAGGGCGTGGACCTATATCTCCCTCTCGAATCAGTGAGCAGCTGGTCGGAGGTTCTTAACACCGTCGGGCCGCTCGACGATACCGACAGCGGGTTGTCTTGTGTCCTGGAGGGGAACTACCGCGAGGCAGATGGAGATGTCCAGCTCGACAGTCCGGCTCTCTCCGCCTACCTGGTAGAGTTCTTGGTACCGTTCACCGAACATGTCTTGAGAGCGTTTCAAGCCGGTGGCGATTTGCCGGACTATTTGGGCACAGCCGACGAGGTAATCGAAGGACTGGTCGGACCATGAAAGTGTTGACGGTCATTCTCGACGGGGCGGCGGACCGCTCGCAGATGGCACTCGGCGAGGTAACGCCGCTGCAGGCCGCCGAGCTGCCGAACCTCGACGCGCTGGCAAGGGTCGGAGCATGCGGGTACCTGTACCCGCTGGGGCCAGGCGTCTGCCCTTCAACGGACCTCGCACACTGGGAACTTCTCGGATACGGCGCATTTCCGTACCCCGGCCGGGCAGGCTTCGAGGCCCTGGGCCTAGGCGTGCCGATGCAGCCGGATGAAGTGATCTTCAGGGTGAACATGGCCATCACGATGCTGGACGGCAATGACCGCTACGTTCAGGTGGCGCGTGCCCAACTCCCCGAGGATGACATGGCGGCCGTGGTGGAGTCTATGTCCAGGTACGACTCCGAGCATTTCCCTGTGAGACTACACCACCTCAGGGGGCAATCTCTTGCACTCGTCATGGGCGGGGGGGCGAGCCCCCTTGTAAGCGACTCCGACCCCGTCTTCTATCGGACCCCTGTACAAAAGATAGTGGCGCTCGATGGAGCCGGAGAGCAGGCTTCCCTAACCGCGCTGGAGTTAGAGAGGTTCAGCGAATGGGCGACCGAATCACTAGGGCAGCATCCAGTCGCCGAGCGTCGCATAGCCTCCGGGATGAACTCGCCGAACTCCGTTCTCATCAAGTGGCCCTCGACTCCGCCAGAAGTCCCGCCATTCCTAGAACAATGGGGATTCAAAGGAGTCGTCGTTGCGGACGGGATGTTCCATTGCGGCTTAGCAAAGGCTCTGGGCATGGAGCTCGATATTGTGACTGCGTCCGGTGCCAGCGAGGAACTCGGCTTGCGGCTTGCGGCCGCCCTCGACCACCTACTCAGCGGGTTCGATTTCGCGCTAGTGCACACCAAGGCCGCTGACGAGGCGGCGCACACCGGGAAGCCGGCATACAAGGTCCGAGTGCTGGAGGAGCTAGACAAGGCGTTCAAGCCGTTCGCGCATTCACTCACCAGCGACCCGGAGATCGCCACAGTCATAACCGCTGATCACACGACCCCAAGCGGCGGCTCAGCAGAGATCCTGCACTCGGGCGAGTCGGTTCCGCTGGTGATGGTGGGCAGCAACACCAGAGTGGACAGTGTACTATCATTCGACGAGGTGTCCTGTGTATCGGGCTCCCTGGGTTGCCTTCTGGGTCGCGACCTTATGCCTCTGGTGCTCAACTTGACCGACCGGGCACGTTTCGGCTCTACCAGGCTCGGTCCTCACGACCGGCCGTACGACTAGGTATCGGCGAGAGACTGAAGATTGATTTTACGTACGCTGCATGGTGGTGTAGGAGGGCCGTTTCGAACCCCCCCCCACACGACCCTGCGGTCACAATGACCTCAACACTCCCGGATCAGGCCCCTAATCCAATTTGGTTTGCAGCCCGTTTGCATAACCGTCGCAATCGGCACTCTGGTATTGGATTGCTCACCAAGTGGAACTGCAGAAATGCCCATTGGCAAGCCATTTGTGAATGGCGGAGGGAGTGGTATTCGAACCCACGGAGCACCTCGCGATGCTCAAAGGTTTTCAAGACCGCCGCATCGAGACCAGGTCCCTAAGATACCCTGACCACAAGTGCACGATAAGTCTCGTTATCGACAACGTAGATCCAAAGATAGCGCTTATTTGGCTGGCTCCTGAAGCCAGATTCCTTTTGCCGCTACAATTGAGGTTCAAGGACCCTCGCCAGAATTCTCCAGGACCCAGTCCCTGGGCTGTGTGGCATGGAAACCTGCGTACTTCGCCGCCGCCTGAATTCCTTGTTCTGACTTGGCAACAGGGATACCCTCGAACTTAAAGGCAACCGTTGTTCACGGGGGTGGGACACCGATGAAAAGAACGTTATCTCTTGTGCTTGTCCTTGTATTCCTTCTGGTCTCTGTGCCCGCCGCCTTCGCGAGCTGGACCGGCGGCCACGATGTCATGGGCGCGCCCCAGCCCCAGAAGACCTGGTACTTCGCCGAGGGCTGCACCAGGGTCTGGTTCAACACGTGGCTGTGCATCTTCAACCCAAATGGAGATTCAGCAGAGGTCGCCATACAGTACTTCTTGGAGAACTGAGAGGTCCGCTCCTGCCCCGTGACCTGCAAGCCGACCTCCCGCACTACCGTGAGCGTGAACGACACCTGCAGCGGGGAGCACGACGTCTCATCCAGGGTCACCAGCGACGTACCGGTGGTGGTGGAGAGGCCCCTCTACTTCCAGACCGGCAACGCGAACGGCGGACACTGCGCGATGGGGGTGCAGTCTGCCAACATTCGCTGGTTCTTCGCCGAGGGCTGTACCCAGCCAGGCTTTGCCGAGTGGCTCTGCGTGCTCAACCCCAACGCCCATCCCGTTAACCTGAACCTCAACTACTACGTGGAGCAATCCTCGAACGTCTCACTGCCTGTCACCATACCGGCCAACACCCGCTACACCCAGAACGTGAACTCCGTTGTACCCCTGAACAGGAACGTCTCTGTAGAAATAACAGGGGCAACTTCAGAAGACAAGGTGATTGCAGAGCGCCCCATGTACTTCACCTACAAGAATGCCTGGAACGGGGGACACGACGCGGTCGGCCGCAACGAGCTCTCCAAGACCTGGGACTTTGCGGAGGGTTGTACGAGAGCTGGCTTCGAGACCTGGATAACACTCGAGAACCCGAATGACCAGACCTCCTCGGTCAAGGCCACCTACCTGCTGGGGAAAGGTCAGAACATCTCAAAGACCTACTCCGTCTCCCCACGCTCCCGGAAGACGGTCTTTGTGGCAGACGAAGTGGGGCCGAACCAGGACGTGAGCACCAGCATCACCAGCAACATCCCCATAGCTGCCGAGCGCCCAATGTACTTCCTATACCACGGTGCTTGGGACGGTGGCTCCGACTCATTCGGGGCAACGACTACGCAGTCGACGTCCTACTTCGCGGAGGGCTGTACACGAGCCAACTTCGAGACCTGGCTGTGTGTCGAGAACCCAAACAAAGTACCGGTCACTCTGCGCGTGGACCTCTACAAGGAGACCGGAGAGGTTCAGAGCCTCCCAGAGAGGACCATCCCTGCCAGGAGCAGAGTAACAATAGATGCCAACCAAGCGGCGGGCCCTGGTCATGACATCTCCATCAAGACCCAGTGCCTGGAAGGGCTCCCCGTTGTCGTTGAGAGGCCCATCTACTTCGATTACACAGCCCCCTCCTCGAACGCTACCTTGACCGCCAGGTTTCTGGACGTGGGGGAGGCAGACTCCTGCATCTTGAAGGTCACCGACAACACCCAGACCTTCTTCGCTCTTGTCGACACCGGGGGCATCAAGG
>Ga0209746_1001151_pt1 | contig 12886 bp, 12 predicted proteins | sample BarGraNGADG00211_3_FD_184496 | JGI IMG/M metagenome (GOLD analysis project Ga0209746, IMG submission 184496) | Arctic peat soil microbial communities from Barrow, Alaska - Barrow Graham LP Ref core NGADG0011-211 (SPAdes) (version 2) | ecosystem: Environmental > Terrestrial > Soil > Wetlands >...
GCAGATCGTCACGCCCGCCACGCCGATGACGAGGCCGGCCACGGCCGGGCCGAGGATGCGGGCGGCGTTGAACATGGCCGAGTTCAGGCCGACGGCATTCGCCACGTCCTCGCGCCCGACCATCTCCATGACGAAGGCCTGGCGGGTCGGCATGTCGACGGCGTTGACGAGGCCCAGGGCGAAGGCGAGGACGAGGACGTGCCAGACCTGGACGATGCCACTCCAGGACAGGACGGCCAGGACCAGGGCCAGGACCATGAGGATGGCCTGGGTGCCGATGATCGTCCGCCGCTTGGGCAGGATGTCGGCGAGGATGCCACCGAAGAGGCCGAGCACGAGCACCGGCGTGAACTGGACCGCGGCGACGACACCCAACCAGAACGGATCGTGGGTCAGCAGCAGCACCAGCCAGGCCTGGGCGACGGACTGCATCCAGGTCCCGATCAGCGAGATCAGCTGGCCGAACCAGAAGAGCCGGAAGTTGCGGTGGCGCAGCGCGCCGCGCCAGCGGAGCTCGCCGCCCCGGGGAATCGCGGGGAGGCTCACCGGTCCGGCCCCGGCTCGGTCGCGGCAGCCACCTCCTCGTCAGCAGCCGCCAGGAGGTCGTGCAACCTGCCTCGCCGGTGCTCGACGTCATCGAACATCGCCTGGAGGCGCGCTAGCTTCGCGGCCAGCAGCCCGTGCAGTCCCTCGATGCTGGCCAGGCGCTCGAGCAGGATCCGCCGTCGCTCGGCCGGGTTCTCGGTCACCTTCAGAGCAGCACGGGTCCGCCGCCGCGATTCCTCGTCCTCGAGGATCTGGCCGATGTCGGCGATGGACAGGCCGGCGTCGTCGCGGAGGCCCTTGATGAAGCGCAGCTGCTCCAGGTCCGAGGCATCGTAGAGGCGGTAGGCCCCCTCGGACCGTGCGGCCGGCCGCAGGAGTCCGCGCTCCTCGTAGTAGCGAATCGAGCGCGGCGTGAGGCCTACCTCCTCGGCCACCTCCTGGATGCGGAGGAGGCGCTCGGAGGGTCCGGTCAGGGTTGGAGGCAGGGCCGTTGCCACCCAGCGATGATATCAAACCTTGCCGTATACGTGAAGGTTACGGTTGGCAGGCGACGACGCGGTCGGCGACCGCGTCGTCGCTTCGGCGATCTCGTTCTCCGCGACTCAACAACGCTGTCGCCCGTGACCGCATCTCAGCCGCTCTGTGGCCAGTCTCAGTACTGCCTGGCCTCGGCCTCGTCGACAATCCAGACCCGCGGCGCCCCATCAACACCGCTCCGCTCCATGGCCGCCGGGAGCGACGGGTCCCGCGTGAACGCTCGAGCGCCCTCGAGCGTCGCGAACTCGTTCACGATCACGATCGTGTTCGGATCCGCCACCTCGCGGCTGATCGAGTGGCCCGTCGCTCCGTGCTGTCGGCGGACGGCCTCGTGCTCTGTGAACACCGGGTACCAGCGGTCGTAGTCAACCACGTGGTGCTGAACGATCACCTTGGTCATCGCGGGACCCCCCTACTTGCCGGACCGAGTCTTCGTGGCCGGTCGTTAGGCACCTCACTATATGGTCAGGCACCGTATTGTCAATACCCGTATCATGGACCCATGCCAACGATCCAGATGCCCGACGACTTCTACGATCAGACGCCGGACGCGAATGTCCTGGCAACCGAAGCGGTGATGAACACCATCCGCACGGCCGACATGCTTTTCGATCAAATCGGGCGACTCCTCCGTCCGCTCCACGTCAGTGCCGCGGGCGGTCTCGTCCTCGGGATCCTCCGTGACCACGGGTCGATGACTCCTTCGGAGCTCGGTAAACGACTCATCGTCACCCGCGCCACGGTGACCGGCCTCCTCGACTCGCTCGAACAGCGTGGGTTCGTCCGCCGTTCCGCGAACCCGGCCGACCGCCGGAGCCTGATCGTCCGGATCACGCCAGCAGGGCTGACCGTCGTCCAGGAGCTCCGGACGATCGTCCATCGTCAGGAGAAGGCCTGGATGGCCAGCCTCTCCGATTCAGACCTGCCCAGCTACATCGAGCATCTGCACCGGATCCAGGACAGCCTCGTCGGGGCCACCGAAGGTGCCGGCTGACGGCCGTCGGGCGGCCGGCTGCGTAATCGCGATCCGAGCTCGACGCGTCCTCGCGGCAACCGAGGCAGCGCCCCTGGCAGACTGAACGAGATCCCCACAGACGTGTCCCTGTCCCGGGACCGCCTGACGGCTTCGGCGAGGTTCAACCGGGCTCCTCAGGGCGGACCGTCGCGACGCGGTCGACGGCGCGATCAAACGAGGCAATGACGCCGACGCCGGCCCACCGAATGACGACGGTGGCGCAATCCTGGGGGTGCGACTCGGACCGAAGTGAGCACCGCGGGTCGGGGTGCCGATCGCTCGGCCGCACGAGCCGGGTACGATGGTGTCCATGACGGACCCTGACCCCCGCGCCGCGTTTGCGGCGATGACCGCGGCGCTCATCACGGACTTCCGCGCCAACGGCGGGCAGGTCACGAGCGGCCCCTTCGCCGGTCGCCCGGTCCTCCTCCTCACCACGACGGGCGCGAAGAGCGGCCAGCCGCGCCTCGCCCCGCTCGTCTACTCCCGTGACGGCGACCACTACGTCATCGTCGCTTCGAAGGGCGGCGCGCCGACCCACCCCGCGTGGTACCAGAACCTCCTCGCGCACCCCACCGTGACAGTGGAGGTGGGCGAAGGGACGTTCGAGGCGCGGGCGAGGGTCACCGAGGGGGCCGAGCGTGACTGGCTCTTTGCGCAGCGCGCAGCCGACAGCCCGAACTTCGCTGAGTATCAGCGACGGACCACCCGCGTTATTCCCGTGGTGGTGCTCAAGCGCCTCGGCCATGGGCGATGAACCAGCAAGGGATGGGCTTGTCGCCGCCATGGCGTCACCCCGCCTCCAGCCCGGCCCGCGGTCGATTTCGTGCGGGCGCACGTCGACCGGCTGGAGGCCGTCGTCACCGAAGCTGGAAGCCCGGTTCCGGGCGGTCGTCGGATAGGAGGTAGCGCCTTGAGCGACGTCCCAATGCCCGGCGTTACGAACCGCCGCCGCTACCGCGTCCTGCGCGAGGACTTGGTGCTTTCTGCCGTCGCTGCGGTTCTGCGAACTGAGGGTCGAGTCGTCGAGAGTCCCTACCGCCCATACGAAGGGCAGGCCCGCGGTGCCGACTGGATGATGACCCTCGACGGGGAGCCGACGGCGCTGGAGGTGACGCGACTCCTGCCGCCAGCCCACGTCCGGAAGGCGCAGGTCGTCGTGACTCACATCGAAATCGGCATCCGCGACTTTCTGACGCCCGCCATCACCGGAGTCGGCGGGCAGGTCCTTCTCGCGCTCGCGTACTCCGCCCGGGCCGTTGCGGAGCGGCGCCGCGACCGCCTCGCCTCAGACACTCGCATTCTCGCGTCCGAGATTCGCCAGACGCTGAACCGGCTTGTCGAGGGCCCCGAGGCAGTACAGATTCAGTCGCCGATCCGCTGGGTCGTGCGGGCAGACGTGACGCTCGTGCCGGGACCGCGCGATGGCTTCCACATTGTCCAGAAGCCCGATGAGGCGCAGCAGCCGGACCTCGACGACTTCGTGGCCCGGACCATCGACTCCACGGGTGACCAACACGTCGGTCACGCCGAGCGGGCAATCCTCGCCGTGGACGCGATGTTCGAGGACGCCGACGACCTGCGGCTGGCCTTCGACCGCTCGCCCGTCCCCGTGCCATGGTGGCGGGTGTACTTGGTGCACGGCGGCGACGCGACGCTCGTGTGTGAAGGGACCGGCTAGGCCAGAGCGGTATCCGGCCGAGACGATGAGGCGACGACCATCGATGTCTCTAGCGCGACAACGCCTTCCAGCGGGTTGGCCGGGACCACTATTTCGGGCATGGATACGACCGGGCAGTACGGCGGCTCAGTGACGACGCTTCGTCTACGGTCGTGGTCCGGCTCGTCGAGCTTCTGCGAATGTTCGTGACATTCGTCGTTCAGGTCGAGCAGTCGGACCTTCAGGCGGTTCGGATGTGGGCAGGGGCGAGGGTCCGGCGATCCATTCGCGGAGCGGCCTTCCGGAGCGACGAGTCGAACCAGGCGCCCGCTTGCCGGAGCCGGACGGGGGGTGTAGCGACCGGACCTTGCGGTGACACTCGGCGGCGCGCTCGCGCACCTCAATCGCGGCGAGGGGTCGTCTCGGCTCGTGAGATCTCCTGCGGAATACGCAGTCCCGAAACGCGAGCCTCAGCAGAGCCACCGACTCGTGCTCAGCGAATGGAGCTGGAGACCTGCCCGAATCGTCGTCCTCCTGGCCGCCCGCGGCGAGGCAGCTCCTGATGACCATCGAGAAGGCTTGACCAGGTTTCTCCCAGTGCGGCTCGAGAGAGAGCCAACGCATCAAGTAAGCGGGCGTAAACGTCGCCTACCGCTGGGTCGGGTTCATAACGCCTGCCGCTTTCGCCCGCGAAGTTCAGAGAACCTGACAAATCTGCGTATGCTCCCACGGCAACGCCGGCCAGGGCGGCGGTTCCACGAAGACCTGCGTCAAGATCAGTCGGGACTTCGACTGGTAGTTGACTGGCGTCGGCCATGAGTTGCATAAGGAACGGACTCGCGGCACCTCCTCCAGAGATGCGCACATCCTTCTCACATCCCAGGATCCCCACGCAGTCAGCCATGCCTAGCGCGATCCCTTCGTAGACGGCACGCGCCATTGCGGCCCGCCCATGACGGGATGTCATCCCGATGAAACCTCCGCGAGCGTTCGGGTTCACGAACGGCGCGCGTTCGCCGCTGCCTGACAAGTACGGCAAGAAGAGCAGGCCGTCAGAACCGGCGGGCACTTGGGCAGCCAGCGCCTCGAGCTCAGGCCACAACATGTCACTTGCCAGGTTGGCACGTAACCACTCCAACACGGGCGTGCCATCCATTTGCGCCATCGAGATCAGCCAGTTGCCGGTTGCGCCCTGAGGCAGACAGAACCCGACGCTCGACTGCGCAACTCTGGGAAAATCGGAAATGATCCCATACGAGGCTGTCGTCCCGATTGTCCCGCACCCAGCGCCAGGAGAGATAGCCCCGACACCAACGCTCGCCGCTGGACCATCCATCATGCCGACGATGACGGGAGTCCCCGCGCCGATGCCGGTGGCTTCAGCCGCTGCCCCGTGAACTACGCCAACAACTTCGCCGGACGGTAGAATCTCTGGCAGGAGACGAGCACTCGATGCCAGACTGAGTTCGCCCAGAATCTCCGCGTTATACGCGCCACTGACCACATCAAGTGCCGTTCGCGCAGCGTCCGTCGGGTCCGTGCAAATGTGCCCGGTCAGCTGGTAACGGATCCAGTCCTTGCAGTTCAGATGCCATCTTGCGCGCTTGAGTGTGTCGGGTTCGTGTCTCGCGAACCAGGCCAGGATCGGCAACAAGGCCCCCGGGAAGAGACCGGACCAGCTGACTCGCTCGACGAGATCCGCCTCTCCACCCGCTCGCCATTCCGCAACGATGTCTCGAGCGCGGGAATCCAGCCACGTGACGGCAGGGCGAACAGGTCGCATGTTCTCGTCGACCAGCCATGCCCCATCGCCCTGGCCGCACACACCGACGGCCCTCACCGCGACAAACGGCACCTGGGACAAGGCAATCCGAGTCGCCTCGACGGCCGACGCCCAGACTTCCCCCATGTCTTGCTCGGCGATTCCGCTGGGCGTCCGAACTGACTTGACAAGGGCGCGGCCCGAGCCCAGGCGCGAGCCGTCCAAGCCGAAGACGGCTGCCTTCACGACTGTCGTGCCGGCATCGATTGCGACGACAACCTCAGCCACTTACCGATCCAACCGACACGTCATGTGGGCTCCAGCACAGCCAGCATGGCATTTGACCCGTTGTCGCCGCAGCTACGCCGTCACACGACAGCGAAACCATGGAGGGGAGGCACGTGCTGGGGCGGAAAGCACAGCCCCGGCTGCCCGGCCAGAATTGCCCTATACGACGCCTGCGCAGCGTCCTCAAGGTTGAGTGCTCGCCGATATGCCATGGGGACCGAGTCACCAAGGCACGAGCAGCCATGGTTCGCCATGACTATCGCATTGCTGTCGCGACTTGCCTCCGCAGCTGCATCTGCCAGCTCATCGGAAGCGTTCGGGAAGAAGTCGATCCGGTTGATCTTGCGCAGGTAGGAAACCTGATCGAGCGTGAGTGGCCTGATCTCATATCCTAGGGCATCCACGAGCACGGCCGTTTGTGGGTGAAGATGCACGATGCTGCGAATGTCAAGACGCACCTGGTACGTCCGCAGATGGAGCTTGAACTCGCTTGATGGCGCAGGATTACCGCCAACCACCACCCCGGTCGTCAGGTCGATTTCGCAGAAGTCGTCCGGCTCGAGATGGTCCAACCACGTCCCAGTACCCGTCACGACGAACGTCTCCCCGCCCGGGATGCGCGCCGAGAGATTGCCGCCTGAAGCGGAGACAAGACCCCGCCGCGCGGCATCTGTCCCGACCTCGATGAGGCGATCGTAGACCTCTCGTCTGTCCCTCGGTTCTCTCATGCTCGTCGCTCCTACCCGCGTATCTTGGGTTGGCCCAGCACGGCCGTGTTGTGGCGAACGGATGCGCTATTGCGCTGTATTTTGCTGTTGCGACGCTACGCTTGCGTCCTGCTACTTGTCAATCCTTGGTCGTGGTGCGTGTCGCCTGCACGACGGTCGCACGGCGCCTCTCGTCGGCGGTCACCCCGAGATCCCCGCCGCGAGCGCCGCCAGCGGGCTTCTCACGCCGGTGACACCGTTTATCTCCCAAAGGCGCCCTTTGAGAGGAACGAAGCTCCTCGCCTTGAAGAGCGTCGTGGGCACCGCTGGAGGGGGAGCACGATTCCTCCGCTGCCTGCGCTTGACGGAGCCGATCGGGCTTGACAAATGCGTGTATATGCGGCTATCCCTGCATTGTGCGTCGTTGGGCGAGCATCCCAATCGCGCGCCGAGACCGTGCCCGGCGCTACCTCCGACTCCTCGGATCCCACGGCCGACGACATCTGGCGGTCCGCGACGGGCGCCACGCAAGGCAGGCAGCTGTTGTAGCTTATCGAATGGGTCGGGGGCCCGAGGTCGCTCCTGGCCAGAGAAGAGGTCGACACGCGAGGATCCCTTGTGTGAGCACGTCGGTGCGATGGCCGCCCCGCGGTGTGGCGTAGAGGTGACCACGGTCTCGTGAACCGTGCCCCTCGTCCGACTTGGCGTTCGATCTATCGAGTGAGGCCAAAATGGAGCCACCTTCCGTTCTCCGGCTGGCAATCGTCATTTCGGCATGTCTCACACTCGCCGCATGCGGAACTAGTGCAGCTCCATCGTCCAGCGGGGCACCTGGCCAGACCGCCCTTGAAACCCCGACCGCTGTAGGAAGCACGTACGGGAGGGCGCCATGACACGAGATCTTGACGGCGTTGATGTCACTCTGCCAGCGGCCCGGAGGGCCGATCTCGTCCGTCACCTTCGGTCGCGGCGTCACGCTACGGTTTACGGATTGGCCAGAGTCTTCGGGGTATCGCGCGACACGATTCGGCGCGACCTCGACTATCTGAACGAGCACGGGCTGGTCACTCGCACCCACGGAGGCGCAGTGATCGCCCAGGACCTGATAGGCCTGACCCAGCCGTTTTCTCGTCGACGCGGCCAGCATGTCGAAGCAAAGGACAGGATTGCCCGCCTGGCCGCATCGCTCGTCGCGGACGGTGAAACGATTCTGATCAGCGGAGGCACGACAACGCTGGCCGTTGGCATGGTGTTGGGCGAGCGAAGGGAACTCACGATCGTTACGAATAACCTACCGCTGCCACGCGAGCTGCCGCCTGAGTGCTATCGATACGTCTACGTCCTTGGTGGCCAGTATCGTCCCGAATCGCTGAGCACGTTCGGCGGCCTGCAGCTGCCGGGCGTCCATGGGATCAGCGCCGACAGGGCGATCGTGGGATGTGGCGGTCTGGGTCCAGCCGGTCTCTCGGTTGCCGCACCCGAGGATGCAAGCATCGTATTCGAGATGCTGCGAGCAGCACGGCAGCGCGTCCTGGTAGTGGATTCGTCCAAGTTCAACAGGGATGCCTTCGCACACGCCGCCGCGCTCACCGACATACAGTTTCTGGTAACCGATGCTGAGCCTGATCGACCCCTCCGCGAGGCACTCGAGAAGGCCGGGGTCGAAGTCCTTGTGGCACCCTAGGTAAGATGATCTGTGCGTGCTGGGCGTCTCGCTCGGAGGCGAGCGAGACCAGGGCCGTCCCCGCGGCGTCGGCAGCCACGGGAGGACGCGATGGACAGGCGGCGTATCGGTCGCACCTCACTCGAGGTCTCGGTCCTCGGCTTCGGCGGGAACGCGCTCGGAAACCTGTACACGATCGTCGACGAGGCGGAGGCGCGAGACACGGTCCTTGCGGCGCACGAGACGGGCGTGACGTACTACGACACCGCGCCCATGTACGGGCACGGCCTGTCGGAACGGCGGATGGGCGACGCACTCCGTGCGCTTCCCCGTGACGAGGTCGTCCTCTCGACGAAGGTCGGGCGCCTCCTGAGGCCGTACGGGAAGGTCCCGCCGCCGAAGCCTCCGGTGTCCGAGGGCGGCATCTTCACCGGCGAGCTCCCGTTCCTCCCGGTCTTCGACTTCTCGTACGACGCCACGATGCGATCGTTCGAGGACTCCCTCCAGCGGCTCGGGATGAACCGGATCGACATCCTCCTCATCCACGACTGCGACGAGTGGAGCCAGGGGCCCCGATACGAGGCTGCGCTCCGGACGGTGGAGTCGGGCGCGTTGCGCGCGCTCCTGCGGCTCAAGGACGAGGGCGTCATCGCGGCGTTCGGCGCGGGCGTAAATCAGGCGGAAGCGTGCGAACGTCTGATGGACATCGGCCCGTTCGACTGTTTCATGCTCGCCGGGCGGTACACGCTCCTCGAGCAGGGGGCCCTTGATAGCTTCCTGCCACGATGCGTGGCCGAGGGTGTCTCTGTCATCTCCGCAGCGCCGTTCAACTCCGGGATCCTCGTGACCGGGGCGACGCCGGATGCGCGCTACAACTACCTCCCCGTACTCGACGACGTGAAGCAGCGCGTCGCACGGATCGAGGAGGTGGGTCGCGCCCACGGCGTGCCGCTCGCCGCCGCGGCGCTGCAGTTCGTGGTGGCTCACCCCGCCGTCGTCACGGTGATCCCGGGCGGCAGGAGTCGGGCCGAGGCTGAGCAGAACGCCCGCTGGGCCGTGGCCCCGATCCCGGCTGCCTACTGGACGGACCTCAAGGCAGAGGGACTGCTCCGGGAGGACGCACCCGTTCCCACCTGAGCCATCGTGCTCCGTATTCGAGGCAATCGTCAGATGCATAAGCCCACGCTCGGCGTCATCGTCGGCAATCGCGACTTCTTCCCCGATCGGCTCGTGACCCAGGGTCGCGCAGAGATCCTGTCCGTGCTCGCGGACCTCGGCATTGAGGTGGTCATCCTCGACGAGGCAGCGACGAAGCTGGGTGCCGTCGAGACCTGGCCGGACGCGCAGCTCTGTGCGGAGCTGTTCAGCGTGAACCGCAGCCGGATCGACGGCATCCTCGTCACGCTGCCCAACTTCGGCGACGAGAAGGGGGCGACGGACACCATCCGCCTCGCCGACCTTCGCGTGCCGGTTCTCATCCAGGCGACCCCCGATGATCCCGCCCGGATGGGGCTCGACCGGCGGCGGGATTCTTTCTGCGGGAAGATCTCGGTCTGCAACAACCTCGTGCAGAACGGGATCCCGTTCTCACTGACGACGAGGCACACCGTCCAGCCCGACTCCGATTCGTTCCGCACGGACCTCCGGCGCTTCATGGCGGTCTGCCGCACGGTCAACGGGATGCGGCGCGCCCGGATCGGCCTCGTCGGCGCCCGTCCGAATGCGTTCCGCACGGTCCGCTTCAGCGAGAAGCTGCTCCAGGCGTCGGGCATCACGGTCACGACGATGGACCTCTCGGACGCGTACGGCGCCGCGGCCAAGCTGGCCGCGGACGATCCTCGCGTCGTCGCGAAGCGGGAGCAGCTCGCCGCGTACGTTGACACGAGCGCGATCCCGGAGCAGCCGATCGTCCAGATGGCGCGGCTCGCCGCGGTGCTCGACGAATGGATGGCCGAGCACAGCCTCCAGGCAACGGCGCTGCAATGCTGGTCGTCGATGCAGGAGAACTACGGCATCAACGCCTGCGGCGTGATGAGCCTGATGAGCCAGAACCTCCTCCCGGCGGCATGCGAGGCGGACCTGACAGGCGTCGTCGCGATGTACGCCCTGCAGCTTGCCTCCGGACAGCCAAGCGGGCTCGTCGACTGGAACAACAACTTCGGGGACGACCCGAACAAGTGCGTGTTCTTCCACTGCGGCAACTGGGCCAGGGAGTTCGTATCCGACCTGACGATCGGGATTGCGGAGATCCAGGCGACGACCCTCGGGCGGGAACACACGTACGGTGGGCTCGAGGGGCATGCAACCCCCCGCCCGATCACGTACGCGCGCGTCACGACCGACGACCGGAACGGCCGAATCCGCGCGATCGTGGGTGAGGGCCGCTTCACCGAAGATCGCCTGGACACCTTCGGGACCACCGGCGTCGTCGAGATTCCGAGGCTGCAGGACCTCCTGGCGTACATCTGCCGGAACGGCTTCGAGCACCATGCGGCGATGAGCCCCGCGCTCGCCGGCGGCGTCCTCGAGGAGGCGCTCGAGACGTACCTCGGCTGGGACGTCTACCGCCACTTCGAGTAGCCCACGGCCGCGAGGGATGCGATGACGGGTGCGATCACGATCGCGCACGTGCGTGGGGCGGCGTCGGAGACGAGCGCCGCCCCATAGCGCCGGACGATGGATGGCCAGCCCCTGCCGATACACAGGAACGACGAACAGCGGCTCGGTGAGTTGTGAGGATGCCCGATGCGAACGGTACGGTTCGATGAGTACGGCGACTACGATGTGCTCAAGGTCGTGGAGGTCCCGGAGCCGGCGCCGGGACCGGGCGAGGTGCTCGTCCAGATGCGTGCGGCAGCCGTCAACCCGTTTGACGACAGCGTCCGGCGCGGCAAGATCGCGCAGGTGAAGCCCCCGGCCACCCCTGGCAACGAGGGGACGGGGGTGGTCGTCGCGGGCGATGGACTCCCGATCGGCACGCGAGTGATGCTGGTGGGGTCGTTTGGCTTCGGCCGGCCCGGAACGTGGCAGGAGTACGTCACCGCCTCACCGTCCGAGGCCATCCCGGTCCCAGCGACCCTCTCGGACGTCGAGGCCTCGGCGGTTCCTGTCGCGTATCAGGCGGCCCAGCTCGCGCTCGTGAACGGGTGCGCGTTCGTGCCCGGGATTAACCTCCTGATCCCGGGGGTCGGGGGGTCCGTTGCCAACGCTGCCATCCAGCTTGCCCGAGCCCAGGGAGCCGGTCGCGTCATCACCTCCGCCGGTCGTACCGCCAAGGCCGAACGCGCCGCCGAACTGGGCTTCGCCGATGTCATCGACCTGTCGAGCGAGTCGCTGAGCGAGGGGGTCAGGCGCCTGACTGGGGGGAAGGGAGTCGACGCCGCGCTGGACACGATCGGTGGGCCGATCACCGGCGAGGCCCTCGCGTCCGTCGGCCGGAATGGACTCGTCGTCGTGATGGGGTACGCGGGCGGGACGACGCCGACGATCGACGTCATGCACCTGATCTGGAAGCCCGCTCGTATCGCGGGTTTCAACGGCATGTTCCAGCCGCCCGAGGCATATGCCGAAGCCTGGTCGGTGATTCTCCGGCTGCTGTCGGAGGGTCAAGTCAGGCCGCTCATCGACCGGACCTATCCGCTCGAGCAGGCGGCCGAGGCGAGCCGGCATCTCGCCGAGGATCGTCCGTTCGGCAAGGTCGTCCTGACGCTTTGATCGGGCGGACCGGCGGCCGCCAGGGTCGCCTCAAATGGAGGAGGCCCAGGAGCTCGCCGACCGCATCGGTATCAGATCGCATTCTCTGCCCGTCGGCGTCGAAGGCACCGAGGGATCGCCAGTCGCCTGGCAGGCGGAGTTGAAGCTGACCGGATATTACGGATCGTCCAGCGGATGGAGCGGCAACCCGAGCACTGCTCGGTCGCCGAGCCACGACGTGGCCGGCGTGGCCCAGTAGCGCGCCATCGCCTCGAGCCGTGGCGCGTAGGTGGCGCGAGCGGCCTCGAAATAGGGCCAGGCGTCGTCGCGCGCTTCGAGCGTGTAGCCGGCTTCCTCGAGACGACTGCAGGCCGCGTCGAAGGCCGCGCGATCCAGGCCTGTCGGGATGCCGGAGCGGAAGCCGAGGTTGAAGATGTCCTCCACCATGTGCGTGCCCACGCGCTTGGCCAGCTTGGCTTCGCCGCGCGGCACACCGGTGATCGTCGTGAGCACCAGGCTCGCCGCATCGAGGACGGTGCCAAGGGCGCTGATCCAGGACAGGTTGTCGTGGCTCGAGCGGAAGAAACCCAGCAGCGGGTACGCAATATGCGAGTCGAGCACCTCTACCGCCCAGTGCTCCCACTCGAGGAACAGGTCCGGGAGCCGCCCGACGAGACCAAGCTGCGCATAGGTCTCGAGGAGCGCGACGGCCGACGGCGGAGCTCCTGCTGCGGCCTGGAGGGCAACGACCTGGATCTCTCGGCGCTGGTAGGAGCCGTAGAGCGAGAACAGGAAGGTTACGACGAGGGCGACGGCTCCGAGGCCGCTGACCGCAGCGGTGATGATGATGATGCGGGCCGGCGCGCCGACCGCAACGATGTCGCCGAACCCGAGGGTCAGGACGGAGGTGGCCGCAAAGTACAGCGTGCTGCCGAGGTTGGACGGGACGGGCCGCAGCTCGTCGCGCAGGGCGAACAGGAGCAGGCCATACCCCACGATCAGGGTGATGAGCCAG
>Ga0209746_1001152_pt1 | contig 12884 bp, 12 predicted proteins | sample BarGraNGADG00211_3_FD_184496 | JGI IMG/M metagenome (GOLD analysis project Ga0209746, IMG submission 184496) | Arctic peat soil microbial communities from Barrow, Alaska - Barrow Graham LP Ref core NGADG0011-211 (SPAdes) (version 2) | ecosystem: Environmental > Terrestrial > Soil > Wetlands >...
CTTTGCCGCCCTCGCCGGACGACCTCTCCTGGCCGAGAGCCTGCAGCGGCTCGACGACTGCGATCTGATCGAGGGCCTGGTTGTGGCGGCTCCGCCCGGCTGGGAAGAGGCCACCATCCTGCTGGCCGAAGAGCTCGGCTGCGACAAGGTGAGCGCGGTCGTGTGCGGAGGCCGCGAGCGCGGCGAGAGCGTCAGCCTGGCTCTGGCGGAGATTCCCGCAGAGGTCGAGCTCGTGCTCGTTCACGATGCCGCCCGGCCGCTTGTGAGCGCGGAGGTGGTGAGGCGCGTACTGGCTCCGCTGGAGCAGGGTTGGGACGCGGTCGTGCCGGCGCTGCCGGTCTCCGACACGATCAAGCGCGTTGAGGAAGAGCGCGTCGTCGAGACACTCGAGCGAAGCTCGCTGGTCGCCGTACAGACACCGCAGGCCTTTCGCGCCCAGGCGCTTCGCGCCGCCTACGCCGCCGAGCACGACGGGGCGACCGACTGCTCGACGCTGGTCGAGCGCCGGGGTGGTCGCGTCCGCTGGGTCGAGGGCGAGCGCTGCCTGCACAAGGTGACCACAACCGATGATCTGGGTCTGGTCGAGGGTTGGCTGACCAAGGAGGACGGGTGAGCGAGCTCAGGGTAGGAATCGGCATCGACGCGCATGCCTTCGCGATCGGCCCGCCGCTCGTGCTGGGCGGTGTCGCCATCGAGCATCCACGCGGCCTTGCCGGGCACTCTGACGGCGACGTGATTGCGCACGCGCTGATCGACGCCTTACTCGGCGCGGCCGGGCTGAGTGACATCGGCTCGCTCTTTCCCTCGAGCGACGAGCGCTGGAAGGGCGCGGACTCACTCGATCTGCTTGCTCGCGCCTACGGCGAGGTGCGTGGCGCCGGCTGGGCGCTGGTCAACGCCGATTGCGTTCTAGTCGGCGAAGAGCCGCGGATCGCAGAGCGGCGCGGGGAGATGCAGGAGCGTCTGGCCGCCGCACTGGCCGTCGAGCCGGGGCGGGTAACTGTTCGGGCCACGACCAGCGATGGGCTCGGGTTCGCCGGTCGCGGCGAAGGCCTGGCGGCTCAGGCGGTGGCACTACTAGAGCGCTAAGCGCTTCGAGGGAAAGCCGCGCGGGTGCGCTGCGGTTCTCACTAGCGGCTGCGGCGGCGGCCCGGTTTTCCTCGCTTGCGGCCCTGGCCCCGCCGCTCTTCTTCTATCTCACTCTTCTTCTTTTTCTTGTCTTTGCGCTTGTCCTTCGCCTTGTCCTTCGCCTTGTCCTTGGCGCTTTTCTGCTGCAGGCCCTGGCGCTCGAGCTGGCGTCGTATCTGCCTGTTGGACACGCCCGAGCCGCTGCTTTGCTGCTGCTGCTCGGCGGCTTCCATCCAGGCGCGCCGTTCGGCGGAGGAAAGCAGCGACAAGGCCTTCTGCATTCGCTGCGGATCGCGCATCGCGCCGGCTCGTTCGAGCTTCTTGACCGCGCTGGAGAGCAGCGGGTTCGAGCGCTCCATGGCCGATTCCGAGAGTTTCCTCAGCCCGCGTCCGAGTAGCGGGATTTTCATCATCCCGGCGATGACCGGGCGGGCGTAGCGGCCACCCTTGATCCGGCTCAGGATGGCAAAGACTCCGAGCAGGAGCACGAAGAAGAGCAGAACCCAGATGGGAAGCAGGTACCAGAGAATCGAGGCGATCATCGCCGACGATCCTAGCGATCGGCGCAGCTGCCGGTGCGAGAAGCGCCACGCAGTTACGGGCGAACTGCCCGGGCGCCGCCTTGCGCTTTTCTAACGGGAGAGGCTCGTAGTCGGTTCAACCACGCTGAGCGGACGTGAGCTCGCCGTCAGGGTGCCCGTTCCGAGCTCGCCCTCGTCGTTCCCGCCCCAGCACTTGACCGCACCGCCGGCGAGCACGGCGCAAGTATGAAGAAGACCGGAGCTGATCGAGACGGCGTGCTTGATACCGATCACCGTGACGGGCTTGGCGCTGTCCCGCAGCGTTCCGTCACCGAGTTGCCCGAACTGATCCACTCCCCAACACTTGACGGTGCCGTCGGCGATCAGGGCGCAGGTGTGAAAGCCGCCGGTGCTGATCGAAATCGCATTCTTGATGCCCGGCACAGCCTCGGGAACCGCGCTGTCCAGGAGCGGCGCGGGGGTGAAAACGCGGATGTAGCCCCAGCAGCTGACCGTGCCGCCGGCGATCAGGGCGCAGGTGTGGAAGCCGCCGGCGCTGATCGAAAGGGCCTTCGTGATGCCCACGACGCGCGCGGGGGACGGGTTGGCGTACGGTCGTATGTGGTTGACCGTCCCGTCTCCGACCTGACCGTCAAAGTTGTAGCCCCAGCAGTCGACCGAACCGCCCGAGACGAGCGCGCAGGTGTGGACGAAACCGGCGCTGACGCCGACGATCTTCGAGCCCTGTTCAACCTGCACGGGGTTCGAGATTCCGTAGGGTGTGCCTCGGTTGGCGCTGCCGGTGCCGATCTCGCCGACCTCGTTGTCGCCCCAGCAGTACAGCTCGCCGTTCATGAGCACGGCACAGGTATGAGCCGCGCCCGAGCTGCTGGTGGCGACGGCGCCGAGTCCGCTCACGGCGGTCGGCACTGAGTTGTTCGTGATGGTGCCGTTGCCGAGCTCGCCCAGCTGGTTGTAGCCCCAGCAGCTGACCGTGCCGGTGGGGAAGAGGACACAAGTGTGCTTGTAACCGCTGTTCACGGCGATCGCGCCGTAGATTCCGCCTACCGAGACGGGCGTCGAGCTGTTCTTCGTTCTACCGTTGCCGAGCTCGCCGTCGCGGTTGTAACCCCAGCACTTGGCTGCGCCGCCGCTGACGAGGATGCAGGTCAGCGTGCCGCCGGCGCTGACGCTTGTAGCGTCCGTGATCGGCTTGGCGGCGAAGATCGAGAATCTGAGCGAGACGAGGTTCCGATCGGCGCGGAGGCGCAGGCGGTAGCTGCCGGCGCGGATCGCCCTGTGGCCGAAGATGTCCTTGACGGTCGTAGTGTGAGCGCCCTTGAAGTGTCCCTTATGCGCGACGGCGCGAAGCGCGATCCATCTGCTGCCCCGTTTGCGTTGCAGCAGGTACGAGAAGCGGGTGCTCGGGTGCCGGAAGCGGTAGTTGAGCCTGATCTCGCTTGCCTGGACGGGCGCCAGTCGCTTTGCGGCCAGTTTGGCAGTGAGCATTCCCGCGCCCGGCGCTTTGCTCGCCGCCACCCGCGACGAGGCGATCCTGCCGCCGAGCGGCAACATGACCATGCCCAGTAAGGCGACACCGTAGACGGTGGAGCGGGGCCGTATATGCCTAGATACAGCGCGAATTGGATGACCCTCTCGATACGCCTTACTCGCCTCTGGTCGGGACTGGCCCTTCCAAGCGTTCTTCCACGGTAGCTGCGGCGTGTAGGGCTACGTCGAACGGCTATTGCCGAATTCGGCATCCAGGCGAGCTGGTTCGGGCCCGTTCCGGCGCGGACGACGTTGATCGGAATCGAGCTGGGCCCGGAGGCGTCCCGACCGAGCACGAACGAGAATTGCTCTCGTAATCGCCGGCCTAGAGGCGCGCCCAGCGCTCGCGGCTGAGGAAGAAGCCATGACCGGCCGAGTTGCGGCAGGTGAGGCCCTTTCTGGCCGAGCGGCACTTGAACGGGCCGTAACGCCAGGTCTTGCCGTAGGCAAGTACGCGTGCCTTGGCCGGGTTGGGCAACACGACGTCGCTGACGCAGCCGATCCCGGTGCGCCCCTTGGCGCTCAGTGTGAGAGTTCCGCCGAAGTCGAACTCGCAGCCCTTGGGCCGGGCAGGCTTCGGCTTGAGGCCGCTTGTGATGTCGCAGCGCAGCCAGGCGGGCTGGGATCCCGAGTAGCCGCCACAGACGATGTTGCGAGACGGCGTCTGAAAGCCCTTGAGCCCGGACGACGAGGAAGCCGATGCCGATCCGGCCAGAATGACCAAGACGGCCGCGGCGGCGGCGAGCGAGTACTTCATACCGGCGATGATAGATCGCAGCGGTTCGCGCCGCGACCGAAAGTGAGCCGAGCGCTAGCGCGAGTCGAACTACGCACGGGTGTCTTCGAGCTGATGCTCAAGCCCGCCGACGATCAGCTCGAGAGCGAACTCGAAGGCCCAATCGGCGTCCTTGCACTCGTCGAAGTAGGGGAGCGCCTCGAGCAGGTTCGGGAACGCCTCCGGGGGTAGCAGCGCAAGCTTGGCCCGCGCGTCGTGCGAGCTCGCCTTGGGATTGAACGGGCAGAGCTGCGGGCCGCCGCCCATTTCCAGCACGACCAGTCCGAGAATGAAGCGCTCGCACTCGCTCTCGACGAGAGCGGCCTCCTGGGGCGGGAAGCCGGCGCGGCGCAGAACGCCGAGTACGGTCTCGACGACCCGGGCGCCGTTCTGGGAGATCTCGGCGGGATGGGACGAGAAGAGCGCGGTAACCATGGGGTGGGCCAAGAGCAGGCGCCGGAACGAGCGCGCCAGGACTTTTATCTCCTCGCGCCAGTCGTCCTCGCGCTCCGCGGGCAGCTCGAACTCCTCGAAAGCGCGATCAGCGATCGCGCTCAGCAAGCCCTCCTTGCTGTCCACATAGCGGTAGAGAGCCATCGGCGTCACGCCGAGCTCGCGCGCCAGCCGGCGCAGGCTGACGGCGTCCAGCCCCTCGCTGTCTCCGATGGCCAGCGCCACTTCGATCACCGCGCGCTGCGACAGCGTCTTGCGCTCCTTCTGTAGCTCGGTCGCCATTGTGTTTGACAGTCTAGCCTGACATGTATACGGTGTCGATCTACGCCGTACACCTACGGCGTATACGGGTTATAAGCTTTCGGACTTGGGGAGGTACGGCGTCGTGGCGAGGTCGAAGCAAGGCTTGACAGAGAGACTGGCGCGCGCGTGCTCCGAGTATCCGTGGCGGACGCTGGGGCTTTGGGGTATAGCGGTCGTCGCCGCGCTCGCGCTGACCATGACCTCCCTGCACGGGCTGGCCTCCGAGGGCTTCGTCTCGGGGAAACCGGAATCGACCAGAGCGAGCGATCTGATCGCGAAGGCGTTCCCGCCGACACCCGCCGACCTCAAGCGCCAGATCAGCGACATCATCATCGTCCAGTCCCCCCGCCAAAGCGTCGACACACCTCAGTTCCGCGCCTTCGTGGCGAAGCTGTCGCGCCAGAGCGAGGCGACGGGGAAGGTGCTCAACCTGCGCAGCTATCTCAAGGACGGGCGCACGCTCGTCTCGCGCGACGGGCACGCGACCGTCATCCAGATCCTGGTCAACACCGACAAGGCGATCGAGCCCGTGGTCTCGCTGGTGAAGAAGGCGAACGGGCAGGCCGGCTTCGAAGTGGCGATCACCGGCGATCACACGGTGGGAAACGATGTCGCGGGGCTCTCTCAGCACGATCTCGAGCAAGGTGAGCTCGCGCTCGGGCTGCAGGCCGCGCTGGTCGTGCTGCTGCTCGTCTTCGGGACGGTCGTGGCGGGGTTGGTACCGCTGCTGATGGCACTGGTCTCGATTGCCGTAGCGATGGGGGTCGTCTCGGCGCTCTCGCTGCAGTTCGGCTTCTCCGTTTTCATCGTGAACATGGTCTTTGGCATGGGCCTGGCGCTCGGGATCGACTACTCGCTCTTCGTCCTCTCCCGCTACCGCGAGGAGCGCACCGCCGGCACAATCAAAGAGGCGGCGATCCGGGCCGCCGGTGCGACGGCGAGCAGAGCGGTCACCTTCAGCGGCGGAACCTTCGTGATCGCGCTGTCCGGCATGTTCCTGCTGCAGACCACGGTGCTGCGCAGCCTCGCCGCCGGCGCGATCATCGTCGGGATCGTCTCGGTCGCCGCGGCGCTGACGCTGCTGCCGGCCGTGCTCGGCCTGCTCGGCGATCGCGTGAATGCGCTGCGCGTCCCGATCATCGGGCGCAATATCGGCCGCACCGACACCGCCGAGGGGCGCTTCTGGCAGAGAATCGTCGAGGCGGTCCTGCGCCGCCCGGTGCTCAGCCTGATCGTGGCCGCCGGTGCCATGCTGGCGATCGCGACCCCGACGCTCGGGCTTCACGTGGGCGAGAACGGCGTCAACACTCTGCCGGGCCGCCTGCCCTCCAAGCAGGGCTACGTTGCGTTGCAGCGCGAGTTCCCGGCGCAGAGCCCCTACCCGGCGCAGATCGTCATGTCGGGCGGGAACGCCGCGGCTCGGGCCGACCTCGTCAAGCTGCAAAAGCGACTCGCCGCCGATCCTCGCTTCGCGCCCGGCGCGATCACGACCTCGCCGGTACGCAGCGACGTGTCGCTGCTCGAGGTGCCCGTGCGCGGCGTTGCGAGCAGTGACGGAGCGATCAGGGCGTTACGCGACCTGCACAGCCGCATCATCCCCGAGCTGTTCGCGGGCAGCGGAGCAAAGGTACTGGTGGGAGGCCGAACGGCGCTGTATTCCGACTACTTCAACGCGGTCACCAACCCGACCCCGATCGTGCTCGCGCTGGTGCTCGGGTTCAGTTTCATCCTGCTCACGATTGCCTTCCGCTCGATCGTCGTCGCGCTGGTCTCGATTCTGCTCGACCTGCTCTCGGTCGGGGCGGCCTACGGCGTGCTCACGCTCGTCTTTCTGCACGGCTACGGCGCCCACCTGCTCGGCTTCCAGCACGTGCCCGTGATCGACGCCTGGGTGCCCCTGTTCCTCTTCTCGGTGCTGTTCGGGCTCTCGATGGACTACCAGGTCTTCCTGATGAGCCGGATCAGGGAGCGCTTCGACCAGACCGGCTCGACGCGCGACGCGGTCAGCGGGGGAGTGGCCTCGACGGCTCGAATCATCACCGGCGCTGCGCTGATCATTATCGCCGTGTTCTCGGGCTTCGCCAGCGGCGAGATGGTGGCCTTCCAGCAGATGGGCTTCGGCGTGGCTGTCGCGCTCTTCCTCGACGCCACGGTCGTTCGCTCGGTGGTGCTCCCGAGCGTGCTCAGCCTGCTCGGCGACAAGTGCTGGTACCTGCCGGGCTGGCTCGGCTGGCTACCGCGGGTAGAGGTCTCGCGCCACGCGCCGGCCGCGCTCTCGCCAGACGCCGGCTAAAGACTGCTTCGTCCCGCCAGGGGATGCTGATTTCGACCGGGGCCGAGCTGTAGTCGAGCGCGCCGACGCCACCGGCTCTCCGGCGGTCTTGTCATCACCCGAGTAGGCGATTGCGCCGTCCGCGACGCGAGCCGGTCGGGCGGTTCGGTGGCGTCTTCGCCTCGCCGGTCACGGGCGCGGGCTCCAGATGCGTTGTCACCGAGGTCTGCGGGAGGGCGGCTTTGACGTCTCGCTCGATCTGCTCGAGCAGGACGTGCCCGCGCGCGACCGTCCAGCTGCTGGGGACGAGCACCTTGAACGAGACGAACGAGCGGCGGCCCGCCCGGCGCGTCTGCAGCTCCTCGAAGGCGATTCCGTCTGCGCGGTAGGGAGCGAGCGAGGCTTCTACCCTGGCCAGCTCCTCGGGCGGCAGAGACCTGTCCATCAGCCCCGCGCCCGAGCGGCGGATCAGGCGCACGGCGGTGAAGACGATGTTGAGCGCGACCGCGATGGCGACGATCGGATCGAGCGGATGCCAGCCGCTGATTGCCACCGCGATCACGCCGATGACGACACCGGCCGAGGTGACGACGTCGGTCATCAGGTGGCGCCCGTCGGCCTCGATGGTGATCGAACGATGCCGGCGTCCGGAGCGGATCAGCGTCATGGCGACGCCCAGGTTGACGAGCGAGGCCAAGACCGAGACCGCCAGCCCAAGCCCAACCGATTCCAGCCCGGCCGGATGGAGCAACCGCTGCACCGCCACATAACCGATCGAGACAGCCGCGCCGAGGATGAACATTCCCTCGGCGCCGGCGGCGAAGTACTCGGCCTTCTCGTGCCCGAAGGCGTGCTCCTTGTCGGGCGGCAGCGTCGCCCAGCGGATCATCACCAGCCCCACGATCGCCGCCAGCAGGTTGACCAGCGACTCGACCGCATCCGAGAGCAGTCCCACCGACCCGGTCAGCCGCCAGGCCACAGTCTTCATCGTGATCGTCACCAGCGCGGCGGCGATCGACAACCACATCAGACGGGTCAGAAACGTGCGTTCGGAGGTTCCGGTCATCTCGCTGGGGAGCGTAGCTACCTAATCCGCCAACCGGCAGGGAAAGACCGGCATCTTGTGCCTGCGGTTGGCACCGGCCGTTACGCCCCGGTGATCTGCATTGTGGTTCGAGCCGTTAGCCCTTCTTGGCCGTCCAGGTCGTCTTGAGCTGGCAGGCGGCGATGTCCAGCAGCCCGGTCGAGGTTGTGCCGATCGTCTTCGAGAACTTGATGTTGAGCTTCCCGCTGGCCGATCTGCCCTGGATACGCCCGGTGACGCTGATCGTGGTGCTGCTCTCGCCCTTGAAGGTCATCGCGAAGCGCCCGTTCTTTATCTTGCTGGGAGTTTTCAGCGAGACCGCATAGAGAACCAGCTTGCTGTTGCCTGTGACCGGTCGCCCGGATTCGAGATTCGCCGCGTGCGGTTGTCGCTCGTCCGCCGCGGCTTTACGCTAGAGCGATGAAGATCGCGGTCGTCGGCGCCGGCTCGACCTACACTCCCGAGCTCGTCTCCTGCCTGGAGCGCGAGCGGGAGCGGCTCGAGCTGAACGAGCTCGTCTTGCAGGACATCGATTCCGGGCGTCTCGAGATCGTCGGCGCGCTGGCCGGGCGGATGCTTGCTCGCCAGGGCTTCGCCGGACGGCTGACCGTCACGGGCGATCTCGATCGCGCGCTGGACGGGGCCGATTTCGTCCTGATACAGATCCGCGTCGGCGGGCAGGAGGCGCGGTTGAGCGACGAGACGGTGCCGCTTCCCTTCGGCTGCATCGGTCAGGAGACGACCGGCGCCGGCGGTTTTGCCAAGGCACTTCGCACCGTCCCGGTCGTGCTCGAGATCGCGGAGCGAGCCGCCGCACGGGCGGCCGAAGGAGCCTGGATCGTCGACTTCACCAATCCGGTCGGGATCGTCACCCGGGCGCTGCTCGACGGCGGCCAGCAAGCGATCGGCCTGTGCAACGTCTCGATCACGCTGCAGCGCCTGTTCGCCCGCCTGCTCGGGGTCGCGCCCGAGCGGGTCGCTGTTGATCAGGCCGGTCTCAACCATCTGACCTGGGTTCGCGCCGTGCGCTTGGATGGCGCCGACGTGCTGCCCGAGCTGCTCGCGTCGCACGGCGATGAGATCGCGGAAGAGATCGAGCTGCCGCGCCGCCTGCTCGACGAGCTCGGTGCCGTTCCCTCCTACTACCTGCGCTACTTCTACCTGCACGACCAGGTGCTGGCCGAGCAGCGTCGGGGCAGGCCGCGCGCGCTCGAGGTGGCCGAGGTCGAGCGCGAGCTGCTCGGCATGTACGCCGACCCCGACCTGGTCGACAAGCCCACCCTGCTCGAGCAGCGAGGTGGCGCCTTCTACAGCGAGGCGGCAACGGGACTGATCGCCTCGCTCGCCGCCCGAAGCGACGATGTTCACGTGGTGGACGTGCGAAATCAGGGCGCTCTTGCCGGGCTGGACGGCGACGACGTAGTGGAGGTACCGGCGCGGATCGGCGCGGACGGCGCCACGCCGCTTGCGCAGGAGCCGCTGGCTCCGGAATTGCTCGGTCTCGTGCAGCACGTGGCGGCCTACGAGCGACTGACCGTGCAGGCGGCGATCACGGGCGATCGCGTCATTGCGCGTCGGGCCTTGCTCGCGCACCCCTTGATCGGACAGCTGCCGCTGGTCGAGGAGCTGCTGGAGCGCCTGCTCGAGGCGGGCACCGCGCATCTGCCGCAGTTCGCCCGGGGAAGAGGCCAGTGAGCGAGCGTCTGATCCTAGCCGTGGACGGCGGCGGCTCGAAGACCGATCTGGCACTCGCGCGCGTGGACGGTTCGCTGCTCTCGCTGGTGCGCGGCCCGGTTTCCTCGCCGCAGATGCTCGGCGCCGAGCGCTGCCTCGAGACGCTCGCCACGCTCGTCGAGCGCGCCTGCCTGGGAGCCGGCCTCTTTCCGGCGCCCGAGCCGGTGGCCGAGCTGGCCCAGATCTCGCTCTCCGGCCTCGACTATCCGGCCGAGGAGGAGACGCTGCTTGCGCTGGCGGCCGGCTGCGGTTGGGCGGAGAGGATGCTCGTCGGCAACGACACCTTCGCCGTGTTGCGCGCCGGCACCGACACGGGCTGCGGCGTCGCCGTCGTCTGCGGCTCGGGCATCAACTGCGTCGGAGTGGCGCCGGACGGGCGCAGCGTGCGCTTTGCGGCGATCGGCGAGATTAGCGGCGAGTGGGGCGGAGGCTTCGACGTCGGCCTGGCCGCGCTCGGCGCGGCGGTGCGAAGCGAGGACGGACGCGGGCCGAAGACGGCGCTGGAAGAGAAGGTGCCGGCCCACTTCGGCTTGGCAAGGCCGCTCGAGCTGACCGAGGCCATCCACTTCGAGAGGATCGCGCAGGAGCGCCTGGGCGAGCTGGCAGCACTCGTGCTGGAAGAGGCGAAGAGCGATTCCGCCGCCGCGGCAATCGTCGATCGTCTCGCCGCCGAGGTCGTCGCCTTCGCCCGCGCCGCGCTAGTGCGCCTGGAGCTGACGGCTGAGCCGGTCGAGGTGCTGCTGGGCGGCGGCCTGCTCCAGGCGCGAAACGCCCGGCTGCTCGACGGGATCGAAGCAGGCCTGAGCGAGGTCGGGCCGATGATCAGCGCCCGCGTCAACGAGGCGCCGCCGATCGCGGGCTCGGCGCTGCTCGCGCTGGATGAGATCGGGGCGGGCGAGAGCGCCAAGGAGCAGCTGCGGCGTGAGATCGTGGAAGCCGTCGCGCGGTTGTGACGGCTCGACCGACGCCTGGATCGAGACCGACTATCGATCGATAACGCCGTGGTTCGCGGCACGGCACCGTTCATCAGCCGCTGGGTGCGGCCCACTCCGCTAACGAGCGCGCCCAGTCGGAAAGAGAAAGGCCGCTTATGATGCTTGCAGCGAAGACGGCGATCGAGAGGTGCGCCGCGCCCTCGAAGAGCCGCCGGAGGAAGTCGATGGCCGATCGGTCTCGAATGGAATTCCGAGGTATGCGCTGCCGGGCCTGCCAGCGGCCGATCAAGCCCGATACCGCGCTGGCGGCGAGCCTCGGCCGGCGCCTGGCAGTTTCCTCGCGCGACGGCTGCATCTACCGCTGCGCCTGCGGTGTCTCGTACTCCAATGCGAGAAACGAAGCAAAGCGCGTCATGATCGCGGCGAGCCCTGAGCTGAACGTGCCGAGTCAGGTGCGCTCTGGACTCGTCGAGGCGCTCGGCCAATCGCTGAATCGCCGTAACCGGCGCCGCAAGCAGCTTAAGTTCTGCTTCGAGACCTCCGAGGACGCGGTCACCTGGACGGTCTTCCGCGGTCTCGAGCAGCACGGGCGCCTGGATGCGCTCGTCTCGCCGCAGCATCCGGCGGGCGAGCCGGCGCTGCTGTTGTGGGGCGCCCCGGTCGGCGGCGCTCGCGGTCCCGAGGTCGCCTCCGCGCTGGTCGAGGTTTGCCGCTCGCTGGGCGAGGCGGCGGGCGCCTTGAGCGAGCCCGACGTGGTTGTCGTCTGGCCTGATCTCGTTGTCCTCGTCGAGGCCAAGTTCCAAAGCGCGAACGAGCGCCGACCGAACCACCCCAACTACGCCCGCTACCTCGATCGCCCCGATCTGTTCGCGGTCTTTCCCGAGACGGTCGCAGCCGCCGGCTACTACGAGCTGACCCGAAACTGGCGCATCGGTGTCGCTCTGGCCGAGGCGCTCCGGATTCCCGACTTCCTGCTCGTCAATCTCGGCCCGCCCGACAGGATCGAAGCCGAGGCCGAGACGTTCGCGAGCCTGCTCGCCCGTTCGAGCTCACACGACTTCGTGTTCTGGAGCTGGAGCGACATACTCGAGGCCGCGGCGCCGGTCGAGGCGTGGCTCGATCGCTATGCCTCTGAGCGGCACCGGCTCTTGTACTGGCGCTGACGCCGGCGAGCGGAAGGCCGGGCAGCGCCGGATCCGATTGTCTCCACCGGCCAGAGCCTGACCCTCTTCGCGTTCCGGCTCTACGGTTGTCACAAAACGCCGCGAACTACGCCTCAGGCCCGTCCAAGCTCCCGCGAATCTCCTCAATCGCAGCCCGCTCCGCAGCGCTCACATTCTCTCCGCCCTCTTCTCGGTGCGCGCCCGCGACCTTGTCCGCCAGCGTGAGAACGAAGCGCCGATAGTCCTCGACCTCCTGCGCCGTCGCCTTTTGCCCCAGTAGCTCGACCGCATCGCGCAGGTGCTGCAGGCCGGCTCGCTTCAGTTCCTCGACCGAGTGGTAGCGCGTGTGGTCTCGCTCGGGCTTGGCCGCGACGATCTCGTCCAGTAGTTCGCTCTCGCCGTGCTCGCGGCGCGCCTCGGCGTAGGCCTTTCCGATCGCCATCGTCTCGCGGAGCATTCCTCCGCGCTGCGCGGTGACCACGATCAGGCCGGCGCTCGGCGGCCCCTCGAGAATCAGCTTCCACTCTTCGACTGTGAAGTCGGCCTTACTCGTCATTGTTCTTTCCTCCCACGCTCGACGACCCAATACTCTTACCCAAGAAGGAACATCGCACTGCGCAGGCCAGGGGAGGCCGAGAGATCCTTGGGCTCGCGGAGACCGCTAGTCGGTCACGACCACGTCGCAACCGGCCTCGCGCTTGACCTCGGCGGCGACGTCGGCGCCGAGCAGCCGGCCCAGCAGCGAGTGGTGGTGGGAGCCGAGCACAACGAGCGCCGCCTCACGTTCGCGAGCGACGTCGATGATCGTGCTGCTCGGGTCGCCGGCGGCCCAGACGAAATCGGCGCTCAGGCCCTCGGCCTCGATCCTCTCCCGCGCGTGTGCGAACGCCGCCTGGATTTCCGGCGGCTCGGCGAGTGGAAGCATCTGGGCGGAGCTGCCGCTGAGTGACCCGAAGTTCTGTGGT
>Ga0209746_1001153_pt1 | contig 12883 bp, 13 predicted proteins | sample BarGraNGADG00211_3_FD_184496 | JGI IMG/M metagenome (GOLD analysis project Ga0209746, IMG submission 184496) | Arctic peat soil microbial communities from Barrow, Alaska - Barrow Graham LP Ref core NGADG0011-211 (SPAdes) (version 2) | ecosystem: Environmental > Terrestrial > Soil > Wetlands >...
CGGTGGACCACCGGCCGATCGACGGGGCGGTCGCCGCCCGGTGGATGGCTGCCTTCTTGTCCCTCGTGGCGGAACCGGTGCGGCTGCTAGCCTGATCCCGCCGACGGCTACTCGATGCAGAACCAGATGTCGATGGCCACGCTGCGGCCCGTCCAGGTCGACGGACGCCGCCATCTCGAGGCTCGTCTCCCAGATGTCGGCCACCGGCGCGACCGGCCCCGCGCCGCCGCGCTGATGCGACAAGCCGGCCTCGAGACTCGGCCTCGCGCCGCAAGTCCGCTCGATATGCTCACCTCCGTCACCCACTTCAAGGACGAAGGACGACACCGTGAGCACTCTCGACCAGCCCAGCCCCGCGAACGTCCCGGCCCGTTCCACCGACCCGCTCGGTGTGGCCATCCCGTCGACGGTGCCCACGCACTGGTACAACCTCAACGCGGACTTCCCGGAGCCCCTCCCGCCGCACCTGCACCCCGGCACCCATCAGCCGCTGACCACGCCGGACCTCGCTCAGTTGTTCCAGATGGCGCTGATCATGCAAGAGGTCACGACCGAGCGGTACGTCGAGATCCCGCAGACGGTCCGGGAGATCTATGCGATGTGGCGCCCGTCGCCGCTCGTCCGCGCTCATCGGCTGGAGCGGGTGCTCGGCACCAAGGCGCACCTCTACTACAAGTACGAAGGCGTCAGCCCGGCCGGCTCGCACAAGCCGAACACCGCCGTCGCGCAGGCGTACTACAACGCGGTCGAGGGCACCACGAAGCTGACGACCGAGACCGGCGCCGGCCAGTGGGGCGCTTCTCTCGCGATGGCGTGCGCACTGCTCGGGCTCACCTGCGAGGTGTGGCAGGTTCGTGCCTCATACGACTCCAAGCCGTATCGGCGCTACCAGATGGAGACCTACGGCAGCGTGTGCCACCCGTCGCCCTCGGACCTGACGGAGGCCGGCCGCGCGATGCTCGCGGAGTACCCGGACACCGCGGGCTCGCTGGGGATGGCGATCAGCGAGGCCGTCGAGGCGGCGGCGAAGGACCCGGCGGCACACTACTCGCTCGGTAGCGTGCTGAACCACGTGATGCTGCACCAGACCGTCATCGGCCAGGAGGTGCTCGTCCAGCTGGCCGCGGCGGGGGAGAAGCAGGCCGATGTGGTCTTCGGCTGTGCAGGCGGTGGCTCCAACCTGGCCGGGCTGTCCTTCCCGCTGATCGGGCAGAACCTGCGGGAGGGGACGACGACGCGGGTGGTGGCCTGCGAGCCGGCGGACTGCCCCTCGATCACTCAGGGCGAGTACCGGTACGACTTCGGCGACGTCGCGGAGCTGACGCCGCTGCTCAAGATGTACACGCTGGGCAAGGACTTCGTGCCGCCGCCCATCCACGCGGGCGGGCTGCGCTACCACGGGATGTCGCCGATGGTCTCGCACGCGGTGAACCTGGGGCTGATGGACGCGGTCGCGATCGAGCAGGACACGGCATTTGCGGCTGGCGTGCTGTTCGCGCGGGCCGAGGCGATCATCCCGGCACCCGAGTCGAACCACGCGGTCGCCGCGGCCATCGACTACGCCCGCACCGCGGCCGACGGCGAGGTCATCGTCATCGGTCTTTCCGGCAACGGCGTGCTCGACCTACCGTCCTACGCGGCGTACGTCTGAGCCGCGCGGGTCGGCGATCGTCGGGCGAACGCCACTGCGGGCGGAAGGGCGTTCGACGTGGTCGCCGCCCCGACCGATGCCGTGCCGCTGGAGGCTGATGTGGTAGCCGCAGAAGGGCGCTGCGGCCGTCCGCGGGGCCGGTGGAATGGTCGCCACCGGCCGGCGCCTGTCGACGACGCGGTAGACTGATGGCAGCCCGGTACGCGGAAGCGACGCTAGGCATCGGCCGCTGGGAGATATCTCGCCAGTCGCCGTGCGAGGACGGCAACATCGCGTTGCACGGCTCGTTGCGTGTAGAAGGGCCCTCCATGGCCATCGAATTTGGCGTCCTGAGTACCTTCCCACCGACACAATGTGGCTTGGCCACCTTTTCGCAAGCGCTGGCAACCCATCTTCAGGGATCGGGAGCAGACGTCGGCGTGGTGCGTGTCGTCGACAGACCGCAAGCTCCGATCCGCCTCGTGACCCATCAGTTCGTGCTTACCGCTCCCGGTGCGGCCGGTGCGGCTGCGGACGCGCTCAACACCTTCGATGTCGCCATCGTGCAGCACGAGTACGGAATCTACGGTGGGCGAGACGGGGTCGAGGTCCTGGACGTCCTGGCCGAGGTGCGCGTTCCGATCATCGCCGTGCTGCACACTGTGCTTGCCGAACCGACCGCCCACCAGTACCACGTCCTGGCCGGGGTCGTCGAGGCAGCCTCCGTCGTCGTGACCATGACCGAGACGGCGAGGCAGCGACTCATCACCCGGTGGGGTGTGAACCCGGCGAACGTGACGGTGATTGCGCACGGCGCCGAGGACAATCGCACCCTCGTCCGGGACCGCCCGAAGACCTCCGCTCGAACTGTTCTCACCTGGGGCCTTCTCGGTGAGGGCAAGGGCATCGAATGGGCTCTCGAGGCGATCGCTGGCTTGACGGATCTCACACCGCGACCGGTCTACCGCGTGGTCGGGCAGACCCATCCCCGGGTCTTGGAGCGCGAGGGCGAGGCCTACCGAGACCGGCTGCAGGCCTTGGTGCGGTCGTTCGGGATCGGCTCGATGGTCGAGTTCGTTGGCCGTTACCTCGATGGTGAGACATTGCGACGGATCGTTCGAGATGCGGACGTCATCCTGCTGCCGTACGACTCGCGCGACCAGGTGACCTCAGGCGTGCTGACCGAAGCGGTAGTGGCCGGCAAGCCGGTCGTCTCGACGGCCTTCCCGCACGCAGTCGAGTTGCTGTCCAGTGGTGCCGGGATCCTGGTACCGCGACAGGATCCCGCGGCGATCAGCGCTGCGTTGCGGCGAGTCCTCACCGAGCCCGGCGTTGCGGCGCCGATGGCCGCGACCGCTCGGGCCCTGGCGCCGGCGCTGCTCTGGCCCGCAGTGGCCGAGCAGTACGTCAAGCTCGGTCGCTTGCTGCTCCAGACCGGCGCACGGTCCGTCGCTTGATGGTTCCCGAGCTCTGTTTCGACCATCTGTCGCGCCTGAGCACAGAGATCGGCCTGTTCGAGCACGCCTTGTTCACCGCCCCCCGGCGTGACCACGGGTACTGCGTGGACGACGTCGCGCGGGGACTGGTCCTGACCTCTCGCCAGCCCGTGCCCTCGGACGCGGTCAGCTGGCTGACCGCGACGTACCTGCGCTTCATCGGCTGCGCCCAGGACGGCGACGGCCGCATCCGCAACCGCCGCCGCGAGGACGGTTCTTGGACGGACGAGGCGGGCGTGGAAGATCATTGGGGTCGTGCCCTCTGGGGTCTTGGAACCGCGGCCGCGGCCGGCACAGAGGAGCACGTGCGTGACTTCGCCCTGGCCCGCGCCAGGATCGGCCTTCAGGCTCGATCACCGTCGCGGCGGTCGATGGCGCACGCGGCGGTCGGAGCCTTCGAGGTGCTGCGCGCCCACCCGGGTGACCGCGCCGCGCTTGGCCTGCTGGCTGATGCCCGCACCCTGCTCGGGCGCGCGGGACCGGACCCGTCGTGGCCGTGGCCGGAGGCACGACTCTTCTACGCGAACGCCTTGCTGCCGGAAGCGTTGCTCCTGATCGGTTCGGGCCTTGGCGACGATGCGGCGCTGCAGGACGGGCTAGCCCTGTTGGCCTGGTTGCTGGAGCGGCAAACCCGTGACGGCCATCTGTCGGTCGTGCCGACCGGAGGCTGGCAGCGCGGCGAGCCATGGCCGGGGTTCGACCAGCAGCCCATCGAGGTCAGCGCGTTGGCAGAAGCGTGCGCGCGTGCGTTTGAGATGACGGGTGAGCTCGCATGGAAGACCGGACTCGAAAGCTGCGTGGCGTGGTTCCTGGGCGCGAACGACTCGGGATTCGCGATGTATGACCCGGTCAGCGGCGGTGGCTTCGATGGCTTGCATGTTGCCGGCGTCAACCAGAACCAGGGCGCGGAGTCCACGCTCGCAGCCCTGACGACATTCCAGCTCGCTCGGCGCGTCGCGGTACAGGAGGCCGTCCGTTGACCGAGTCGACCACGCCCCCCCTGATTCGTCGGACAGCGCACATCCTGCGCCCAGACCCGACTCGAGTCGTCAGCAAGCTCTTCCTGCCGGGGCAGGAGTTCCTCGCCGCAGAGAGATCCCGATCCGCCGCCGTCCTGGATCGCGTCCTTGCACTCCATGAAGCGGAGGTCAGCCGGGCGCTGGCCGCGACGATGGCCTCGTTCGGCTCTCGGCACCGTGACCTGGCGGCGACACTCGAATCGCGCTTCCGTCTGGTCGCGCACCGACTCGCCGATCCCGATGCGCTCTCACCCGAACGTCGCCAACTAGTCGGCGCCTACTTCAGCCAGGAGTACGCGGTTGAGGCTGCGGCGCTGTTCAACCCCTCGATGGTGGCTCACCCGGACCAGGACGGTCTGCCCCCGGGAACCATGCGATTCGTGATGAGCGTCCGCGGTGTCGGCGAGGGGCACATCTCGAGCATCGAGTTCCGTACCGGGACAATCGACGAGAACGACGCCATCACCTTCGACGCACTCAGCAGCACGACGGTGTTGGCCCAAGCGGTCCCGACCACCTACTCCAGGGCCGTCTTCGCACAACAGCACGCGGAGCTCGGCGGCGACCAGAGCAGCGCACGGTTCGTCCTCGAAGCCCTGCCGGCGTCGTTCGTGCGCGCTGATCTCGACCGCACTCTCGCGCGGCTGCGCGCACAGCGACTCACCCGCGCTTCCGCGGCGAAGACGATCGATCAGTTCGAGCGGATCGCCGCGTGCAACTACTCGATCACGTTCCCGGCCGACTCGGCGATGAACGAGCGCGTCATCCTCCCGACTGGTCCCTCGGAGAGCCATGGCCTGGAGGACGTCCGCCTGGTCAAGTTCACTGGGTCCGACGGAGGCGTCGGCTACCTCGGCACGTACACGGCCTTCGACGGTGGTCGGGTCGTTCCCCAGCTCCTCCGCACCGATGACTTCCGGACCTTCCAGATCACCCAGCTCAGCGGCTCGGCCGCCAAGAACAAGGGGATGGCGTTGTTCCCCCGGCCGGTTGATGGTCAACACCTGGCGTTGTCACGTTGGGACCGCGAAGACAATTCACTGGCGACCTCGGATGACTGGTCCAACTGGGTCGACGTGGGCACCCTGGAGAGACCTCACGAGCCGTGGGAGATCGTCCAGCTCGGCAACTGCGGGTCACCGCTGGAGACTCCGGCCGGATGGCTCGTGCTGACCCACGGGGTGGGGCCCATGCGCGAGTACAGCATCGGCGCCATGCTGCTTGACCTCGATGACCCTCGCAAGGTTCTGGGGCGGCTTCACCAGCCGCTGCTCACCCCCGCCGCGGACGAGCGCAACGGCTACGTCCCCAATGTCGTCTACTCCTGCGGTGGCCTTGTGCACAACGACACACTCGTCCTGCCCTACGGCGAGAGCGACGTCGCGATCCGGATCGCGCTCATCAACCTGACCGAGCTGCTCCAGGAACTCCAGGGCACGGGGACCAGGCGCGAAGCCCTTACCTCGTTGCCCGGGCACGACGACGTTCCCCTGGCTCGCCGACGTCGCCCTCGGCGAGTTCCTGGCCGCCCTGTTGGGCCGCGGGGGACAAGGTAGGACACTGTTGAACTACTTCTCCGGCAACCACGAGACGGAGAGCCACGATGCGAGACAGGGATCTGGAAGCCGGTAGCTACGACGACATCGGGCCGGTCCGCGCCGCACGCGCTCTCGATAGCACGATGGGCGCGACGGAGCTGACCCGGCGAACCGTGTTGCGCACTGCAGGCGTTGCGGCAGTCGCGGTGGGTGGGGTCGGCGCGCTCGCGGCCTGTGGCGCGGGCACCAAGGCAACAACCCCCTCGCGCGCACCGGGGGGCTCTGCGTCTCCCGGTGGTTCCGGAGCAGGCGCGGGATCGCTCGCCAAGGTCGACGCGATACCCGTGGGTGGCGCCATCCGGGTGACCGACTCGGGCGGCAAGCCGATCATCCTGGCTCAGCCGACGGCGGGCACCGTCGTCGGGATGTCTGCCATCTGCACCCACCTGGGTTGCACTGTTGCTCCTGCCGGTGCGCAGCTGGTGTGTCCGTGCCACGGGTCGGTCTACAAGGCCGCAGACGGCTCGAACGTCTCCGGCCCGGCGCCCAGCCCACTGCCGGCCGTTGCGGTGCACGTGCAGAACGGCGAGGTCCTGCCGGGCTGAGTTCTTGCGCCGGGGCGACGGGAACCGCGGGCCTGAAGACGGGCTCGACTGGCTTCTTGCCGGATTCGCCGCCACTTTCACCCTCCGTGATGGCGGGCCCGCCTGAGCCAGACAGCTGGCTCGTCGGCGGTGTGCATCGGTCTCAGGCGGGGTGCGGCGCCAGCAGTTGGGGCAGCCGCAGCTCCGGCAGCCGCAGCTCCGGCAGGTGCAACTCGGGGAGTCGCAGCTCGTGCAGCGCGTCGAGCAGGATCCGGTTGAAGACGATTGGCGCGTGGCTGTTGACGTCATGCCCGGCGCGCGGAACGACGCTCAGGCGCGTTCCGGGCTTCGCTCCGAGGAAGCGCCGCTCGTCGAGGCGCAGCAGGTCCCGCTTGCCGTTGACGAGCCACACGGGCACGCGGAGTCGACGCAGGTCGGCCATCGACGAGTAGCCCTTCATCGCGGCGAGCATGTCCGTGACGACGTGCCACGTTCCATCGTCAGAGCGCACGACCTCGTTCATGTGATGGGCGAGGCGGCGGTACGCGCCGAGCGGCTTGCCGCGGATCTCGGTGGAGCAGCCGGCGAGCATGACGCCCGCGAGCTTGTCCTCGTTGCGCGCCGCATAGGCGAGCGAGGCGTATCCGCCGAGGGACAGGCCCACGAGCAGCGGCGGGACGGCGCACCCGACGACGGCGTCGTCGATCGCCTGAAAGGCGCCGTCGAGCGTGAAACGGTCGGCGGTGCGCGCACCGTGGCCGGGGAGATCGACCGTCACCGAGTGGTGCCCGTGCTCGGTCAACGCTGCCACCTGGGACGACCAGATCGCGGACGAGGTGCGGATTCCGTGGACGAAGACAACGGGGCGCGTGATGGCGAGGCTCTTCTCGGCAGTTGGGGGGAGGCGCTACTGGCCAACAGCAATGATAACCCAGCGACCTGGGTACCCCCTGGGTGAAGTCGATCGCTCACCAGGTAGCGAGCGGGTCCTGCGGGGTAGCGAGCCGTGAAGGCGCGGCCGAGCGCGGCGGCCAGGTCGGCGGCCTCGCCGGGGCGGACGACCACGGCGGAAGCGTGATCCCACCGGCTACCGCATCCGGTCACCGCACCGCCGGCCAAGGTGCATACTTGGAGCGTGATTGAATCAATCGCGCTTGAACTGAAACCCCCTGCGGCGGGGAATCGCCGTGCGCCGGACGTGGCCGATCGCGCCGTCGCGGTGTTGCAGGCGGTCGCGGAACCGATCCGGTGGGCCGTTCTCGACGAGCTCGGTAGCGGCGAGCACTGCGTGTGTGTGCTCCAGGAGCGGATCCCGATCGCGGCGAACCTGCTCAGCTACCACCTCAAGGTGCTGCGCGAGGCCGGCCTGGTGGTGGCGACCCGGCGCGGCCGTTGGATCGACTACAGCCTCGCCGTCGACGCCGCGGACCGGATCGCCGCAGCGCTCCCGCGAGGGGTCGCCGAGCGGTCGGGCGGGTCGTGCTGCTCGATGGAGCCCGCCGAACGCCGGGGCTCGAGGTGACGCTCGTCGACCGCCTGCCGACGACGACGCGCGGCCGAACGCTCGCGCTCGCCGGCGGTGCCACGACCTGGCTTGCGGCACTGTGGCTCAACGGCTGGATCTGGGACCGGCTGCTGTACGACGTCGGTCACCTGGACCCGGCGGCGCGCGTCTCCGGAGCCCTGAACTTCTTCCTGCAGGACACGGTCAAGATCGCGCTGTTGCTTGTCGGGATCATCTTCGCGGTGACCGTGCTGCGGTCGTACCTGAGTATCGAGCGCACCCGAGCCCTGCTCGGCGGCCGGCGCGAGGGGGTCGGGAACGTCGTCGCCGCGGGCCTCGGGGTCGCGACCCCGTTCTGCTCGTGCAGCGCGGTACCGGCGTTCATCGGTTTCGTGGCGGCGGGCGTGCCGACCGGGGTGACGCTGAGCTTCCTGATCGCGAGTCCGTTGGTCAACGAGGTCGCCGTCGCTCTGCTGTGGTCAATGTTCGGCTGGCGGATCGCCGGCCTGTACATCGCAGCCGGGCTCGTCGTGGCCATCGGCGCCGGGTGGCTCCTCGGGCGTCTGGGCGCGCAGCGCTGGGTCGAGTCCTTCGTCTTCGAGACCCGACTGGGCGGCGCGCTGGTGGATGACACGGCCCACCTCACCTTCGGCGAACGGATTGAGCTCGGGGCCGAGGAGGTCGGCACGATCTTGCGGAAGATCTGGCCGTACCTCCTGGTCGGCATCGGGATCGGCGCGGTCATCCACGGCTGGGCACCAGCCGACCTCATCACGAGGTACGCGGGTCAGGCGACGGTGCTCGCGGTGCCGTTCGCGGTGGCCATCGGCGTCCCGCTGTACTCGAACGCGGCGGGGATCATGCCGCTCGTCCAGGCGCTGCACGACAAGGGCCTCCCGATGGGCACGTTGCTCGCCTTCATGATGAGCGTGGTCGCGCTGTCTCTGCCGGAGCTCGTGCTGTTGCGCCGCGTGCTCAAGCCTCAGCTCCTCGGCGCCTTCGTCGCGGTGGTCGCCCTCGCGATCATCGGCGTCGGCTACCTGTTCAACGCTCTGCTCGGCTGACCGATCGAAGGGACTCCATCATGATCATCAAGGTGCTCGGCCCCGGCTGCGCGAACTGTGCCGCGCTCGAGCGCGTGACCCGAGAGGCCGTGACGGACCTGGGCCTGGACGCGACGATCGAGAAGGTCACGGACTTTGCGGCGATCGCCGGGTACGGCGTGATGCGGACGCCGGCGCTCGTCGTCGACGAGAAGCTCGTGATGGCCGGCCGCGTTCCCACGGCCAGCCATCTTCGCGAGCTCTTGCAGCGCGACGCCTCCTAGCTTCAGACGCTGCCGGCGGTCGGCCCGCAGCGAGTCCCGGGCGATACCGGGCCGCGAGGGCCCGGGCCGGCTCGGTGAGCACGACGGCGGCCCGCCGGATCATGCTCCTGTTGCCGTTGCGGGTGGTGACTTGGTCAGATCGTGGGCTTGGTGGCGCGGATGATCGCCGAGTGCATACCCGGCGCCGCGTCGTGCGTGGCGGTGATGCTGACCTCGGTGAAGCCCGCGGCGACGAGACCGTCCTTGAACTCGCTGAACGAGAGCGCCCCGGCGATGCAACCGACGTACGTCCCGCGTTCGGCGCGCTCGGCCAGGCTCAGCGCGTTGTCGGCGACGATGTCGGTGACGCCGATCCGTCCGCCCGGCGCGAGCACCCGGTACATCTCCGCGAGCACGGCTGGCTTGTCCACGGACAGGTTCACGACGCAGTTGGAGATCACGACGTCGATCGACCCGTCGGGGAGCGGAACGGCTTCGATGCGGCCCTTGAGGAACGCGACGTTCGTTGCGCCCGCGGCGGACGCGTTGGCCCTCGCGAGGTTGAGCATCTCGTCCGTCATGTCGACGCCGTACGCCCTGCCGGTCGGCCCGACGCGCTTCGCCGAGAGCAGGACGTCGATGCCGGCACCCGAGCCGAGGTCGAGCACGCGCTCGCCGGCCCGGAGCTCGGCGACCGCGAGTGGGTTGCCGCAGCCAAGGCTCGCCCGGACCGCGCCACGGGGGAGGCCGGCCAGCTCGGTTGCGTCGTACATCGCGCTGGGTTCATCGAGCAGCAGCTCGGTGTCGGTGTCCTCGGCGTCCGCGTCCTTCGCGCAGCAGGGCGCCCCTTCGGGCTCGGTGTCCCTGGCGCAGCCCGGCTTCTCGGTCGTGTCGGCGCAACAGGTCGCGCGCACCTCGGCATCCACCATCAGCGCCGCGGCCGCGTAGTGCCGGCGGACCTTCTCCACCACGTTCTCGCTCATCGTTCATCCCTTCAGTGATCGACAATCATCGATGTAGGAAGCGTGCACCAATGTATCGACAGGTGTCAATGGATGTGACAGACTGGTTTCATGACCCAAGCACATGTGCTCCTCCCGGTCCTCGACACCGCCGCCTGCTGCGCGCCCGTCACACAGGCGCTTCTCGACGAGGTGCACGCCGTCAACCTGGCGGACGTCCTCAAGGCCATCGCCGATCCCGCCCGGCTGCGGGTGCTCTCGCTAGTCGCAGCGCAGGAATCGGGGGAGTTGTGCGTGTGCGACCTGACAGAGCCGCTCGGGCTCTCGCAGCCGACGGTCTCGCACCACCTCAAGAAGCTGATGGACGTCGGCCTGCTCGCTCGCGAGAAGCGCGGCACCTGGGCGTACTACTCGCTCGTGCCCGGCGCCCTCGACGCCTTGGCCGGTCTGTTGGTGACGACGGGCGCCAGGGCGTGAGCCGAGTCACGATCCGGGCGATGATCCACGCCGACCGGCGTTCGGTGTTCGCGAGCGGATCGGGCAGCGCGACGGCATCTGACGCGACGTCGTGCTGGTCGAGCGGCGGAGCGACGTCGTCGGCAACCAGCCCGGCTGGACGTGCGCGGCCAGCGCGAGATGCGGCCGGGCCGGCGGCGATGGACGCTGGTGGCGTCGGCAGCTCGAGGAGGAGAGATGGCACACACAGTGTCGGATGTGATGACGGCGAAGCCCGTCGTGCTGGATGCGAGCGACAGCGTGCTGGACGCCGCGAGGGCGATGCGGGAACACGGCATCGGTGACGTCGTCGTGGCCCAGGACAAGCACGTGGTGGGGATCCTGACCGATCGTGACATCGCGATCCGGGTCGTGGCCGAGGGCAAGAGCACGGACCTGTCTCTCGGGGAGTGCTGCACCCGGGACATCGCCATGGTGAGCCCGAACGCGTCACTCGACGATGCGCTCACGATCATGAGCGACCAGGCGGTGCGACGGCTCCCGGTCGTCTCCGAGAACGGACTCGATGGGATCGTGACTTTCGGCGACATCGTGCGCGAGCGCCATCCGGACTCGCCCCTCGCGGCGATCATCGGGGCGCCCGGCGGCGACTGACCCGGGCACGGTCGGCGGGCGCGCCGCGCCCTTCCGGCGCTGCTCTAGGGTGACCATGTGCCACGACGCAAGATCGCCATCGTCGGTGCGGCTGCAGAGCTGGCGCCGGCCTTCGCGCAGGTTCGCGCGGCACTGCACGTGAGCCCGGTGTTCGACCCGGCGGTCCAGGCAGAGGCCGAGGCGGCCGCCTGGGCGTGGCGGTCAGCCGCCCACATCCCCGGAGCGCGGGTCGACCTGACCGCGATCCCGTTCGTGACGATCGACCCGCCCGGCTCGACCGATCTGGACCAGGCGGTCCAGATCGAGCGCCGCGGCACGGGGTACCGGGTCCGGTACGCGATCGCTGACGTCCCGGCCTTCGTCACACCGGGTGGCGCCCTCGACCACGAGACGCACGCCAGGGCGACCACGGTCTACTGCCCCGACCTCCGGGTACCGCTGCATCCACCAGTGCTCTCGGAGAATGCGGCCTCGCTCCTCCCTGACCAAGACCGGCCCGCCTTCGTCTGGACCCTCGACCTCGACGCCGACGGCGCACTCGTCACGACAACTCTCCAGCGTGCCGTCGTGCGCAGCCGGGCCCAGCTGGACTACCCGGGCGTGCAAGGCCGGCTCGAAGGGCCGGGCGCGGCCAGCGACTCGCTGCCTGTCCTGCTGCACGAGGTCGGCGGTCTGCGCACCGCCCAGGAGATCGCCCGCGGTGGCGTGTCGCTCGGGCGGCCAGAGCAGGACGTCGTCGCCCGCGACGGCGGCTGGGAGCTCGAGTTCCGCGCGCCGCTGCCGATCGAGGGTGACAATGCCCAGATCTCGCTCCTAACCGGGATGGCGGCCGCGCAGATCATGCTCGCCGGGCGGATCGGCGTCCTCCGCACGATGCCGGCCGCCGACCCGCGTGACCTGCAGAGACTCCAGCGGCAGGCCCGCGCGCTGCACATCCGGTGGCCCGACGGAGCAAGTTACGGCGACGTGATCCGCGGGCTCGACCCGAGCCACCCGAACGCGGCAGCGTTCCTGTCACACGCCACGATGCTGTTCCGTGGCGCCGAATGGGTCGGTTTCGAGGGCGAGCCACCGAAGTTGAGCGCGCACTCGGCGATCGCCGCACCGTACGCGCACGTGACCGCCCCGCTCCGCCGTCTCGTCGACCGGTTCGGGCTGGAGACCTGTCTCGCCCTGCATGAAGGGCGCGAGGTGCCTTCCTGGGTCAAGGAGGCGTTGCCGAAGCTCGGCGAGGAGATGGCCGGGGGAGCTCGCCTCGCCGCGGAGGTCGAGAGGCAGTGCACCGACCGGGTCGAGGCGGTCGTCCTCGAAGCGCATCTGGGTGAGACCTTCGAGGGCGTCGCGCTCGAGGCCGACACCGTTCAGCTCGAGGAACCAGCAGTGGTCGCACGATGCGGCGGGGCCGCGTTGCGGCCCGGAGATGCGGTCACGGTCATTCTGCGCCTTGCCGACGTCGCCACTGGGTCGGTCCGCTTCGAAGCGGTGCCCCGCACGTAGGATCACCGTGGCGAGCAGTCGTCAGGGACTGTTCGTGACCACAGCGTCGGGAGGCTTCGTGGCAGGGGAGCAGCAGGTGCGCAGCACTGTGCTGACGGCGCCGAATGCGATCAGCCTGCTCCGGCTGCTGCTGGTTCCCGTTTTCGCGCTCCTGGTCGTCCGACACCACGACGGCTGGGCGTTCGTCGTGCTCGCCGTCTCGGGTGTGTCGGACTGGCTCGACGGCGTCGTGGCCCG
>Ga0209746_1001155_pt1 | contig 12879 bp, 11 predicted proteins | sample BarGraNGADG00211_3_FD_184496 | JGI IMG/M metagenome (GOLD analysis project Ga0209746, IMG submission 184496) | Arctic peat soil microbial communities from Barrow, Alaska - Barrow Graham LP Ref core NGADG0011-211 (SPAdes) (version 2) | ecosystem: Environmental > Terrestrial > Soil > Wetlands >...
CTGTATGGGAAAAGATCTCCGTCAGAAGCCGAGTACTCATTAATCAGCAAAACTTTTGGTCCCTGGAATGTTCCCACCGGATTGACAGATCCCTCCTTCTGGTTTGCATGCATGGTAAAATATGTAATTGTCCTCTGCAACCTTTCTATAATCATAGGCGACACATTTCCTCCGCCATTACCTCTGTCGTCAATAATCAACGCTTTTTTACTTAACTGTGGATAGTAATGTTTTACAAATTCGTTTAAACCGGGCACTCCCATATCCGGGATATGAATGTAACCAACCTCGCCATTTGTAGCCTCATTAACTTTTCTGGTGTTGTTCTCCACCCAATTGTAATAGTATAACTTAGATTCGTCTGCAACCGGCTCCACCAAAACTTTTCTCGATCCTGCAAAATCAGGAGTTGCATTAACTACAATCTCAACTGTTGTTCCTGCAGTGCCAATCAGATATTCAAATATATCTTCTGTCTCATTAAGCGGTCTTCCGTTTATTGATAGCAGATAATCACCCTCTTTAACATCCACCCCCGGCATTGTCAAAGGAGAACGGGTCTCTTTGCTCCAGTTGGCGCCTTCAATAATTTTCTCAACCTTGAAATATCCCGATTTGTCTTTGGAAAAGCGAGCTCCAAGCAGACCCATAGGGACTCTTTCTGCCTCCGGATGCTCCCCGTTTTGAGAATAGGCATGGCCCACACTAAGCTCCCCGATCATCTCCCCGATAATGTAAGAGAGGTCTGAGCGGTGGTTGACATAAGGTACCAAAACTGCATAGCGCTTGTAAACCTTATCCCAGTCTACCCCATGCATGTTTCTGTCGTAGAAGAAATCTCGCATCTGTCTCCAGGTTTCATTATAAATCTGCATCCACTCCTGATGGTAATTGACGAGCTTCTTAACCCCGGCGAGGGAAATGGCTTTATCTATAGTTACAGGGCCTTTTGGAATATCCACGACCTGAATCGAAGGACCGGAAATTGCAAGGGCTTTCTTGTAGCCCGGGCCAAAGATGAGGTTAACCTTAAGGTCGGTCTCCTTCTTACTCTCAATATCATACATGAAGGTAGCCCGTCTTGAGCTGTAGAAAACATTATTCCCTATCATATGCAGGTTGCCGTAGGAACCGGGCTCAACCGGTAACTCGATTATTTTTGCTGCAATATTTTCGAAATTGTACTGAATTTCTTTCACCTTGTCTGTTTTGACACTTTTATCTGCTTTATCCGTCTTGTCTACATTTTCCGCGTTGCTTTTTACCACCGCAACTGTATCGTTCTTAAGGCCAAAAGGTATATCGGCATCATTAACAACCGGGAGGATATACACCTTGTTCATATTGCTGTATATATGGTTCCACTCCGTTGAACCATAAGTGGGATTGAAGGTTCTGGCAGATACAAACAGCAGGTACTTGCCATCCTTGCTGAAATTTGGAGAGTTGGAATCGTACCACTCATCGGTAATCTGAATCTTCTTTTTCTCTTTAATATTATAGGCAATAATTACACTCATCTCCTCCATTGGACGGGTATAAACTATGTATCTGCTGTCCGGAGACCAGTTGTAATCATCGATAGGGCCAACGCCTGATTCTTCTACCAATGTGCTTTTTGCTGTTGCAACATCCAAAAGATTGAGTGTATTCTTCTTTTCGCTCCATAAAATACTCTTGGAGTCCGGCGACCACTCAAATCCGAAAATATAACCTTTTATGTCTGTCAGCTTTCTCTCCTTGCCTGTTGCACCGTCTCTGAAGTAGATGTTGAACTCGCCATCCTTGTCGGAAACATATGCAAATCCACTCCCGTCCGGAGCCCAATCAGCATTCTTGTCGTTTGCGCCGGAAGAGTTTGTGAGGTTGTAAGTTATGCCATTTTTGGCAGGAATTGAAAAGATATCACCCCTTGCTGTTGCAAGTAACCTCTCTCCATTTGGCGATAGCGAATAAGAACGCACGCTTTTTGAAAGATCTTTCCATTCTGGGCGAGAGTATGTTTGGTCGTTGTTAATACTGATAGCAAGTTTCTCTCCCTTGGCAGTTGCCAGATCAAACTTATAGATATATCCGCCGAGTTCGTAAACAATTGCGTTGTCGCCAATTGAAGGAAACTTTATGTCGTAATCATTGTACTTTGTAAGTTGCTCTGTCTTTTTGGTATTGAGGTCGTAAGCATAGAGATTCATGTAACTATCTCTGTCGGAGATGTAGTAGATGGTCTTTCCATCCTTAGACCACATCGGAAATATATCCTGATTAATATTGTCGGTTATCTTTTCAGATTTTTTTGTCTCAAAATCGAATATGCGGATATCGTCTGCCATGCCTCCGACATACCTTTTCCATGTGCGGAACTCTCTTAATATATAGTTGTAAGCCAGTTTTTTCCCGGTTGGATCGTATGATGCAAAGCCTCCGTTTTTAAGCGGAACCGGTTGCGAGAGCCAACCTTCAATTGGCACTGTCATAAGCTGACCGGTGAAGTCGTTGAATGTATAGCTCCGTGTTCTGTAAAGAATGTTCTTACCGTCCGGGGTCCAATCTATAACCACATTGTTCGGCCCCATCCTGTCTCCAATATCGTCTCTGCCAAGTGTTGCAGTATAGGTGAGCCTCTTTGGCTCTCCACCCTCAACAGGAATAGTGTAAACTTCTGTGTTTCCGTCATATTGTCCGGTAAGGGCTATCATCTTACCGTCTGGGGAGATCTTTGGGAACATTTCGTATCCTATGTTTGATGTCAATTTTCTTGCAACACCCCCGGAATTTTCACCGGAATTTTTATCGCCTGTTAAGAGGTTTACAATGTAAATATCTCCGGCATAAGAGAAAACAACTTTTTCTCCTTTGATGTCCGGGAACCGGAGAAGCCTTGCCTCTTGGGCATTTGCAACGCTAAATGAGATAAGAAGAACGAAGGATGCGATTATAGAAAGTGACTTCTTCATGATTATGAGAATTTTTAATTTTAACAAATTTAAGAAAAAGCAGTTTTAATAACAGCTTTTGGAGAAATATTTCTACTTTTGCAATCCGTTCCTACCAGAATCATTTCTTTCAGAATCATTTCTTCATAGCTGAAACATCTGATTTTATATTGCCCGGATGGCGAAATTGGTAGACGCGCTGGTTTCAGGGACCAGTGATCGCAAGGTTGTGCAGGTTCGAGTCCTGTTCCGGGCACTACAAAAAAACACCAATAATCTCTTTTTTAGATTATTGGTGTTTTTGTTTATTTTGATTATCTACGGCTTTATCAGGATAGGTTTTCCAAACCCTCTTTCCTGTTTTCGTCAATGGGACACCTAAAAAGCAAATTTCATCCTCGTATATCACTGTTTTTCAGAAAGATATTTTTTCGGTTGAAAAAAGTGATGAAACCAGGACAATGGCAGGCCTCTCAGTTAACCGGAAAAAGTATAGAACTCTTTAAGGAACGCTGCCTTAAATATGGATTCTCACCAATGCAGGTATTGCCTCACGATGGATACCTGATAAACCTTGGCAAAGTTGTAACAAAGGTGGCCGAAGCAAAAAAATTCTGGCCGGCGGAGAATTATCATCAGGACTATTACAAAAAAAAAGGAAGCCAGCCTTTTTGTCATCGCTACACACAAAGATTTTAGCAATTATCATTTATCGGAATCCAATCAGCAAGGTGTTGCTATACTAATTTGTAATACAAGCAATTATGTCATTACAAAATATAATGGCATACACTCCGTTAAAGAACCGCTGAATAATGAAGAGAATGATTTAAAAAAAATTAGAAGTATATGTTACAATAGAAAAAAGTGTATATTTGCCCCGCAAAACAAATTATATTTCACAATGAAAGCTAATCGGCAGTATTTTTGTTGCGAAATAGTTTGTTGAATATTTTTATTTCTAACACTTCCAGATCATGAAATATTTTGGTAATGTCCAAAAATACATATCCTTAGCAGTTATTTTTCTCTATATTGTTGCAGGCTGTTATTTGTTGATCAGTCCTCGTTTTCAAATGATGCAAAAAGAGTTTCGGATTATTCTTGCCATTTGTTTAATTCTATACGGAGGTTATCGCCTTGCAAGGATTTTTATGATTAAAAAAATTGACACCAGAGAAGAAGAAGAAGTTTAAAATAAAGTAAAAATTCCGCTATATGAAACATTCGATTTTTCAATCAAGAAATTCTTTATGGATTATCATAATTCTGGTTGTTTCAATATTGGCCGGTTGCCACAACTCAAAACAAACAAAACAAACAGACACTTTTACGGCCGGTAAAATAAAACTTGGTATAGACGACTCCTATCGGCTCATGATGGAAGCACAATTGGATGTTTTTACAACTATCTACAATCGTTCTTCGTTTGACACTATTTTTAATGACGAAACATCAATTATCAACCTCTTTCTTAAAGACTCCATTCCAGCCATGGTCATCAGCAGACCTCTTTCAAAGGAACAGACTGATGCATTGCTCAGCCAAAGATATGTAGCCAGAGCAACAATCATCGGACGCGATGCAATAGCTTTGATATTGAACAAAGAGAACAAAACAAATGAATTTTTATATGATCAGGTGCGGGATATCTTTACCGGAAAAATTTCCAAATGGAAACAAATTAATCCTTCGTCAAACCTGGGCGACATAAATGTGGTTTTCGACAAACAGGGATCATCCAATATCCGCTATTTCATGGACAAATTCAATCTCAAGGAATATCCGGTAAATTTTGGAGCCAGAAACTCTAACAATGATATAATCACTTATATTGAAACTCACAAAAACGCAATTGGAATTCTAAGTGTGAATTGGATAAGCGACAACCAGGATTCTGTTTCCAATAATTTTTTAAGCCGAATACAGGTAGCAGGCATTACAACCAATGAGGGTTCAACAAGTGCCAACACTTTCTACCAACCTTATCAAGCCTACATAGTTTATAAATATTATCCTTTTATACGGGACATATATTACATCAACCGTCAGACCTATGACGGACTTGCCGGTGGTTTATGCTCCTTTATTGCGGGAGAAAAGGGACAACGGATAATATTAAGATCAGGAATGGTTCCTGCAACCGCTCCTGTCACCATTGTCGAAATCAAACGTAAATAACAACAATCAATTATTTATATATCAATAACAAAACTTGTTTATGTTAAGAAAAATTAAAACTCTCGCATTTGTATTGGTTATGCTTATTACAACGGGGATGAGCAGCCTTAAAGCGCAAACACTTGACGATGCAATTTTATTGACTCTCAGACAACAATTTGTGGCATCACAGAAAGCGTTTGAATCACTAGTTAGTCAACAGCCTTCGAATGGGAACAATTACTTCTATTTCGGACAGAATTATATGCAACGTTATCTGTCCGACACAGCTTCCGTGTCACTAAAAAAATCTATAGTTGACGCAACCAATGTGTTCAACCAGGGTATTAAAGTCGATCCCACCAATCCGCTTAATTTAGTCGGATTGGCAGAAATGGCTTTATTCCTTAAAGATACTGCTAAAGCCAACAGTTATTTAGCCCAGACAGAAGATCTGCTACCCGGCAAGCACAAAAAAATTAAAATGGATAAAACCATTAATGCCAATGTATACATCAAAATGGCAAATGCTTATGTTATAAGCAATACCAGGGACACTGCACGTATATTCGGTTACCTTCGTTTAGCAGAAAAGCTTGATCCAAAGAGTTTTGAAATATACTTAGTAAAAGGCGATGCATATTTTTATATACTCAATGACGGTTCAAAGGCGATTTACAACTATACCCTTGCTTCCAGTTACAATCCTATGTCTGCTTCTGCTCAGTTAAGAATCGGACAACTTTGGGTACGTTCCAGAAACTATGAAGATGCTCTAACAACTTACCTGCAGGTTGTAAAGATGGATCCTACATTTGCCCCTGCATACAAGGAATTAGGTTTCTTGTACGCTAAAAACGGAGACAATAAAAACGCAAAAATCAATTTTCAAAAATTTCTTGAGTTATCTTCCGGAAATATTGAAGCGCAATTGCAATATATCAATACTCTTTTCACATTGAAGGATTATCAGGAAGCAAGTGCTCATGCAGCCAAAATACTTAAAACCGACAGCAGCAATGTGGATGTATATCGTGCACTGGCCTACTCCCATTACGAAACAGGCAAAGCCGATCTGGCAAAACAGGAATTGGAACTGTTTTTCAGGAAAACAGCAACAGAAAACATCCGCACATCTGACTATGCTTACTATGGCAGAGCACATTCAAAATTGCATCTGGATTCTCTTGCCGGAGTTTACTTTCTCAAGGCATACGATATGGACACTACAAAAACCAACTATTTAACTGAAGCAATCAATGCATTTAACAGTGCAAAGGCATTCAATGAATCCATCAAACTATATAAAAAGAAAATTCAGCTGGGTATAGAGACAATGTCTGATTATTTCTTCTTAGGTTATTACTATTATGCAGCAAACCTTTACAATGAATCTGATGCTATATTTGCAACATTGACAAACAAGGCTCCTGATTATATTCCGGCATACCTGTGGAGAGCAAGGGCACTTTCTATGACAGATCCTGAAACGCTTACAGGAGCAGCTTTCCCGGTATACCAAATGCTGATTTCCAAAACTGACAGTACTGCAACAAAATTTGCAACTGAAAGAGCCGAGGCATTTTCTTATATGACATTCTACTACTTTCTTCAATACTCGAAGACAAAATCAAAAGAAGCTGCCCTAAAAGCAATGGAATATGGCGAATATGTGTTAGCTATCAAACCAGATGATGAAAAAGCGAAACAGATCATAGACAATATAAAAAAGAATTTGAACAAACCGGCAAAAGTTGCCAATTAAAAATGCAAAAAAAAACCCGGCACGGCAGAGAATATCGAATATTTGTTATCTTTGTGCCGTAATAAAAAACATTATTAAATTCAAACCATTAATATTTTTTACAATGAGTAAGACAAATCAAAAAAAGGAACAAGCATTGGGAGATGCTCTAAGATCAACGATGACCATACTAGTTATGATCGTTGCATTAGTAATATCTTTCGGTGTTTTCAACTACGTGATGGGAAATCCGATTAACTTTGAAGGTGGAAACCCGGACGGAAGAGCGCTGCAAGGCAACTATTTAGGAATTATTTACAAAGGAGGTTTTATCGTTCCATTGTTGATGACCATCAACTTGGTATTGTTTATTTTCGCAATTGAAAGATACATTTCCTTAAGTGCAGCTAAAGGCAGAGGCCGTTTGAACGTATTCGTAAGAAACATTCAGATGGACCTGAGTGCAGACAAAATCGAAGACGCAATTGCTCGTTGCGACAAACAAAGAGGTTCACTGGCCAATGTTTTAAAAGCAGGATTAGTACGTTATCGTGCTTTACAAAATGTCCAGGGAATGGATAAAGAGCAGAAAATTCTTGCGCTTCAGAAAGAATTTGAGGAGGCAACTGCTTTGGAATTACCAATGCTTTCACGCAATATGGTTATTCTTTCTACTATAGCTTCTATTTCGGTATTAACCGGTTTGCTTGGTACTGTTATGGGTATGATTCGTGCTTTCGCCGCTTTGGCAAGTTCGGGTGCTCCTGATGCATTAGGCCTATCGACAGGTATATCTGAGGCTCTTATCAATACAGCGTTTGGTATTGCAGGTTCGTTGTTTGCAATCGTTCTTTACAACTATTTTACAACCCGTATTGATAACTTCACATATAAAATTGATGAAGCCGGCTTCAGCTTAATTCAGTCGTTTGCAGCTTCCACGAAATAAAGGAACCAGCAGGCGGATTTATTAAAATTATAAATGATAAAATAATAATTCCATGCCCAAGATAAAATCGACCGCGAGGTCACCACATATTGACATGACGCCAATGGTGGACTTATTTACGCTACTCCTTACTTTCTTTCTGTTAACAGCAACTTTTCTGCCAATAGAACCTGCTCAGATAACAATTCCTAGTTCTATATCTGAAAAGATGACACCAGATAATAACCTGATTACTATCTTTATTTCACCTGATGCAAAGATCTTTTTCAATTTTGACAATGGTAAAGATACTTCATTTCACCATCGTGCAAATTTGCTAAAAGCAATGGGTATACAATATGGTATGACATTTACACCAGATCAGTTAAAGAGGTTCGCAAGCAGTGGAACATTTGGGCTGCCAATGCAAGACGTAAGCAAATGGCTTGATATGAAAAATCCTAAAGATGGCGAGAAAATGCAAACAGGTATTCCCATGGACTCTTTGAACAATCAATTGGCATGGTGGATAAGAATGGCAAGGACCGTGAATAATTATGCCGAGGTTGCTATCAAGGCTGACGGAAATGTAGAATTTCCTCTCATCAAAAAAGTGCTCGATCTGGTTCAAACTAACGGAGTAAATAGGTTTAATTTTATTACAACCTATCAAAAAGAAGAAGTTGGACTTAAGGATTTAGTACAGTAAGACTTCTTAGTAGCAAGATCAAAAAGCTCAAATAAATTAATTAGATTAAATAGAAAAAATGGGTGAAATAGTACAAGAAGAAAAAAGGCAAAAGGGAGAGAAAAAAAGGCCAAGAAAAAGCGGAACGCATATAGATATGACGCCGATGGTTGACTTAATGGCTCTTCTACTTACTTTCTTTATGCTTACGACAGCGTTCAGCAAACCCAAAGTAATGATAATCACGATGCCTGAGAAAACTGACAAGCAGCAAGACCAACCAAAGATTGCTGCTACCAGAACACTAAACATAATATTAGGCGATAGTGATAAAGTTTATTATTTCATGGGCGTTGCGGATCCGAATAAGCCACTGCCAACATTAATCAAAACTGATTTCAGTAAAGATGGTATTCGCAAGGTTCTTTTGCAAAAGAACAAAGACTTGTTTATCAAAATTGCTGAATATCGGGAAGCAAGATTGATAGGAAAGATTGCGGTAGCAGATACCACAGCAGAATCTTATATAAAGAAGCTAAAAGCTGACGATAATGTAGGGCCAATTATTCTGATAAAAGCTGTCGATAAAGCCAAGTATAAGGATGTCGTAGCTATTGTAGATGAGATGGCAATTACCAATATTGCAAGTTATGCTATTGTTGATTTAAGCAAAACAGAAATGGAAATGCTTAAATTAGCCCCTCGGTAATTGTTGGATTTATTAATACAGAAATTTAATGGTTATGACCAAAGAAAAACATTATGTAAAATCTCTTGAGGAATTAGTGTTTGAGAACCGTAACAAAGAGTATGGTTCATACCAACTGCGTAAAAAATATAAAAAATATGTTTTTACGGCGTTGACAATAGCACTGGTACTCTTCGGGATTGTCATTGCTTATCCTCTAATAAAAAGCATTATGGCACAAGGTGATTTGGGAAGAAAAACACAAACGGAAACATCTGTTGTGTTAATAAATCCAAATGAAACACCACCTCCACCACCACCTCCGCCACCACCTGAGAAGCTTATTCAACAGGTTAGATTTGTAGCCCCACAGGTTACAATAGATACTACACAAGTGACGCAGGATTTCGGAAAACAGGAAAAATTAAGCGCAACTGTGAACGATACGCCTCCACCTGAGGAGGTAAAACAAGAAGTTATTGAAACTCCTAAGCAAGAACCAATATTCGTGTTTGTAGAGCAAATGCCTCAATTCGCCGATGGTGACATAATTGCTTACCTTAATTCTCATATCGTTTATCCGGAAATAGCACGCGAAAATGGTATCCAAGGGCGTGTTATATGCCAATTTGTTGTTAATAAGGACGGATCAATTGTCGATGTAATTATCGTTCGTGGAGTTGATTCAAGTTTGGATAAGGAAGCTATGCGAGTTGTTCAGGGAATGCCTAAATGGATTCCTGGAAAACAAGGAGGAACACCTGTACGTGTTAAATTTACTTTGCCTATAATTTTTAGGCTGCAATAGTTTGTTTAACCTGTAAATAAAAAACCGTCTGACATAAATAGTCAGACGGTTTTTTATTGATATAATTAGTACTTTCGCAACGTTTATGAAAGACTTTCATCATTGAAGTTTTATAATGTCATATTTGAGGTTACTCAAATTCCACTTTACAGTAATTTATTCCATAAACATCGTATCGCTTAATCTGATCTAACATCCTGTTTTTAAAATCTTTGTAGTCGCGACTCTCTTTTGGTGACCATACAACCTCAGAAAGAGCTGCCGCCCGTGGATAGACCATGTACTCAACTTGCGAAGGCGAACCTATGTACTCTGTCCAGACATTTCCTTGTGCTCCCATTACATATGCAGACTCTTCTACAGTTAGTGAGTCTGGAACAGGCTCATAACTGTAAATTTTCTCCAAGTTGGTAAAACCACCGATAGCCAATGGTTGTGTCTTAGGATCGGCCTGATAATGGTCAAAATAGCAGTGAGTACCCGGAGTCATAACAACAAAGTGATGCTGTTTTGCTGCTTCAATACCACCCGCCACACCCCTCCACGACATTACGGCAGCATTAGGAGCCAGACCACCCTCCAATATCTCGTCCCAGCCTATTACCTTACGCCCTTTGCTGTTAATGTATTTCTCAACCCTTTGGATAAAATAGCTTTGAAGCTCTTTCTCATCTTTAAGCCCTTCATCGGCAATTCTTTGCAGACACAACGGACACTTCACCCAGCTATCTTTCGGACACTCATCACCCCCTATGTGGATGTATTCAGACGGGAAAAGAGCCAGAACCTCATCCAGCACATCCTGCAGAAATTTGAAGGTACTCTCCTTTCCGGCACACATAACATCTTTTTGAATACCCCAACGAGTGGCAACCTCATAAGGACCTCCTGTACAGCCCAGATAAGGATAAGAAGCGAGAGCTGCCAGCGCGTGACCCGGCATCTCAATCTCCGGAACAACAGTTACATACCTCTTTGCTGCATATGCAACTATCTCACGAATATCATCCTGAGTGTAATAGCCGCCATGAGGAATGCTGTCATATTCTTTTGAAACACGATAGCTGCCTATCAATGTTTCTTTTCTCATCGAACCTATCTCAGTCAGCATAGGATATTTCTTTATTTCGATTCTCCACCCCTGGTCTTCTGTCAAGTGAAAGTGGAATGTATTTAACTTATGCATCGCCATATAGTCGATGTATTTCAATACAAACTCTTTAGGCATAAAGTGCCGGCAAACATCCAGATGCAGACCGCGCCATTGAAACCTCGGATAATCAACAATTTTGGCAAGTGGGATCTTTACTTCGGCCAATTTCTCCTTGGTAGGAGGCATCATCTGAATCAAAGACTGGATACCGTAAAAGAGACCATTCGGAGTAGAGGCCTCCAGAGTAATTCCTCTTTTGGAAACGATTAGCTTGTAACCCTCTTTCTGCATTTTTGCAGAAGGGTTCAAATTTATAAAAATCGATCTCTTTGACGGTTTGTTTAAATAGTAAGAACTAAGTCCCTCAAAACCATAGAAATTTTTCAGGTGAGAAAGCAGAGGAGCAGTAATGTTTTGAATCTCCTTATCATTACTGTTAAACAGAACCTTTGTCTGCGGAGTAATCGCAAAGAAGCCTATATGAGTGATCACGGACACTGGTTTTGGAACAATTTTAATCTGTTGTTCCCCAAACAGCTTATTACTGTTTGAATAAAAAGAGAGCACTCCTAGCATAAAATGCAGTAATTTTCAAGTATTTCATAATTTTTAATGGCTAAAATCCGAAGCACAATTTATGCAAAAATTTTTACACTTTAACATTTTAATACCAGCACTAGATTAATCTGAAATATATTATACCTTTATGGAGATTTTCTATAAAAAAATATTATGAAAAACTTTTTTGTCATCACAGCTTTACTTATCTGTACAACAATACAATTGAACGCACAGACTGTTCTGGTTTCTACCGATAAAGTTCAGAAAAATTTTATCAAAGTTAATCTCACCTCTATTATTTTAAAGAACTACTCCATTCAGTATGAGAGGGTACTAAATAAAACAATTTCCGTTTCACTCTCTTTTAGAGATATGCCAACCACAACACTACCCTTTAAAAATCAAATTTTAAAGCAAATGGGCTCAGACAACACCGATGCACAAGATATAGTTGAGAATTTAACACTTGGCAATTATGCAATTACCCCGGAATTGAGGTTCTATTTAGGGAAAAAAGGGTATGGACGCGGTTTCTATATTGCTACTTTTTATCGTTATGCAAGTTTTAACGCAGGAAATGTGGTCGTAAATTATGATACAGATCAAACCCCACCTCAACAAAGAAGCATAGATCTTTCCGGAAATATAACCGCTCACACCGGAGGCATTATGTTTGGAGCTCAATGGTCTTTAGGCAAACATCTGTGTCTTGACTGGTGGATATTGGGTCCTCATTACGGGGTAAGCTCAGGTGACATGAATGGTGTACCATCGCAGCAACTCACAACCCAGGAACAAAGTGATATACGCCAGAATTTGGAGGATTTGAATATTCCAATGGTAAAACAAACGGTGGAGGTAAGTGCAAACAAAGTAGCAATGGTTTTTGACGGACCATGGGCTGGAATAAGAGCTGGAATATCAATAGGGTTTAAATTCTAAAAACTGTATAAAGTACTATGAATCGACTTCTTGTCTTTTTATCAATTCTTTTGTCAGCCCTATCTACCCTTTCGGCACAAAGCCCGGGGTTGGCCGTCGGCTGGGAAGAACTAACTGCCCCGGATTTCGCAAAAGCTGTTAAACAATCCGAAGGTGTCTGCATTATTCCAATGGGAGTTATTGAAAAACACGGTCCGCATTTGCCTTTAGGCACAGATGTTTTTACCTCCCGCGAAATCAGCCGCCGCGCTGCCCTTAAGGAGTATTGCATTGT
>Ga0209746_1001156_pt1 | contig 12877 bp, 9 predicted proteins | sample BarGraNGADG00211_3_FD_184496 | JGI IMG/M metagenome (GOLD analysis project Ga0209746, IMG submission 184496) | Arctic peat soil microbial communities from Barrow, Alaska - Barrow Graham LP Ref core NGADG0011-211 (SPAdes) (version 2) | ecosystem: Environmental > Terrestrial > Soil > Wetlands >...
CCCGCCCAGCAGAAAAATTCCAAGCTCCGTCAGGAGCGGCAAAAAAATTTAGCGCCAAGCCGCAAAGCCGCGAAGCCGCCAAACATCGGTTTGAGTATCCCAACGGGATTTTATCATTCAGCCCAAGGTTGCGCGGGAGCGCTACCTTGGGTTTGCGTCCCACAAATTTTTCTACCCGGAACGGGTTGCATCAGAGCACACGCCAAGACGGATGAAACCCCGTTGGGGTAAAAATAATTTTGGATGATTACCCGGCGTAGCCGCTGACGCGGCAACGCCGGGCTGAATGATGAAATCCCGTTGGGATTTTTTCCGCGTCTTCGCGCCTTTGCGCTTCGGCGTTTTTTGCGTCAAAATAAACCGCAGAACAAACTTTTCTGCCCGTCGCCGGGCGGTGGTCGGGCTTTAAGCCGGCTTCACGCATGGCTGCCGAGTTGCAGCCGCGCGTCGTTTTCCAGCAGCGTCTTCAAGTTCGGCCAGCTCGCGGCGTTCAGGTCGTTGAAGGCGTTCAGATAAACGGCGACGACTTCGTGCGGGTATTTGTTCAGCAAAATCTCCACGGCGGTTTTCAACTTCTCGTCGTCCATTTCGCCGGGCAGGTTTTCCACCACGCCGTTTTCGTGCGGGATGCCGAGCGCGTTGAGAAAATCCACGAGCATGGCTACATGCTTTTTCACGAGCCAGGCGCGGATGAGCGCAGCGGCGGCGGCATCGAGATTGGGCCGTGCCAGCGAAGCGATCATGGCGGTGTGACGCTCGGCGCGCGGCTGGCGTTCCAGAAAAATGGGCCGGACGCGTTTCGCTTCGGCGACGGCGGCCATCGTGGCTTTGTAGCCTGGCTTGTCCGTTTCAAAAACGAATGACAAAATGTCGCCGGCCAGCGCGGGCGACATGAAACCGAAGAGTTCGTGGGAGGTGAGCATCTTGAAAGTTTTTAATTTTGAGTTTTGAGTGTTGAATTAAGAAATGGTGGTGATGGAAATTTTATTTTTATTGGCGAGGTCTTCGCAAATTTCGCGGTCGAGTAAAAGGGTTTTGCCGGATTCCAAAGCGAGCACGGAAATTTTTGCCGCCGCGCAGGCCGCCAGCGTTTGCGCGCCGAGGCAGGGGATGTCGAACCTCATGTCGTGATTGAGCTTGGCGACTTTGACGGCGACCGCGCCGCCGTCCTTGCCGGCGAGTTCGCCGCCGCGCGCGAGGCATTTATCCGTGCCTTCAAATCCTTCGACGGCGAGAATGGTGCCGTTCTTGACGACGACCAACTGGCCGATCTCCAGCCGCGAAATTTCCTTGGCGATGCGGAAACCAAATTCCACGTCCGTCTTTTGTTCGTCGGAAATTTTCGGGCCGAGGTGAAATCCGGTTTGCGGCATGAGCGGCGCGAGCCAGGGCGTGGCTTCGATCAATTCCACGCCGTCTTTTTTCAATTCATCGGCAATCGCGCCAAAAATCGTGTGGGCGTTTTTTTCCTTCAGGCGGAATAAAATTGCCATCGCGCGCAAGTCGGGGCGCAGGTCAAACAGGTTTTTTGGCGCGATCTGGCCGGCCATGACGCATTGCTTCACGCCGCGGTCGGTGAACGCCGAAATCATTTTTGAAAGCTGCCCGACCTTGAGCCAGACGATGTCGTCCACGAGTCCGGCGAGCGCGGGATCGGTCTCGCCTTCGACGGCGGTGGCGACGATGCGCTTGACGCCGGCGGCGCGCGCCAGCCGCGCAAAATCAAGCGGCAGCGAGCGGCTGCCGGCGATCAGGCCGATGGATTCAAGCGCAAGATTCATGCGGTTCGCGGCGGAGATTATCAATTTGGCGGCGGGAATCCAGCCGCGATTTCATGTCTGCGTTTGGAGCAGGGGGTCCATTTGGCGTGAAGGCTGGCGGCGGAAGCTGGTTTATTTGCGGGGAAATTCAATTGGCGCAATGTTTGCTTTTGTCCGACCGATGTCCTCATTCGGCAATATTTATATGAAAATGGCGCCGATGCTTTAACCAGCGGTTCTGGCTCATCAGCACCACGAATAATTGCCAGCGGATTCCGAGAAGCAAATCGGTCGCGAGGTGGCGCACGAGCTGAACAATATTCTCACCACCAGCCGTGGCTATGCCGACCGGATGCTGATGAAGCATGGTGAAAATCCGGCGTTGCGGCCGGAACTCCAGTTGATTTCTGAAAGTGCGCGCCGCGCGGAATCCGTGGTCCGCCACGCTTCGCTTCCCCGTCCGCAGTTGCAGCCCAAGCTGGTGTCCGCGATCGCCTGACCAAAAAACCCTCCCGTTTCGCTTTGACGCTATGCGATTGCTCGCGTAGCGTATCCATTCATTTTTAACCATCGTTACTGAAAGATTATTGTGAATTTGCTCAGACTGATTTTCCCGTCAAAGAACGAACGTGATATTAAAAAAATCCGTCCGTTCGTTGGCCAGATCAACACGCTTGAAGCCGGACTGCAAACGCTGTCCGACGACCAGTTGCGCGCCAAGACCACCGCGTGGAAGGAAGAACTTGCCAAGATCGAGGACAGCGCGGAACTCGCCCGCAAGCTGGACGGGATTTTGCCGGAGGCGTTCGCGGTCGTCAAAAACGCCTGCCGCCGTTTGTGCGGACAGGATGTCATTGTGCGCGGTCATCCCATTCGTTGGGAAATGGTGCCGTTCGACGTGCAGCTCATCGGCGGTTATTCGTTGCACACCGGCCACATCTCGGAAATGGCCACCGGCGAAGGCAAGACGCTCGTCGCCACCATGCCCATTTATCTCAACGCGCTCACCGGCCGCGGCGTCCACGTCGTGACGGTGAACGATTATCTCGCCGCGCGCGATTCCGAATGGATGGGCGCCATCTATCGTTTTCTCGGCCTGACGGTCGGCGTGATTTTGCACGATCAATCGCCGAAGGTTCGCCGCGAGCAATATGAGTGCGACATTACTTACGGCACCAACTCCGAATTCGGCTTTGATTATCTGCGCGACAACGGCATGGCGCTGCGCAAAGAAGAGCAGGTGCAGCGCGGACATTACTTCGCCATCGTGGACGAAGTGGATTCCATTCTCATTGATGAAGCGCGCACGCCGCTCATCATCAGCGGCCCGGCGGTTCACACCTTTGACGAACAATACGGCCAGTGGAAACCGACGGTTGAAGGTTTGGTCCGCGCGCAGCAGCAGTTGTGCGGCCGCTTTTTGAAAGAGGCGGAGGAACTCCTCAAGAAATTGCAGCCGACCGACGGCTCGAATGTGAAGGACGCCGGCGAGTTGGAAAAACGAATCGGCCTGCTACTGTTCCGCGTGAAAACCGGCCAGCCGAAATCCGAGGCGTTGCTGAAAATCCTGGAGAACCCGGCGAACGCCGGTTTGATGAACCGCGGGGAACTGGAACTGCACAAGGATCAGAAAAAAGTGGACCTCTACCGTGAGAAGGAAGAACTGCTGTTTGCGATGGACGAGAAAAGCCACGACGCCGATCTCACGGAAAAAGGCCGCACGTTCATCAGCCCGCAAGACCCGGACGCGTTTGTGCTGCCGGATTTGACGACGATGTTGCACGACATTGACGTGGGCACGGAACCCGATGCGCGCAAACGGCTGGAGACGAAAACAAAATTGCAATCTGACTTCGAGGCCAAGGCGCAGAAGATTCACGCGATTTCCCAATTGCTCAAGGCTTACAGTCTTTATCAGCTCGACGTGGAATACGTCGTGCAGGAAAACAAAGTCCTCATCGTTGACCAGCACACCGGGCGTTTGATGCCGGGCCGCCGCTGGAGCGACGGTTTGCATCAGGCCGTCGAGGCGAAGGAAGGGGTGGAGATTGAACGCGAGACGCAGACGCTGGCGACGATCACGATCCAAAATTATTTCCGACTCTACGCCAAGCTCGCGGGCATGACCGGCACGGCGGAAACCGAGGCGACGGAATTTCTCGACATCTACAAGCTCGGCGTGATGACGGTTCCGACGAACATGCCGAACATCCGCAAGGACTCCGACGATTCGGTTTACAAAACGCGCCGCGAAAAATTCAACGCCGTCGTCAGCGAAATCAAGGCGCTTCATGCGCAAGGCCGACCGGTGCTCGTCGGCACTGTTTCCGTCGAGACGAGCGAAATGCTGTCACGCATGTTGAAGAAAGAAGGTTTGATCCATTCCGTCCTCAACGCGAAGTATCACGAGCAGGAAGCCGAAATCGTCGCGCGTGCCGGCCAGCGCGGCGGCATCACCATCGCCACGAACATGGCCGGTCGCGGCACGGACATCAAACTCGGTGAAGGCGTGCTTTGGAACGTGGCGTGCAATCCCCAACCCGAAGGCAAGGGACAGAGATACAAGCTGACGGAGGCGTCCACCGGAGAAGTTCGTGAGATTGATTCAGACAGTCCGGTGGCCCGTGTCTTCAACCTCACGCCGCAGACGAAGGTTGCCGGCGGCCTGCACGTCCTCGGCACGGAACGCCACGAATCGCGCCGCATTGACCGCCAGTTGCGCGGCCGTTGCTCGCGCCAGGGCGATCCGGGTTCATCGCACTTTTTTATTTCGCTCGAAGACGATCTGATGCGCCTCTTCGGTTCCGACCGCATTGTGAAATTGATGGAGAAGATGGGCCTCGAAGAAGGCGAGGAACTCAAGCACGGTCTGCTTAACCGTTCCATCCAGCAGGCGCAGAAACGCGTCGAGGGCCACAATTTCCAGCAGCGCAAACGCACGCTCGAATACGATGACGTGATGAACAAACAGCGCGAAGTCATCTACGGCTTCCGCAACGAAATCATCAACAGCGACGACGTGCGCGACCGCCTCATGGACATCATCGAGGAAGTCGTGGTCTTGAAAGTGGAGGAATTTACTTCCGTCGAAGACGTGAGCGAGTGGAAAGTCCGTTCGCTGGCCGACTGGGTGAATTTGAATTTCCCGCTCGGCCTGCCCGAAGCTGAAATCGTCAAGGCCGCCGAATCCGGCAAGGAAAAACCCGTGTCCGGCTCGCTGTTCGACGGCTTGAGCGAGGCGCAGTTCGCCGTGTGCAATTTCATCAGCGACGCCATCCGCAAGGCTTACGAGCTGAAGATCAGTTTTGAGGAGCCGGAAAAACTGGTGACGGTGGAGCGTTACACCATCTTGCAGGCGATTGACAAACTGTGGCAGGAACATCTTTACGAGATGGACAGCCTGCGCCACAGCATCGGCCTGCGCGCCCACGGCCAGCGCGATCCGCTGCTGGAATACAAGGCCGAAGCGTTCAAGATTTTCGACGAACTGATGGTCAACGTGAAAACGGAGATCTGCCACAACGTCTTCCGCAGCGCGTCGAGCCTGATGGCGTTTGAAAATTTTCTCCGCAACGCGCCGCAACAGACCTTACACCAGAACACCAGTGCGTTCGGCGGCACCAGCACCGGAACCGGCGGCGGACAATCCAAAGCCAGCGACGTGGTCAGCGAAGCCGCGCAGGCGGTGGAAGCCCAGGCCAAGGCCAGGCCCGTCCGCACCGGCCCGAAAGTCGGCCGCAACTACCCGTGCCCCTGCGGCAGCGGCAAGAAATACAAAAACTGCTGCGGGAAGTAAACGCAGGCACGTCGCTGGCGTCTGTTTTGGAAATTCCTGAAATGAAAAATCTTTTTCCATGCCGCGCGCAAATTGTGTTGCTGTCCGTTGTCCTGATTGTTTCCAGCTTCGCCCTGCGCGCGACGGAAATGCCCGCCGCCAGTCGCATCCGCGAAATTGCCGCGTGGCTGCCGGCGCAGCCGTCCGCCTTCGCGTGGCCCGTCACCAATCGGGCGGCCTGGGACAAGCTCGCGGCCAGCGGCGCATTCAGCAACACCATCGGCGCGGCGGAAAAACTGAAGCCGCTGCCGGAAGTGCCGGACGATTTGTTTCTCGAATTTTCCCGCAATGGCAACCGCACGCACTGGCAAAACGCCGAGTTTGAACGTCGCGGTCGCATCGCCAGGCTCACCCTGGCCGAGGCGCTGGAAAATCGCGGACGGTTTCTACCCGCGCTGGAAAAAGTCATCGCCGCCGTCTGCGCCGAGCGCACCTGGGTTTATCCGGCGCACTATGGCAACCTGAAAAATTTTCACGGCTAGGAAATAGTGCCCGACCTCGGCGCGACCGGCCTGTCCGCCGAACTGGCCGAGGCGGATTTTGTCCTCGGCGACAAACTTTCCCCGGCCACGCGGCAATTGATCCGCGACAACATCCGCCGTCGCGTGTTCGAGCCGTTTCGCGCGATGATCGAAGGCCGGCAGAAGGAGGCGTTCTGGATTCGTGCGCCGATGAACTGGAACGCCGTCTGCGTGGGCAACACCGTTTTCGCCGCGCTGGCGCTGGTGGAATCGCGCGACGACCGCGCGTTCTTTGCCGCCGCCGGTGAGCGGTGCATCCGTTATTTCCTGTCGGGTTTTACGCCGGACGGCTATTGCGCGGAAGGCATCGGCTATTGGAACTACGGTTTCGGCCATTTCATTTTGCTGACGGAAATTCTGCGGCAATCCACCGGCGGAAAAATTGATTTGCTGGACGACGAAAAGGCGATTGCGCCCGCGCTGTTTTGCAAGCGCAGCGAAATTTTGCCCGGCATTTTCCCGACGATCTCCGACTGCTCGCCCGGCTCGCATCCCAGCGCACAACTCACCGCTTATGTCTGCAAACGGCTGGGACTGGATGCCGGCAAGAACCAGCTTTTGGGCGAAGGAAACGACTTGAGCCTGACGCTGATGCTTTCGAGCCTCGCGGGAAATCTTCCGGTCATCAGCAAACTGGACGCGGCCAGGGACAATCCGCTGCGCAGTTTCTTTCCCGGTGGCGGCGTGCTGCTCTCGCGCAACGCGCCGGCGGCGAAACCTGTCTTTGCCGTGGAACTCAAGGGCGGCAACAACAACGAGCCGCACAATCACAACGACGTCGGCAGCTTCAGCGTCGTCGTCGGACGCGACATGGTCGTCTGCGATCCCGGCGGCGAAGTTTATACCAAGCGCACGTTCAGCGCGCATCGCTACGACAGCAAGGTGTTGAGTTCGTTCGGCCACGCCGTGCCGGTCATCGCCGGGCAATTGCAAAAAACCGGTGCCGAGGCGCGCGGCGTGATTCTCGAAACGAATTTCACCGCAGCGGCGGACACTTTCAAACTCGACATTCGTTCGGCCTACGCCGTGGCGGATTTGCAGAAGCTCGAACGCACCTTCATTTTTCAGCGCGGCGCAACGCCCTCGCTGGAAGTGCGCGACGAGGTGAAATTTGCCGCGCCGGAGACCTTTGAAACCGCGCTGGTGACGTGGGGTGCCGTCAAATCCACCGGCCCGGACACGCTGGAAATCACCGACGGCGGCAGCACGGTGCGCGTGACGATTGACACGCAAGGCCGCGAGTTCAAGTGGCGGCAGGAAATCATTGACGAGGACGTGCAGTCCAAGCGCAAGCCCGTCCGCGTCGGCATCGCGCTGGACTCCAAGATTTCCAGCGGCTTCATCACGCTGCGGATTGTGCCGGTGGCGGAATGATTTCTGGCGCAACTTGACACGGTCGCGGCGCGTTTTTGAATCAATGACCTCAGCCGCGGATTAATTACGCTACACGGAAGGCGGGCATTGTTATGTTTTGGTTGTTTGTTTTTCGCGGGCCGGTTTGCTGCTTTTGGTTTGCTTCCCGGCGCCGGCGGCGCTGGGCAAGTTTTTTGGTGCGTCGTTGTTCGACGATGATCTGCCGCTGGCCGTCGTGGGCTTGTTGCGTGGTGACACAGTCGATGCCTGAATGATAATGCTCCGTGTCATACCAGGCAAAGTATCCTTTGAAATAGGCGATCGCCTGGTCGTCATCCAGGAATCGCCCGGGATACTCCGGGGCGCGTTTGACGGTGCTGAAGGCGGCTGCGATGAACGGATTGGCAGCGCGAGATAGGCGGCAGTTACCTCAACTGGCAGACCTAAGCTCATGGGAGGGCAATGTTTTTACACGCGCCGTTCACTCGCGTCAACGAATTTTTTCCAAAAAATGGTTCGTGGGTGCATCTCGACATCGCCACACCGATGCGGTGAGAAAAATTATTTGCCGAGGAACTCTTTCAGCTTCGGCTCCATGGCGGCGGCCCAGATGTTGTAGCCGTGTTCGTTCGGATGAAGATAGTCGGACATCACTGATTTGGAAATCGAGCCGTCGTTTTCAATCAACTGCGAGCCGAAGTCCAGGTAGAAAATATTTTTCCCGTCGTCGAGTCTGGCGAGCGCCTGGTTGACTTGCAGAATTTTTCCGCGTTGCACGCTGAAAGTTTTTCCGCGCGGGAAAATGCTTAAAAGAATTATTTTCGTGTCCGGCTGGCGCGTGCGGATTTGCTGAACGATGGCCTGCACGCCCGCAAGAATGTCGTCTTCAGTGTCGTTGGAATTATTCGTGCCGATCATCACGATGGCGACCCGGGCTTTGACACCATCAAGCTGGCCGTTTTCAAAACGCCAGAGGACGTGCTGGGTGCGGTCGCCGCTCACGCCAAAGTTGAGGCACTTGCGTTTGCCGTAAAATTCCTGCCAGACATTTTTACCGTTACCCTCCCAGCCTTGCGTGATGGAATCGCCGATGAATTCGAGGTCGTAGTCGCCGGGATTTTCCCGGGCGCGCTGCAAGACAAGTGACTGACGGTTGGTGGCGCTGCCGGTGCGCGGGACGGGAATGATCGCCGTGTTGGTGTGAATCACCGGCTCAATGACGGGCGCATTGGTGGCAGATCCATTTGTTTGGGCTGACAACGAGAATGGCAGCAATAAAATCGCGGTGGCGAGCGTGAGGATTTGTCTGGTGAATTTCATGTTGTGAAAAAGATGCGAGGTTGCGCGGGCAAGGTCAATGCTCTTGTCGCGGCGGCTTGACGAACGCTGCCAGCAGAAAATTGTTGGAAAAATGTTGTCCGGTTTCCGCCAAAACCGGCATTTATAGGTGAATGCAAGCAATGGACGACCTGACACTCCTGCGGGAATACGCCACGCGCAATTCCGAAGCCGCCTTCGAGACACTCGTTACACGACGCGTCGGCTTCGTTTATGCGGCGGCGTTGCGGCAGGTGCGCGACTTGAAATCGCCATTTTCACGAAACCATTGAAAACACGGGGCAATCAATAGAATCAATGGCTTAAATGGGTTTTTGCATTTTCGTTAAGATGCGGCAAAATGCAGCAAAATCCTTTTCTGGCGATAGAAAAAGATAGATGGATTTAGACGCGGCGTTCATTTGTTGGAAAGCATAGGCGGAGCGGCACCCGCCGGCAACACGATTTCCGGCCTGAAAAAATTGTTGGAAATCTTTTCGCATGGACAGCGGATGTCCTACCCCGTCGCGTAATGTGGCGGGGTATGAAACTGAAAAACATCATCCCCCAACGCTACCGCAACCAAGTCGTCCGCCAGTTCGGCGCAGCCAAATTGATACGCCAGCCCAACGGCCAGCACGAGCTTGTCGGCGGCACCGACGCCGACCGCGCCAACGCCTTTGAATGGTCGTCGCTCTTCGCGCATGAAATCGTGTTCACGCACTTTCACCGCGAGGACTATGCCCGCAGCCGCCCGCGCAAACCGTGGTTCGCGCCCCGGCTCCAGCCCGCGTTGTGAACAACTCGGAATGGACGGCGGCGGGCGATGCGGTAGCGTGTCTGCTGCCGATGAGCGCCCGCAACAACCGCATTTTGCACATTGACGGAGATTCGTTCTTCGCCAGTTGCGAAATCGCGCTTGATCCCAAGTTGGAGGGGCGTCCGGTATGGGTTGGCGGCGGACGGCGCGGCGACGGCATCGTGATTGCGGCCAACCGGCAGGCGAAGAAATATGGCATCAAAACCGGCACGGCCTGTTTCGAGGCGAAACGGCTTTGCCCCAGCGGTGTCTTGTGCCGACCGCATTATGACGCTTACCGCGAGTTGTCGCGCCAGATGTTTTTGATCTTGGAACAATACGCGCCGACGCTGGTGCCATATTCCATTGACGATGGATTTCTGGATTTTTCCAGCATGGACACGCACGTCTGGCGCAACACCACGCCAACCGATTATGTCCAGGGCATCCGCAAACGGATTTTGAAAGAGACACGTCTCCCGGTCACGGCGGGACTGGCAAACTCCGCCAAGCTCGCCAAGCTCGCGACCGACGCCGCCAAGGGTGTCGGCTTCATCGAAGTGCCGCCGGGCAAGGAAAAAGATTTTCTGAATGACCGCCCGGTGCAGGAATTGTCCGGCATCGCCAAGAACCGGCAGCGGTCACTGGCGGCACTCGGCGCGCTGACATTCGGCCATGTGGCGAAACTGCCGTCCATGCTGCTAAAGCAGAAGTTCGGAATTTGTGGACAACAGCTTTGGCTGTTTTCAAACGGCCAATGGAATGAGCCGCTGGTTTTGGAAATCAAAGACCGCACGACCATTTCCAGCAGCACCACGCTCCCGCAGGACGAACACGATTACGAGGCGGCGCTGACTTTCATGTTGAGCGAGTCCACGCGGTTGACCGGCCAGTTGCGCCGGGAAAAAATGCAGGCGCGGGAATTTAGCGTGGCCGTGCGGTTCACGAATTTTACCGAAGTCGGCACCAGCCACCGTTTCAAGCATCCGCAGTTTCTAAATTCCGTCATCAACGAGGTGATGGAGCAAATGTTTCGCGGCATCATGGCTGGCCAGTGGTTGCCGGTGCGTCAGATTCGGATTGCGATGTATAATCTTGAACGTCTGGACACGCATCCGACACTTTGGGGGCGGACGCATGAAGAACGCTGGGGCGCGGTGGATGACGTTGCGCAAAAACTGAATGAGCAGCTTGGCAAAACCGCGCTGATGACCGGCGCGCAATTCGCGCTCCGGCACATTGACGAATCGCAAAAACAGCCGAAGGCGAAATGTCCGTTCACGCCGCAGCGGGAAATGATTTCAAAATTATGGGGTGCGGAAGGACCGGCCAAAACGGTGCAGCCAACCCTCTTTGATTAAACGAATGTGTGCGGACGATACACGCAACAACCGGCGGTGAATTTGAATTGCAATTTTATCGAGTGGCACGCCACAATAATTCTTAATAACCAAGCGCAATACGAAACGGAGTAGGCCTAAAACTTGGTTTCAAATTTATACAACAATTATGCAAAACGCGCCGACGGTGGAAACACCATTGAATAAACTGCTGGAGAGAATTGACAATGAGCAATTGATTCTCCCTGAAATCCAACGTGATTTTGTGTGGACTAAGAAGAGTGTCATGTATTTGTTTGATTCTTTGTTTCGAGGATTGCCCATCGGTCACATGCTGGTCTGGAAAGCCAAAAGGGCAGTGACGCCGAAGCATTTCCATGGTCGCAAACTTCGAGCGGGAATGTTGCTGGACAATTTCGAGGGTTATCTTTTAGACGGCCAGCAACGCCTGACGGCACTGGCTCATGTCCGGGATGCAGACGACGATTATCGGCTAATGTTCTACACCTGGCCGAATCGCGAGAACGATGGTGATGATACATTCGTGTGGCAGAAGGATTGGAATAAATGCAGCCCTTGGTATGTTTCAGTCTCTGACGTCCTGCTAGATCGTTTTGACCGGCTGGCCTACCTTCGAGAAATAAAAAAGGACAAATATTACGAACCCTCGTTTGAAAAGCGCATTGACGAAGATCTAGTCAAATTACAGGGGCTTTTGGGTTATAGCGTCGGCGTTATTGAGTTCGAGACGGACGATTATGGCGTGGCTACGGAGTTATTCATCCGCTTCAACTCGACGGGCAGGAAATTAAGCAAAAGCGACCTCTTCCTAGCCGAACTCGCCGTTAAAGTTCAGGGATTGGCGACGAACGAAATCCACCGAGTGGCCCAGAAGTGGCCTAAATTCGGCTTCACGATGCCCTTCCTGACACAGTGTCTTCTGGCAGTATGCACCGGCCGGTTGCAAACAAAGGCCAAAAATGCCTGGGCTGACTACACGCCAAAAGAAATAAAGGAAGCGTGGCGCAAGACAGAAAGGGGCTTGGGTCACGTCATAAGGTTTCTGACGGCAACGGTGGGATGGCAGTCATCAGACTTGATTCCGTCTTTCAACGCCCTGGTTCCGCTGATCGTTCTAGCAGCCGAAAACGACGAAATTTCAGACCGTGATAGCGAAGTGGCACGTCGCTGGTTGCTACTGGCGGGAGTTCGCGCTCATTTCAGCGGCGCAGTGCATACCGAAATTGACAGGTTGCTGCGCCGACTTAAAGAAAGCATGACGGTTCGACAATTATGGAAGGCGACATCGCGAGACCTGCGCAAGTTAAAGCCGCGCGATTTTGAAGTGTCGAGAATTACAGGCCCCATTTCATCACTATATTTGTCCATGCTTGCGGACAACGATGCGCGAGATTGGTGCGATAGTCATTTTCGTCTTAATGGCAAAGTTCAGGGCCATAACGCCGAACTACATTTGCATCACTTCTTTCCGAAGGCGTTGCTACGAAAGCACGGTCGTGGAGATGATGTCATCAACACTTTTGGCAATTACACGGTGATCAGCGCCAACTGTAATTTGAATGTAGGAGCGGAAGCGCCGGCAACATATATGAATCGGGTGCAAGTGTCGGACCTCCAATTGCAAAAGCAGTGTATTCCCACAGACCGGAGTCTCTGGCGTTTGGATCGGTATGACGACTTCCTCAAGGAGCGTAGGCGGTTGCTGTCCATTGCAGCCAACAAATATCTCGGTGTTTGACTCGAAATGACGGGTTTGGAAGCCACCGTCAAATGATAAACTTTTAACGGGGTTTAGCGCCGATACCGACGAAATATTTTAGCTTGGACAGCCGTTGTCCATGTTATGTGATACTTTGGGCGCATGTGCGGACGATACACGGCGGCGAAAGATTTTAGCGAGCTGATCAAACTGGTTGGCATCGTCATGGCGC
>Ga0209746_1001157_pt1 | contig 12863 bp, 13 predicted proteins | sample BarGraNGADG00211_3_FD_184496 | JGI IMG/M metagenome (GOLD analysis project Ga0209746, IMG submission 184496) | Arctic peat soil microbial communities from Barrow, Alaska - Barrow Graham LP Ref core NGADG0011-211 (SPAdes) (version 2) | ecosystem: Environmental > Terrestrial > Soil > Wetlands >...
GATATATCTGTACCGCTCTGCGGGGCGAGCATGAAGGTCTCAATGCCGCCCAATTTAGCAGCCGCGGCCTTAATGCCTTCGCCGATGGCCATGTAGTAAGGGTACTCGGTGGCCGGCGGCATATAAGCGATTTTGACCATGGCGCCGGCCTTGTAGGATACGGGTGCCGTAGATTGAGAACCTTCATTCAGAGGCACAGGTGCTAAAGCTCCTTCGGGGTGAGTGTACGCGCTGGCCTCAGTTGCCGGAGCTGCTGCCTGGGTCGGCTCGACAGTTGGGGGCTGGATAGGCTGGATAGGCGCAGCAGTGGGTGCTGCGGTGGGTGCTACGGTGGGGGTTGCTTGTGCGCATGCCGACAGCAAGATGGCAAGCGCAATTGAAATGCTTAGTAAGTGTTTCATCTTCGTGTTCCTCCATAAGTCTCATAGGTATAGGTTTTTGAAATATTGATTTGTAGTACAAATGACTTGGAAAGTGTATCTTTTGTCGTAATCACCTCCTTTCTAATTCACTTCTGTTGACTCTTCCGCTTCTCGTTGATCACGTCAAACATAACCGCAATGATGAGAATCATACCAGTGATGAAGTTCTGCCAGTAAGTATCCACGCCTAACAGATTCAAGGCATTGGCGAGTACACCCATGAATAGTGCTCCCAAAAAGGCTCCGAAGACCGAACCTTCACCGCCGTTCAAGCTGGCGCCCCCAATAATCGTTGCCGTAATAACACGCAACTCCACCCCCGTCCCGATAGTCACCGAGCTCGAGCCAAAGCGGGCGGTGATCAGCAGCCCGGCCACACCCGCGAGTAAGGCAACGATGCAGTAATTGGCTATTTTGACGAAGTTGACATTAATTCCCGACAAACTGGCTGCTTTTTCATTTCCGCCGATGTAATAGTTTTGGCGGAAGAAGCGCGTATTGCGCATCAGGACATCCCCGATGATAACGATTGCAATCATGACAAAGGTCGGATACTGGAAACCAAATATACTTCCTTGACCAATGACAGTAAAGGAGGCAGGCAGGTTTAGCACCGCACGCCCCCGGGCGATAACCAGCAAGAGACCCCGGATAGTGATGCTCATCCCCAGGGTTGTGATAAACGGGTTGATCTTCATTTTTGCCACCAGCAACCCATTAATTAATCCAACACTCAGAGCGGCAATCAGGCCGAGTATGATCGATGGGAAAGTGGTAACCCCAGCCTGGAGCGCAAGGCCGGTGACAACGACGGTAAACCATAGGGTGGATCCGACGGAAAGGTCCAATCCGCCCGAAATAAGTAGAAGCATCATCCCAACAGCAATCGTCCCTTCTACTGATAAGGCAAGGAGGATCGCTTGCAGGTTACCGATATCCAGAAATACCGGAGAAGCGAAGGTCATCGCAATCCCCATAACGATCAGGACGATGATAAGGGCAAATTCTCGAAAGGCTGCTACTCTCCGGAGAGAGCGCAGGATTAACGAACCACGATTAGCCATGATTTATTTATTAATTAATTCTCCTTGCCATTCGAATTTGGTTTATATTGAATTCCGGCCGAAAGAGCCATGATTCTTTCTTCGGTGAAATCTGCGCGATCAATCTCGCCGGATATCCTTCCATGATGGACCACCAGGATTCGGTTGCACATCCCAATAAGTTCGGGTAGATCAGAAGAAATCATAATTACCCCGGTTCCAGCAGCAGCGAAATCGCGAAGTTTCTGGTAGATTTCAGCCCGGGCGCCGACATCGACCCCCCGGGTGGGCTCATCGAAGATGATTACTTTGGGGTTAATCCCCATCCACATCGCGATCAAACACTTTTGTTGGTTTCCGCCGGATAGATTTATGAGTTTCTTGGTGATGGACGGGGTTGCGATGGAATATTGCTCGACAGCTTCGTTTGCAAACCGGTCGATCCTCCGGCTATCCAAAAAGCCGCTTCGCGCTGTAAATCGGCGGAGGGAAGGCGCGACGATGTTCTCCCGGATGGACATGCTCAAGAAAAGCCCTTGGCCTTTACGGTCCTCGGTCAAGTAAGCGATCCCATTTTCGATTGCACTTAGTGGTTTGGAAATATGGATCTCTTTTCCGTTCAGGAAGATTCGACCGGAATCATGCGGATCGATTCCAAAGATCGACCGGCCGATTTGCGTCCGCCCAGCCCCGATCAGGCCCGCAAGCCCGATGATTTCCCCGCGCTTCAGGTTTAACAAAATGTCCGTAAAGAAGTTATCTCTGGTGAACCCTTCCACGCGGAAGTACTCCTCCTGGATGGGCTTGCCAGAAGCTCCGTACAGTTTGCGGATCTCCCGACCAACCATCATGTTAACCAGGTCCGACTCAGTCACCTCATGAACGTCCCGCTTGCTCACATATTTCCCATCACGCATGACCATCACCTGATCGGCGATCTGGAACACCTCAGACAGCTTGTGGGTGATGTAGATAAAAGACATCCCCTGCTGCTGCAATTTACGGATGTTTTCGAAAAGAAAAGTCGTCTCCGCCTCGGTCAGTGAGGAGGACGGCTCGTCCAAAATTAGCACTTTCGGATCGGTAGAGATCGCCTTAAGAATCTCTAGGATCTGCTGCTGGCCCATCGAGAGGTACTTCACCTGCTGGCGCGGGTCAAGGTTCAGGTTGAAGCGCTGTAAGAAATCATGGGTCTGCTGGTACAGCACGCTCCAATGGATATTTCCCACCTTACCAGTTGGCTGCCGATTGGCGAAAAGGTTCTCGGCGACCGATAGGCTTCCCACAAGCGATAATTCTTGGAAGACCATACTGATGCCTTGCTGGATCGCATCGTTTGGTGAAAAGAAGACGACCAGAGCTCCTTCCAGGAGAAACTGGCCCTCGTCCGGCTTGTACACACCGCTTAGAATTTGGCTAAGAGTGCTTTTTCCGGCTCCGTTTTCGCCGATCAACGCCAAAATCTCTCCCTTCATCAGAGAGAAACTGACGTTATCAACGGCCTTAACCCCCGGAAAATTCTTCGAGATATTCTCAGTTCTGAGGACTTCTTCCATAATCATCTCACAAATGATTAGGGGATGCAGGGAAACCTGCATCCCCTCTCGTTAGAATCGTCCAACTTTGTTATGGTGCGTAGAGCGTGTTCGCGTCCAGGTAATATTGGAGGTTGCTCTGATCGATATAGTTTGCGCTCATGTAGACATTGAATGGGCCAGTTTGCGCCTTTGCAGCCTTGTTGTCAGTCGTGAGCGGAGACTGGTGGTGGTTGTAGTTATACAGCACGACCAACGCCCAGAAAGCCATGGCAGCGTCATCCTGCGCAACGGTTCCGGTCAAGGTACCATTCTGGATCGCCTGCAACACATCAGAATTGCGGTCCATGGCGACCGTCTTGACCTTCCCGCTCAAACCAGCTTCTTTTACAGCAGTGGCGGCGCCCATCCCAGCGGTGGAGTCGGTCCCGACGAAAGCAGCCAAGTCAGGATACCTCTGCAAAATAGCCTTTGCCGTTGAGACGGCGATCGCGATGTCAGCCTTCGTATCGCCCACTTGGACAACCGTGATACCCGGGTATGCTTTGAAGGCATCCCGGAAGCCTTGCTCACGGTCGTCGAACATCAGGGTGCCGGGCAGGCTGAGGATGGCCACTTGGCCCTTACCACCGATGGCATCAGCAAGGTGCTTGCCGCCCATGTACCCCAGTTCGTGATTGGAAGAGCCGACGTAGGCAATACGCTTGGAATCAGGCATATCGCCAAGGATGGTCACGACCGGGATGCCAGCCTCCCAGGCTTTGTTGATCTCCGGGGTGATGACCGGATCAAACGCGAAGACCACGATGCCCTTGGGTTTCTTGGCAATCGCCTGGTCGAAGGCAGCCACCTGGGCATTAACGTCAGAATCTGGTGGACCGACATAAGTTGTCTTCACGCCTAGGGCTTCACCAGCCCATTTCCAGCCGTATTTATGGGCATTGAAGAATTCGAGGTTGCCCATCGCGGAGACGTAGATATATTCCTCGTTAGAGGCGGCCGGTTGCACTTGAGTGGCAGGCGCTTGAGTGGCAGGTGCTTGTGCGGCAGGCGCTTGAGTGGCAGGTGCTTGTGCGGCAGGCGCTTGAGTGGCAGGTGCTTGTGCGGCAGGCGCGCACGAGGCCAGGACGGCAACAACGAGCAACGAACATAATACTTTGTAGATACTGCGATTCATTTTTCTCTCCTTTTCGTTGTGATATCTGATCCAGAACGTATTGCTTCTTGGATGCAACGTTCTAAACCAGAAATTTTGACTGGTCAGCGGGAAACGCGTTTCCCACCGCCCGCGACATCCTCTTTCATCAAATCGCGGACCTCATTTTTGGTGACGATGGGCAGATCGAACATCAGGGTTTGCTTTAGACGGGAGACAGCATCACCAACCAGGATTCCCTTTTCAATACCTTCAGCGTTGAATCCCGCCGTCAGCAAGCCATAGTAGAAACCGCCATTCCAGGCGTCTCCGCCACCTAGCCGATCCAACAATACAATCGGCTTGACTGCCATGGATCGGAAGAAGTGGCCCTGGTCATCCATGGCCGCGGCTTCCCATCGGTGTTGCTCAAAAGTATCAGGATAGCGGATGGTAATGGCGACGATCTTAGCTTTAAACATCTCGCCTACCTGGCTGGTAAAAGACTTAATGTCATTATCAGTGATCTCGCCCATCTCACCCTTGTCGATCTGTTCGGGCGTCCACTGCCCGCAGCCAATGCCATACAGCACAGCCATGTCTTCGATAGTTGTGATGAGAACATCAATATGATTGGTTACCAGGGGGGTCATTAAAGATTTGAACTGGTCGGGAGTCCACAAGGTGGCGCGGTAGTTAAAATCCAAGCCCACCTTGCAATCCTTCGGTTTTATCGAGGCAGCCTCTTCAAAGGCATCCAGAAGGAAGTTGCGGTCGTACTTGCTGTGATAAGCCAAACCGAAGGTGATCCCAGAGGTGTGGAATAGCTTGCAATCCCGCAGCGCTGATTTCCAATCAACCATGCCACGATCCATCTTGCTAGCAGCTGAATACATGCGCTGATACCAGCCAACGCTCTTGCGTGGCGTGCGACCTAGCTCGTACAGGAAGCGGCCGATTGGCTCTGCCATAGGAGCCCAAACCATGTAGTCGGTGTTGATGCCCTGGCTGCGGGCCGTATCGCGCACGAGCCAGCCATAGGGGTTATCGGGGACGCGGGTGATATAGGCGGATGGGACGCCGAATCTTGCCAGAGTCATGGCAAGGGTGTATTCGCTACCGGCTAGGGAAACAAAGACCGTGTCCGTTCTCTCGAGACGCTGCATGTCTGCCGGGGTATCACGGACTAATGTCTCGCCAAAGGTAACAAATGCAGGACCTTTCCCGGCAAAATCGCTCAGGTCATCTTTGGTTATATCACGTGTTAATCCTTTGCTCACCATAGCGTTTCCCCTATTTGCTTACCATGACTCGAGCTGCGCGGTCAGGCCGCCATCCACGAATAGCTGCGTTCCGGTGATGAAATCGGCTTCATCACTCGCCAAGAACGCGGCAGCATAGCCAATATCCTCAGGACGACCAATGCGCTTCATCACCTGGCGCTGTTCTACTGCTTTTTGCTGGGCAGCCGGATCTGGATAGCTGTCGAAGATGCTTTGAATGAGCGGTGTGTATACCCAGCCCGGGGCAATGGCGTTGACCCGGATAGTTGGGGCTAGGTCGATCGCCATTGCGTGTGTCAAAGCAAACACGCCACCTTTGGAAGTCGCGTAGGGAGCCACACCGTTGACCGTCTGGAAGGCATGCACCGAAGAGATGTTTACGATGGCACCCTTACCCTGTGCCTGCATATGGGGAACAACATTGCGCGAGCATAAGATCTGCCCTTTCAGGTTCACATTGAGCGCCAGGTCCCAGTCTGCCATGGTTGCATCAGTAAATGACTTATAAACGCCAACACCCGCGTTGTTGACCAATACGTCAATCTGGCCATAGACCTGCATGGTCTTTTCGATCATGGCCTTAACCTGGTCCTCATTAGAGACATCGCACTTGACGAAGATGGAGTCACCCCCAGCTTTGCGGAGTTCCTGGGTTGTTTTCTCGCCATTTTCTTTATCCCAATCCACGACCACGACTTTGGCGCCTTCCTGGCTAAAGACTTTAGCAATACCCCATCCAATTCCTTTAGCTGCGCCAGTAACGATGACTACTTTGTCCTTGAATCTCATGATCATTCTCCTAAATTTAAATTATTGAACGGAGCAATCTCTGCGAGCAGTGCTTCTGAAACGAGATGTGCCGGGCAAATACGACCAGCATCCACAAACACCAGTTACTTATATAATCGCGGCCTACCACGGCTTGCGCGGGGTGGACAAGAAAACCGGACCCTTCGGACCGACCGCCACGTTGTCCTCAATCCGCAACCCTCCAAAGTCTGGGATGTATACCCCTGGCTCAATGCTTGAAACCATACCCTCTTCCAGCGTACCAACTGAGCCGGGGGCTAGAAATGGGATGAACTCATGGTAGCGCAATCCAACACCATGCCCGGTGATATGGACAAAATATTCACCCAAGCCAGCCTTTTCTAAAACCTGGCGAGCAGCCTTATCAGGCGACTCGAAAGTATTTCCAGGACATAACTCCTGGGCGGCTGCCTGCTGGGCTTCGAGTAGGTGGTTGTAAACCTCTTTCTGGCGCTGGCTGGGCTGGCCGACAACACCCATGTAGGTGATGTCAGAAAAATAGCCGTCGACCATGGTGGCCAGCTCGATCATGACGAGATCACCTTCCTTCAGCCGATAACCAGTTGAAGGAACTAGAAGCGTTCCCTTGAAGGTCCCCACCTGTCCGGCACCAACCTCTGCCTCCGCCCGCACCAACCGGGCATCCTTGTAACCGGGACCATCGGCGCGGATCTTATATTCCACCATGGCGCCCACCTGCACTTCGGTCATGCCGGGTGCCAGCTTCGATAGGGTATCAAGCATACCCATCTCGGCAATCTCGTTGGCGATGCGCATCTTACTCAATTCGTAATCAGTCTTGATGGAACGAACGCCTTGCAGGAAGTCGGTAATATCGACGAGAGTAGCTTCAGCAAAAATTTTATTAAGGAGGCCATTCCAGGGACCGGAGGGCACGACCGATTCGGCCATGCGGTAGGTCGGGGCAACTATTTCGAAGCTGCGTTCCACGCCAACTTTTTTACCCTTCAAGCCAAATCGATCAAAAGCTTCGGAGAGCAGGCGCTGGTAATTCTCATAAAGATCTCCGTCTTTCAGAAGACCCCAGCCAAAGGGAGTTACCTCTGCCCAATCAGACTTGGTATATTCCATTTCCACTTCGGGTGCGAATAGGAGAGGTTTACCCTTACGGGGCAGTACCACAACAGAGAAGCCGTGGTGGGGCCAGTAATCGCTGAGGTAAACGACATTTTCCGGCAGCCGACAAACGAGAGCAGCCAGATCCTCTTTGGCCATCAGACTCTGTAATCGCTGAAGGCGTTGCTTTTCATTTACAGTCATATTCTTTTCTCCTTTTTTTATTAGACCTCTTGCAAAAGTCATGTGGCACCTGATTGAAGTTCCATATTGTAGATCGCGGCAATCAGTTAGAAATGCGCTACAAGCGGCCGAATTCTGCAAGCAATTCCTCAACCGTTTTACCTTCCCGGATCTTTGCACGGGTTTTTTCCTCTTTGTCCGCCTGTGCGCGAGCTTTTTCCAGCACCGGGGCAGCATTTTCGAGGGGAATCACCACTACGCCGATCTCATCACCCAACACCAAATCTCCCGGGTTCACCAATACCCCTGCACACTGGATAGGGATATTAATCTCAATGGGCTCCATCCGTCCTGAAAAGGGGGAGTGAGTCGAACGGGGAACAATTGCCTTAGCGAAAATAAAGAAACCCAGGTCGCGCGTCTCATCGGTATCCCGCATGGCTCCATCGATGACTGCCCCCACGACCCCCTTCATCTGGCACAGACCAGACATCAGACCTCCCCAGATCGAGGTTTCGGTCTCCCCGGCTGCATCCACAACAATGACATCCCCGTCTTGAGCAACTGAGAGTGCATCCAGGCAGTCGACCTGGTTGCCAGGCTCCAGCCTGACCGTCAACGCCGGACCGACGAAACGGGTGCTGTTGGTTAGCGGACGCAAGTAGCTTCGCATTACACCTGCCCGTTCCTGAGAATCGGCAACTACACACGAGGGGCTGTAGATTTTGAGCAGATCTTTGAAACCCCGCAAAACTTCTAAATTAACTTGGAAATTTCGCTGGTTGATAATTTTACGCATCTCTGCACCTTTTTTCTAAACCAATTATGAAGGCTTGTAATGGTTTGGAGTTCATTTCTCAGGGGAATAACCCAGATTTACAGAAATGTTTTTGGCGGTCTGTTGGGCCTTCTGGATTAGATCTCGTTTTTGCTCAAGCGGTTCCATCCGACTCGCTGGCCCGGAGATGCTGACCGCTGCGATTACTTCACCTTTCATGTCGAAGATGGGGGTAGCCACACAGCGAACCTCAGACTCATGCTCCCCGCGATCCAGAGCGTAACCCTTACTGCGGACCGATGCCAATTCTGAATCAAGCTTGGCAAATGAGGTGATAGTAGTATCGGTATAACGCTGTAATTTGCGCTTCAGGAAGTATTCCTTAACGGCCTGGGGGTTTTCGTAAGCCAGCAGAACCTTGCCTACCCCAGTACAGTAAGCTGGAGCGCGCCCGCCTACCCGGGAGCCCATCATTCCAATCGCGTGCAAGCCTTGAAGTTTTTCGATATAGACGATCTCCATCTGATCTAATATGACCAGGTGGACGGTCTCTTTTACCTCATCACGTAACATTTCCAGCTCGGGCATTGCAATCCGGCGCAAGTCATAACTTTTATTAAAGCCCTGGGCTAGTTCCAAGCAAGCCAGCCACAGGCTGTACTGGTTGGTATACGCGTCCCGCGTGACATATCGATGGTAAGAAAGGGTAGCTAGCAGTCGGAAGGTTGTGCTTGTGCTGAGCTCAATGCACTCGCTCAGTTCCTGTAAGGTACGGGGTTTCCCATCGGAAAGGAGCGAAAGGATATGGAAAGCCCGATCCAAAACACGGATGTTGTAACGGGTCTCGTTCTGGCCTTGGGAACTCGAATTCTTGGTCATGCAACTACACCGTAAACTTGAAGTTCGCTATCTTTATAGAGGCCTTTAATCTTTGGTTGCAAAGATTGGTGAGCTACAGAATTGCGCCAAGCCGCGGCTGCTTCTGCAGTTTCGAAGCGAATAACCATCTGATATCTGGTTGGCTCTCCCTGCTCGCACAGTAGCTCAACTTTGACAAAGCCGAGCATCGAGGACATAGCCGGCCGATATTCCTCTACAAATAGCTTTTCGAACTCGCTGGTTTTATCGGAATGGACATTGAAAGTCACATGGCGTTCGATCATTTGTACATCCTTCTAAGCTCGGCCTTTATCCACTTCCGCCCGGAAACTGCGGGCGCGTTTGGTTATCTCCTTAAAATCACGGGCATCTAGCAGCTTCTGGTTGACCAGCTCGCCTCCGACGCCAACAAAAGCTACCCCGGATCGGAAGAAGTCCGCTGTGTTTTCCTCAGTGACGCCCCCAACTGCAGCCAAGCAAATCTGTGGGAGTGGACTTTTTATAGATTTTATATAGGCTGGACCACCGATGCTCGCGTGGAAGACTTTCACAACGCTAGCGCCAGCTTCCCAGGCAGTGAGGATCTCGGTAGGTGTATAAGCACCAGGCATAATTGGGATCGAATAGCGCTTGCACACTTCAATCGTTTCCACCTTGAGAGTGGGGCAGACGACAAATTGAGCGCCGGCCAGGATAGCAGCTCGTGCAGTTTCCGGATCTAGAACAGACCCAACACCGAACAGGACTTCTTTACCAAATTGGGATGTGGCCTGCTGGATGACCTCTAGGGCACCGGGTGTAGTCATGGTAACCTCGATAGCTTTCACCCCCCCTGCCATAACTGCCTCCGCAGCCTCCAAAAGCTGGTCAGAACTTTCGGCGCGCATGATCGCAACGACCCCTGTTTCTAAGATTAGTTGTATTGCACTCTCTTCACGCATATAGAACCTTCTCGAATATGGAACAAAGCCAAAATTCCGAATTGCGGCAATGGACGCATCCGTCCCATTGGAACAAGAGGTATATAAGCGAAACCGGCTCTACCAATAAGCAGGTTTGGAAGTTTCTGCACCAACAATATCTGGTTCCGTAGATAAATCGCGGTCTGAAGGCCAAATACTGAACAGGCCGCGAGGAGTGTTTCTTACGGGAAATTTCGAAGACGCGTAGAAGATGTTGCCCTTGGTTGGAAAATTCCCGAACTGACAGACAATACTATGTTTTTTCATAAAATGAAAACCTAATTCATATAGTGAAATTGTATCACTTTTAGAATCAAAAGTAAATAGCCCCGCATTGCCTCAAGTTAAATCTTACTATTGAAAGCATCGTTGACTCAAGATGAATGTTACCCTACGCCAAAGACTATAAGACTGGCGAGGGAGCCTATGATTAGTCAACGAAGCAAGCGAGAGTTGTCAGAAGAGATTCGTCCACGCTATCTTGTGAGCATGAGTGTGTTGGGAACTGAGTTTCCACCATCCTAGCTTGCTACTCCGCAACTCGCTTGCCAACCACCTGGCAGTGACATAGACTTTGCCGTTTGTTGGCAAGCCCCATAAAGGCAGATGTCGCGTAATTCTAGCGGCGGTGTCCCGTTTATTAAACGCGCCCAACACCGACCAGCGGATAACGGCTTCACCACTCGCGAATAGTGCGCGTTTTACCTGGTTTGGCGCGATAATATAATCAAGTCTTGTGGTTACTTTGTCACTATGTTACCGCCGTCTTTTCTGACAGGGCCTTTACCTGAAAAGACGCGTTCAAGGAGGCGGTTGTTTGCAAGGAGGTGTCAAATGGCTGGTCCGATCTACAAATTCTTTCAATCCAGATTTACGGAGAGCTGGTACCAGTTATCCGAAGCAGAGCAAAATGCCCTTCAAGCGAAGGGCCAGGAAGCCTTGAAGAAAGTGGGCGGCAAGACCGTCCTGGCGTGTTCCCCGGTCTGGTCAACGGAGAACTGGCTCATCTGTGGCGTGGAAGAATTTCCAGACACTGAAGCTGTTCAAAATTATGCACTGCTGTTATACCAGTTGGGTCATTACCGCTACTTCCAGGGGACATCCATGCTGGCAGTCAAATGGCCGCCGTCGTAAACGGTCATGGCTGCACGGACAGGGCGCCTTTGAAGAACTAGCGAAAAAACCAACTATGCACTTGATGTAAATCTAACCCTCCTTGAACGCATCTCTTTCGGCAAGGATCTACTAGCGAAAGTTTTGGAAACTGTCCGTCACCGCCGCTGCCGTCCTGCCCCCCGCAGGTGGTGAGCCATACCGTTGGGCGGCGACGCCAGGCGCGGCGATACCATCAAGCCTGTCCTGCGAATAAACTAGTCATTGAGCGTATGAGAGCAAGGAATATACATATAGACGCTTTCATCAACTAACTTATTCATCAGACTACATTTTCTAAAGGAAAGAAATATGTCAAAAATTACTTCGCGTAAACTGGGCAAGTCTGGCATCGAAGTTAGCCCAATGGGACTTGGCTGCTGGGCCATTGGTGGTCCATTCTGGGCCGGCGAGACGCCGCAAGGCTGGGGCGAAGTGGACGACGAAGAGTCCATCCGGGCCATCCATGCTGGCATTGACCTGGGCGTGACACTCTTCGATACGGCCAATGTCTACGGAGCCGGGCACAGCGAGCGAGTACTAGCCCGCGCGTTTGCCGGCCGCCGCTCACAGGTGGTTATTGCCACCAAGTTCAACGCGGTGTTCAACGAAACCACCCGTCAGGTAACCGGCAGTGATACGTCTCCGGCGGGTATCCGGGCAGCCTGCGAAGATTCGTTGCACCGCCTCAACACCGACTACATCGATCTGTACCAGTTCCATGACAACGGTTACCCTTCCGAGAAGGCCGAACCGGTGCGCGAGACGCTTGAAGGGCTGGTAAAGGAAGGGAAAATCCGCGCCTACGGCTGGAGCACAGATTTTCCCGAACGGCTGGAGGTCTTTGCCCAGGGTCCCAAGTGCGCCGCCGTCCAGTTGCAACTCAATGTTCTGGACGACAACCCGGCCATCCTTGCCCTTTGCGATAAATATGACCTGGCAGCCCTCAATCGTGGTCCGCTGGCGATGGGACTCCTGACCGGTAAATATACTTCGGAAACGAAACCCTCTGCAGACGATGTGCGCGGTGTGAAAAGCCCGGAGTGGATGAAATACTTCAAAAATGGAAAACCCAACCCCGAATGGTTGAACAAGCGGGATGCCGTGCGTGCAATCCTGGCCAGCAATGGGCGCAGCGTGGCCCAGGGGGCGCTTGCTTGGCTGTGGGCGCGCAGCCCCAAGACACTTCCGATCCCGGGCTTCCGCACCGTAGCACAGGTAAAAGAAAACGCTGGTGCTATGCAGTTCGATCCGCTAACGATGGAACAGATGCGTGAGATCGATAAATTGCTCGAGAGAGTGTAACAATCTAACAGTTATAGCCGCCCACCCCTGCTCCAAGGCGGACAGCGGCTCCGCCGCTCGCGCGCAGGTGCATTTTGCCAGATTTGGCGCGATGCTAGGAAGGAGTCTCGCCGCTGCCAAGATACAAGGTTCTTCGCAAAGTTGTGAACCAATAATCTTGACAAACTACAGGGTACTGCGTAGATATTTATCCCCAATCCTCGTTTTCCCAAAACTTTTTGACCGTCTCAAATCAGAAATTAATACTTGACGCAGTAGAACATTTGTACTATAATCATTGCGCGGCCAGTGACGTTCGT
>Ga0209746_1001161_pt1 | contig 12839 bp, 9 predicted proteins | sample BarGraNGADG00211_3_FD_184496 | JGI IMG/M metagenome (GOLD analysis project Ga0209746, IMG submission 184496) | Arctic peat soil microbial communities from Barrow, Alaska - Barrow Graham LP Ref core NGADG0011-211 (SPAdes) (version 2) | ecosystem: Environmental > Terrestrial > Soil > Wetlands >...
GTTTGTTTTGTAAAAACACCTCCGGACCGAACTTTCTGCCGCCACCGACATAGTTAACTAATGAAGGAAGCCCCCGAAGAGAATAGAGGTTCCCGTGAGTATTCGTTTGTTCCTCTTTTTTTCCTCAAAACAAACGAATGAGGTGCGACTCGTCCCCCTGGGAATCTCCGTGGGACGAGTCGTTGATGCGATATCATCCCGTAAGAGTACCACCATGGGGACACAGAAGGAGAAATAATTGTTCCTCACTCGTTCCTCAGAAACAATGCACATATACGGCAATTATTTTCTCAACACCCCCATCCCTGGGGGGTGCAACGATATCGTTCCTATATCTTTCCGGCATTGTCCCGTTGGTCTTACGGGAGAGGCGGCCTGTCCACTTAACAAAATACAGGAGCATCCTCATGGATACTCCCGTCTCTAGTTGTGCCTCCCCTAAATCCGAAGGATTTGGTGGAGGTGCCCCATAGGGGCGGAGGGGGCTGACCTACCGGGGACTTCTAGCCGAGGCGGCATCAAGCCGCCGTCGGCTGGTAGGCGACATGAGTCGCCGGAGAACCCCGAACAGGTTAATGCAAAAAGCCCCATTTTCTGGGGCTTCTGTGACCGACCGGGGACTTGAACCCCGAACCAATTGCTTAAGAGGCAACTGCTCTGCCATTGAGCTAGTCGGCCGTGCGGCGGGTATTATACCCTAAAGAAAAGAAGAGTCAATAACATTTGACCGCCAAATTATACCGTGAAAAACCTGGCTGAAGGCGCCGAGGGAAAAATATGATTTGACTGTATAATATTGTTCTGGAGTTCACCACCCTGGACAGGCACCTCTCACGAAAAACCTGCTCATCCGAACATCAGAAAAAGGAGAGATGGAATGCTGGACAAGATCAAACAACACATCGAACGCATAAAAGACTTGGGCGCCACCTATGTGGATGCTCGCTGGGTTCCATTTGAGGAATCCAATTACCTGTTGATGTGGAACGGCAATCTAAAGAGCGCCACCTCTGCCCGGGAAAGCGGTGTGGGAATTCGGGTGCTCTACAAAGGCGCCTGGGGTTTTTCTGCATCTTCCGATTTGAGCGATTTGGCAGCCCTGTTCGATAAAGCCTTCGACAATGCCCGGGTGGCCGCTGAGCGGGTCACCTTCCCCGTCCGGCTGGCAGAAAAAGATGCCATCCAGGCAAAATTTGAAAGCCCCTGCGCCATCAACCCGTTTGATGTTCCCCTGGCCGAAAAAGTCGCTTTTCTCAAAAATGTAGATGAGCAGCTCAACCAGGAAGGCGTTTTCCAGCGCGTCTGTGACATGGCTTTCGTGCGCAAGCAGATCATTTTCGTGGATTCGGAAGGCAGCCAGATCGAAAAGCTCATCACCGAAGTTTTTTCCACCATGCAGGTATCTGGTTTGGATGATCAAGGGGCAACCTACGAACGCACATTCCGTCCGCCCAGGCATGGAGACAGCCGGGGATGGGAAACGATTGACAAAGAACTCTTCAGCCAAAACGCCGGGAGGATCGTCAAAGAGATGAACCAGGTCCGGGCAGCCGACGAGTGTCCAAAAGAAGACCGCTCAGTCATCCTTTTGCCGAGCATCATGTATTTGCAGACCCATGAAACCATCGGCCACGCCCTGGAACTGGACCGCATCCTGGGCTACGAACTGGCCTTTGCAGGCGGCTCTTTCGTGACCCTCGACGACTTCGGCAAATTGCGCTATGGTTCCCCCAGGCTGACCGTCCGCGCGGATGCCACGCTGCCCAATTCACCGGGTAGTTTCGGCTATGACGACGACGGGGTCCCTGCCCAGAACACCCTCCTGATCGATAAAGGCATCCTGGTGGGAGCCATTACCGGCCGGCAAATGGTGGAGGAAGCCAACGCAAAAGCCAAACGTCAGATATTCAAAGGCAGCGGCGGGGCCAACCGGGCCACCTCCTTCTACCGCGTGCCTATCGAACGCATGACGAACATTAACATTGACCCCGGCCAGGATGGCAGCCTGGAGGATATTGTCAGGAATACTGAAAAGGGCATTGTCCTGGATAGCGAGCGGAGCTGGTCGATTGGCTCGAACCGTGAACAGTTCCACTTCGGAACCGAGATCGGCTGGCTGGTGGAGGACGGGAAGATCACGAAAGTGGTCAGGAACCCCACCTACAAGGGAGCCACCCTCAAATTCTGGAACTCACTTTCCGCGGTTGGCGATCAATCCACCTGGCAGGTGAAGTATGTCGACAACTGCGGGAAAGGGCAGCCGAACCAGATTATGCAGTTGGGGCACGGAGTTCCGGTTTGCCGCTTCGATAATGTGAGAATAGGAGAATAGCCGTGATGGAACAAATCTTGCAAACCTTGAGGGATTTGCGTAAATATGCCCTGGACAAGGGCTATGAGGTTACGCTTTTCTACCACGAAGAAGACAGTTACCTGATGCGTTTCGCCAACTCATCCATCTCCCTGAATACAAACGAACATTTGATCCGCCTGGAGATCACCGCCTATTCCGGCAGGAAACGCGCCAGTTACGAACTCATTACCGACCTGGGTAAACTCGACGAAATGAAGCAGGGCATTGACATCGCCGCCGGGATGGTCCAGCACGCCCAGCCGCTGACCTACCGGCCGACCGTTCCAGCATTTGCGGAGTCATTCGCCGATGAAAGCGGATATGACGCCGCGCTGGCGCACATCAGCAATGAAGAACGGCTGCAATTCTTCAACACAGCCGCGGCAGGCTTGGAAACAGAGGCGGTCAAGCTTTCCGGCATCTTTTCCTGCGGCGCGAACACGATTGCCCAGATCAATACCCGCTCAGAACATACCCAGTATTTTAGAACCTCCGACGCCCAAGTGACGGCAGTTCTGGCACACACCACCCTCAAGTGGGAAGTGACCGCCGAACAGTCCGCCCGGAGGGGATCGGACCTGGACCCGGCTGCGCTGCGGCAGGAACTGGCCTTTCTGGTGGAACATTATCAGACCGACGCCCCCCAGCAGATTCCGCTCGGCAGCTACGATATTGTTTTTGGCTCAGCCGCCACAGCCGACATGCTTAATTTTATGAACCGGATCGGTTTCAACGGTGGTTCGCTGAAGCGCGGTTTTTCATTCCTGGGTGAAGATAATGTCAGCCAAAAGGTATTCTCGGACAAGATCACCCTCGTAGACGATCCGTACCGGCTGGAGACATTCCCCTTCAAGCGCGATTTCACCGGGATCGTCCGCAAGTCGTTCCCGATTTTCCTGAACGGCGTCTTCCAGGGATTCACCTGGTACCAGGACGATGCCGATGAGTTCCGCGCCAAAGCCACCGGCCATACCGTCGCGCATAAAAGCCTGGTGCTCAGCGGCGGCGACAGGCAGGATGTCAATTCCCTGCCAGACCTGGTCAACCTGGCGCGCGAAAAGGACATTCTCTACATCCCCTTCCTGCATTACATGAACATTGTGAATCCTTCGAAGGGTATCATCACCGGGAGTTCGCGCTTCGGTGCCCTGTTGCTTAAGCAAGATGGTTCAGTGACGGTCCCATATAACGTTCGGCTCACTCAGAGTCTGCTGGACATCTTCGGCGACAAGGTGGCCTGGCTCTCGCGGGCAACCGTCCCGTACAATACCTCCCAGAGCTATGGTGCTCGCAATCCGACGGCGATCATCGTCCCGAAATTCGTTCGAGTTAACGACCTGGAGATCTCTCATTCCAATTCTTCGTACTAAGGTGCCGCTCAAAAGGTACTTACATAATCACCATGCTCCAGGCGGCGTCCCCGCCGCCGTGGACGGCGGCTAGAACAGTTATTTGTAAAAATACTTACGATGGTTTACTAAACTCGTCCACTTAAATCGCCAGGCCCCAATAAGGTGGAAAACCGCGGTCCACCTGGGCAGCGGTTATTTTACATAATCCCTCTCCCAACGGGAACAAATGCGGTATGATAGCGTCTCTATATGGAGGTTTTACTCTTATGAAAAGACTCTTGTATGGTTTTGTATCCCTGTTAGTGTTTTTGGCCGCCTGCGGACCGGCCGCCTCGGCTACGGGTCCGGCCCCGACCGGAACACCGGTCGCCTCCGTCACCCCGCAGCCGCCAACCGTGACCCCGCCGCCTCAACCTAGCCCGACGCCGCTCCACCCGTCCGAAGGGTACGGCCCGTCCAGCTTCCCATCGAATGTGAACCCGCTCACCGGTCTGCAGGTCGCCGACCCAACCCTTCTGGATCGCCGTCCGCTGCTCATCAAAGTCTCAAACCTGCCGCGCAGCATTCGCCCGCAGTGGGGGCTTTCACTGGCCGATATCGTTTTTGAGTATTACACCGAGGAAGGCGGCACACGCTTTGCGGCGCTCTTTTACGGGAACAATGCCGACATGGTCGGCCCGATCCGTTCGGGACGTTTCATTGACGCACACCTGGTACGCGGCTATAAAGCTGTCTTTGCCTTTGGCTCTGCCTATGTAGCTGAAATGGACCGCTTTCTCAGTTCGGAATTTGCCGACCGGCTGGTCATCGAAGGCTCCAGCACCCCGTTGTTCCGCAATGACCCGAACGGCTTCAACAACCTGATGGCCAACACCGCCACTTTGAGCGCTTATGCCACCTCGAAGGGAATTCAGAATAGGCGCCAAAACCTGGACGGCATGTCCTTCAATCTCACAGCCCCCGCTGCTGGTAAGCCCGCAATGCAAGTTATCGTGCGTTATTCAGGCGTAATCTACAACCGTTGGGACTACGACACTTCCACGGGGAAATATCTGCGCTTCTCCGATTCTGATAATGATTACAATAATCAAAATGAACAATATGCGCAGGCCACCGATCGGCTTACCGGGCAACCCATTGCCTTCAATAACGTAGTGGTCCTATATGTCACACACGAACTCTATAGCGCCGGAATTTACGACATCCTGTTCAGTGGTTCGGGAGATGGATATGCTTTCCGGGATGGGCAGGCGGTTCAGGTCAAATGGCAGCGAAACGACACAGACGTGGTCTCGCTGACCAACCTCGCTGGGACACCCTTTTCCTTCAAACCCGGCACCACCTGGTTCGAAGTGGTGGGGGTAAACTCCACCGTCCAGCAAACAGATCAGGGATGGCGGTTCCTCCACAAGATGCCGTAAATTCTTGCCGTGACACGTAGGTTCTCTGGAGATCGCCGTGCCGACAGAGTGAAAGGGTAAATTGGGTGTGTTGGGCAGGCGAGGCCGCCCAACACACCCATATCTTTTCCCGGTTTTGCTCATAATGGGGATGTTCACAAGGAGTGCCAATGAAACGGATTGCAGTGCTTACGGGCGGGGGCGACGCGCCTGGTCTGAACGCGGTCATCCGGGCGGTTACCAAAACGGCGATTAACATCTATGGCTGTGACGTACTCGGGATCCGGGACGGATACGACGGATTTATTACCACAGACGGCGTCACGCTGCTGGACCTGGGAGCAGTGCGCGGTATTCTACCGCGGGGTGGCACCATCCTGGGAACCGCCAACCGCGGCAACCCTTTCGCCCGCAAAGTCCTCCGTAACGGTAAAGAAGTGGTCGTGGATGTTTCGGACGAGATCACTGCTGCCATCAAAAAACTAAAACTGGACGCGCTGATCGTCATCGGTGGAGACGGCACGCTGCGCATTGCCATGGAGTTGGCGGCCAAAGGCGTGCCGGTGGTGGGAGTGCCAAAAACGATTGATAATGACATCGGCGGCACAGAAGTGACCTTCGGTTTCGACACTGCCCTGATGATCGCCACCGAAGCCCTTGACCGGCTGCACACCACTGCCGAGGCGCACCACCGCGTCATGGTGCTGGAACTAATGGGACGGGAGGCAGGGTTTATTTCTCTCCACTCCGGCGTATCCGGCGGAGCAGACGTGATCCTGATCCCCGAGATTCCATTCAAATTCGAGTCGGTCCTGAAGAAGATTCGCCAGCGCGTCGAGAGCGGTTCGCTCTTCAGCCTGCTGGCGATTTCGGAAGGAGCCAAACCCCTGGGCGGGCAGCCTGTTTTCCGGCGTACAGGAGACGAGGTCTATGTGCCCCGGCTGGGAGGCATCGGACAGGAAGTCGGCCAGTACATCGAAGGACAGGGCTTCGAGACGCGCGTCACCGTGCTGGGACACGTCCAGCGCGGCGGCTCCCCGACTGCCTTCGACCGCTGGCTGGCCACCCGTTACGGCGCCGCGGCAGTGCGGGTCGCCGCGGCGGGAGGCTTCGGGTGTATGGTGGCCTTGCGCGACGCCCAGGTTATCCCGATTCCCCTGAGCGAGGCGCTGGCGATCCCCAAGCGGGTGGATGTGAACGGCGATGGGGTTCTCACCGCACGCGGGCTGGGCATCTCATTTGGAGATGAATGAAATGGATTCGCCGCAGCTGAAAACCCAATCCCTTTGTGTTTCTGGAGGTTGTCCAACGAAAGTGAAAGTGGTTGTAGTAGCGACTTTAGTCGCTTTTTCGCCGCAGAAAGACGACTACACCTGCCCAGGCGGGTGGTGACAGGGAAGTCGTCATAACGGATTCCCATCACTTTATTAATACTACACCATGTTTATTTGTGTCCGCCTGCCCCCGTTCTTTGGGGGTTGTGATGAAAGCTCTTAAAGCGGAAGGCCGCCTTTCGGCGGTCTTCCTGTTCGCGCTGTGGCACCTTTATCGCAGAGCGAGGAGGGATGCCACAGCGCTTCGTCTCATACTACTATCCATTTTGGGCACCACCTCCTCTTCTATAAGGATGGCGGAGTTGGGGCAGGGGGAAGCCCCTGCACTCAAGTAGTATCGCACAAATCAATTTGGATGTCAATAGCAGGCATTACTTGTGAAACTGGATGACTTATGATACCTTTTGATAGCTCCGGAAAGCGCAGACCGGCTATCCTGTAAAGAAATTCGGTGGAGGAGGTTCGTATGAAACGTATAAATATTCTCTGGGTCGTGGCCCTGGCCCTGGGCTGGCTGTTCGACTTCCTTTTCTGGAAGCACGCACAGGGGATCAACTTTGCCATCTACGCGGGATTGTGTCTCGGCGGCGGTTTTCTGGTGTTGGGACTGAATGGCATCAAGCCATCCTGGAAGTCCCTGCTCCTGCTCATCCCCATCCTGTTCTTTGCAACGATGACATTCATCCGGCAGGAGCCGATGAGCATCTTCCTGGCATTCGCCTTTACGCTGGCGCTGATGGGCATGCTGGCTTTCACCTACCTGGGCGGACGCTGGCTCTGGTACAGCCTGTCGGACTACGTGGTCAATTACGTCAAATTGACCAGCAGCATGATCGCCCGTCCGTTGATATTCCTGAACGAGAGCAAGAAACCGGCCCCGGCAGAGGCTGCTGCAGGCACGCGGCCCGGGTGGAAACGCTTCTGGGCCATCTTCCGCGGGGTGCTGATCGCCATCCCCATCGTCGCCATTTTCGCCGCGTTGCTCTCTTCTGCAGACCTGGTCTTCGCCCAGCGAGTGCAGGATTTCGTCAAGCTGTTCCGGCTGGAGAATTTTCCGGAGTACATTTTCCGCTGCATCTATATTTTGATCGGGGCGTATGCGCTGACGGGTACGATCCTGCACGCCGCCCAGAAGAGCCAGGATGAAAAACTGATGGGCATGGACAAGCCGCTCGTGCCTCAGTTCCTGGGCTTCACCGAGGCGGCGGTGGTGCTGGGAGCAGTGGTGGTGTTGTTCGCCGTTTTCGTGGTCATCCAGTTCCAGTATTTCTTCGGCGGGCAGAGCAACATCGGCGTGGTGGGCTACACCTTTTCGGAATACGCCCGGCGCGGTTTCGGCGAACTGGTGACGGTGGCCTTCTTCAGCCTGCTCCTGTTCCTGAGCCTGAGTGCGGTGGTCAAGCGCCAGAACCAGACCCAGCGCTGGGTCTTCTCCGGGCTGGGCATTGGCATGGTGGCGCTGGTGGGCGTGATGCTTTACTCGGCCTTCCAGCGGCTGACGCTCTACGAATCCGCTTACGGCTTCTCGCGCCTGCGGGCCTACACACACGTCTTTATGATCTGGCTGGGCGTGCTGCTGGTTGTGGTGGTGGTGCTCGACATCCTGCGCAAGGAACGCACCTTCGCACTGGCGGCCCTGCTGGCTTCCATCGGATTCGCTGCCTCGCTGACGCTTATTAACGTGGACGGGTTCATCGTCCGGCAGAACGTGGCGCGCGCCGCGGCAGGTGCGGACCTGGACGTGGCTTACCTGGCTTCGCTCTCGTCGGACTCGGTCCCCGCGCTGGTGGAGTCGCTCCAGGACGGGAGCCTGACTCCCGGGACGCGTGACGCGGTCGGCGCGGCCCTGGCCTGCCGCCTCAACGCTGAGAGTGGCGGAAACGCTGACACGGACTGGCGCGGTTTTACGCTCTCGCGCTGGTGGGCCAACCAAGCCATGGGAGGGGCGCAGGTACAGGAAATATTGAAAAACTACGAAATCCTGGATGACAATTGGCCGGTCCAGATGCAGACGCCGATGGGGGAAAAATACGATTGCTCGACGGATTGAATGAACCGACGGGAGAATCTGGCTGAACGAAAAGCCGGGCAGGAGAAATCCTGTCTGGCTTGTGTTTTCTAATGGTGAGGCTCACCCCCCTGCGGGGGGCAGGATGGCAGCGGCGGGAGGCCGGCGAGACTCCTTCCTACAAAAGTGGGTTGTAGTGGTGACTTCCCCGGCACCGCCCGCCGGGACAGGTGCGGTGGCTTTTTGGCACGAGATCAACGACTGCCCCCTCCGGGGATGATAAAGTCGTTACTACAAGAAGATTTGTGAGTTATGCAAGATATCTATTGTTTCAAGGGGTGGGTGAGAGGGTCGCAACCACGTCAACCGGGGAAGTCTCCACCAGTTGTTCCCAGAGAAAATACAGCATTTGCAGGGCGGTCAGGTTGCGCATCTGCATGCCATATTCCAAACTATGGGGAATGGAGAAATCGGTAAAATTGCGGTACGAAATGGAACTGAGGTGTGCCGGATCGATCATCCCCTGGCTTGGCAGAGGCTGGACTGCCAGCCAGAAATTCCAGAGTGGCAGTTCGTATTCCAGGGCGAGGCGGGCAATTGTGGCATTGATGGAATTATCGGCTTCAGAGTCATCGGCTTTGGTGCCCAGGATTGGAATAATGCCCTGGGCAATCGTATCTTCGATGATGATGCGCATGTTGCGCTCGAAGGATGGCGGGTCTTGGTGGATGTAGTAAGCTTCGTTGGTGCCGATGGAAATGATGGCAAAACTGGGGCGGTCGAGGCGGTACTGGCAATTGAGCAGGGTCTCGTTGTTCAGGCACTGCTCGCCAGTCCAGAGGGTGGTCAACAGACCGGCGGAGTTCAATCCGTTTTTGGCGGCCAGACTGGGGCGTTCAAAGGAACCTTGAAAATAGTCAATGGCGGGCTGGAGGTACGCGTACTCTCCCAGATTGTAATTACCGTCAAAGCCGACCAGGAAGGCCGGGGCGGCGCTGGCACAGTCGCCGATGCGGGAGAAAATGTGGGGGTTATTCCCCAGGGTCAGCCCGTGACGGTAAATTTCTCGGAGGCGCTCGCTGATTTTTTCGGGAATGACATGGAGGTGCTGCCAGAAGTCCGGGGGAAGCGGCGTGGGGGAGGATGTCGGGGCTAATTCAGCGGTGGTCGAGGAAGCACTGGGAGAGGGGGTGGAGAGGGTTGGGGATGGCAGGCGGCCATCGGGTGAAGACACCGCCAGCGTGGGAGTGACCGGGGTTGAAGAAGTACAAGCCGCAAGGAATGATAGAAGGAGACAACCGTTTATCACGGCTATCTTTATACTGCGTTTTTGCAATTGCCTGACCGGATTCATATAATGCTCAATTAACCGCCTTCGCAATTGCGGCGATGTGTTCCGGCGTATTTCCGCAGCAGCCGCCCACCACGCGCGCTCCCAACACTACATATTTCCTGGCAAATTCGGCCATCTGCTCCGGCGTCACGTCGAAGACGGTGTTCCCGTCCACCATGCGCGGCAAGCCTGCGTTGGGCTTGATCCATAGCGGGAAACCCGGATCGGCAGCAGCGTATTCCTGCGCCACTTTTTCCATGTTTTCCAACGAGGTGCCGCAGTTGGCACCCACCAGCGCCGCACCCATCTCTTTGTAGCGTTTGATCACCTCCGCAGGTTTGACGCCCATCATCGTGCGCACACCGCGGTCATAACTGAAGGAGACCACAATGGGCAGATCGGTGAGAGTGCGCGCCGCTTTGAAAGCCGCGTCGGCTTCATCGAAAGCAAACATGGTCTCGATGATCAGCAGGTCCACGCCGCCCGCCACCAGACCCTGGACCTGTTCCGTAAAAGCGGCGCAGGCCTCGTCAGGAGTGAGGGGACCGTAGGGTTTCATCAGCAGGCCGGTCGGCCCGATGGAACCGGCGACCAGGATTCCGCGTCGGATTGAAGCGGCTTTGCGGGCCAGTTTGACGGCACGCGTGTTGACCTCGGTCACGCGCTGCGCATATTTCGAGTCCTTCATCCGCAAGCGCGTCCCGCCGAAGGTGCAGGTCAGAATAATGTCCGACCCGGCCGCGGCGAAGGCGGTTTCGAGCTTCAGGATCAGTTCAGGCTGGTCGAGCACCAGGTCTTCGGGGGCGATACCGGGCTGGAGACCCATCTTGTGCAGGTTGGTGCCGGTGGCTCCGTCGGCAACCAGGGTTTTGCCGGATCGCAATCGTTCCAGAAATTTGTTCATAGGTTCTCCTCGGCTGGCCCTATTATACCGGTTGATTGGGCGGAAATTTGCTCCAACACAACTGAAAGAAACCTTCCATCCATTCCCCAACTATGGCTTTCTCAAGAATAGAAAACAAAACCCGTTTTCATTGTCGTTGCGAGGGCTGGACGCTCTTTCCAGCCATCGCAACGACACTCCATTTCTTGAGAAAGCCATAACTCTCCGCCCGACTGAATACAATGGTGTTATGTGGTAAAATCTTTCGCTAAGTATCCCTGTTCATTCGGAAAAGAAAACCGTGTCACCCCGTAAGCAAAGTATTCAAGCAGAAGCAGCTCCCCTGACGAATCAACCCCAACCACTCATCCAGTTACAGCAGGTCTATAAAGTCTATGAGACCGCCGCAGGCGATTTTCCCGCCCTGCGAGGCATCAACGCGGACATCTATCCCGGCGAGTTCCTGGGCGTGATCGGTAAATCGGGCGCGGGGAAATCCACCCTGATGAACATGATCACCGGAGTGGACCATCTCACTTCCGGTGAGGTGATTATCCATAAGGATAATGGGGCGGTTTCCATCCACACCTTGTCCGAGGATGCCCTGGCGTTGTGGCGCGGGCGCAGCGTGGTAGTGGTTTACCAATCCTTCCAACTCTTGCCGATGCTTACACTGGTAGAAAATATCCTGCTCCCGATGGACTTATGCGGCCTCTATAACCGCACCGAAAGCCGCGCCCGCGCGCTGGAACTTTTGCGCATGGTTGAACTGGAAGAACATGCCTTTAAACATCCCAACACCATCTCGGGGGGTCAGCAGCAACGCGTGGCGATTGCACGCGCTCTGGCCAACGATCCGCCGATTCTCGTCGCCGACGAACCGACCGGAAGCCTGGACTCGGTGACGGCTGACCATGTCTTTGAAGTCTTCGAGCGCCTGATTGAGAACGGGAAGACCATCATCATGGTCACGCACGATAACAGCCTGGCGCCGCGCTTCTCCCGCCATTTCGTCATCCAGGACGGCGAGATCATCCCGGATCCTTCAACTCTCGCACACCATCACGGCGTCCTGCCGGGGGGACAGCGCCCTCAGCCCGGCCAAGTAAAGGGGAAACGATGAAACAGGCCCACGGTCCGGCTCCGGCCGCGGAAGCGGTCATCCAGTTACAGAAGGTGGTCAAGACTTTCAAGAACGCGGCGGGCGAGTTTCCCGTCCTCAAAGGCATTGACTTGACTTTGCGACGCGGCGAGTTCGTCGCCGTTGTCGGCAAATCGGGCAGCGGCAAGTCCACCCTGCTCAATATGATCACCGGCATTGACCACCCCACCGGCGGACAGGTGGTCATCAACGGCGTAAATATCTACGAAATGAACGAGAGCCAGCGGGCGCTGTGGCGCGGCAAGAACCTGGGGATTGTCTTCCAATTCTTCCAACTCCTGCCCATGCTGACCCTGCTGGAGAATGTGATGCTGCCAATGGACTACGTCGGCAGGTACGATTTCGACGAACGCCCGAAGCGGGCCATGGAATTGCTGAAGATGGTCGGGCTGGAAGCGCAGGCGCACAAACTCCCCGTGGCGGTCTCGACCGGACAGCAGCAGAGTGCGGCGATTGCGCGTGCCCTGGCGAACGACCCGGCCGTTATTGCCGCCGACGAGCCAACCGGCAACATGGACTCGCGTTCGGCAGAGGCTATTATCAACCTGTTCGATCATCTGGTGCGCAGCGGAAAAACGATCGCGATGGTGACGCACGACCCGTCGCTGACCGAGCGGACCTCACGCACCATCATTATCTCCGACGGCGAACTGGTGGACGAGACGGTGGCGCAATGTCTGCCGCTGCTGGGCCATCACCAGATGCTGGAAGCAACCCGCCATCTGGAACGCTTTACTTATCAGGCGGGGAGCATCATCCTCCAGCAGGGCCAGCACGTGGATTATTTCTTCATGGTTGAGGGCGGCATGGTGGAAGTCGTTCTAATTGGACAGAACCGTAAAGACACCCGCGTGGCACGCCTTGGGCCGGGACAATTCTTCGGCGAAATCGAACTGGTGCAGGGTGGGGAATCCATCGCCTGCATCCGCGCCGCTGCTGACGGCCCGGTGGAATTGGCGGCGCTGCACCGGGATCCTTTTATCAAATTGCTGGGTGATTCACCTTTGACGGAAG
>Ga0209746_1001163_pt1 | contig 12832 bp, 14 predicted proteins | sample BarGraNGADG00211_3_FD_184496 | JGI IMG/M metagenome (GOLD analysis project Ga0209746, IMG submission 184496) | Arctic peat soil microbial communities from Barrow, Alaska - Barrow Graham LP Ref core NGADG0011-211 (SPAdes) (version 2) | ecosystem: Environmental > Terrestrial > Soil > Wetlands >...
TATAAAACTTTAAAACAGTGACTATGCAAGCAATTAAAACAAAACGTAAAATTATTGACCTAAGACCTGAAACAGAAAAGAATTTAAGGTTAATAGCGGTAAACTATGGTCAGAATTTAAAGTCATACATTGAAAGTGTATTAGAAGAATTGGCAAATGAGGATGAAATGTTAATTGCATTATCCAAAGCTCCAGGAACAGATGAAATTTTAAGCCAATCTGAAAAGGCGAAATTTTTAAAATTATTGTCAATATGAAATTTGAGATTTCAAAAGCATTTGTTAAAGACACCGAACCGCTACCAAAAAGAGTAAAATTGGTTATACTGGAGGTAATAAAAGAGATTCAATCAGCTAAAGTGCCTGGTGAAGTTCACGATTGTACAAAACTAAAAGGGGTAGAGGATATTTACCGTATTAGGAGAGGTATTTACAGGGTGACTTTTCAATATGATGGGACAACGGCTACTTTAAAGAGAGTATTGCCAAGAGGGCAGATTTATAAAAAACACAATTTATAATTTTTACAAAACTCTTATAAAACATCATAATAGAATCTAAGTTGTTAATGAAGAATGCTGGTTCCCCAACTGAAGGAGTAGAACAGAAAAATAGGGGTAATTCAAAAAAACAGAAACTTTATCCGGTTCAGGATGAAGATGTTTTTCTCATTCCTGATGATTTTCCTGAAGGACTTCAATATATACTAAACAGCACAAAAGCTCAATTTATCGGGAAAACATCACTCCAATGAGAAGAGTTTGTTGTGGAAGTACCGTTTTTATGCGGGTTCTCGAAGGATTGGCTTTATTGTGTCACCTTCAAACTGAGCAATAGCTTTTTCTAGTTCTTTTGCATCTATTGAGTTTAGATAATTTGCGATGGCTTCCTCAATAATATCCTTAATTTGCTTTCGCTCCCAGTAGGCAATTGCTTTAATTGTTTTATACGTTTTTCTGCTAAGCATAAGTGTCGTTCGTTGTATTTTATCATTATTATCTTCCGGCGTTTTGATAAATTCCTCTTTTAACAAATGTGTTTCGGTAGGGGAGAAGATATCTTGAAAACTATTAGTAAACTGTTTCTTTGCCAGTAAGATAGGGTAACTTAAAAAAATCAAGTTACCCTATTCAAACCAGCTATATATGGTGTTTATAATATTTAGGGTAAGATGGGTAAGTGATTTTTACGCCTATAGGAAACATATTTTTTATTATTTTGTAATGCTATTATTCACAACAATCATATTTACAATGCTATATCGTACAATTCGGTTACCTGTTTTCATTTTCTTTTGTGAGGTAACCGATCAGACGTATATAAACTAACATTATTTGATATAATATGAATTCAAATATAAATAAAAAACCTCAATGAATCAACACATTGAGGTTTTTTGAAATAGAATGTTTTTTTGTTCAGTGGAGCTGGCGGGAGTCGAACCCGCGTCCAGGCAAGGAGACCATATGCTTTCTACATGCTTATTCCTGCTTGTTTTTCGTGACCTGTCAGCCGCAGAACAACCTAACCTGTCCTTAGTTCCTGTTTGTTTCGTCATCCGGCCGGAACAGCCTTCAGACTAGCCCCGGATTGCGTGCGCCTCCGGTTCGGGTTGGATCAGGGCTTGACCGCCCGGGAAGCGTCTCGTCCCGGCACATGTGCCTGGATAAAGCTTAAGTTACTTTGTTCGCTTAAGCAGCGAGAGCGTAATTAGATTCGCCTTTTTTTGTTTTGTGACACTGTTCAAGCGACGCGCCACCACACGCTGCATGCTTACATACCACCTCTCATGCTGTCAAAACCAGTCAGCCCCGGTGATATTGAATGCAAAGATACACATTGTTAAAGAACTAAGAAATCTTATTCAAAAATCAGACCAGAGTCGTTATATTCACATATTGAATTTTCATCTATGAAAGAAGAAAACATAATAAGATTTATAATTTCATTCCAAAATATGATCAATCTTTATTAAGTGTAATTTGTACACTTAATAGTATGTATTATAAGATTTGAACAACACAAAACGATACATATCATTTAAGTATAGAGATATGGATGATAAAATAAATCAACCTGGTATTGACTTAAGGAACCTTTGCACAAATAATAAGAAAGCATATGCATTAAGCTTCCTGCTTTTTTATTTCTTGCTGGCAGGTCACCCTCTTTTTGCCCAGACAGAAGTAATGGCCTGGGGTAACATCACCGGTATAAGGGTGGAAGGTCAGCTTATGGAATTTGAATCAAACTTCAGGGTTATCGGGAAAGATGGATCTGTTATTAACGCAACAGGAAGGGAAAGACAGCGTCCGAAATACCATCGTGATGGACTGACACAGACCGTCACAACAGAACTGGGCGGGATCAGATTCCTTGAGGTCGTTACTGACGACGGAACCGGGAAAGCAAGAGTATCAGTTACTTCTACCGCCCAGAAAGATACGTTGATTGATGGCGCTTACTTTTGTATTGATCTGCCCGACAGGTACTATTCAAATGGTTCAGTACAATTCCTTAATGGTAAGGCAAAAGGTAAAGCGATTAAGCTTGCCGGTTTACCTGCCAGGGGTCAGAAACAACAAACTAAGTCGGCAGATGGAGCGATCCTTTCTTCAGAAAACCGCCAGATTGAAATCAAATTCAATGCCGTTTCACCAGTCTTCATTTGCAGGAAGGATGAAGGTTCCGGTTATAGGCTGTATATAAGGTTAATGGGACCAGAGGTTAAGAAAAGTGTGGATGTCAAAAAGGATTTTAACCTTACTGTCACAGGCGTAATCGATAAATCTCCTGTTGAAATTGTGGTCGATTCAAAGAACCCTGGGAACCGGTTTGCTGGTTTTGGTGGCAATTTTAGACTTCAAAACCCTTCATCCGATCCGAAGGTTATTCAATATTGCCTCGATAATATGCGCGTTGCCTGGGGGAGGGTTGAAATGCCATGGCAGCTATGGCAGCCCGATGAAAATACTGATCCGATCGAAGCAGCATCAAACGGTAAGCTCGACAAGCATGTGAAAGAATCGATGGATATGGCTCAGAAACTTGCTAAGTCTGGCATCCCGATGATAATAAGCGACTGGTCTGCACCGGACTGGGCTATAATCGGAATTCAGGCTGACGCATACCGCTACCGCAACAGGGGTATATTCGGATACCCGCTTAATCCTGAAAAAACTGAGAAGATATACAAATCGATAGGCGATTACCTTGCTTACCTGAAGCAGGCTTATGGAGTGGAACCTGCGTTGTTTTCTTTTAATGAATCTGACCTGGGAATAAATATCCGTCATACCGGCAGGGAGCATGCCGACTTTATAAAAGGAATGGGAGCTTACCTGGCATCAAGAGGCATAGTTACCAAGCTTCTTCTCGGAGATAATTCCGACGCAACCACTTTCGATTTTATCCTGCCTGCAATGAACGATCCGGAAACTCATAAATACATCGGCGCTGTTTCGTTTCATTCATGGAGAGGCTGCGATGATGAGACCCTTAAGAAATGGGCCGGAGCTGCAAAGAAAATGAACCTGCCGTTATTGGTTGCCGAGGGAAGCACCGATGCTGCTGCATGGAACTATCCGGAAATATTCAACGAGAGGACATTCTCACTTTACGAGATCAACCTTTATATCAGGATCTGCTCAATATGCCAGCCTCTGTCAATATTACAATGGCAGCTGACATCAGACTATTCAGTAATGACCGGCGATGGCATCTTCGGCACCAATGGGCCGCTTCGCCCATCCAGCAGGTTCTGGAACCTTAAGCAGCTGTCTTCAACGCCTGCCGATGCATTTGCACTGCAAACGTCCTGCAACAATGATGAGATAAATTGTGCCGCATTCGGGAATATCGCAAGGGGCGAATATGCAGTTCATATAGTTAACAATGGAGCCGAACGACAAGCTTCAGTCAAAGGTCTTCCATCCGATGCATCCGTTTTTGAAGTTTTTGTAACGGATGATTCAAAAGGTATGGAAAAGACCGGGGAGGTAACGGCAGTGAACGGAACGTTGCAAGTAAATCTTCTTCCAGCATCCTTCACAACTATAATTAGCAAAAAATAGTTAGGCATGTTTTAAATAAGATTACGATTTTATGAATCTATTACCCCCATCCCAGCCTTCCCTCAGGGGGGAAGGAGTTTATCAGCTTTTCCCTCTTGGGGGAAACGGGAAAGGGGGTAAGAAGATAATAGAGATGAGGGGAATAATCTATAACTGATATTCATTCATTAATTTTGATATTTGTTTTAATGAGAAAATACTTACTTATTTTTACACTAATGATTTTAAATACTGGCATATCATCCGCGCAGGAGAATCCTGCCGAGCTGAAAAAACTTGAATTTGAATTAAGAGAAGACCTGGTGAATCATATATTGCCATTCTGGAGTGATAAAATGACAGATAATAAAAATGGCGGCTTTTACGGACGAATAGATGGATTCAATAAGCTCTATCCTGATGCTGTCAGAGGCGGTATTCTAAATGCAAGGATACTCTGGACCTTTTCAGCATCATTCAGGGTGATAAAAGACAGCTCATACTTCAAAGTTGCCGGGCATGCCTTTGATTACATCCTTGATAAATTCATTGACAGGAAATTCGGCGGGGCTTTCCTCAGCGTCACTGCAGAGGGCGAGCCGGCTGATGTCAGGAAACAGACTTATACACAGGCATTTTTTATTTATGCACTTTCGGAATACTATCTGGCAACCGGTGATTCATTAGCGCTGGATGAGGCTAAAAAGATTTTTCAATGTGTCGAAAAACATTGTTTCGACTCGGCGAACAACGGATATTTCGAGGTTTACAGCCGCGACTGGGAAAAAACTGATGATCTGCTGATCGGCGAGAAAGATAAGAATGATCAGAAAACCATGAATACTCACCTCCACCTCCTTGAAGCCTATACAAACCTTTATCGTGCCTGGCCGGATAAAATTGTCGCAAGCCGTCTCAAAAACCTTATTGAACTCTTCACCCGAAAAATAATAGATCAGAAAACCGGCCATCTGATTGTCTTTCTTAATGAAAAATGGGAAAGCACTTCGACATTGAATTCCTACGGTCACGATATTGAAGCATCATGGCTGCTCAACGAATCAGCGAATGTTCTTGGTGATGCCGGATTAATAGCTCAGGTCAGACGCCTGTCCATCCAGATGGTTCACGCGGCTGAAGAAGGACTTCAGCCTGATGGCAGCCTTATCTATGAAAAAGACATTGCAACAGGTCATGCCAATACAAATCGCGACTGGTGGCCCCAGGCAGAAGCGATAACCGCATTTGTAAAAGCTTATAAGCTGACCGGAGATAAGACATATTTGAGTAAAGCTCTGAAATGCTGGAAGTATGTTGATGAGAAGATGGTAGATCACCGGAATGGTGAATGGTTCAATTCAATATCTGAGAAAGGAGAAGTAAATAAACACGGCGATAAGGCTGGTTTCTGGAAATGCCCGTACCACAACAGCCGTATGTGCCTTGAGATGATTAGCACGCATTAAAATATATAAGTTATGAAAAGGATAAAGGAACTTATTTGCATGGCCTTTTTGGCTGTAACTTTTTTTGCTTTAAATACAGGCGCTGCTTCTGCACAAAAGCTTAAACCCGGGCCACAGGATCTTTCATTCTTCTCCACCGTAGATGAATCAGACCAGCCATATGCCATTTATATTCCGAAGAACTTCGATGAATCGAGGAAATACCCCCTTGTCGTTTTCCTTCACGGAGCCTGGTCAAACCACCGTCTCGGACTACGGCGCGCATTTGGACAAGGTAATTTACAGGGCTTGGATTTTATTAAGCCCGGCAATATCCCTATTGAAACTGACCTTGAATCAACGAGGTATTTTCCTGTTCTTAAGGATGTTGATTATATAGTTGCAGCTCCACTGGCCAGGGGAACTGCAGGTTACCAGGGAATACCCGAACAGGATGTCTACGATATGCTGGCTGACATTGAGAATAGGTTTTCAATTGATGAAGACAGAATATATCTTACAGGATTGTCAATGGGTGGCGGAGGAACGATCTGGCTTGGACTTACCCGTCCTGACATCTGGGCTGCCCTTGCTCCATGCTGTCCTGCACCACCCGATGGATCAGTGGACCTTGCAGGTAATGCATTAAACCTACCCGTGCATCTTTTTACAGGTGATAAGGATTTTCTACATAAGACAGCACTTGACTGGAAAGCAAAATTTGAAGCTGGCACACCAAAGTTCGATTATACAGAATATCCGGGGATCGGACATAATAGCTGGGAATATGCATATAAGGATGGATTTATCTTTGACTGGTTTTCTCAGTTCACTAGGGATCCATATCCTGCAGAAGTAAAATTCAGCACTAAATGGTTCAAATATGATAAAGCCTATTGGGTAAGATTCGATAACCTCACACCCGGGACACTCTCATCAATTGATGCAAAGTTCACAGGTCAGAACAGTATTGAAATTGCTTCATCAGGCCTCGATGCATTCACACTAAGGCTTGCCGGACACCCGCAGTTTGTTCCTGTACAGAAAGTTACTGTCAAAGTTGACGGCAAATCATTCACTGTCAAAACAAATGATGCGGTATCATTTTCTAAATCGAATAACAGCTGGGTAAATAAGAAATTCACTCCTGGCCTTACTTCAAAACAGCCGGGTGCCGAAGGACCAATAAGCGCAGCTGTCGCCGGCAATCATATCTATGTATATGGAACAGGAGGAAACCCTTCCGGTGATGAGCTGGGATCAAGGAAAGCAGCAGCTCAGTCTGCTGCCGACTGGAGCGGGATGTCAGGCAGGATCATGATATTTCCAAGGGTCCTGTCCGATAAGGAATTGAGACAGAGTGACTATGAGAATTCAAATCTTATTCTGTTCGGGACAAAGGAGACAAATGCAATTATTGCAAAATTTGCAGATAAGCTTCCTGCTCAACTGAACAATGACTCAAAAGACTTTGGTCTGCTTTTTATTTTCCCTATCAACAAGCATTATGTACTTGTGAATTCAGGTTTGCCCTGGTGGGCCCCATCAAAAAGCGCTTCAGGACAGGGAGGAATGGCTTTCATGGGATCAAAAGTAGACGGGCTTAAGAATTTCCAGGATTTCATTCTCTTCAGGGAGAGCCCCGAAAATGTTATTACACAGGGCAGCTTTGACAATTCCTGGAACATACCTGCTGATGCTGCAAATGCAATGAAAGCAACCGGGGTAATAGATCTTAAAAAGTAGCGATAGCAAATATGGATTTCGTCTTTTTAGACGCCCCTCTATGATGTGATATTAGTCATAGGTTATAGAGCAGGGTTTAGTACCTTTATATCCTGTTAATGCCATGACAATCATGGAAAGGACAATTAAAATAGGCATCCTCCGCGAAACGAAAAATCCTCCCGACAGGAGGGTTCCTCTTACGCCTCCGCAGATTATTGCACTTGAGGAATTATATCCTTTTGTTGAGTTCTTCGTCCAGCCCAGCGATAACAGATGCTATTCCGATGAGGAGTACGATTATCTTGACATCCCGTTAAAGGAGGATCTGAAGGATTGTGATATTCTTCTTGGAGTTAAAGAGGTTGATAAAAGAACCTTTATACCGGGAAAAACATATTTGTTTTTTGCGCATGTTGCAAAAAAACAACCTCATAATCGTGAGATGTTCAGGGTGATGTCTGAAAAGAAAATCCGGCTTATTGATTATGAATACCTGACAACTGAAAAAGGACAGCGTGTTGTTGCTTTTGGACGTCATGCTGGAATAGTTGGCGCTTATAACGGACTTAGAGCCAGGGGTATAAAGACAAACAGGTTTAAGCTTAAACCTGCATATCAGTGTCATGACCTCGAGGAAATGTGGGCCGGGCTGCGATTGATTCAGTTCGTTCCTGGTATTAAGATATTGGTGACTGGTGAAGGAAGAGTAGCCAGTGGAGCCATGGAGACACTGAGCATTTGCAATATTGTCGAGGTGACACCTGAAGAATTCCTGACGAAAGATTTTGATATACCTGTAGTTTGCCAGATTGGTCCTCAGCATTATACTCGGAATAAAAAAGGACTTCCTTTTGATTTTAAGGATTTTACTAAAAATCCATGTGATTATGAATCCGCATTTCTTCCTTTTACAAAAGTCACGGATATATTTATAACAGGTCATTTCTGGGATCCCTATTCTCCGGTTTTCTTCACCAGTGAAAATATGAGAAGCCCTGATTTCCGGATATCAATAATAGCTGATATAAGTTGTGATGTTAATGGTCCTATACCTTCAACAATAAGAGTTTCTACAATTGCTGATCCATTCTATGCTTATAACCCCCGGCTTGAGACTGAAGAACCTGCTTTTAGCAGTCCATCAAATATTACAGTCATGGCTGTCGATAATCTTCCAGGTGAATTGCCACGCGATGCCTCCCTTGATTTTGGCAAAATGCTGATGAAGAGTGTTATGTATGACATACTTACTCAAACAGAAAGCCCAATGATTGAAAGGGCAACAATCCTTAGAGATGGAAATCTTACTTCAGCTTTCAGTTATCTCCGGGATTACCCGATGCCCGATGCCTGACGCCCGATGCCTTCCCATTCCATCATTGAATTATGGTACTTATCCATCATTTTCACTAAATTTGGATTTTATTTGAATCATGCGCATAATTATCCTTGGAACCGCACATCCCTACAGAGGAGGCCTTGCATCTTACAATGAAAGGCTGGCCAGGCAACTAAATTCCGAGGGTCATGAAACAGAGATTCTGACTTTCACACTTCAATACCCTGGATTTCTCTTTCCGGGCAAGTCACAATTTACTGATGCTCCTCCGCCAAAGGATATCAAAATAACGCGCGTTCTGAATTCTGTGAACCCATTTAACTGGTTAAGAACAGGTTTCAGGTTAAGAAAGAAAAACCCAGACATTCTTATTATTAAATACTGGCACCCAAGTATGTCGCCTTGCTTTGGAACAGTTGCCAGGATAGCGCGGAATAATAAAAACGGCAGAACGAAGGTCATATGCATTTTTGACAATGTTATTCCTCACGAAAAGAGCTTAATTGACAGGCTCCTGACAAGGTATTTTACCAGAAGCATTGATGGTGCCGTAGTTATGTCGAGGAGCGTAGGAGAGGACTTGAAATCATTCAGGATAAATATCCCGGTTACATTTAACCCGCATCCTCTTTACGATAATTACGGAGATATGCTATCGCGTGGTGCAGCCTTGGAGAAACTGAAGCTTGAAACTGAATATTCATATCTACTTTTCTTCGGATTCATCAGAGCATATAAGGGTCTGGACCTTCTCCTTGAGGCTTTTGCAGATCAGAGGCTCAGGAACAGAAGACTGAAACTTATCGTTGCCGGCGAATTTTATGAGAGCGATAAGCCTTATCTTGATATCATAAATAAAAATAATATAGGAAACGAGGTATTGATCCTTGATCGTTTTATTAAGGAAGATGAAGTTTCTTCGCTCTTCTGTGCAGCCGACCTGGTGGTTCAGCCTTACCGAAGTGCAACGCAAAGCGGCGTTACGCAAATTGCTTATCATTTTGAGAAGCCTATGCTTGTTACGGATGTAGGTGGTCTGAGCGAAATTGTTCCGGATGGTAAATGCGGGTATGTGGTAAAACCTGAACCGGTTTCAATTGCAAATGCTATAATTGATTATTTTAGCAACAACCGGAAGGAAGAGTTCACAAAAAACGTCAGAGAAGAAAAAGCCAAATTCACCTGGGATAAGCTAACAAAGGTAATTACAGACATTTATAATAAAGCAGGAAATAAGTAAATTTGGAAATAGAAGGCACACGATACACGGTTCACGGTACACGGAAAGCCGTGGGCCATGCCCCATGTACCGCGCGCCATGAACCTTGTACCATTAATACTATGATCTACAGAAGCAAAGCACCACTCCGTCTCGGCCTTGCCGGCGGCGGTACCGATGTATCGCCATATTCTGATCTTTATGGCGGGGCAGTGTTAAATGCAACTATCGATCAGTATGCCTACTGCACCATCGAAGAAACTTCGTCGGGAATGATTGAAATAAATGCCGTTGATCTCGATATCAAAAAGAAATATCCATCTTCTCCGGATCTTCCAATTGATGGCCATCTTGATCTTCATAAAGGTGTTTACAACAGAATTATCAGGGATTTTGCAATAACGAAACCTTTGTCATTCAGAATGACAACATGGTGTGATGTTCCTCCGGGAAGCGGATTGGGAACTTCATCAACAATGGCAGTAGCGGTTCTGAAGGCATTTACCGAATGGCTCAACCTGCCTTTGGGCGATTATGATATGGCTCACCTTGCCTACCAGATAGAAAGGATCGACATTGGGTTTGGCGGCGGCAAGCAGGACCAGTACGCAGCTACTTTCGGAGGATTCAATTTTATTGAGTTTTACAAGGATGACAGGGTGATAGTTAACCCGCTTCGAATGAAACGATGGATTGTTGATGAACTCGAGGTTTCAATGGTGCTGTATTATACAGGCGCATCCAGATCGTCCGATAAGATTATCCGTGAGCAGCAGAAGAATACGAGCGCAGGTAAGAAAATTCCTGTCGAGGCGACACACCGGATAAAGAGGAATGCCTATATAATGAAAGATTATCTCCTTAAGGGTGATATTGTTAAATTTGCAAAGGCTTTGGGTATGGAATGGGAGAATAAAAAGAAGATGGCTGCATCGATTACCAACAATGCTATTGAAAAGATATACAAAGCAGCCATTAAATCGGGGGCATATGGAGGCAAAGTTTCAGGTGCAGGAGGCGGGGGATTCATGTTTTTCACGATTGACCCTGCAAAGAGGCTTAATCTTATCCATACTCTTGAAAAATTCAATGGTAAAGTCCTGAATTTTCATTTCAGCGAAAATGGGTGTCAAAGCTGGAAAATAACTGAGAAATAAGTTTGTTATGCAGAAGATTATAAAGGATCAGATCAGAAGTTCACTGGATTTAAAACAAAAACTTCTTGAACTGCCACATATTACTGAAGAGATTGAGAAAGCTTCCTTAGCCATTATTTCGGCTTACCGGAACAGGAATAAATTGCTTTTGGCAGGAAACGGGGGAAGCGCTGCTGATGCACAGCATATTGCTGCCGAACTTGTCAACCGTTTCGGTTTTGACCGTCCAGGACTTAATGCAATAGCTCTGACTACCGATACTTCCATACTTACATCGGTAGGAAATGATTCAGGTTTCGAGAAAATATTCGCAAGGCAGGCAGATGCGCTTGGTAATGAAGGAGATGTTTTTATTGCGTTGTCAACTTCAGGCAACTCAGGTAACCTGATTGAGGCTTTAAAGATTTGCAGGGGCAAAAAAATAGTAACCATCGGTTTTACCGGTTCAACAGGCGGGGGAATGGCGGATTTATGTGATATCTGCATTAAAATACCCTCAAATGATACCCCCCGCATACAGGAAGTTCACATACTGATAGGACATATAATCTGTTCCATAGTTGAGGAAGAACTATTCGGGAGCCACAAATCCGAAAAGTGATGGAAGCTGTTATTTTAGCAGGTGGAATGGGAACGCGTCTCCGCAAAGTCGTTCCTGATGTTCCCAAACCAATGGCTCCAGTCGATGGGAAACCATTCCTCTGGTACCTCCTGAAATGGTTGACAGGATACCCTGTCAGTAAGATTATCCTTTCTATAGGATATATGCCTGAAAGCATAATAAATTATTTTGGAGATTCATTTCTTGACATCCCTGTTGAATATGTTATTGAAGGAGAACCTCTTGGCACCGGAGGCGGGATTATTCTTGCTGCCGGGAAAGTAAGTGAGCCGGATTTCCTGGTTATTAACGGCGATACATATTTCCCGGTCGACCTCAGTAAGCTTTATTCACTTCATACCAGGAATGGTGGTTATATTACCGTTGCCCTGAAAAGGATGAAGGATTTTTCAAGATATGGCGCTGTAGAGTGCAGCGATGGCAAAATCATTCAATTCCATGAAAAGAAATTATGTCACGATGGGCTTATAAACGGGGGTATCTATGCAATAAACAGGAAGCAAATCATGTCGCAGCATTTTCCGGAAATCTTTTCACTTGAGAAGGAAATACTCGAAAAGAGTGCCGGCACCGGTGACCTGCGATGCATGATATTCGACGATCCATTTCTTGACATAGGAATACCTGAAGAGTATAATAAAGCCAGCGATATTTTAAGCAAGGGGAAAGAGGTGCAAAGATGAACAAAGCACTGTTTATTGATCGCGACGCAGTCATAAATATCGATAGGGGTCATGTTTTCCTGAAGGAAGATTTCGAATTCTCTCCGGGCATCTTTGATTTATGCAGAAAATACAGTGATGCAGGTTACCTGATTGTTGTTATTACCAACCAGGCGGGAATAGCAAAGGGTATTTACACCGAAGACGCATTTCTGAAGCTTACGGACTGGATGACAGTTGAATTTAAGAAAAACGGGATCATAATTTCAAAAGTCTGTTACTGTCCCCACCATCCCGATGTAACAGGGCCTTGTGAGTGCCGCAAACCTAAACCTGGAATGATCATAAAAGCTATGGAAGAATTTGATCTCGATATAAAAGAATGTATCCTTATTGGTGATATGGAAAGCGATCTTGAAGCCGGTAGAAGAGCCGGGATACCAGAGTCAAATCTTCATCTTGTTTAGCCCCCCAAGAGGGGTATCAAAAGTTAATTTATCTTCTGGAGAGTTGAATATTTGAAAGTGCTCTCGTAGGGGGGTACGAATAAAATCAACAAAAAAGAGGCTGTTCTCACCTTTTGAGACAGCCTCCTGGATTTTATCTCTT
>Ga0209746_1001164_pt1 | contig 12827 bp, 22 predicted proteins | sample BarGraNGADG00211_3_FD_184496 | JGI IMG/M metagenome (GOLD analysis project Ga0209746, IMG submission 184496) | Arctic peat soil microbial communities from Barrow, Alaska - Barrow Graham LP Ref core NGADG0011-211 (SPAdes) (version 2) | ecosystem: Environmental > Terrestrial > Soil > Wetlands >...
CAAGCCGCTACCGCCCCCTCAACGTAATACTATCCTACTAATTGGTAGCCGGCGCGGCCGGAGTCTGTTCTTTCGTGGCCTCCAGCAACTCCGCCTCGAAGGTCATGCCCAGCGTCAAACCAAGCCCGGACAGCTTGTCTTTGATTTCATTGAGCGACTTCTTGCCGAAGTTGCGATACTTGAGCATCTCCTGCTCGGACTTCATCGCGAGCTGGCCGACGGTGGTGATGTTCGCGTTGTTCAAGCAGTTGGCCGCACGGACACTCAGTTCGATCTCGTTGACGCTCATGTTGAGCAGCTTCTTGAGTTTGGTCTTCTCTTCATCCTGCTTGTCCACAACCTCCTCAAACTCAACGGCGTTCTTGTCGTAGCCGACAAACACGTCGAGGTGGTGCTGCAGGATGGCGGAGGCCTGGGTCAGGGCATCATCGGGCGTGATGCGGCCGTCGGTGTAAATCTCCAGAATGAGGCGGTCGTAATCGGTGCGCTGGCCGACGCGGGCGCTTTCGACAGCGTAGCGGACGCGGGTCACCGGCGAAAAGAGGGAGTCAATGGCAACGACACCGATCGGCTGATTCGGCTTCTTGTTCTGGTCGCCCGGCAGGTAGCCGCGGCCCACCTTTACCTCCAATTCCATCTCAAACTTCTTCTTCTTATCGAGCGTGCAGATGTGCTGCGTGGGATTGAACAGCTCGATGTTCTGGTTGAGCTGGATGTCAGCGGCCGTGACATCGCCCTCTTTGTTAACGGAGAGCATCAGCATCTGGGGATCGCGCGAGTGCGCTTTGAACAAAATCTTCTTGAGATTCAAGACGATGTCCGTGACATCTTCCACGACGCCGTCAACGGTCGCGAACTCGTGCATCGCCCCTTCAATCTTGATGGAGCAGACGGCGGCGCCTTCCAGGGAGGAAAGTAGCACTCGCCGGAGAGAGTTGCCAATGGTATAGCCGTAGCCGGTTTCAAACGGCTCAGCAACAAACTTGGCGTAGGTATCGGTGGCGGTTGAGTCTTCTTTCGTCAACCGCTTGGGCATTTCGAAACGTCCTAAACGTACTGGCATATGTTCCTTTCAACAATTTTAATCTGACCCCTCCGGCCAGTATTCCCGCCGGCTGGAGAGGCCCGTATAATTGCTATGAATTGCTGGATTCGTGAAATGACAGACTGAGCGCAGTGCGGCCTTCCGTCAATCCCGTAGTCCAACAATCCTGTTTCATTGGTTTAGCGGGAATAAAATTCGACGACCGCCTGCTCGTTGGCAATCGGCTGGATCTCGTCACGCGTTGGAACGCGCATGACGACGCCATTGAGGGCCTCTTTGTTCAACGAGAGCCAATCGGGCACAATACGGCTGCCGGCGACTTCCAGATTCTTGGTGGCCAACTGGCGGGCGGCATTGGAGTTCTTGATCTCGATGATGTCATTCAGCTTGAGGCCATAGGAAGGAATGTTGACCTTCCGGCCATTGACCTTCACATGGCCGTGGGCGACCAACTGTCGGGCAGCCGCCCGGGTATTGGCGAAGCCAAGATGATAAACGACATTGTCCAGCCGGGTTTCCAGGATCTGCAGCATGTGCTCACCGGTGACTCCGCGGCGCCTTAGAGCGCGCTCGTAAACGCCCCGGAATTGGCGCTCGAGCAAACCGTAGTAATAGCGGAGTTTCTGTTTCTCAATCAGACCCAGACCGTAATCGGTGTGCTTGCGGCGCGACTTCGGGCCATGCATGCCGGGGCCGTAATTGCGCCGTTCAAGATACTTCGACGGGCCAAAGATAGGGACGCCAAAGCGGCGGCTGATGCGAACGCGGGGACCAGTATAACGAGCCATTTTCTAAAGTGGGTAGTTGATCTTTTTCAGTTGAGGGTTAGACGCGGCGCTTTTTGCGAGGGCGGCAGCCATTGTGCGGGATGGGGGTTACGTCCTTAATCGTGCTGATTTCCAGCCCGATTGCCTGAAAAGCGCGGATGGCTGACTCACGGCCGGAACCAGGGCCCTTAACGCGCACCTCAACCTCGCGCATACCGTGCGACATTGCCTGCCGGGCGGCGTCTTGGGCGACCTGCTGGGCCGCGTAAGCTGTGCTCTTGCGGGAACCTTTGAACCCAACCCGGCCGGCGCTCGACCAGCCAATGACATGCCCCTGCATGTCCGTGATGCTGACCAGCGTGTTATTGAAGGTCGCCAGAATGTTAGCGATGCCGCTGACGATATTCTTGGAGCCATTGGCCTTGACGATCTTCTTGCCGGCAAGATCGTCCGCAAGCAACTCAGCCGCGGTAGGGGCCGCAACTGCAGCGACCAGCGCCGCGCCCTCAGCAGGCTTGGGCGCTTCGGCGGCAGGGCTGGCGCCTTCGGCGACCGGAGCGGCCCCTTTCTTTGGTGCTTTGGCATGGGGCGCCTCACCACCAGGCTTGGTGGCGGGCTTGTCCGAAGACTTTGCAGCGTTCGGTTCCGGCTTGGTCGCGGGTTTGCCTTCCTTCTTGGGAGTGGATTTCTTTTTGATGTCGTCAGCCATGAGCTAGTAAAACGGTTGGTAGTTGGCGAATGATAATTGCTGGTAAATCAGTGGATGCCGGTCTTGGCCGCTGGACTGCGAACAACGCCGACCGTCTTGCGCGGGCCTTTGCGAGTGCGGGCGTTGGTCTGGGTACGCTGGCCGCGAACGGGCAGCCCGCGCAAATGGCGGATGCCGCGATAACACTTGATACCCTGCAACCGCTTGAGGTTCATGCCAACTTCGCGGCGGAGGTCGCCTTCGATGACGTACTTGCCGTCCTGAATGGCATGCACAATCTGCGAGAGCTGCTGCTCGGTCAGATCCTTGGCGCGAATGCTGGGATCGATACTCGCCTTGGCCAGGATGACTTTCGCGTTGCTGGGACCAATGCCGTAAATGTAGCGCAGCGCGATATCGATACGCTTATTTGGCGGAACTTCAACACCAATGATACGAGCCATATATTCGTCGAATAGGTTAAAAAAGTTAAATGGAGGCGGATCAGCCTTGCCGCTGCTTGTGGCGAGGGTTGGTACAGATCACACGAATGATGCCTTTGCGACGAATGATCTTGCAATTCTCACAAAGCTTCTTAACAGATGCGCGCACTTTCATACTTAAAATATTTGCGTTTCCACAATGATCCGCCCTTCCGACAAGTCGTAGGGCGACATTTCCAACCGAACTTTGTCTCCGGTGGCCAAGTGGGCAAAGCTCAACCGCGCTTTGCCAGTCACATACGCCAGCAGCCGGTGCCCATTAGCCAGTTCAACTCGATACATCTTGTTCGGCAGAACTTCGACTATGGCACCTTCAACTTCGATGGCACCTTCTCGGGCCATGTCAAAATCTCCGATTCACCCTCGGTGATCAACACCGTATGCTCAAAATGAGCAGATAGTGAACCATCCTGCGTCACCACTGTCCAGCCATCATTCAATATTTTTACGCCCGGCAAGCCGGCGTTGACCATCGGCTCAATCGCCAGGGTCATCCCGGGCCGCAATTTGGGCGAAGACTTCCCGTCAACAAAATTCGGCACCTGCGGATCTTAGTGCATCGACCGCCCCACCCCATGCCCTACGAATTCCCGGACGACACTGAAACCGTGGCTTTCCACATGATTCTGTACCGCCCGCGAAATATCAGCCACCCGCTTGCCCGCTACCGCCTGGGCGATGCCCTCGTGCAAGGCTATTTCCGTGACGTCCATGAGCCTCTGAGCCAGCACATCGCAGCCGCCCACCGCGACCGTCCGTGCCGTGTCCCCAACGAACCCGTTGTAAACAACCCCGACATCCAAACTGACGATGTCGCCGAAACGCAGCGTGCGGGGGCCCGCCATACCGTGAACGACCTTATCATTCACCGAGATGCAGATCTGACACGGATACTTACGGTAACCCAGAAACGCGCTCTTCCCGCCATGATGCTTGATCCGCGAAGCCGCAAACTCATCCACGTCCCTCGTGGTCAACCCAGGCTGAACAAAGGCGGCAACTTCTTCAAGGACGGTGCCGGCCACCGCGCAGGCTGGTCGCATCGCTTCCAAGTCTCGCTCACTCTTCACGATGATCATCAGAACCGGCCTCGGAGCCGCCCCTTCTTCAGAAAACAGTAGTAATGGCGCATCAATAGATGGGTTTCCATCTGCCGCATCGTATCCAGCAGCACACCGACCAAGATCAACATGCTCGTGCCGCCGAAGAACGTGGCCACCGCATACGGAATCTGCAGTTCCCGATACAACCAGATCGGAATCAGGGCAATAATGGTCAGAAAGATCGCACCCGCCAGTGTAATCCGGCTCATGGCATTGTGCAGATAATCGCTCGTCGCCTGCCCGGGCCGCACCCCGGGAATGTAGCCGCCGTTCTTCTTCAAATCATCCGCGATCTGCAATTCGTTGAACTGGGTGGCCACCCAGAAATAGGAGAAGAAGAGAATCATCAACCCGTAAACAAACATATAGAGAATCGCCCCTTCGTTGAGCGCGACCGCAATCTCTCGAAAGAACTTCACGTTGAAGCTTTGTCCAAGGAACTGGAAGATCTTCTGCGGAAACATCAGAATACACTGGGCAAAAATAATCGGCATCACACCTGAGTAGTTGACTCGCAGCGGCATAAACGAGGTGCCGCCCGAATAGACTTTGCGGCCCACCGCCCGCTGCGCGTATTGAACCGGTACCTTTCGCTGCGCCTGGGTGATGGCGATGACCCCGGCAATCACAGCGGCCAGCAACAGCACCAGCGCGATGGCATGCCCGAAGTTGAATCTAGCCTCGACCCCGCCGTCGGGGAAGAACATATCTTTGAGAGATACCGCCGCTTGCGGAAGTCGCGCCAGAATACCAATGGTGATGACCAGTGAAACACCGTTGCCGATGCCACGCTCGGTGATCTGCTCGCCTAGCCACATCAGCAGCATCGTCCCTGTGGTCAGCATCATGAGCGTTTGGAGGCGGTAGAACCAAAGGTGAGCATCGGAGTAGAGCACCAACCGCTCCGCCGGGTTCCACTGCGGGAAAAGCTTCTCCGGGTTCTCCCAGCCAATCGCCATCACCATGCCCTGCCCCAGGCAGAGGAGCACGGTCAGGTAACGGCCATACTGAATAATCTTGGTGCGACCGCCCTCTTCGCGGGCAAGCTTGCTCAAGGTGGGAACAACCGCCGTCAGCAATTGAATGATAATGGTCGCGCTGATGTAGGGCATGATGCCCAAAGCGCCCACCGCGCAATGCTCCAGGGCGCCGCCGGTGAACATGCTGTACATGCCCAGCATCCCCCCGCCCGCCGCAGAGCCGGCCTGGGTGTTGAAATAATTCGATAGCACAGTGCCATCCAGCCCCGGGATGCGCACAACCGCCTCCAGGCGGCAAATGGCCAGCACCACCAAGGTGAACAGAATCCGGGACTTAAGCTCCGGAATCTTAAAGCAATTGCAGAAGGTAGTGTAGATGGCAGAAAGCATAGCGGTATTAGATTCCGAAGTCCGAAACCCGAACGGTTAACCCAAGAGTTGCTTTCGAGCGCATGATCAGATTCAAGGCTTGGCAGGCGCAGGTTTTTCCGCCTTCGGGCTCTTCGGGATGGTAAGTTCCCACTTCCCTCCTTTAGCTTCGATTTTGGCTTTGGCCGAGGCGCTAAACGCGTGCGCGATCACCGTGAGCGTCCGAGTCAGTTCCCCTTCTCCGAGGATCTTGATGCCGGCCGCGCGCCCGTTCGCGAGCTCCGCGCTCCGCAAGGCGGCTTCGTCCACACGCGCGCCGTCCTCGAAGCGGTTGAGCGCCTCCAGGTTCACAGGCAGATACCGCGTGGTATGGCGGGCATTGTTAAATCCACGCTTGGGAATGCGGCGGATCAATGGCATTTGACCGCCTTCAAAACCGATGCGAATCGAGCTACCCGAGCGGGCTGTCTGGCCCTTGCCGCCGCGGCCGCTGGTTTTACCGTGGCCGCTGGATTCGCCCTGGCCTAATCGTTTACGACGGTGCCGGGCGCCAGGACGAGGTTTGAGATCATGTAATCGCATAAAAAGCTAAGCCGTTGGTGGAGGCGTCGTCGGAAGCGAAGGTGTCGGCGATGTCGATTCCGGAACTTCAGGCACTTGCGCCTTCTTGATTTCCACGCCCCGTCTTGAATAAATGTCTTCGCGGAGACGCTGGCTCAACAGCGCTTGGAGCGTGGCTTTGACCACATTGGCGGCATTCTTGGAACCGAGTGACTTGGTCAGGACGTCTTTGACGCCTGCCAATTCGAGAACGGCCCGCACTGTCTTGCCCGCGATAATACCCGTGCCCGGCGAAGCCGGCCGCAGCAGGACTTTTGCGCCGCAATAATGCGTGAACACTTCGTGCGGAATGGTCGCATCCTTCAACGACACATTGACCATTTGCGAGCGGGCCATTTCGCCGCCCTTGCGAATTGCATCGGCCACTTCCCCGGCCTTGCCCAAACCAACCCCCACTCGGCCGTGCTTGTCGCCGACGACAATCAGCGCGCTGAAATTGAAGCGTCGTCCCCCTTTGACGACTTTGGCGGAACGATTGATAAACACAACCTTTTCGGTCAGTTGCTGCCCGGACTGCGGGTCAAAAGTGGGTGCTGGCTCCGGGCGGGTGCGGCGCCAGCGGGCTGGTCCGCGTGCAGGGCGGTGTTCGCCGCTCTCTACTTTGGTTGGTTCAGGCACAGTATTCGTTTCCATTATGCGTTAGAATTGGAGACCTGCTTCGCGCGCTGCGTCGGCCAAGGCTTTTATCTTACCATGGTAACGCGCACCGCCGCGGTCAAAAACCACCTGTTTGATTCCCTTGCCCAAGGCGGCTTGTGCCGCCAAGGTGCCCAGCGTCTTGGCGCTCGCGGCATTGGCGGCCAGCTTGTCCCGGTCCGGGGTCGCCTTGCTCGTCGTCGAAGCCGCCGCCAGCGTCACCCCCGCCGCGTCATCAATGAATTGGATGTGGATGTTCTTGTTGGTGAAGCAAACGCTCATCCGCGGACGGTCCGTCGTGCCGCTGATCTTCCGACGAATGCGCCAGCGGCGCCGGAGCGCCAGTTTATGTTTCTGTTCAGTTCTCATCTCAATTTGTCACGGATTTGGCCGTGAGCTGCTAAAGTATCAAGTGTCCGTCTTTCACGTTTCACGCGTCAGGCATTACTTACTGCACGGTCTTGCCTTCCTTGCGGATTACTAGTTCATCCGAGTAGCGCACGCCCTTGCCCTTGTAAGGTTCAGGCGGGTAGAAACTGCGGAGCTCCGAAGCCACCTGGCCAACCGACTGCCGGTCCGGTCCTTCGATGGTGATCTTGGTGTTTTCTTCCACCGTCACTTTGACCTGGGCCGGAATCGGATACACGATGGGATGCGAATAGCCCAAGCTCATGTTTACGTTATTGCCCGCCACGGCGGCCTTGAAGCCGACGCCTTGAATTTCAAGCTTCTTGACGAAGCCTTCGCTGACGCCGTGGACCATATTGCTGACCAGGGCGCGGCTGAGGCCATGCAGCGCCTTGGCCCGCGCGTCATCGCCCTCGCGGCTAACAACGATCTTTCCGCCCTCCACCTTCAGGCTGGTGCGGCGCGGCAGTTCCCAGTCGAGCTTGCCTTTCGGCCCCTCAACGAAAACCTTCTGGCCTTTGACCTCCACTTTCACCTTGGGAGGAATGGCAATCGGTTGCTTTCCAATTAGTGACATAAAATCAAACTGCGATGGAGCGGTAGAGCGCCGGGCCGGTGAGGTGCTGCCGACCAGCACAACTCCAGCACTTCAACGCTCCTATACTCCGTTTCATCTTCTTACCACACGTAACAAATCAACTCTCCCCCGATCTTCTTTCGGCGCGCCTGCACGTCGGTCATCAGGCCCTCCGAGGTTGAGAGGACAGCCACCCCCAAACCGCCGCGCACGCGCGGGATTTCTGTCGCGCCAACGTAACGGCGCAAGCCCGGAGTGCTTATACGGCGCAGGCCCTCGATGATGCTATTCTTGCCCTGATACTTCAGCTTCACCTTGATCGTCCTGGGCACCTTTCCTTCCACAGCGAAATCGGTAATGTAACCCTCCCGTTTCAGGATGCCCACGATGCTCTCCTTGATTTTGGAATGCGGCAATTCAATAGCCGGCAACAGCGCCTGATTGGCGTTGCGAATCCGGGTCAGCAGGTCAGAAATCGGATCGTTCATACATTTACCAACTGGCTTTGGTCACCCCGGGAATCAAGCCATTGAGGGCGCCTTCGCGAAACGTCATGCGCGAGCAACCGAACTTGCGCAAATAGCCGTGGCGGCGGCCACTCATTGAGCATCGGTTGACCACCCGCGTCGGGCCGGCGTTACGCGGGAGTTTGGCCAAACCGGCATAGTCGCGCTTGGCCTTCAACTCGGCCCGGATAGCGGCGTACTTCTTCACCGTCTCGGCCTTCTTCTTATTCCGTTCAATCCATGCTGTCTTAGCCATAATCAATTACTCTGCTTTATCTGCCTTTTGCTCAGTCTCAGTTGCTTTGGCTCGCTTGGCCTCGGTCTGCTTAGCCTCGGCGAAAGGCATGCCCATTAGCTTCAACAAATCCATTGCCTCCTCGTTGGTCCGCGCGCTGGTCACGATCGTGATGTCCATGCCCTGCTGCCGTTTGATCTTATCCAAATCAATCTCCGGGAATATGGTCTGGTCCCCTACCCCCAGCGAGTAGTTTCCACGCCCGTCAAAGGAACGGGGCGAGAGCCCGCGGAAATCGCGAATGCGCGGCAGCGCCGTCGCAATCAGGCGATCGAAGAATTCATACATGGCGTCGCGGCGCAGCGTCACCCGGCAGCCAATCGGCACGCCCTCCCGCAGCTTGAAGTTCGCGATGTCGTGCCGTGATTTGCTGATGACCGCCTTACGGCCCGTGATCAGCGCCAGGTCTTTGGCCGCGTCGTCCACCGCGCTCTTTTCCAGCGAGGCACTCACGCCCATGTTGACCACGATCTTTTCCATGCGGGGCACCTGATGGACATTAGTGTACTTGCGCTTTTCCTTCAGCGCGGGCACTACTTCTTTGACGTATCTTTCGTAAAGTCTGGCTTTCATTTAGCTTCGGATTTCAGAATTAGCGTCATGCCTGTACCGGCGCCGCCGTTCCACGCCGAGCGGCCCGCGCGTCATACTCCTCGGCCTTCATCACGTTCGAGATGTGGATCGAGCCTTCCCGTTCCACGATCTGGCCCTGGGGGTATTGCTGGCTCTTGCGCATGTGCTTCTTGATCATGTGCACGCCTTCGATAATGACCCGCTGCTTTTTCCCAGCCACAGTGATGATCCGGCCGCGCTTGCCTTTGTCCGCCCCCGCGATAACGACCACTTCGTCGCTCTTCTTTACATGAAATGTGCGCATAACTGGTGATGTCTAATCAGATAACTTCCGGCGCGAGCGAAATGATCTTCATAAACTTCTTGTCCCGGAGCTCGCGTGCTACCGGCCCAAAAATGCGCGTGCCGCGCGGGTTTAGCTCTTTGTCGATGATGACGATCGCGTTGCTGTCAAAGCGGAGATATGACCCATCGTTACGGCGAATCACTTGTCGAGTTCGCACCACCACTGCGTCCACCACTTCCCCCTTTTTGACAGTGCCATCGGGCGCGGCTTCTTTGATGTGAGCTTTGATGATGTCCCCCACGTGCGCGTAGTACTGGTTGCGGCCAAGCACCCCGATCGCCGCGGCCCGCTTGGCACCGGTGTTGTCCGCCACGTCTAAGATGGAACGTATCTGTAACATAAGTTAAGTGATTGGTGACTGGTGACCGGTTATACGTCGCATCAGACCGCCACAGGAGTCACCCCGGAGCCGCGCTCCACGACTTCCACCAAACGCCAGCGTTTGGTCTTGGACAGCGGCCGTGTTTCTTCCAGGCGCACATGGTCGCCCACTTTGGCTTCGCTCTTCTCGTCATGGGCATACAGCTTCTTGTAGCCGGTGACGACCTTCTTGTATTTCGGGTGCGGAAAGCGCCGCTCAACCCGCACAACGATGGTCTTGGTCATCTTGTTGGAGATGACTTCGCCCACGCGCTCTTTGCGCTTGGCGCGGGCGGCTTCTAAAGTGGTGGTGGTGGTGTCAGCCATACAAAAAGTCTATGCCGTCTTGCGGCGCAGTTGCGAGATGCGCGTTTCGATCCGGGCAATATCGCGCCGCAGCGTGCGCAGCCGCGCCGGCTTTTCGAGCTGGGCGCTGGCCTGCTGCAAACGCAAGTTGAAAATCTCCTGCCGCCAGTTCCGTCCGTCGGCCAGCAGCTCGGCCAGCGTCTTTTCCTGTATCTCTTTCCGTTGCGTCTTCTTCATAGCCAAAATCTCCGGTTCTCTCTGCTTAACCCATTCGATGCCGGGAGATGAATTTCGTCTTGATGGGTAGCTTCGTCGCCGCCAGGCGCAGCGACTCCCGAGCCACCGCTTCCGTCACCCCGTCCACCTCGAACAGCACATTGGCCGGACGGATCACCGCGACCCAGGATTCCAGCGGACCCTTGCCCTTGCCCATGCGCGTTTCCAGCTGTTTCTTGGTGAAAGACTTCTGCGGGAAAATGCGAATCCACATCTTGCCGTGGCGCTTCATATTGCGCGCGATCGCCACACGGGCGGCCTCGATCTGCTTGGTGTCCAGCCAGCAGCGTTGCAGCGCCATCAATCCGTACTCGCCGAAGGCGACCGTCTGGCCCCGCGTCGCCAGACCGGCGCGGTTACCCCGGTGCATCTTCCGGTACTTCACTCTTGCTGGCATCAATGGCATAACAGAATCCTTCTATTCAAATTTCAATTCGTGGTCGCTGCCGGCTGCGACTGTGGCTTCTCCACCTTGGTGTCGCCCTTGCAAATCCAGCACTTGATCCCCAACTTGCCATAGACCGTATTGGCCTCGGCGAATCCGTAGTCAATGTTCGCGCGCAGGGTGTGTAGCGGCACCCGCCCCCAGTGATACTGCTCGACGCGGGCGAGTTCCGCGCCGCCCAATCGGCCGGCACAACGAAGCTTGATTCCTTCCGCGCCAAAATCTTTGGCCGTCTGCAGCGCCTTCTTCATCGCCCGCCGGAAAGAAACCCGTCGCTCCAGTTGCAGCGCGATGTTCTCCGCCACAAGCTGGGCGTCGATTTCCGGCGTCTTGACCTCGACGATATCCACGTAAATCTCCTTGCCCGTCATCAGGCTCAGTTCCTCCTTGAGCTTGTCAATCTCCGCGCCTTTCCGGCCAATCACGATGCCCGGACGCGCGGTGAGAATGGTGATGCGGCAGCGGCTGGCGGCCCGCTCGATCAGAATCTGGGGGACCGAGGCGGATTCAAGCTTCTTCTTCAGCAGGTCGCGAATCTCGCGGTCTTCCGTCAGCAGCTTGCCGAATTCCTTCTTGCCGGCGTACCACTTCGAGCGCCAATCGTGGTTAACCGCGATGCGCAAACCGATTGGATTTGTTTTCTGGCCAATACGTTATTCGTCTGACAAAACAATCTTAATATGGCAGTTCCGCTTCAAGATCGGGCCGGCTGATCCGCGCGCCTTGGGCGTGAACCGCCGCAGCGTGGACGCGGTTTGGGCCAGCGCTTCCTTGACGACCAACTGGTCGGTCTTCATCCCGCTATATTCCTTCTTATGCTCCTTCAGGTCCTCCGCGTTGGCGATGGCCGATTTCAGCGTCTTGGCGACAAACCGCGCGCCCTTGCGCGGCACTATCGCGAGGACAGCCTGGGCGTGCGCCGCAGGCAACCCCTGTATCTGGCGCACCACCTCGCGCATCTTTTGCGCCGACATGCGCACGTTTTTCATTATGGCGTGGACTTGCATATCGTTACTTCACTTCGGCCTTGGCCGTATGCGCACCGTGTTTCTTGAACGTGCGCGTGGGCGAGAATTCGCCGAGCCGGTGGCCAACCATGTTTTCAGTCACGAACACCGGGAGAAACATCTTGCCGTTGTGCACGCTAAACGTCAGGCCGACAAAATCAGGCGTAACCATCGACCGCCGAGACCAAGTCTTGATCGGCGACTTGGACTTGGTCTCTTTCGCCTTCGTGATCTTCTCCAGCAAATGGCCGTCTATGAACGGGCCTTTTTTAATTGATCGTCCCATATAACAACGTCAAAACTACTTGTTCTTCATCGGCCGACCGTCGCGCCGGACCAGAATGAGCCGGTTAGAGTATTTCTTCTTCTTACGCGTCCGGAAGCCTTTGGCCAACAAACCCCATGGTGAAGTGAGCTGCTGCCAGCCGCCGCCGGACTTCGACTTGCCGGCGCCGCCACCGTTCGGATGGTCCACCGGGTTGCGCGCAACGCCGCGGTTGATTGGGCGAATCCCCAAGTGGCGCGACCGTCCCGCCTTGCCGAGCACCACATTCTCGTGCTCGGTGTTGCCCACCTGGCCGATCGTCGCGTAACAGTCCTCGTTGACGCGCCGGATTTCCCCCGAAGGCAGCCGAACCTGCGCATACCCTTCATCGCGTGACATCAGCATCGCCAGGCCGCCCGCCGAGCGCACCATTTGCGCCCCCCGCCCAGGAATGATCTCAATATTGTGAATTGGCAAACCGACCGGGACCGTGCGCAAGGGCAAGCTGTTGCCCAGATCGGGCGGTGCCGTGGGACCGCTCATCACCTTCGTGCCCACCTGGAGACCGATCGTGGCGACAATGTAAGTCTTCTCCCCATCCTTGTATTCCAGCAAGGCCAGTCGGGCACTGCGTCGCGGATCATACTCAATGGCCTTTACCGTAGCCTCGACCCCGTACTTGGTCCGCTTGAAATCAACCAGGCGATTCTTTTGCTTGTGTCCCCCGCCGATGCCCCGAGCCGTCATCCTG
>Ga0209746_1001165_pt1 | contig 12798 bp, 9 predicted proteins | sample BarGraNGADG00211_3_FD_184496 | JGI IMG/M metagenome (GOLD analysis project Ga0209746, IMG submission 184496) | Arctic peat soil microbial communities from Barrow, Alaska - Barrow Graham LP Ref core NGADG0011-211 (SPAdes) (version 2) | ecosystem: Environmental > Terrestrial > Soil > Wetlands >...
CTCGTTCTTGGAGCTGTGCATGCTCGGATCGTCGGCCACGATGAGCAGGAACCCGCCGTTCGCCCCGGTGAGCGAGGCGCTCATGAACTGGTCGGCGGCCACGTTGAGGCCGACATGCTTCATCGAGCAGAGGGCCCGTTTTCCGGCGAACGAAGCGCCCAGGGCCTCCTCGAAGGCCGTCTTTTCGTTCACCGACCAGGCCGCCGTGAATTTCGCGCCTCCGCCCGAGATCCGGATCAGGTATTCCATGATCTCCGAAGCGGGTGTCCCGGGGTACGAATACCCCGAAGACAGCCCCGCATGGACGGCCCCGAGGGCCGCGGCTTCGTCGCCGAGCAGAATTTCTTTCGTCATAAGGACATCCTTTATTAACTTCAGGCGGCCGGTCGCTGTTCGATGGCCGGCTCGTCGTCCCGATCTCTTTCGACAGGGCGAGCCTCGGACTTTACCTCCGGCAGCAGCAGCACCTTCACGTAGTTATCCGTGTTGAGATACATACGGGCCGCATCCCAAATTATCTTTGCATTCAGGGTCTTGTAGTATTCGGGCAGACCGAAAAATTTCCCAAGATCCTCTGGGACTTGGTACCGGAGATAGATCTGGCTTAATAGATATCTGTTCTGCTGCGCGTTCGTTTCAAAATCCCGAATGAGCTGCACCCTGACGTCGCTGACCTGTTTCTCGCTGGGACCGTTTTTCTTCAGATTCTCAATCTCCTGGAAGATGACCTTGACCAGTTCCTGCGTGCGCTGCGGATTGCAGCCAAATTGGATCGGGAAAGTGTACGTCTCGGTCGGGATCTTTGTGTAATTTGGCGATACGCTGACGCCGTAAGTCCCGCTCAGGTCTTCACGCAGCACCTCGCGAAGCTTCGTATCCAAGACCATGCCCAAGGCTTGGATTGCAACGCGATGCTCTTGATCGTACTGGAACGGTCCGGTGAAGAAGACGGCCGCCTGGCTCTTGGGCTCGATGCCCTTCAGGACGGTCTTTTCGACCACGCCTTTCGGCGGCCGGATTCCCACGTCCTTCCAGGTTTCGTTCCGGCGCAGGGCGGGCAACGACGCGAGATAACGTTCGACGAACGGTCTCATCATCTCCAAGGTGAAGCTCCCTACGAACACGAAGGTAAAGTCGCTGGCATCGGCGAAGCGGTCCTTGTAGAAAGCGAGCGATTTGTCGAGATCCATCTGGTCGATCATTTCGGCCGTCATCGGGCGCGCTCGAGGGTGGTCCTGGGTCAAGGTCCTCTGCAGCATATCGCTAAACGCCCATTCGGGACTTTTCTGCTGGTTGGCCAAGATCGTCTTAAATTGGGCGATGTGCGCAGCAAAGGCCCCCTGGTCCGCACGCGGTTGGGTGAACCTCAGATAGATAAGCTGAAACATCGTCTCTAGGTCTTTTGGCGAGCCGCTGCCGCTCAAACCTTCTTCCAGTTCAGATATCAGTGCTCCCACGGACGCAATCTTGCCGGCAAGCATCTTCCGAAGATCGATCGCGCTGAATTTGCCCACACCCGTGGCGGACATCGCCTGGGCGGCGGTTCTCGCAGGAATAAAGTCCTGGTCGCTCGCAAGCTGATAGCCACCGGGACTGGTCGCACGAAACACAATCTCATCCTGCTTGACCGTTGTCGGCTTGAGCACGACTTTCACGCCGTTCGAGAGATCCCACTCCGTAATGCCGAACGCTTCCTTGGAAGTGGTTTTTACAATCTTCCCCGGCTCAGGCATTTTGTCGAGGAGCGCCTGGTTGGCGACGGTGTCCACATACACCGCAATCTCCTTTGTCCCGACACCCTTAACCACGGCCGCAAGCTTCGTTTCGTCCGGCACCGTCACGCCGTCCTTCTCGGGAGCGCTCACCATCACAACCCGGCTCGATTCACTCATCCAGTCCTTTGCAACTTTGTTGACTTCATCGATCGTGATCTCGGGCAGGAACCGCTGATGGAGGGCATATTCCAGAGCGGGGCCGGGCAACGTTTCGTTCTGCGTGAAATTCCGGATGAACTCGGCAGCCAAGGCCGCGGACTCTTGTTTGTCCTTCTCGGCATAATACCGTTCGTACGTCCGCAGTGTCTGCAGCTTCTCGCGCTCGAACTCCGTCGCCGTAAAGCCAAATCGTGCAACCCTGGCCGCCTCTGTCAAGAGCGCGTCCAGCGCACGCTCGATACCGCCCTCCTTGGGGATCGCGTACAGCATCGCCGCTTCCTTCGTGCGAACAAAAATCGACCGGCCTGCGCCGGCCATGACAAAGGGGGCGTCCGGCTTTTGAGTCAGGTCAGACAGTCGGCGGCTGAGCATGCCGGCAGCGAGCCGGTACAAGATCTCCTGCCGGTAGACTCCCACGGTGCACTGTTCGCGCAGCGGCAGCTTGTTGTAAACGGAGATGGACGTCATCGTTGCTTCTTTGTCTGTAGCGACTGTGTAAAGCGTCTCCGGATGGTCGGGGACGTCGTATGTTGGCCGCAGCCTGGGAGTGGTCGCCGCGGGAATCGACCCGAAATGCTGCTTAATGAGGCCCTCTACGGCGGCCTTGTCGAAGTCTCCGACGGCGATTAAGGCCATCAGGTCCGGCCGGTACCAGTCCTTATAGAACCGCTTGAGCACATCGTGCTTGAACGTCTCAATGGTTTCCTTTTTGCCGATGGGAAGGCGATCGGCATAGCGGGCGCCCTTGAACACGATGGGGAACTGCTTGTCCTGCATCCTGGCGTTAGCCCCCCGCCTCAGCCGCCATTCTTCGACGATGACGCCGCGCTCCTTGTCGATCTCGGCCGGATCGAAGGAGAGGTTCTGCGCCCAGTCTTCGAGAATCAGAAACGCCTTGTCCATCAGCTCCGGCTTGTCGGTTGGAATCGTGAGCATGTAGACCGTTTCGTCGAAGCTCGTGAACGCGTTCAGGCTGGGGCCAAAGCGCATTCCAATCGACTCCATGAAATTGACAATCTGCTGCTTCTCGAAATGCTTCGTGCCGTTGAAAGACATGTGTTCGACCATGTGCGCCAAGCCGAGTTGGTCGTCGTCCTCAAGCACGGAGCCCGCGTTCACCGCGAGGCGCAACTCCGCCCGTTTTTCAGGGAATTTGTTTGTCCGGATGTAATAGCGGAGTCCATTGGGGAGCTTGCCGATGGTGATTTGCGGATCAACGGGCATGGCCTGCGCAAGCGACAGAGACTTAGCTTGCGCCTGCGCCACAGAATCAATTTGGGCGGCGTTTTGAGCAGCCTGCGGCGTTGCGGCAGCCACGCAGAGCGCGACCACCAAAACCGACAAGAGCCACCGCATCTGAAGTTTTTTGCAAACACTCATTTTAGTCCTCCCCTAGAATTATTAGGTCGTTGCTCGGGCCATGGATAAGCAAAGAATTTCCCTTTCGTCCGCGCTGGACAAGGGAGCAACCTTATCTCCATTTGCCCATCCTAACATTGTGGGGAATTGTAAATCACAACTCAAAAAGATGTCAAGATGGAGGGGAGATGAGGGGAAGATCCCTTCCAACGGGCGCCGGACAAAGCCTAGCATTCCTATAAATTTATGTTGAATAACGCTCCGGGCTGGGTTATGATAATTTCGGTCGAATTTATAGGACCGATCGGAAAAGGAGTCCGGCATGATCAAGCTTTCCACCAAAGGGCGCTATGGCACGCGGCTCATGGTCAACCTGGCCCGGCATTACAAGAACGGCCACGAGGCCATCATCCTGAAGAGCGTCGCCGAGGAAGAAGGCATCTCCATCCGCTACCTCGAACAGATCATCATCCCCCTCAAAATCAACAAGCTCGTCAAGAGCATCCGGGGCGCGGGCGGGGGCTACACCCTGGGCAAGAGTCCGACCGAGATCCGGCTGTGCGACATCCTCGAGTCCCTCGAGGGCACGTGCAGCCTGGTGGAATGCGTCGAGGACGACAACTACTGCGAGAAGATCAAGACCTGCGGGACCCACGAAATCTGGAAAGAGGCGACCCGGCTCCTGAAAGACTATTTCACCGGCCTCACCCTCCAGGACGCATTGGACATCACCGACAAGAAGGCCGCCGCCGCGAAGAAGCGGGCCAAGGCCAAATAGGGAACACGCGGGGAAAATATCCGGCCGGCCGGGCTAAGATCCGGCTTGCCCTTTGATTTTCTTGACCTTGTAGCGCAGCGCGTCGCGGCTGATGCCGAGGAGGCGCGCGGCTTTCGATTTGTTTCCCCCCGATTTGATCAGGGCCTGCTCGACCATTCTCTTTTCCGCCTCGGGCAGGGAGAGGTCGGCCGCCGCGGCGGGGGCGCCCGCGCCGGAGCCCGCGGCCGGCGCCTCGAGGCGGATCGGGACGTGCTGGGCGGAGATGCGCGGGCCGGTCTCGAAGATCATCGCCCGCTCGATGGCATTTTTCAGCTCCCGGACGTTGCCCGGCCAGCTGTAGCTCAGGAAGAGCCGTTCGGCCTCCGGTTCAAGCCCCTGGATGGCCTTGTTGAACTTGGCGTTGTACTGCGAGATGAAGTGGCGGGCCAGGGGGAGGATGTCGTCGCGGCGCTCCACGAGCGGCGGGATCAGGACCGGGCAGACGTTAAGCCGGTAGAAGAGGTCCTTGCGGAATTTCTCCTGGCGGCAGAGCTGTTCGAGGTCCTGGTTGGTCGCGGCGACCACCCGGATGTCGACTTCGATGTCCCGCAGCCCACCGACGCGCTTGAAGGTGCTCGTTTCCAGGAAACGGAGGAGCTTGGCCTGCAGGGCCGGGTCGAAGCTGCCGATCTCGTCCAGGAAGAGCGTCCCCTCGTCGGCGAGTTCGACCAGGCCGCGCTTCTGCTGCTTGGCGTCGGTGAACGCGCCTTTTTCGTAGCCGAAGAGCTCGCTTTCGAGCAGGGTGGCCGGGATTGCCGAGCAGTTGATCGCCACGAAGGGCGCGTCCTTGCGGCGGCTCCAGATGTGGATGGTCTGGGCGAACAGGTCCTTGCCCGTCCCGCTCTCGCCCTGGAGCAGGACGATGGACGTCTCGCTCTCGGCGATGATCCGGAGCATCTCGAGCAGCCGGGACATGACCGACGTCGCGCCGACGATCGGCCCGGGTCCGAACTTCATGCTCTCGATCTCCCGGTAGGCGGCGATCTTTTTCTTCAGGGCGGCTTCCTCCATGGCGTGGAGGACGGTGCTCTGGAGCTTCGTGTCGTCCAGGGGTTTCGTGACGAAATCGTAGGCCCCGCGCCGCATGGCCGTGACGACGTCCTCGATCGCGCCAAAGGCGGTGATCATGATCACCGGCAGCTCGGGCCAGCTCTTCCGGATCTCCTCCAGGAAGTCCGTCCCCCGGCCGTCCGGGAGCTTCATGTCGAGGAGGATGAGGTCGGGCGGCCCGTCCTGGGCGAGCTTGAGGCCGGCCGCGCCCGTCTCGGCCTCGCCGGCCTCGTAGCCCCATTCGGTGAGCTTCTGACGCAGGGTCCAGCGGATCAGCTTCTCGTCGTCGATGATCAGGATCCGTTTCTTTTTTTGCATGGTCAGGCGCACGGCCGGTCGAGCGGCAGTCGGATGGTGAACGTGGTCCCCTTCCCCTCGCGGCTTTCGACCGCGATCGTCCCGCCGTGGGCGTCGATCGTCTTCTTCGAAATCGAAAGGCCCAGCCCGGTCCCCTCCTTTTTCGTGGAGAAGAAGGGATTGAAGATCTGGGCGATCTGCGATTCCTTCATGCCGGCCCCATCGTCGGCCACGACGAGGATGCAAGACTGGCCCGGCTCCACCTTCTCGACGATCAGGATGTTCCCCGCCTTCTCGATGGCGGCGATGCTGTTGAGGAGGAGGTTGAGCACGACTTCCTGCATGCGGTCCGCGTCGAGGCAGATGCGGATGTCGTCCCGGATGGGCTGGAAATGGATGCCGATGTCCTTGCCGCCGAGCTGCGTTTTGGCCAGCCGGATGGCGTTCTCGACGAAGAGGCTCGGCGGCGCCGGATTGAATTGGGGCGGCTTGGGACGGGCGTAGGCCAGGAAGTCCTGGATGACGTTGATGATCTTGTCGATCTGGACGAGGATCTCCTGGTAGATCTCCTTGTTCGGGTCCGCATCCGGCGTCGTCCTGCCGATGATTTCCAGGGCGCCCTTCATGCCTGACAGGGGGTTCTTGACCTCGTGGGCCAGGCCGGCGGCCAGCTCGCCGAATGCGGCCAGGTGTTCGGCCTTTTCGATCCTCTGGTTGTAGAGCTCCTCGATCTTCCGGTTGGCGTCCTTGAGCTTCGCGACCATGAGGTTGAAGCTCTGGGTCAAGCGGCCGATCTCGTCGTCATTTCGCGACTCCAGCCGGACGTCGAGATCCCCGTCCTGGACCCTCTTCATCCGGTCCTGGAGGCGGGAGATCGGACGGTTGATCAGGCGGTCGAAGAGCCGGAGGACGATGACGGTCAGGACGGCTAGGGCCACCAACGCGAGCAAGATCCCCTTCCACTGGCTGCGCCGGAGCAGGGCCGCGGTTTCGCGGTAATCGAATGTGACTTCCAGGAGGCCGTTGATTTTAGCGGCCGGCGCATGACACGAATAACATTCCGGCCGGTTTTCGACGAGGATCAGACTCCGGAGGATGTCGCCCGATTTCGAGAACTCGATGTGGCTCGGCGTGCTCCGCGACAGCATCTCCCGGATCCGCCGGAGGTCGTCCGGCGGCATCATGTTGCCCTGTTCATCGGGCCGGATCGAGGCAAAGATGCGGCCGTCCGTCGTCAGGATGCGGAGATTGGTGATGTCGCTCGTGGCCGTCACCATCTCGTGGATCTTGGCCTCGGCGTCCTCGACATTGGCGCATTTCTTGACCAGGAAGACCGTGTCCTTCATCAGCGACCCAACGAGCTCCGCCTTCTCCCGGCTCAGGGAGAAGATCACGTTCCGCTGGGTGGAGAGGTACAGGACGGTCAGGATGACGGCCGACAGGACGCCCAGGACGACGATATGGAGGACGACTTTCGCCCGCAGGGTCCACTGTTGAATGCGCATCATCCGGTTTTTCTACTGTTACGATCGATCGGATGGGGAAGATTATAGCCGAGGACGGGGTCGGCCTCAACCGGAATCATTTCGGGCCGCGGCCGGACGCCCAAGGAGCAAGTCAATTTGGAGGGGAAGACCCCTTCCGAAGGGCCACAAAAAAAAGGGGCGGCATCTTACGATGCCGCCCCTCGAGAGAGCGGAAAGAAGCGCCGGCGCTTACCGCCAGGTGTACTTGGCGACGTTGCCGCCGAGGGACCCGATCGAATCGACCAGGAGCTGGGCGACGTACCGGGCGTTGTGGATGAAGCCGTGGGGCTCCTTCTTGCTCAACTGGAAGTTGAACGTCGCCCGGAGTCCGGCCGCGTAGAACTTGGAGCCGTTGGCGGACGTCGCCTCGCTGGCGTCCAGGATTCCGTTGTTGTTGAGGTCCTTGAACCAGTAAGGGTAAGTGTTGCCGTCGTAGAGGGCCCGGCTGCCCTGGACCGCGAGGGTATAAGTCTGGATCTGGGCGTAGAGTGCATCCTCAAGCCCCTGGATCTCGGCCTTGAGCGACTCGGTGACGTTGCCGTTCGCATTGTAGTCGGGGATGTTGCCGGGACGGATCTGTTCGAAGTCGAACTTTTCGGGATCGGCGCCCTTGAACGTCTGGGAAATGTCGTTGCCGTGGCAAGGCACGCAGTTTTCCTTCAACGGTTCGGCCACGTTATGGGTCCGCATCGTCCAATTGTGTTCCTCGTCGACGACCTTGGAGCTCATGTGGCACTGGACGCAGGTGTTGAACCGTCCGCCGTGATTGGCGAAAGACTGCCGGTTGACGTAGGTTTTGCCGGCGAATTCATACCCGACTTTGACTTCGGCTCCCAGGAACGTGGCCCCGGCGGCGAAATAGTGGACGTTCTTGAAGCTGAACGTGCCGTTGGGATTAGCGGCGATGGTCGCGTCGACCGAGGCCTTGGATTCGCGTCCTTGATGGCAGGCCATGCAAAGGTTGCTGGCGTCGCCCAGGTTCGCGGTCGTCCCGGCCGCGGTGAACGGCACGATGGGTAGAGTGCGGAGCGCCGGGGGCGCGGTGTGGCATGTCGTGCAGAGCATGCCGTTCGCGATGGGCTCGTTTTAGGTGTTCGTGCCGGTAGCGATGAACTTGGCCAGGCCCGTGGCACTATGGCAACGGGCGCAGCCCGAGGGGACAAGGTGGTCCGCAGACGTGTCCCAATCCATATAGGGCATACTGGCGCCGTTAAAGTGGCCTTCGTCCTCGCGGCGCATGGCGCTGAGGTCGGTCGGGGCGGCCAGCTTGGCGTTCAGGTCCGCGATCGAGTCATAGCACAGCTCGATGACGTATTTGCCGTTGTGGGCGAAGTTGTTCGGGTCCTTCGTGGCGACCTGGTAATTGTAAGCCGCCTTCAAGAGTCGAATGGAGAATTGGTTGTAGGCGTTGGTGGAAGCGTTCTCGGTGCCGTCGATCAGCCCGTTGCCGTTGGTGTCGAAGAACCAGTAAGGGTTCGTGGCGCCGTCGTATCCGATAGGCTTGGCGAGGACGGTCCGGGCATAGCGCTGGATCGTGGCGTACAGCTTGTCCATGATGTGCTGGATCTCGTAGTACATGCCATCGGTGATATTCCCGTCGCCGTCATAGTCGACCTGGGAACCGACGAAGCGGATGTCCTTGGGGTCCTTGATGCCCTCGTGGCAGGTGTTGCAGCCCTTGATGTTGACCTGGAGGGAGTGGGGGTTGTGGCAGGTGTTGCAGGCGTTATAGCCGGCGATATGGGCGAACCGGGCGTCATATTCCAGGCCGGCGTATTCGTAGCCGGACTGGACGAGCGTGCCCATCTGGGTGGCCGCCGCGGCGTAGTAATGGATGTTCGAGAAGCTGAGCTTGGTGCTCGACGTGTCGACGTTCGGCACGCCCGAGCTCGCGATCTTGGTGTCGATCGTCACCTTGGACGCCCGGCCCTGGTGGCACTCCATGCAGAGGCCTTCGGGGCCGAGGCCGTCGATGACAACGCCCGACGGGAACTGGACCGAGGAGTTCTGGCGCAGGACGCCGCTTGTCTTGTCTACGTGGCAGGCCAGGCACTCTACCGTGGTCCCGATCGCGGCCGCCTTGTCGACGACGCCGCCCTGGGAGCCGTCGGCGCCCAGGAAGTCGAGGAAGCCGGGAGTGCTGTGGCACTTGGCGCAGGTCGTGGGGATCGAGCCGGCATCGTTCCAATCGTTGAAGGGCATGCTCGTCTTGTCGCCGTGTCCGGACATTTTCCACAGCCGTTCGGCCAGCGCCTGCTTCGGGTTCGTGACCGCGGAAGCGGTGGTGCTGGAGAAGGCCAGGAAGAGCCCGGCGACGGCCAGGGCGAGGGCCGCGGCTATCATAAAGGGTTTCTTGATCATGTCATCCTCCTCTTATCTCATTGCCAGCGGTAGCCGAAGGAGATCTCCAGGATACCGGCCGAGTAGTTGTTCTTGATGATGAGCGTGTCGTCCGTTTCCTTGAAGTTGTAGTAGCGGTAGCCGAGCTGGGAGACGAATCCGCCCATGAAGGCGTATTCGACGTAGCCCTTGAACATCAGGCGCTCGATCGGCCAGAATCCGGCGTTCTTGTAGCTGTTGACATAGGCGCCGGCCTTCCAGTTCGCGTCGAAGGTGAAGCCGACGGAAGCGTCGAGCAGGGTGGAATTGCCCTGGTAGTGGATGTTCCAGGGGAACGCCCCCCCGGGGCCGCCCCAGTAGGGATTGAAGGCGATCAGACGGTCGGAATCGACCTTGAAATTGATGAGCGTGTAGCCGACCGAGGCGTTGAACTTGGAGGCCGTGTAGCCGGCGCGGAGGGTGAACTGGTCGTTTGAGGACTTCCAAAGGTCGCTGTAGTTGTCGTCGGTGTAGATGATCCGGAAATTCACGCCGCCGGGCGTCTCGTTCTGGGTCCGTGTGGTGAGATACGTGGCCTACAGGTTGAAGCCCTTGACCTGGTAGCGGAGGGTGGCCCGGAAGCGGTCGGTCGAGGTCGGGGACATCAGGGTGTAGGGGTCGTCGTAGTTCCCGTGCTGGAAGTCGAGGGTCAGCTTGAGGTTCTTGACGTCCCACTTCAGGTTGCCGAACACACCCTTGCGGACGGTCGAGTCCGTGAAGTTCAGGGTCTCGAGCGGTTCCTGGGCGGTCTCGGACTCCTGGCCTTCGGCAATCTGCACTTCGCCGCCGGCGTTGGTGAACGTCCGCTTCTCGTAGCGGTAGCCGCCCGTCAGGGAGAAGCGCGGCGTGAACTGGACCTGGAGGCCGCCTTCGAGGCCCAGGGTCTTGAATCCGAAATCGGGGGTCCCGGTCTCGCCCTCGGCCGTCAGGGTGCCCGTCTGGCCGAACTTGTTGAACCGGAGGCCGCCGACGAGGGCCAGCTTGCTGCATAGGAGCCAAGTGAGGTCGGCGTCGTAGAGGTCGATCTTGCTGGTGAAGTTCCCGCCGCCGGTCACGGCCGCCCCGGTCCCCCACCCGTCGAGCGTGGTTACGGTGGACTAGAGCTTGCTCATCTGGGCGGAGCCGCGGATGAGGAGCCCGTCGAACGGCTGGGCGTTCAGGCGGAACGTGCTGGCGTTCGATTTGAACTCGAACGGGCCGGAGAGGAAGAAGCTGTTGGTGTTCGCGTAGTCCTGGTGCTTCTGCTCGAAGACGAGGCCGAGCCAGGCGCTGTGGAGGTCGAACCCGAAGCACATCTCGGTCATCTTTTCGGAGACCGGACGGTCGGAATTGACCACCGCCAGGTCGACGTTGTAGGAGGCAGCGCTGTCGCCCGTCTTGGTGTAGCGGTCGAAGTTCAGGAAGACATTCAGGGCCTTGCTCAGGGTCAGGGTGAATGCCCCCGTGTCGGAGACGCGGTCGAAGTTGAAGCGGGCGGCGTCGAAGAGGCGCCCGGGCTGGGTTTCGTTGGCGTCGCCGTAAAAGGTGGTGGACTTGCGATGGTCGTACTGGAACTTGTAGGTGCCGAATTTCTGGACGGAAAGGCCGAACGACTCGTACGGGTCCCCGCCGAGGTTGGCGGCGCGGACATCGACCCGGTCGAAGACCTTCTTGAGGTCGCCGGAGGCGACATAGCTCAGGTCGAAGTTGAAGAGCCGTACGCCCTTGTCCAGGTTGACGTGCTGCCGGTACATATTGGCCGCGCCGCTCTGGTCGACGGCCCGGTAGCCGAACGAGAAGCTGCCGGTCAAGGCCTTCTCGGCGTCCTTGTCCTGCGCCGCGAGCGTCAGCGCCTGGGCGAAGACGAGGGCGATGAGCAGGACGGGGATGGTGATCTTGGCGTTTCGCATCATGGTCCTCCCCTTACTTGATGAAGATCCGGCTCAGGTTCGAGCCGTGGATCGTGGAATGGCAGTTGACGCAGTTCGTGGTCTTCTCGTTGAACTGAGTGTGCCACTGCAGGGTAAAGACGTGGCAGCTGTAGCACAGGTCGGGCACGCTCTGCATCGTCAGCATGTGGCGGTTCGGAGAGCCGTGGACTTCGTGGCAGATCGTGCAGCCCTCGACCCGGGAGGCGCCGTGCTCGTAGAGGAAGGGGCCGCCCTTCTCGACGTGGCATTTCAGGCAGGCCTGCTGCTTGAATCCGCCGAGCTTCTCGCGCGGGGCGCCGCTGTGGACGTCATGGCAGGACGAGCAGCTGAGGACGCCTTCCTGGAGGCGATGGCGCTCGTTGAAGGAGAACTTGGCGACCACGTCCGGATGGCAGGCGTTGCAGGTCTTGGTCTCGCCGCCCTTCAGGAGGCCGGCTTTCGATCCGCCGTGGATGGAATGGCAGCTCGTGCAGTCGAGGGAGGCCTTGCCGTGGGGGCCGGACATGAACTGCGCCGCGCTGCCGGCATGGCACTTCAGGCAGGTCTTGTTCTTCGGGGCGGTGGCGTCCGTGGACTTGAAGGCGAAGATCGTCGCTCCGCCGCCTTCCTTGAGATGCTGCTCGGAGCCCGAGTGGCAAGCCGTGCAGCTCGTATCCCCGAGGGCCGCGTGGGGCTTGGCGAGGAAGCCCTTCACGACGTCCTCGTGGCATTGACCGCAGGTTTCCGTGTCTTTCTTGTCTTGCGGAACCCCCGGCTTCGCGGCCATGAGCAGGCCGGCGACGCCCAGGACCAGGATCAGGCATCCCGCGAGCTTGAGCGAGAGCATGATCGACCGTTGATGTTTTTGCGATGGCACCATGAACCTCCTTTGATTGGATCGAGTCAAGGGACGAGCCTTCGCGGCAAATCTCATCGTCCCTCCGCGGGCGCGGCCGGAACGAGCGCCCGGCGGGCCGTGTCTTTGATGGCCTCGGAGTCGAACGGCTTCTCCAGGATCTCGAACGGGACCAGGTCGGCCAGCTCCCGCTCGGCCTGGTCTTTCGCCAAGGCCGTGACGATGACGAGCTTCGTCCCGTCCTGGCGGGAGAGAAGCTTCTTATAAAAGGATCGGCCCTGGTCGCCGCAGATCTCGAGATCGGCGAAGATCAGGCCGTACCGTTTAAGGCTGCACAGATCGACTGCCTCGTCGGTGGAGGCGGCCGTATCGACCTCGTAGCCGTCCTGGGAAAGGATCTGCTTCAGAGACCAGCGGATGAGCTTTTCGTCATCCAGGACGAGGATTCGCGGCGTGCTGGTAGTCATAGGATTTTCTATATTAGCATGATTCGTGCCAATCTAAATGTGCGCGATTTGGCGCAGTTAACATATTGAATATAATACAATTATTACAATTCATCCCGAATTTCGAAGGTACTTCTAGGAACAAGATATGGGTGAAATGCCTGACTGGTGGGTGAATACACCCGATTTGTTTTTCTCGGCTCCCGCCCCAGTCGCTCTTGCGGCTCACCCACAAACCGTGGGCC
>Ga0209746_1001166_pt1 | contig 12797 bp, 13 predicted proteins | sample BarGraNGADG00211_3_FD_184496 | JGI IMG/M metagenome (GOLD analysis project Ga0209746, IMG submission 184496) | Arctic peat soil microbial communities from Barrow, Alaska - Barrow Graham LP Ref core NGADG0011-211 (SPAdes) (version 2) | ecosystem: Environmental > Terrestrial > Soil > Wetlands >...
TTTCGACGAGGTAATCCGGCTTGCCCGTGAGTCCCAGTTCCACGTCGAAGAACGGTTTCTCGACCGCGCCCCAGGCGCGCGTGTCGGTGTAGACCACCCGCCCGCCGGGGAGACCGGCGAGGCGGCGCTGACGCCACGAGATGAAAAACAGGACGATGGCTATCAACAGGATGGCGAGGCCGAGGTAGAGGGATGCCATGGAATACCAGTGGGTGGATGGGTTCTGCCCGAAGGATCAAATCACCTGGCGGGTGCAGAAAGCGACGAGCAGAACCAGCGCCACCAGCAGCAAAATCAACGCCAGTGCCCTCGTCAGGCTGGAGGCGATGACTTGCCGTCCGTGGGCACGGTGGAGCTCGGTCCCGGCGGTCATTTCGGTTTGGTTGGTGGATTCAATCCCTTTCCGGCGGTACCACCAGGCACGCGCACAGTAGAGATAAGTACCAACTTCGGAAGCACGGATAGGCCGCATACCGCTCTTTTCCTTCAGGGAAGATCTTGCTTGATGGTTTTGGACCGACAGACCCAAGAAAGCGCATCCATTTCTGCGCAGTACGATGTAGCACATTTATTCTATCAGATAATTGGCGGCAGGGCGGGGGTGCCAACGGTTTCGTCAGTCAGAATGAAAGAGCACAGTTTGTTCCCGCGCACAGCATTGCTCCGAAACCGAATCTTACGGAGGATGATTTTCCGGGGAGAGTATAATGGGCACATGGCCGACAGACGCCCGATAAAGGTTGTCCTCTCAGACTGGTTCCGCAAACTGGTCGAAGCGTTTTTCATCCCAAGTTCAGAGCGACCTTTGCTCTGGCTTAATCCTTTCTGGATGGCAGGGTTATACCTTTTGGGCTTATTGCATTGGTGTCTGTTCCTGAACTGGGGCAAGATCCCCTTTGACCTGCACGATTGGACGCAGGTGGGCGCTTATTTTAGTTTCCTCCGCCAAGCATTCCTGACCAACCAGCTCCCGCTGCATATTGGCTCCACTCTGGCAGACACCAACCGCTACCTGGCCCTTCCGCAGACGTTGATCTCGCCCCAGGCCTACCTTCTGCGATTCCTGGAACCGGGCCTTTTTACCCTGGTCAACTTCCTGATCCTGTATTCAGTTGGGTTCGCAGGCTTGCTCCTGCTGCAGAAGCGATATTCGCTGGCTCCGGCGGCTTTCGGCGTGCTATTCCTGCTATTCAACTTCAACGGTCAACTCACGGCTCAATATGCGGTCGGTCACGCCGAGTGGACCGGTTATTTCTTCCTACCCTTTTTTGTATTGTTATTACTGAAAGTATTGGACGGTGAAAAGCCAGGCTGGAAGTGGGTGCTATTTGTCTCCATGACGTTATTCGCCATCACGCTGCAAGGGGCTTACCATTTCCTTTTATGGTGCCTTATCTTCCTGCTGGCCTGGGGACTGTTTTATCCCAAGAAATATCTTGTACCGGCAATCAAGGCCATCTTTTTCAGTTTGCTGCTCAGCCTGTTCCGCTTACTCCCCCCGGCAATTGAGTACATGGGCAGCGGAAAAGCTTTTATCTCCGGTTTTCCAACCGTTACCGACCTGTTCTCTGCGCTGATCGTACTAAAATACCCGGCGGAGGCTCTCTCCAGCCCATTCAATTCCCTGGGCTGGTGGGAAATGGATACATATATCGGGCTGTTAGGTCTGGCATTCCTTCTCTACTTTGGCATCTACCAAACCTGGCGCAAGGGATCGGCCACAAAAACGCTCCTGGCACCCATTGCAGTTGTGACCTTTCTTTCCATTGGACGGATCTACTCCGTCATCAACCGTTTGCCCATCCCACTGACAGATTCGGAACGGGTCAGCTCCCGTTTCTTGATCGTGCCGGTGGTCATGCTGATCACGCTGGGCAGCATTTATTTCCAGGAAACCCTGATCAAACTTGGTCACCGAAGCCTGGTTGAACGTATTTTAAGCATGTGTATGCTGATCTTGTTGGGCCATGACCTGTTCCAGCATTCCCGCATCTGGCGGGTGACCGAGATGTACAATTTATTCAAGAGCACAGCGGTGGATATCCGTTCCGAGGTCATCAACCATCCCGACCCTCTTTATTTTAACGCTCTGGCTATCGGTGCAGCCGTGACAGTAGTCACCTTTATCGTGCTTCTTACCCTGACAATACGAGAGCACAATGGAGCAAGCCAGACAAACAATCGAGGAAACCATGCCCAACCTGCCTGAGATCAACACGCCCTTCCTGCTTGACTTCCTGACCAAACTGCTGAACACGCCCTCGCCCACCGGCTTTGCCGAAGCGGCGATTTCGTTCACCGAACAGACGCTCAAAGCCTTCCCGGCGCTCAAACTTTCCCGCACCCGCAAGGGAGCGCTGACCGCCACCTGGCGCGGCGACCAGGACGAGGGTTCACGCGCCGTGACGGCGCACGTGGACACGCTGGGCGGGATGGTCAAGGAGGTCAAGTCCAACGGGCGGTTGAAACTGTCCAGGATCGGCGGCTTCGCCTGGAACACCATCGAGGGCGAGGGCTGCACCGTCTTTACCCGCTCCGGGCGGCAGGTGCGCGGCTCCATCCTGCTGACGAAAGCCTCCAGCCACGTCTTCGGCGGCGAAGTAGGCGAGATGAAACGGGGCGAGGACACGCTCGAAGTACGGCTGGACGCCCGCACGATGTCCGAGAAAGAGACGCTCGAACTGGGTGTGGGCGTCGGGGACTTCGCGGCCTTCGATCCGCGCGTGGAGGTCAATGCCGGGTTCGTCCGTTCCCGTCACCTGGACGACAAAGCCTGTGTCGCGGCGCTGGTGGCAGCAGTCAAGGCCCTGAGCGACGCCGGCCGCAAACCTGCCCGGACGACGACCCTGCTGATCAGCAACTACGAGGAGGTCGGTCACGGCGCGGCGGCAGGCATCCCGGCCAACGTGGAAGAACTTCTGGTGGTGGACATGGCCGCGGTGGGCGAGGGCCAAAACTCGGACGAGTTCCACGCCTCGCTGTGCGTCAAGGACAGCGGAGGGCCGTACCATCACGACATGTCTGACCGCCTGCGGGCGCTGGCCGAGAAGAACGAAATCCCATACAAGGTGGATGTCTACCCTTATTATCATTCAGACGGCGAGGTCTGGTGGAGCGCAGGCGCGGACGCGGCGGTGGCGCTCATCGGTCCAGGCGTGGACGCCTCGCACAACTACGAGCGCACCCACACCGAAGCCCTGGTGGCGACGACCAAATGGGTGATGGCGTATTTGTTGGAAGAGTGATTTTATCGCGAAGAACAAGAGTAATACGGAGAGAATCGCCGCCGCCCCCTAGAGATACTTCGCGAAGGACGGCGGCTTAAGCACAGAACTTATCAATACTTCCAATGACTTTTGATTCCTGGCACGTTTCCGGACATCTATATTTCATCACCGCCTCCACCTGCGGTTGGAAGCCGCTTTTTTCCGAACCCGTTTATGCTGAGATAATCTTGAATTCCCTCAATTGGCTGCGAAAAGAAAAACGCATGTTACTTTATGCCTTTGTATTGATGCCATCGCATCTTCATGCCATTGTTCAGCCGGTTGATAGGTCAATTGGCGAACTCCTGCAAAACTTTGCTTCTTTCACTGCTCATGCCATTCTGCAACAATTTCGCGGCGATGATCGCCAACAACTTCTTGAGTTTTTCCACGAGCAACGGCGTGATAAACGCGAAGAACATAGCATTTGGCAGGATGTGCAGGCGAAGAACATCTACACCGAAAAGTTTCTTGCTCAAAAAATGGAGTATATTCATCAAAACCCGGTTGCCAAAGAATGGAATTTGGTTCAAGACCGAGCTAGCTACATTTATTCAAGTGCTTGTTTCTATGATGACGACCGGCAACCAATTGTCGAAATAGATGATGTTCGAGAGTTACTCTAGAATCACAGCCGCCGAGGACGGCGGCTGGAGCGAGAGGATACGCAGTCGCCGGGGACGACGGCTGGAGCGAAAATGTGCATGAACTTCAGCGACTACCAGACCAAATCCCGCCGTACGGCGGGAATTTTAAAAGGGTGTGATATAATAAAAGTATGACTTTCGGAAAGTATGATATATAAAGGAGCAAACCATGGCACTTTATGTGCGTGTTCAGGAAAAAGGACAGGTGACCATCCCCACCAAACTCCGCAAGAAACTCAATATTAAGAAAGGGGATACGGTTATGGTGATCGAGACAAAAGATGGCTTGTTGATCAAGCCTGCTGAAGTGGTTCTTTCCGAGGCGCTTGACGAAATGGGCAAGGCGCTGAAGGCGGATGGGGTCACGCTGGAGCAGTGGATTGAACGCGGCCGCGAGATCCGCGAGAAACTCCTGGAAGAGACGTATGCGATAAAAAATGAGTCATGATGCTGCGCATCTTCATCGATTCCAGTGTTCTTTTCACAGCTGCAAACTCGGCAAAAGGCCATTCTCGTGACCTGATGCTGATCAGTGCGGCAGGGAAGTTAACCTTGGTATTGAGCGATTTTGTGCTTGAAGAAACACGCCGCAACCTGGCGCTGACGCAACCCGGATCGACCGTTCTGGAGCGGATTATCCGAGAAGCCCGGATAGAGATTGTCTCTGTCACCGGGCAGCAAGTTATGGATGCAATGAAATGGATCGTCCCAAAAGACGCCCCTATCCTCGCCGCCGCCAAAGACGCAAAAGTGGATATGCTTGTCTCGTTGGACAAAAAACATATCCTCGGCCATCCTGAACTTGAAAGCTATATCAACGCCCCCATCCTGACACCTGCCGAAGCATTCGCAAGACTCAAGGAACAACCATGAACTTCAGCGACTACCAGACCCAATCCCGCAAGACCGCCAAATACCCGCCCATCGGGCATCCTGTCGTCTACCCCACCCTCGGGTTGACCAATGAGGCCTGGGAAGTGGCCGGGAAAATCAAGAAGATTTTCCGCGACAAGTCCGGGGTTATCTCTGCAGCGGACCGCGAAGCCCTGAAGGGCGAACTCGGCGACGTGCTGTGGTACCTGGCACAGGTCTGCACCGAATTGGAGATTTCGCTGGACGAAGTGGCCGGGCACAACCTGGAAAAATTGCTCTCGCGCCTCGAACGCGGTAAAATTGGCGGGGAAGGAGATAATCGCTGATGGCCTGTAAAAACTGCACGTCCCTGAACCAGAAACGCCTATTCTCATCCACCGGGGAGTTGACCAGATTCATGCGGAAGTTGCGCACTCTCGTGAAAGATGGGATAATTGTCGAATTCCCATCTTTTACCGACCTTGCAGATGTGGAGGATGATGCCAGCTGGCCGGATGTGATTGAATGCCAGTTTGGTTGCCCGGACTGCGGGACAGAATTTACCTTCAAAGCCAATTCCCATCATAGCAAAGCCCCTCAGTGGCTTCTGAAACGAGCCAAGCTTCGCTGACACTAATTTCCTCGTCCCGTGCCCCGTCTCCCGTCCGAGAAACGTGGCTACCTCGCGGGAACCGGGACTACCCCGCGGGAACCGGGGCTACCTCGTCCCGTGCTGGAACCGGGGCTACCTCGTCCCGTGCTGGAACCGGGGCTACCTCGCGGGAACCGGGACTACCTCGAACTCTAATCATCCTCATATAATTACCCCTTCATTATTTGGTAGAATCAAACCAGATACTTCTTGTCTGATTGTAGGGCAGGATAGCCTCTTGTCTTACTGATTCAGGAGACCCTTATGGCTAGTATGGAAAAGTTTACCCAACGGGCCCGTCGTGTGCTTGCCCTGGCCCACCAGGAAGCCGAGAGTGCCCGTCAGGGATTGATCGGCACGGAGCACCTGCTGCTCGGTTTATTGACGGAAGACGGCGGGGTGGCCGGACGCGTTTTGCGCGAAGTTGGTCTGGAGACCGAACGTGTACGCGAGATGATCCAGCGCGTCAGCGGCGAGGGGCACTACGAAAGCGGCAAGATCGAACTCGCTCCCGACACCCAGCTTGTGCTCGAATACGCAATCGAAGAGGCCCGCAAGATGGGCCATCACTACATCGGCACCGAACATCTGTTGCTCGGACTGGTCCGCTCGGAAGGCGCGGCAATGGAAGTGTTAAAGAAACTGGGCGTGACCCCCGACCAGGTGCGCCGCCAGACCCGCCGCGTGTTGCAGGAAAGCAGCGGGTCCCAGGCCTCAGCCGTCCCGGAGATGGCCAAGCCGGGCGGCAAGCAGGAGCCCAAAACCCCGCTGGTGGACCAACTGGCGACCGACCTGACCACCTTGGCCGAAGAAGGCAAGCTGGACCCGGTCATTGGCCGCCAGACCGAGATCGAGCGCGTCATCCAGATCCTGGCCCGCCGCACCAAAAACAATCCGGCGCTGATTGGCGAACCGGGCGTCGGTAAAACGGCCATTGTCGAGGGACTGGCCCAGCGTATCACTGACGGCGATGTACCTGCGCCACTGCTGGGCAAACGCGTCCTGAAACTGGACGTGGGCTCGCTGGTGGCCGGGACAATGTACCGCGGCCAGTTCGAGGAGCGCCTGAAGCGGGTCATTGATGAACTCAAATCCACCAAATCCATCCTGTTCATTGACGAGTTCCACATGCTGGTGGGAGCCGGTTCCGCCGGTTCTGCCGTGGACGCGGCCAACATTCTAAAACCGGCGCTTTCGCGGGGTGAATTGCAGTGCATTGGCGCCACCACGCTGGACGAGTATCGCAAGCACATCGAATCCGACGCGGCGCTCGAACGCCGCTTCCAGCCCATCGTGGTGGAAGAACCATCCGTGGAAGAGACCATCGAAATCCTCAAGGGCATCCGCAAGATGTACGAGGAGCACCACCACCTCGTCATCTCGGACGAGGCTCTCGACGCCGCGGCCCAGCTTTCGGCCAGTTACGTATCGGACCGTTTCCTGCCTGACAAGGCGATTGACCTGATTGACGAGTCCGCTTCGCGCGTGCGCATGTACAAATCCGGCGCGTCCACGTCTGCGAAGGATATATACAAACAACTGAAGCTGGCGCGCACCAACCGCGCCCTGGCCCAGGAAGAAGGCAAGGCCGAGGACGTGCGCACCTGGGAAGCCCAGGAAGCCGACCTGAACGAACAGCTCAAACAGATGAAATCCAGTTGGGAACGCGCCAAAAGCCCGGTTGTTACCAGTGAGGATATTGCCGAAGTGGTCGCCATGTGGACCGGCGTTCCGGTCATGCAGATCGCTGAGGCAGAGTCGAAACGCCTACTCAAGATGGAAGAGGAACTCCAGAAGGCCATCATCGGCCAGAAAGAAGCCATCCAGTCCATCGCCAAGGCGGTGCGGCGGGCACGTGCCGGACTCAAAGACCCGAAGCGCCCGATTGGCTCGTTCATGTTCCTCGGTCCAACCGGCGTCGGCAAGACCGAGTTGACCAAGGCCCTCGCCAAGTTCATGTTCGGGAGCGAGGAAGCCCTGATCCAGTTGGATATGTCCGAATTCATGGAACGCCACACTGCCAGCCGCCTGGTCGGGGCTCCGCCCGGATACATCGGCTACGACGATGCCGGTCAACTGACTGAGGCCCTGCGCCGCCGCCCGTACTCCATCGTGGTCTTCGACGAGGTCGAGAAGGCCCACCCCGAAATCCACAACATGCTCCTCCAAATTATGGAGGAAGGCCATCTCTCCGATGCCAAGGGCCGCACGGTGGACTTCCGCAACGCCATCATTGTGATGACCACCAACGTTGGCGCGGAAGAAATCAAGAAGCAGACCTCGCTCGGCTTCCAACTCAAGCGCGACGAAAAAACCGAGGAGCGCACTTCCTACGAAGAGATGCGCAAGAAACTGACCGAGTCACTTAAGAAGGTCTTCCGCCCGGAGTTCATCAACCGGCTGGACAGCGTCATCGTCTTCCGCTCACTCAACAAGGATGACATCCGCCAGATCGTGAACCTGGAGTTAAACAAGGTGACTGAGCGGCTGGCCGAACACGAGGTGACGCTGACCGCCACCGAATCCGCCCTGGACCTGTTAGCGAAGCAGGGTTATGACCCGGAAATGGGCGCCCGGCCTTTACGCCGCATCATTCAGCAAAAAGTTGAGGACCCCCTCTCAGACGCCCTGCTGGCCGGGACCTTCCACGAAGGCGATACCATTCTTGTGGATGGTTCGGAGGAAGAGGTGGTCTTGAAACGGGCGCAACAACCCGAAAAAGCGCCCGAACCGGTTGCATGATTGGTTGGCGTGACCCATTCCCCTTCACCCTGCCCCCTTCGGGGACCTTCGGCGGGTACTGCGCGGGGACGGTGTCCCCTTACGGGGATAATATGGGTAGCCCTTACAGAGGATTTTATGGGTAAAAATTTACGTGGTAGTCCCGGTTCCAGCACGGGACAGGGTGCAACGCTTGCTGGAGGCTGTTTCTGGTGTATCGAAGCCGTGTTCGACGAACTCAAAGGCGTGGAATCGGTTGAATCGGGTTACAGCGGCGGACAGGTCCCGAACCCGACCTATGCCCGGGTCTGCGACGGGGATACCGGTCACGCTGAAGCCATCCAGGTCACGTTTGACCCGCAGGTGCTTTCGTACCACGACCTGTTGACAGTCTTCTTTTCCATCCACGACCCGACCACCCTGAATCGTCAGGGCGTAGATGCGGGTACGCAGTACCGCTCAGCCATCTTCTATCACGACGCGCAGCAAAAGGAGATTGCTAGGCAGGTTATCCAGGAAATTGCCGATGCTCATATTTGGGACAATCCCATCGTGACCGAGGTCACGCCTTTTGACAAGTTCTATCTGGCCGAGGATTACCACCAGGAATACTTCGCCCACAATTCCTTCCAGCCATATTGTCGTGCCGTCATCGCGCCTAAAGTGTCCAAGTTTCGAAAGCAGTTTGTGGACCGCCTGAAGAAGTGAACTAATTGGGATGTCCAGCGGTTCCCGTTCCAATCACGGGTCAACTACTGGACATCTACTCTCGAAGTCGAAAGCACTTTCACACATGCAAGTCCTCCAGACCCAAATTGCAACTTCTGTGCTCCCCGAAACGCCGCCCACTTTTCGGGTGGGCAATATTCCGGTCTATGGGGATGCCATCCTGGCTCCCATGGACGGATTTTCAGATTGGCCTTTTCGTTCCATCTGCCGCGCGCTTGGCTCGGCAATGAGTTATAACGAATTCACCCGCGCAGAGTTCATCGTCAATGCATTCGAACACATCGCGACTCGCTTCACCTATGATGAAGCGGAGCGCCCGTTTGTCATCCAGGTTTACGGGGATGACCCGGATTTAATTATCGCCGCGGCGTTACGCGTCCAAGAGATGCGGCCTGACATTATTGACATCAATATGGGCTGCCCGGCGCGGACAGTTGCCAATCGGGGTGCGGGCGTGGGACTGATGCGCACGCCGCTCAAGGTGGCGCGCATTTTCCAAAAGTTAAGCACTTTGCTGGATGTGCCGGTGACGGGCAAAATCCGCCTGGGCTGGGAGGATAACCGCACCTACAAGTTAATAGCCCGCATTGTGGAAGAGAACGGCGGCGCGCTGATTGCCGTCCACGGGCGGACGCAGGAACAGGGGTACGGTGGGGAGGCCAACTGGGACGCCATTGCCGAGGTCAAGGCAACGGTGAAAATCCCGGTCATCGGCAACGGGGACGTGAAATCGGTTGCGGATATTGAGCGCATGAAAGCGCATACCGGCTGCGAGGCGGTCATGATCGGGCGCGCCGCCATCGGCAACCCCTGGATCTTCTCCCGCCTCGACCGGGAGCAGGTCACGCCGGAGATGGTGCGCCAGATGGTGCGCCAGCACCTGGAGCGCAATCAGCAGTTTTATGGTGAGCACAAGGGATTGATTTTATTCCGTAAGCACGCCATGCGGTATTTGGCGCTCCAGCGCCTGCCGCGCGTTACGCGCACGAAGATCATCCTTCAGAATGATGCGGAGGGGTTCCTGGCTTTGCTGGACGAAGCCTATGTTGGGTAGGGGTATAAAAAGTTCCTTGATGAAGACCAAAACGCGCACACGGCAGTCCCGGTTCTAGCACGGGCAGTGTTGGCTGTGTGCGTTTTATTTTAAGACGTTCCAGCGGCGCACCGCAGGAGGGGCAGGTCAGGGCGGTGGGAATATTATCGGCCATGAGGCCTCCGGGAGGGGAAGGACGTGTAAAACAAGACTATTAGCCCCCATTTCCGCGAAAAAAGGCAAGCCAGTCGTAAGTAAGCCTCTCGCCGAGCGGAGAGTATAATATCCCCATGTCCAAAACCAAAACCCACACCCGTTACGTCTGCCAGCAGTGCGGACGCGTCTCCGCCGGTTTCATGGGGAAGTGCCCGCAGTGCGGTTCGTTCAACAGTATGGTTGAGGAGATTGTGACCGATGCGCCGACCGGGGGGAAGACAGCCCCGCGCGGCCTGAGCGGACGCTCCACCCCTCACCGCCTGTCCGATGTCAGCGGGGATGCCGAAGACCGGATTCCCGTTCCGATTGGCGAGTTCGCCCGCGTGCTGGGGGGCGGCCTCGTCCCCGGTTCGATCGTGCTGGTGGGCGGTGACCCGGGCATCGGCAAGTCCACCCTGATGCTGCAGGTGGCCCTCGAAATGGCAACCCGGCTCCGGGTCCTGTACGTTTCGGGCGAGGAGTCTGAGCGGCAGATCAAAATGCGGGCTGCGCGCATTACCTCCGAAACAAAATTCCCGGCTGACCTGTTCCTCGTCACCGAGACCAATCTGGATACGATTTTCGAGCACGTAACGGCGGTCAAGCCGGACCTGTTGATCGTCGACTCCATCCAGACCGTTTATCTGCCGGAGATGGAATCGGCCGCCGGGTCGGTCTCGCAGGTGCGCGAGTCGGCCAACCGGCTGCGCGAACTGGCCAAGTCGTCGGGACCGGCGGTGTTTGTCATAGGGCACGTGACCAAAGAGGGGACGATTGCCGGGCCGCGTGTGCTGGAGCACATCGTGGACACGGTGCTGTATCTCGAAGGCGACCGTTTCCAGGCCTACCGGCTGCTGCGCTCGGTCAAGAACCGCTTCGGCGCGACTGCCGAGGTGGGTGTGTTCGAGATGGTCGAGCGCGGGCTGGCCGAGGTGACCAATCCCTCCGAGGCCTTCCTGGCAGAGCGGATGGTCAACGCGGCCGGGTCGGCGATTGCCGTGACGATGGAAGGCACCCGTCCGCTGCTGGTTGAGGTGCAGGGATTGACCAGTGCGGCGCAGTTCGGCAATGCCCGCCGCACCCCCAACGGCGTGGACTACAACCGCCTGCTGATGATCGCCGCCGTGCTGACTCGCCGGGTCTGGTTGAAACTGGCCGAAGTGGACATTTTCGTCAACGTGGTCGGTGGTCTCAAGATTGACGAACCCGCCGCCGATCTGGCAATTGCCGCGGCGGTGGCCTCCTCGATGCGTGACCTGCCGGTCAAAGCGGATACGGTGCTCATCGGTGAGATCGGCCTGGCCGGGGAACTGCGCATGCCCGGGCAGATGCCCGTCCGTTTGGGCGAGGCCGCCAAACTCGGCTTCAAGACGGCGATTGTCCCGAAGCGCCTGCGCAAGGGCGAGCCCTGGCCACAGGAGATCGAAATCGTGGAGGCGCGTGCGGTCTACCAGGCGCTGGAACTGGCGTTTGGGATTCAGAAGGAATTGCCGAAAGGAAGGAAAGTGGCATGATGAAAATACAACCACGTACAACGAACGTACGACCGGACAATGCCACATTGGTCTATTCATTCAACCTCTTCAAGAACAGGCGCGCTTTCTGGGCATTGAACGGTGGGGGTATCACCCTTCTCATTCTCTTTGGAATGCTTTTCTCGTGGTATGTATCACAGATTCGCCCAGGCCTCATATTTGAACTGGTCATCACATCAGCAAACATTATATATGTGTGCCTCTCGCTGCTAGGAATCACAATGGGAGTGGTAGTATTGCATGAAGGAGTCCATGGCATATTTTCCTGGATCGTTACGCACTCACGGCCCATCTTTGGCTTCCGCGGCGGATATTTTTATACCGCCAATCCCGGATGGTATTTTTCTCGCAGGCAATTCGTAATCATTGCTCTTGCACCGTTTATGCTCCTGTCCATTCTTGGCTTGATTCTCTTGGTGATTGCTCCCTCCAGAGCAATACCAGCTGTTCTGATTGGGACTATCCTGAATGCAGCGGGTGCCGTCGGTGATTTTTTTATCATCTTTCTCGCCGCCCGCGAGCGCAGGCCCATTGTCATTGAAGATTTGGGGGACGGAATGAATTTTTATGCATTGAGTTAGAGGAATATTCACGGAAGTGGTTTTCAGAGCCGGTAGATTACTGGCCTTTTTTCACCCGGTGGCCTTGCTCCTATCTTAATCAAACTATAAGCCACATTTCAGCCTGCCTTTAACTTACGCGGCTACGATAAAAGGTAGACACCCTGTTTTGGAGGTTCCATGCACTACATTCCCTTCCTTTCCACTCTTGTGACGTTCGCCTTCGCCGCGGCTGTCTTCCGCCGTTACTTGCTGAAACATGGCCCGCACCTGCTTTTCTGGAGCATCGGCCTGCTGTGGTTTGGCATCGGCACGCTTTCGGAGGTGATCCTGGGCTTCACCTTCAGCAGCCTGGTGCTGAAACTGTGGTACTTGAGTGGAGCCATGCTGACCGCTGCCTGGCTCGGCCAGGGGACGATCCATCTGCTGGTACGGAAGCCTGGCGTTGCATGGATCCTGACCGGGATCCTGACCGCCGTCTCACTGCTGGCCGCGACCCTGATCCTGCTCGCCACGTTGACGCCTGCCGCGGCATCCTACAATGTGACAATGGCGATCTCATCACAATACAAAGACATCCTGACGCGCGGCGGCCTGACCATTGCCC
>Ga0209746_1001169_pt1 | contig 12753 bp, 18 predicted proteins | sample BarGraNGADG00211_3_FD_184496 | JGI IMG/M metagenome (GOLD analysis project Ga0209746, IMG submission 184496) | Arctic peat soil microbial communities from Barrow, Alaska - Barrow Graham LP Ref core NGADG0011-211 (SPAdes) (version 2) | ecosystem: Environmental > Terrestrial > Soil > Wetlands >...
AAGCATCGCCATTACTAATTCATCTTCATAAATCCCTTCAGATATATATTTATGCCTTTTCATTAGATAAGGTATATTATCTGTTGGGCTCCTGCCTATCAATTGCCAAGCGTCATCCCAAGTTCCCTCAATTCCATACATAGTTCTAACCAAAACATTCCAAACATCAGCAGTAACAACGGGGAAATTATTTATCCCATCACTCATATAAAAAAGATGTTGGTCGGTTGCATAAGCAATTTGCCCCGCCTGCATAGGGTTTGGAATATTTGCAAATAAATCATGTGTTACTACAATTTTCATTTTTACCTCTTTGAAAATAAAGGGGAGCTTTTGAGGTCTCCCCTCGTAGTTTGTAAGTTAGTTAAAAAATCAACTAATTAAAAAGTCCCGCAGTCAATATCGCCAAGCGTAAAATCATGAGTAACTGGATCAAGAACAATTGAACCTGAAGCGGTATAAACCACTGCATCAGTTCCGTCTTCTCCCGCAGGCCCAACTAAAGAAGTTGGAGATCCCCAAGGGGTTTCGCCAGTTCCTGCTTTTGGCCCGTAGAAGTTAAATAGTACTGTGTCAAGATAAAAGTCTCCTGCAACGCCTTCGGTGGTTGGAGCAACTGCGCCGGATAAAATCGTTTTTCCGTCAGCACCATCTGTTCCATCTGTTCCGTTAGTACCGTCAACTGCCGCTAATACTGGGGTGGTTGCTGTTCCTATCCAAAGTTGGGCGGTATCCGTAGTCCATGCCAATTCGCCGATATCTAAATCTTGAGGTAAATTTGCGAATAAACCGTTAAAAACTATAAAAGTATGTAATTTTGCCATTTCGTCTCCTATTTTTTATTATTAAAAAGTTCCACAATCTATATCCCCCAATTCTCCACCTGCAAAGATTGACCAATTTTGAGTTACCGAAGGTAAAACCCCTTGGCAAGCAAGCGTGCAGATAAAAGAACTACCTGAATAAAAAACCGCATCATTTATTGAATAAATCCTTGTTGGATTATAATCGCCGCACCAATTTAAACCTCTTGGGCCTTGTTTGCCTTCTTTTCCTCTTAACCCTGCCCCTACCATTTCTACTAATTGCTTACCCATTATTCCTATTTCCATTTTACACCCCCAGCGTTATATCGGGGATTAGCGTAATCTCTCCCGTAAAATAAGTGGCTACATCGGTTCCCAAAGAAACTTGTAAATCATAATAAGCCGTCGAAAAATGAAAAGCAGCGGTTTGTTCGGCAGTAATTATAGGATAAACTTCTGTATTCCCAGTCTCGGTATTATAAGAGATATCGAAGTTTTCATTGGTTAAAAGTTCTAGTATTTTTCTTTTACCAACCGTGTGTATTAGTGTCATTTTAAAGTTACAATCTGTTAGATCTTCACTAAAATGGAAACCTTCGTGAAAAGTATCACCTTGGCGTATATTAAAATCATATTTCATAATTTGCACCTCTTAAATTAAACCTATTTTGTCATAAATAAAGAGAGAAGGAACTATTGGAGGAACTTGAATTCCGCTGATACTACATAACTTATTTCCATTACTTATTATTACAAATAGCCCATTCCCATAAGCAATAGTAAGCCAATGCTGGGAACTCGGTAAAGTACTTTGGGTCCAAGTTATGCCATCTGGACTTGTTATAATAACATTAGTAGTAGCAAGTCTTATTGCTACAAATAATCCACTCCCATAAGCAAGAGCATACCAAGAACCTGAACTTGGTAAATCTCTTTGGGTCCAAGTTATGCCATCTGGACTAGTGGCAAATATATAAGAGGAGTTACTATTCATTATTACAAATAGTCCATTGCCATAAGCAAGAGCATACCAAGAACCTGAACTTGGTAAATTTCTTTGGGTCCAAGTTATGCCATCTGGACTAGTGGCAATGATAGTATTACCAGAACTAGCTATTACAAATAGTCCATTGCCATAGGCAAGAGAAACCCAATAACTTGCACTTGGTAAAGCTCTTAAGGTCCAAGTTATTCCATCAGGACTAGTGATAATAATAGTATTACTCGCAATAGGTATTAAAAATAGTCCATTCTTATAATAGATATGATTATAACTTCTGAACTCATAAATATTATTCCAAAATCCCGAATATGGTTCTGGTAAATTTCTTTGGGTCCAAGTTATGCAATCGGGACTAGTGATAATAATACCACCTGCCCTTACTATTACAAATAGTCCATTCCCATAAGCAATATCAGTCCAATAACTTGAAGTCGGTAAAGTTCTTTTGGTCCAAGTTATGCCATCTGGACTAGTTGCAATGATATTACTCTCAATTGAATAACCTAATATTACGAATAATCCACTCCCATAAGCAACAGCCCCCCATGGTTGAGAACTCGGCAAAGTTCTTTGGGTCCAAATCATACTATTATACTTCCGCTACCAATCCCTGTAGCCTGCCACATAACATTTTTGCAGTCCCCGGTAAAGACACAGGTAAAACCTAAAACATATTTATTATCGGTAGAATAAATATAAGAACTTACTTCTACATATTGCCCGGTAACCGCTCCGAAGAGACTAACCACAATAATAGGATTAGATTTTGTAATTTTTAGAAATTTAACATAACGCCCATTAGCCGTATCAAAAAACAAAATATCTGCCACTGTAGGGGTATTTGCCCCAGCAATAGTTATAGTCTTTTTTGCGTTATTAGCTTCGCCTATTTTTAGATTTATAATATTATTGAAGTTCATAAAGCCTCTAAGAAGGAGCTAAAGCCGTAAGGGTAGTGTGTAAAGAACCGGGTTGTATATCAATAGAAAAATCTGTTACTAACCAACTTCCAGTATTTCCCTGAGCATCTGTCCATACTAAAGTAGTCCAAAGAATTGGAGAGAAAGGAATACCTGCCATAGTTACACTTAAAACTCTTGCTCCCTTAGCCCCAAATTTATAAATATTTTTAGCCGTTGCCTGCATTTGTTCATCAGTATTTCCATAGACTACCGCATAAGAAGGTTGATTTCTTTTTGAGATATCATAATTAGCATTTTCGATTTCACTGCCAGTTCCAACATACCTTCCATAAGTAAAAGTCTTAGGACTATTACCATCTGTAACGATTACCGAAGTTGGAATTCCTAAATAGTTTAGACTAAACTTTGCGTCTTTTACCATTAAACCAACTGGCGCTGAATTAGCATCTATCGTATGACTTGCAAAAGAAGCAGAAAGCGTAGGCGTTATAGAAATAATTCTTAAAGCTCCTGAATTTGGTTCCGAAAATAAACAATAGCCGCCCATTTCTAAAAGTTTCATAATCTCATTCAAAAAAGTAGAATTGTCTATCTTATAAATCCCTTCGGTACAAAAATTACTTAAAGGAGTAGCAAGACTTATCGTATCAGGACATTGCGCCATATCATTCCCAGAAATTCCAGTTACTTCGGCTATCAAGGCATTTACTAAGGCAGCATAAGTGGTATATTGAGAATAGATTTCATTAGTTTTTAAAATAGCCCAAGTATTTTTTAAATCATCAAAGGTTAAATCTACCTTTCTTCCCCCATGTAAACGACTACAATCGGCATTAGTTAGAAGAAATTGATATTTATAAGTGCTTCCAATATCAATAGTCCAACGCCCTCCGTAATAATTTCCTGACGGATCTCTATTGTTTCCCGGAGTAACTACGGCGCCAGCTCTTGAAAAACCAACACCTAAATCTAGTGCAGAAACACTAGCACTTCCATTTCCAAAAACAGAACCGCTTAACGAAATTGAAAGGGGAACAAACCGTTCAGAAGCTACAGTTCCGGGATAAACTAAAATTTTTGGCATTGCATAAACGCCCATCCCTCTAAGATCAAGAGCCATTAAAAACTCCTAAGGAATAACATAAATAGTGCCAAGGGGAGCTGCCCCAGTTAAAGTAAGGGTAAAATAATAAATTTGAGAATTATTAACATCTAAGGCATTTGAATTATTACTTTCTTGAAGTTCCCAATAATAATAAGTGCCAGAACTTCCATTTAAATCAATAATTATTTGAGAAATAACATTTCCAGTTTCTAAAAAAACTGCGGATCTTAAAGCGTCAAGACCATCTTTACCTAAACATCTTAAGGTTATAGTCCTAAAAGTTTCAGGAGAACCTTGAAAAATAATTGGACCATTTATCCCATCCTCTCTTGACATATTTTGGCGAACCATATCCCCTGAATCACTGGTTATACTAACGCCTTCAATGGTTTTTCCATTTATACCCCAACTAACTTTATTATTTATAGGTAATTGCATAAGTTTCTCCTATCAACCATAAGTAAAGGGTTGAGTATAAACTCCGCCACTTATTTTTGAAGCAATACTTTTTGCTAAGCGATCTGCAAAATCGGGCGGTATATCTAAATAATTTTTATTTCCCGGCGTTCCATTATTTTTAGTATCGGTAGAGATTACCACATTTAAGGTGTCCTTTCTAGGAGGAGTAGGGGTTGTGGCTTTAGCAATTGGTAAAACAGGAGCTTTGGCCACCACGGGAACGGCAGCAGTTTTCGAGAGGGCAAGTTGAGGGAGTAAATTCATCAGAGTAATACCACCTAAGAACTTACTAAAAGGGCCTGCATCTACGCCCTGAATAGTTATTGCTTTCATAATTTCCAAGTTAGCTTTTAAACTCTTGGTTTGATCTTTCAAAGCTTTTGCCGCCGCAGCATTGGCTTCTGCTGTTTTTTGGGCCTCATCATAAATACCTTGATTATCTTTCTTTGCCTGTGCGAAGAGGTCTCCTTGTTTCTTAATGGCATTATTCGCTATTGTAGAGGCATTTTTTATATTATTCTGACCCATAGCTATTAAAGCCTCATCTTTAGCAATAGCCTCACCCCGATCTTTATTAGTTTGAGTTTGATTTATACCATATTCAGCATTTGCCTTATGAATCCCTTTGGAAGGATCACTTGCCGTCTTTACCCAAGTAATAATATTACCAGCAGAATTCATTAACCAAGTTAATTCTGCTACTGCTTCTTTTACTACCCCAGCTATAACTTCAATTATTCCGCCTAAAACTATTCCAACTTGGGCGCCCCAAGATCTCCAATCCGTTGTATTAGTTCCTAAATTTTTTGTGATTTGGTCGAAAATAACAATCATGGAAGCCGCAAAACCTGAACCTGCTTCATTGGCATTTGTCATAATACCTGAGAGTGATTCGCCTACTGCTGATTTCATAAGTTCCATGGAAGTGGCAACGCGCATTTTTGAAGTCTCAAAATCATCGGAAACTGCGTCTAAAGTTCCACCTACTTTTCCTAAAATAGCGTCTAAGATTTCTACCTGCGACTTGCCTTGCATATAACCAACGCCTAACTGGTTCATGGAACGCTTTTGGCCCATCATGGCTTGATAAACCATATTAGAAGATTGGGCTAAACTCATACCTCTTAGTCGGGCTACATTCATAGAAGCTTGTAGCGCACTAACGGCTTCGGAAGCATCCCCAGTTTTGATGGTTAAAGAACTCATACCAGTAGAAATATCTCCCACAGAAAATCCAGTGCTTAGAGCAAGACTTTTTATAAATTCATCATTCTTTTTAATTTGAGTATCATTAGCTCCCATACTTTTTAAAACATCGCCGACAATCCCTAATTTATCTGAAACTTCAGCAAAAGTATCTAAGGAATCTTTTAGAAATTCTACTCCTTTTTTTGCTGCAATGGCAGCGGAATAAATACCAAGTAAGGGTGCTGCTACTTTTGCAATACCCCTTACTCCTGAACTTAACCTAGTCCCTAAATTTGGTGGAGTTGGCGGAGGAGCAGGAGCAGGAACACTTCCATTTTGTTTATTCAGACTTCCCAAGGGTATAGCTGTAACTGTACCTGCCCCAGCAACAGCTTTAGCGACAGCTGCCGAAGTTGTAGCAGCGTTGGTTGCTGCTGCTACTTGCCCGGTGATGGCAGCAGTATCCACTTGCAATGCTAAGGGTTTAAGTTTTCCCCCAACTCCATTTATGGCATCGGTAATATTGTCCGCTGCCGCACTTGCCGTAATAACAAAGAGGGCATCCAAATTCTTAGTTAAAGCAGCAAAAGCGGTATAAATATTTTCCGTCATGCTTTGAAAAGCTTGAGTAACTACGGTTAAATCTGCTAAAAAACCAATAGGTACTTGTATGCCGGCATTTTGGGCCATTATTTCACCTCTTTTTCAAATAATTTTTTATTTTTCATGCTTTACCACTTCTCAACTTCTGAAATAAAATCCTCGGCAGAAACAAGTTTATAGCCTTCGCCCCTAAGAATAGTTCTTAAACCAATACCTACTAGTAAAGGCATTTTCACGATATCAGAATAACTAACCTTATAAGTTTGACTGTTTATATAATCTAAAATATAACTTAAGCTATAATTAACCCTTCGGAGGGTTCCTTCGTCCCAGTTTCGGGGATCGAAGGCTTGAAAAAATTTCCCCACTCCTGAGAGACCTCTGAAAATTTAGCAGTTTTCTTTTCTAAAAGCGGAAGGCCCGTTCTTGCTCTTGCCATATTTACGACATAAAGCACCAAGTCTATAGAAGGCTTAGACATATCTTCTACACTAAAAAAACATACCTTAAATTTAGTTTGGATATCTTCCACATCTTGCAAGGTTAAATCGTTATAAATAAATTTGTTATTTTCCATAAGTTAACTCCTAAATCTTTTTAAGTTATAAGAACTTGCGTCATCTTTCCAGTATATTTATGCCAGCCAGACTTTACAATATCAACATCACAACTGGAAACAATACCTGTTGCCGTTTTAGTTACCGAAGTATGAGCATAAGAAGGATCTGTGGTTACGCTAACTGCCATTTCAAAACCTATTAAATCAAGAGGAAAAGCTGCTAAGCCATCCGCTTCGAATTCAAAACTTGCTTCTTGTTTCTTTTCTGAAATATTTGAATCTACAATGCTTTGGCCTTCGTTGTTACCCGCCAAATCCTCTTGCTTTGAAGTACCCGAAATCTTAATATTTTCCAAAACTAAACTAGTGGGCGAACTAATAGTAAGCCCCTCTGCGGTTACTGAAGCCGCCGAAATTCCTCTTTGCATAGGTGTAGGTGTTACAGGTATGTATGCCATGTTATTTTACCTCCATAGTAAAATTTTTTAATAGCCAAAAATGTTTATTTTTAAAACGGGAACCACTGGAACAGCATATACCGCCCAGAAAGAAGCCCAATCAGAAGTCACGCCGGGTTCAATAGCTATATTCGGAGGCGTTTCCGTTGCTTCAATAGCTTTATAAGCCACAGAAGCATGATATACTAAATTATCTTTTACATAAGTAGTGCCAATTAACCAAGCCGAAGGATTTGTCCCCGGTATTGAAACTGCGTCATAAGTCAAAGTAATATCATCCTTAAAATAGCGAGTGAGTAAATTTGAAGTCAAAGTCTTCCCCGCTGGAACAGTAAAAACAAGGGGTAATATCACGCCCCAATTATCTGGCTTTGTAGCAAAACTTACCGTGTGATTAACACTATCTTCATTCTTTATTTCAAAAAAAGACTTGTCATCTATCGAAATTAAGTTTCCATCTACGGCACAAGGAACGAAAACTCTTTCCGTCAAAGTAGTTACGGCAAGAAAATCTGTAAGCGTTTGTTTAGTTAATTCGACTGCTGCCATTTTAATCCTCCCCTAAAATATGATTTGCAATATTAAAATCTAGATGTAGTCGCTTAAAGTCCCCAATAGAACTTGAATAAGCGGTGATTAAGTAAAAGTTGTAAAGCCGCATACCTGCTTCAATATAGGTAGTCATAACATCAGCGTTTTCATTGGTAATTAAATCCAACCCATAAACATAAGTTATAAAACCCGTCCAGCCCTGAATTATCCTATATTTGTAAACATAAAAAGGAACATTTTTTACCATATCAATATCGGTATCGTTTTTTACCGGGGCAATTAGCGACTTAAACTTTTCCAATTCTGGCGGCAAAAGGGTTTCAATATAAATTTTAGCCAAAGCAGTATAGTTCTCTATCTTTTGCGCGGCTAAAACTTTTTGTTCTAAGGTCATCTTAAACCCCCATCAAAGCGTTCATTTCTTTAATAAAATTAGTTTGTACTAATTGTTTATACTTAGGCATATTAACATCCAGAGTGGGCCAAACAAAAGCGTGGTCGCTTTGATATTCAAAACCATCCTTAGAAAAAGGACCTTCTGTATCTTTAATATTAAACTCCATATTTTCCGCATAATAAATACCACTAAAAGAAGCCATTTTGTTATCGCCTACCAAAACATCAAACCCATAATTTTGAGGGCCTAATAAATAGGGAAGACTTGTTCTAATAGAAGCTCTTAAAACACCAGCCGTTCTTGGTTGGCTGTTAGAACTAAAATCGATGGATTCGTAATCTTCAAAAGCCGTTAAAGAAGTAATTTTAATGTCGTTTTCTACGATTATTCTAACTAAATCTAGAGTTTTTGTCATAGCAATTTCTACATTCTTATCGAGAAAAGCGGTTAATTGAGGAAGCATATCGGAAATTTTTACGGTAAACATTTATTCTTTTTTCCAAGCCTTTCCAACTAAATCTTTCTTTTCTTGAAGCGCCAAAACCAAGAGATTATCTAAAACTTGTAAGGCAACTATTAAATAAAGTTGGTTGTTTTCATCTTTTAGATAATAACCTTCTTTAATCAATAAGTTATCTACATTAAGCGAAGTTACATCCAGATAGGCAAGGAAAGAATAACTAATATCTATACCAAATTCAGAAGTTTTGAAAGGATTGATATTATTTCTAACAATTATACCTTCCGAAGCCCCAAGATATTCAGGATCCTTATAAGTAGGAACTCCTTTAATAATGGTATCTGCTTTAAGTTCGTAGAATTGGCAAACCATCATATAATTTGGAAAGCCTAAAAGATCCAACATTAGCGTCTCGCTCTTGTAGTGCCTAAACTTCCATAAACCTGCGTTCTCCAATGGGCGATAGCCTGCGCTAACTGATCCCCTTTGTTTTCACTCAAAGCCCCCATAGAGAAAGAAACCGGGGCTAAGGTTTGAATAGCATGTAGCAAATCTAAAATAGTTTTTGCTTCGGTAAGTTCTTCATAATCGGAATTTCTAACATAGAGCCGAATTATTTTTTGATTAGCCGCTTCGGTCTTATAATATTGTTCTATTATAGGACATAAGTCTTTTATGTTGCTAACTATCAGTGTTTCATTAACCGTCATTTAGCCACCTTCTAAAAAAGGGGTAAGCTTTTGAGGCTTACCCCCGATTTCTTTATTAAAACTAAGCACCAGCCTTGCCGAAAGTAACCACAACCATGCTTTCAGGATAAACGGTCTTGATACCAAAGAGAACAAGTTCCTTGAAGAGAGTAGCGAACTCTTTTTCCATTTGGGATACCACAATCTTATCCAAGAACATAGCCATTGTAACGGCACTTCTGTGCATCGCCATAACCTTCCAAGTATCTCCGTCTTTTGCAACGAAGTTGCTCTTGTAGATTGAGAACCCAGCCGCTTCTCCAACAAAACCGGTAGAAAGCGCGGTTTCGGAAGTAGCAGTACTCTTGGCAATAAAACGGTCATCCTTCTGTAAATAGGCATAGACCCAAGGCGGAAGAATTACTGCTCTATCGGTATCAGGAACATTCTTCTCATCTAAGAGAACGCTAGCATCCACAAGGGTTTCATAAACATTCCCAGTCCCTTCAGTAACAACGGGAGTTACGGGCGTAAGGGTTTCGCCGATAGTATTGCCGGTAAGCACATTAACATATTCCCCAGCAAGCGCCGTTTCTATTGCGGCCTTTACCTTTGGAACTGCTAATTTAATGCCTTCGCTGGTTAGATTAACAAAAATCTGCGCTTGATCATAATCCTTCACTTTGAAGTGAAGTTGATAAGCTTGGTCAATCACTAATTGAATATCATCGGAAACAAGATCGTCCCCGTCGGTATTGATCGGGGCGCCGGTATAAGGCTCAACTACGACGCCGGTGATGGTGTCGATAGCAACTACCATGCCTTTCTTTAAAACCATTTCAGACTGCCAATCGTAATTGATAGCCTTGGCATAAGAAGCTTGCGCTTCAAAAGCCATCTTGAGTTTAGTACTCCATAAAGTTTGCTCTAAACTAGTTAGATCCGCCATTTCAATTTACCTCCATAGTAAATTATTTATTTTTTATTTTATTAAACCTTTCTTCATTTGCTCTTCTATTACATTTGCAAATTTCTTTTTTTCCTCATAACTCATACCTTTTATTTCTTCCGCAGTATAAATATGTTCGGCAGTAGCGGTTACTTTTCCAGAAGTACTAGTTAAGGGGGCTTCTTTCTTAGTTCCAATTAGATAAGGTTTATCTTTGATTAACGCAGCTAAGACCTTATCAAAACCAAGCACATTGCCGTTCTCTTCTACTGTATATAAATCCTTATAATCCTCTAAGGCTCTAAAAGCCAAATCTGGATCAATAATGTTTAATTTCTGAGCGGCAAGAATAAATTTATTCTTCATAGTTGAAGTAAGATAATCGTTTTTCAATTTCTCGTATTGAGCATGTTCGGTTTCATAAAGCGTTTTGAAATCATTAGTTTCTTTCAAACGATTAGCATCTTCTAAAGCTTTTTGAGTTTTTAGATCCTTATTTTCTTTGGCTAATTGACGAATTCGGTCATTGGCCTTATTACTTTGAATTTCTTTAATATCTAACTCTTCAACCTCGTCTTCTTCTGCTTTAACTTCTTCCACTTTTACTTCGCCAGCTTTTACTTCTGCAACTACTTTATCTGCCATTTTAATCTCCTTTTGCTACTTAAAATCAATAGAAAGCGCTTCTACTGCGAATTACTTAATTTTAAGGGCTACAACTTTACGAGTTGTTAACGAATTGAGTTTTACGCTACTCCAGCGTCAGAACCATTATCGGGATTAACCGCAGGAAGTTCCGCCACCTGTGGAACTAAGGCTTCGTTCCCATAACTTTGAACCCCAGTTGTGGGAGTTGCCGCCTTCGCAACATTTTTTAATAAACCATCTGCTTGTTCTTGCTTTATATTAGCAATTATTGAAGCAATTTTTAGCGCAGGCACGCCTTGTCTTGAATGATAATCCTGTATTGAAAGCAACCCTGCTTGGAATTCTTTAAGGTCATCTATCTTATTGCCAAATTGAGCGGGATCTTCCCATTCAATATCTACCTTAGTAATTATTCCAGATAATAACAAGGCTTGCTTCAAAATCTTTTTTAATTGGTTAGAAAAAGCCTTTTGACTTGCGCGAACTTTGTCGGTTTCTGCGCGTTGAAGCGCCACTACGCCAGCCCCCGTTTGCACGGAAGTAGTTTGTAGATAACTGATAGAAGTAGCAGTTATAATTGCCAAATGTTCTATTCTCTTATCTACGGCAGTAAAGAATTGCCCTATATCTTCCCCCGTTATTTTTCCAACCGTTTTAACTTCTGGCCCGAGGGTCCAAACATCATAAGGCTTTCTTCCAAGCCCTTTAACAATAGTTGGCCCGGTATCATCGGACTTTTTAACTTCTTTCTCGGTTATTTCCGTATCTACGCCGATAATATAGATTTGGCCGCTTGCTTTGAACAAACCGCTTTCCATAGCTTCTAAAAGCCATTGATTTATAGAATCTTGGATCCCTATACCATTTTCTATTTCCGAAATACCGCCTCGGTTCTTTATTTCAAAGATAGGAATAAAGCCAGCTGGATTAGGGCGCACCGAAGGAGTTTCACCATCTAAATAAGGAATTGGAAACCGCTCTCCCGCAGGCGTGAAGTAACTTTCTATTCTATCGGGATAATATTTTTCTACCCTTTCAATAGGTCTTCCATTAAAATCTAAATCCAGCCAAGTTTTAATCACGGAAGTAGTTATATTTATATTTTCAGCATCTACATTTTTTCTAATATTTCGAGGATCTAAAACAATGATATCTATTAAATCGGCTTCCTTGTTATAAAGTAGTTGTAGATAACAACGCCCAAATAAGCCCGCGGTAGAATAAATTTCGTGTTCTAAGGTGTCAAAACCAATGTTTTCTAAATATTCATCTACTTGGGGTTGAAGCGCGGCTTCGGAAGCCGTGATAGATTTTATTCCCAACATATGCACATAACTTTCTAAAACTGGGCGCAAGAAATTTGTAACAACTTCTCTTTGAGAAATTTCATCTCTCACGATTTTAGGAATTTTTATATTTATATTGCCTAAGAGATAGCGTTCCAATAAATCATAATGTTGATTTTCTAACCTTTGCTGGTTTTCCTCATTTTGTAAAAAAGAATATTCTACGGGGGTTATATTCCATTCAGTAAGAGGATTTGGATTACCAAAATTATCTGTCATTTTCCACCTTCCCTAAGCATACCTAATAGTATAAGCTTTGTTTGATTTATGTTCTTGTAGCATATTATAAGCCCCACAGCAAGCATCTACTATATCATCATGCGCGCCTAAGGGAAACATAGAGAATTCATTTAGTAAATCAATGTTCCATTGCGCTACTAAAATACAAATTAAACCATTTTCAGCGGCAGACGAAAAAAGTTCTGCCCGATTTTCTTTACTACCCGTAGTCCTATAAGCTTTGAATTTGAAACCCTTAAAGACGGAACCCGCATAACTTTGGGCTTGTTCTAAACACGATTGCCCGCCTTCCTGTTCCATACCATTATAAACTTGTAAGCCATCGCATTCCGCTATCATTCTTGCCATAGCCCTTACGGCGCCGGGCG
>Ga0209746_1001173_pt1 | contig 12720 bp, 9 predicted proteins | sample BarGraNGADG00211_3_FD_184496 | JGI IMG/M metagenome (GOLD analysis project Ga0209746, IMG submission 184496) | Arctic peat soil microbial communities from Barrow, Alaska - Barrow Graham LP Ref core NGADG0011-211 (SPAdes) (version 2) | ecosystem: Environmental > Terrestrial > Soil > Wetlands >...
CAGTGATTCTCTCATATCGTCGGTATTGCCTCCTGAAGTGCCAACAATATGAGTGAATGAATAATGAACATTATAGAAGTTAAATTCTGCTTTGAATTCGTGATTTACCGGACCGGCAAAAAAATTAAGGCATCCGTCAAATCCTAGTATCGCGTCACCAAGTTCAATAACAGGTTTGACGGGGGCAAAAACAAAAACATCATCAAATCCTTCACCTCCGATGATATCGCGAAGATATCTTACCGGATCTTTCATCTTCCCGGTATTGACAAATAATAACTTAACTCCCACCTTATGAGCATGTTCTTCAGTGAAGATTGCAGAAGCCCTGTTCAACCGATTATCATCAATATCTGTAACTACAAGCAACCCGGGTTTTCTTTCCTGGTGCAATGCGTAATCAATAGCCCCGAGACCCATTGGTCCAACACCTGCAAGTATCGCCATTTTCCCTCCTTTCCTGATTCCCATATTATGCACATAGGTACCAGGTGGTATATGATAGCTTGCATGAAACGCACCGATAATACAGGACATTGGTTCTGAAAGAGATGCAGGGAAAAAAGCTTCTCCGTCGTATGCAAGAAGACAATCAGCCTCCATTACGATCGGAGGAATTATAATATGTGTTGCATCGCCGCCAATGAAACGGTAGGAGTAGCCTGGAGCGTTGAGAGTACCCATCTTGTTCATGGCAGGCTGGATTGAAAATTTCTGTCCGGCTTTGAATTTATGCTTCCATTTCTTCCCGACTTGCATAATTACCCCGGCAAATTCATGTCCGATAATAGTGGGATTTATATGAATATCATCGGGAACACGCTTATGATCAGCTCCCTGAATCGCTGCTTTGTGCGACGACATGCAAATACTGTCAGAGATTACACTGGCAAGTATCTCATCATCCTTCAAATCCGGCAATTCAAATTCTTCCAGTCTCAGATCCTTCTTTCCGTATATTCTTACTGCTTTGGTTTTCATTCTTAATTCTCATTTCGTTTGTTCTTCATTCGTTTGTTTTCCTATCCCAACATCACCTGCCCTCCTGTTACCGGGAGAGCCTGTCCGGTTTCATATTCCTGATCAATCAGGTACAGGAGAGCCTTCATAATATCCTCAAGTTTACACCCTCTTTTCATAGGAACTTTCTCCTCATAGAAAGTTCTTACATCATCTATGCTTTTTGCTCCGGGGACCTTCCCTGTTTTAAGATACTGGACAAATAGGCCGTTATGCGGATCGGACCAGAGCGGACCTTCATAGAAGTTCCCCGGACAAATAGAGTTGACCTTAATTCTGAAGGGTGCAAGCTCCATAGCAAAAGACTGAGTCAGCCCGATTCCTCCGAACTTTGCTCCGGCATATGCAAAATTCCGGTTGCTCCCCCTCAATCCTGACTTTGAATTGATCTGGATTATGTCGGTAAAATATCCGGGTTTCTCCTGATTCTGGAGTTTCATAACTTCTGAAGCATATTTAGCACAATAAAAATATCCGTTGTAGTTTACTTCCGTCGTTTTGGAGAATGTCTCAGCGTCCATTTCGTCCAGCCCGCCAGCCTTTAAGATACCGGCATTGCTTACAATCAGATCGAGGCCGCCAAACTCCCTGACAGTTGAAATTATAAGATCTTTGACAGAGGCTGCATCAGATACGTCGGTCTTTACAAAAATTGCCTTATTAAGCGTTTTTTTCAATGATAAGTATGTGGCAAAAGATTTTCCGGTTTCTTCATTCAGATCGGCAATGACAACATTAAGGTTTAATGCAAACAGAGATTCTGCTATTCCGGCGCCGAATCCCTGTGCTCCTCCTGTAACAACTGCTATTTTATTATTAAGTTTGTTTGCAGACCCTGAAGGATGGGCAACTTTTCTTCTGTAGTTTTCTACCTCCCACTTATCGATGAAATCAACCTGTTCAGGAATAAGAAACTTAATACCTCCGCAGAGTGATGCATAGTAGCTTATCTTTATGAGATCTTCATATACATCGAGGCAAGCTTCAGCATTTGTGAAGTTATCGCCAATGGCAAAAACACCCATATCCTTTATAATAAATACCTTAGGTATATACCCATATTCACTTATAAAATGAGGTAACTGATATCTGAACGAATCAAGTATTTTCTCAGCAGTAGATGATTGTTCAATATACAGGTATCTTGTTTTGCAGTAAACTATAATATCAGGAGTCAAGGGTAAAGAGATTTTATGAAACTCCTGCTGGTTCTGATAAAACCTGGCAATGAGGGAGTTATTACGATATTTTATAACTCCGGGTTGTTTTCCCGACAGCAGAATCCGGATGGTCGGAAGAACTTTATTAAGGATCGGATTGTATGGTAAAGATGCAATGTCAGAAAGAGGAGGTACCTGTTCCTTGATTTTTTGAATTATTTCTTCATAAATCTTCTTTATCTCTTCTGTGGTATCAGCTCCAACAAAAGAGCCGTGATTTTCAAGAAAAATAATCTGCGGATCGTGTGAGAATTTCGTCCGGTATAATACAATCTCTGATTCAAGTTTCTTGAATAGAGTATAACCCGGATCAGTATACGGAACAAAAAGAACGCTATCTCCGAACAGCTTCTGAGTAAGGCTCTTTGCGTTCCGGCTGCAGAGTATTCCATTTATCAGAGTGGGATGAAGGTGTACGACAAACTTGTATTGTATAACCTCATGAAGCGATGTCTCTACTGATGGTCTCTTGTCTTTGCCTGTATCGACAATACTGCGGAACAAATCCTCTTTTACCTGTTCTTCTCTGGCTACCGGGTCTTCAGAATAGACACCTGATGATATAACATGAAGCATCTGTCGGTTCAAGGCGACTAATCCTGCTTCATTCAGTTCAGCAAGAGATTGTCCACTGGCTTTGATCCATATAGTTTCATTATCCTTGAATGAGGTATTTCCTCCTCCGGCGATCACATACTCGTTGCTGCTACCGTAGAAATTCGAAATATTAATCAGATCATTTATTTCAGGCTTCATATTCATACTTATTTAAAAAATATTCAATAACCAACTGTCCGAGATTTATCAGTTCTCTCGTTTGTTTTACGCTGTGTGTGCCATCGGGCAAAACGTACCCCTGTCTTCCGTCGGCTCTGAGATACTGATGAGCCGCAATAACACAGGCTCCTTCATATGCAATCTTTTTCAGAGAGTCATCAAGCGCAACTGAACCTCTGGTTGTTACAGTCAGGGGCATCATCTCAGGAGTATTATGCTCAGTTCCGAATGTTATTATAAAACCTTTCTGATGAAAAAAATCAACGAATTTTTTCAGAATAACAAGATCATTTCTTCCCGGAATAAGTTCAATGCATTCTATCCCTAAATGCTTAAGAGACTGATAAAGTTTTTCAGGATCAGATTCAAACTCAGTGAACCTGCCCGAGGAATCATCAAGCAATACAGGATAGCAGGGTATTCCTCCGGCTTTGATTATGATCCTGATTATTTTTCTGAGTTCAAGGAAGGAACTTTCATCCTCTTCAACAAATGCTGCTCCTCCACTTTTCAGAAGGTTTGCTCTGATCTCATTTTCAAGAGCAGCTGGTTTTGACATACCGGTTTTCGATTTTTTGCCTCCATACAGACTTTCGAGAAAATGAAGCTGCTCCTCTTCAACTGGCGAAGTATTGATTACCAGTTCCCTCAAAGCTTTTGCAATATGACGCTCGCGAACGAGCTCATGTGCATAAATTTTTTTAACTGTAGAGTAAGAAAGTTCAATATCCGGCTTTTCCTGTTGAATCAGCTGGTTCAGTTTTACAATCATAGCTTTAATCTGAGCCTGGCTCTCCTTTTTTACCATACGGAGTTGTCTCTTTTGCAGCCAGCTAACCTTAAAGGGATAATCGAGGCCCTTCCCACTGAAGTAAATTCTACCGGGGTTATTCGGATCATTTATTCTAATTCCTTTTTTCTGTTCCTCTTTCAGGAGTCCAATAAATTCAATGTTGAATAATGGAAATATCCTGTTTTTCACACAGCCATCATGGAAAGCATCATAACCATCGGTCACATAGAAATCATTGATACCCAGAACAGCTATTTTTTCTTCCACAGCCATTTTAAAGGCTGTTTCGAGAGCAGAAAATGCACTGAAAGAATAGGGGGTATGAATGTGTCCGTTTGATTCCCTGAATTCCGGAAGGGAAAGTCCTTTTACCTCTTTAATAAGTATATCAAGGGAGGGGAACTTCGTCAGGAAATTCTTCATTTCTAATCTTATATTTTAGTTTCTAATCTGAGATCTGACAGATGTTTATTTATTCTGGCAATATCTTCGTTATTCAATTTAAAATCTGCTGCTTTGACATTTTCCAGGACCTGGACATCATTTCTGGCACCTGAAAGTACGCAGGTAATTCCAGGCTGCCTGAGTGTCCAGTTGAGTACCAGCTGAGGGAGAGTGACATTAAGTTCTGAGGCAATTTCGCAAAGATTTAATGTCATCTTCATGATCCGTGAAAAATTAGGTTCAGTGTAATAAATTGTACCCGGTCGGGTATCTCCTTCGTTAAATACATGTCCAGGCCTGATCTTACCTGTTAACAGGCCTCTCTGCAGGGGACTGTAGGCAAGTATACCAATATTTTTTTCTATGCAATAAGGAACAATTTCATTTTCAATTGATCTGTTTACCATGCTGTAAGGCATCTGGTTTGAAGCAATCGGATAGGTTTTCCCTGCTTCAGCCATTAGTTTCAGGGAATAATTGCATACAGCCCCCGCTCTTATCTTTCCTTTTTTAACAAGATGTTCAATTGCTTCCATTGTCTCAGAAACAGGAGTGGTCAGATCGGGCCAATGTATCTGGTACAGGTCAATATAGTCCGTTCCCATCCGTTTCAGACTCTGATCACAATCGGAGATCACTTTATCTTTGGATGAATATTTGTAAATATTTACATCTTTTCCTGAATTATCCTGTGAGGAGAAGAAGAATTCTCCTTTCTTTTCGTTCCAGCTAAGGCCAAACTTCGTCAATATCTGAACTTTATCCCGTTTTCCCTTTACAGCCTTTCCGACAAGCTCTTCACTTAATCCGAATCCGTAAACTGCTGCAGTATCTATTGTCGTCATTCCGTGATCCACTGCCGTTTCAATTGCTTTAACAGCATCTTTTGAGTCAGCGCCACCCCAAAGCCATCCTCCGATAGCCCAGGCACCGAATGCCAGTTCGGAAACTTTTATGCCTGATTGACCGAGAGTTCTGTATTCCATATAATCAGATAATTTGTATTACCAGTTCAGTACCTCGTCTGGCACATTCAAAAGCGAGTCACAAATCCAATCGGCATCCTTCAGCTCTGCCGCCTTAAACGATGATGTTACAGCAAGGCATCTGCATCCTGCTGCTTTACCTGCCTCTATTCCACTTACCGCGTCTTCAACAACCAGACAATCAGAAGGATTTACGCCCAGATTTCCGGCAGCTTTCAGGTAAATATCAGGAAACGGCTTTTTCTTCTTTATATCCAGCCCTGTAATGATTGCATTAAATGTCTCTTTCGGCAATCCTATCTCCTTAAGATTTACTTCCATTTTTATTCTGTCGGCGCTGGTTACCAGAGCCAGTCTGAATCCCCTATTCCTGCATTTAGCTATGAATTCATGAGCACCAGGAAGAGGAGAAAGATAGCCTCTGACGATTTTTTCATATAGTTTGTACGTCCGTGCCTTTACAACTTCAATATCTACATTTATTTTATGAAGTTCTGCAACTCCGCCAATATACCTGTTTTCACCCATTCCTACGAAAGGTTTAAAATCCTCGGGCAGCACACGTGTACCAAGTTCTTCGAACATCATTATTGCAGCCTTGCAGATAAAAGGTTCGGAATCAACCAGAACTCCGTCCATGTCAAAGAGAACTCCTTTTATCATCTGAATAATCTTTCTAATTCCAGTATACGGGCTCTATCGAGGGGTTTTTTTCTTCCGGTCATTTCTGACATGAGTGTCATTTTTGCAGCATTTTCCAGAACCTCTATTTTGTCAAATGCCTGAAGAAGATTTGATCCGGTGGTAAGTATCCCGTGATTTTCAAGCAATAGGATATCAGATTTTAGTATATTCTCAGCAGCAACATCAGCAAGCGCAACAGATCCCATCACTGCATACTTTACAAAAAGAGGATCACCGAGTATAGCTCTTGCTTCAGCAGTAAGATTGGTATTTATTTTAGCCCTTATAGCTGTGAAGAGTGAAGCGAACACGGGATGCGCATGGACAATTGCAGTTACATCTTTTTTCTTCTTATATATAGCGAGATGCATTGCCGTTTCGATTGATGGTTTGAGGTGCGGAGTGAGATTTTCCCCTAGAATATTTACAATTCCGACTTCCTTCCATCTCATTCTGCCTTTATCTGTAGCTGATGGTGTGATGAGGATCAGCTCATCAGATAGGCGAAGACTGATATTTCCTCCTGAAGTAGTTGTAAGTCCATGTTTGTAGAGACGTCTCATGAAACGTGCAACTTCCTTGCGTTCCGCTTTGAATTTGTCTTTGATTTCCATGCAGACTAACTGACGAGGTCTATTATGCCACCTAGAATATAATGGGGACGGTAAGGGAATTGATCAATACCAATCCTGTCGGTAATACCGCTTAAAACCAGCAGAGTATCGATTTCGGATTCGAGGCCACATCTTACATCTGTATCCATTCTGTCGCCAATTACTATAGCATCTTCCCTTTTGACCCCAAGACGCTTAAGAGCGCTTCGCATCATAAGGGGGTTAGGTTTACCTACAAAATATGCCTTTTTACCCGAAGCAATTTCTATTGGTGCTATCAGTGCTTTTGTAGATGGAGTAATACCTACTTCTATTGGTCCGCTTATATCTGAATTTGTGCCTATAAGCTTTGCTCCTCTGATCACAAGATTTATCGCAAGTTCTACCTTTTCGAAATTGTAGCTATGTGTATCACCAACGACAACATAGTCGGGATTTACATTATTAACACTATAACCGACACTGTACAATGCATGTATGAGTCCGGCATCACCAATAATATAGGCGCTGCCATTTGGTTTCTGATTTGAAAGGAAGCTGGCAGTCGCAAGGGCGCTTGTATAAAAATGATCCTCACCAACATCAATACCCAGTCTTTTCATCTTTTCATGAAGTTCTTTAGGTGTCCTTTCACTTGAATTTGTCAGGAATAAGTATTTTTTTCCTGAAGCTTCAAGCCAGGCTAAAAAATCAGTTACCACAGGAAGGAGTTTATTTCCATGATAAATTACACCATCCATATCGATAATGAATCCTGCTTTGCCTTTTATGTTCTCTAACACGTTTTCCATACAGAGTACTTAATTTATTAACAAAGATACCTATGATTTCTGAATTTTTTTATCCTCTGAAAGGACTTTATGAAATCTAATGATGCCACAAAGGAACGAAGGCGCAAAGATTCGCAAAGAGAAAACTATCAAAAATAGCTTCTTTGTGCACCTTAGCGTCTGTGCGTCTTTGTGGCAAAAAGAATTTGTCAGAAGAAGCTGACTCTTATTCTTTTGTAATCAACTTCTTATCATCTTTCTTGTATAAAAGATGTAATAATGTCGGTAATATGATCAAAAGAAGCGGAAGTGCGATAATGAATCCTCCGATAACTGCAATTGCAAGTGGCTGGTGCATCTGCGCACCTGTACCAACCCCAACAGCAAGAGGCATTAACGCTATAATTGCGCCAAGAGCTGTCATGAGCTTTGGTCTCAGACGGGTTGAAATGGCAAAAACCAGAGATTCATCAACAGTTCCTTTTTGACGGTTTGTGGTGAATTGTTGGAATGTAAATATTGCATTTTCTCCTATTATTCCGACAATCATTATCAGTCCCGTGTAGCTTCCGACATTCAAAGGAGTATTTGTAATGTAAAGAGCAATCAGACTTCCTGATAATCCCAGGACAGCTATGAAAAGTATTGAGCAGGCAGCCCTGAAATCTTTAAAAAGAAATAGCATGAGAGCAAATACCAGAAGGCTCGATAATATCAGGATCATAAGCAATTCTTTAAATGATTTCTGCTGATCGGCATATTCGCCTCCGTATTCAATGTTATATCCCTGAGGAAGAAATAGTTTTGAATCTATGGATTTTTGTATCTCTTTCATGGCAGTTCCAAGATCTTTGTTATTCAGTCTGGCTGTTACTATTGAAACTGACTTAAGATTATCCCTGTTAATCTCTGCAACCCCTTCTTTTAATCCGATAGTTGACAACGTAGCAATAGGTTTAAGTTTGCCGTCGGGCAGAAAAACAGACTGATTTTTAATACTCTCAAGACTGTTTTTAACACTGTTTGGGTAAATCATTCTTATTGCAGTCACCTGTTCTTTCTCGAGGATGCCTCCGATAATGTTTCCTTCAACCATAGTTTGCAATTGAAACTGGAATGAGGATGGAGATATTTTAAACTGTGCAAGCTTCTGCTGATCTGGAACTACTTCTATTGAAGGCCCGGCAATAATAATCCCATCAAATATATCCTCAATTCCTTCGATCTTTTCAACTTCGGATGCAACCTTTTTTGCCAGATCATTAAGTGTTTTATGGTCACTTCCGAAAATTTTTATTTCAATTGGCTGAACTGATTCCATAAGATCGCCAAGCATGTCCCCGATTACCTGCCCGAAATCAATCTGAAGAGCTGGCTGGGTTGCTTCAATCCTTTTCCGGATATCGTCTATAACATCAACAGTACTTCTCTTCCTCTCATCTTTTAAGCATATAAGATAATCACCGTCGTTAGGCTCGGTTATGAAAAATCCCATCTGTGCGCCGGTCCTTCTGGAATAAGTAGCGACCTCAGGTATTTTTACAATTATTTTCTCAACATCGGTAAGTATCCTGTTGGTCTCTTCAAGCGAAGTTCCGGGGGGCGCCTTATAATCGAGGACAATCGATCCTTCGTCCATCTCAGGAAGGAAACCGGTTTCAAGCCTGGGTACGATGTAGATAATCGATGCAAGCAGGAAAAGAATAAAAAGAACACTCAATACCGGTCTTCGAAGAAAAAAGCTTACCCAGTTCCTTGTTTTGGTAGTTCTGATATCTGTTATTTTTTTTTCAGGGAAAAGCGCTCTGATATTTGAAAACCAGATATAGATAACCGGAAGTCCTATCCATGTGACAAAGAATGAGCAAACCAGTGTTATTATCATGGTGTTGGTGAGGACATTGAAATAGGCTCCTGCCACACCGCCAAGGAGCATAAACGGCACAAAAATTACTATAGTGCTTATGGAAGACCCAACCATTGAGGGCATCAGATATTTTACAGCCTGGTGGACAAGCTGATTCGAGGGCCGTTCGGGAAATTCCTCATGAGTACGGTGTATTTGTTAAACTACTACAACGGCATCATCGATAATCAATCATATAGCAGCTGCAATTGCGCCGAATGTCATTATATTCAGGGTATACCCGATGCAATAAAGAATTATTATTGTAAGTAAAAGGGTCACAGGTATTGTTACCAGAATAGTTGCACTCGCCCTGAATGATCTTAGAAACATAATTGCCACCAGGAGCGCCAGCAGCAGACCTAACCAAAGGCTATCATTCACGCTTTTAATTGCCTTGTTTACAAAGTCCGCCTGGTCGTAGTACAAAGAAATATGAACATCCGGAGGAAGGATCTTTTCCAGCTCTTTCTTTTTTGAAGCTACATTTTCCGAGAGATTAATAAGATTTGCACTAGGCTGTTTAAGGATAGCCACCAGAAGTCCCTGACGTCCGTTTGCGTTGATCCTAGTGTATTCCGTTCGTTCTCTGACATTTATCTCAGCTACATCTTTAAGTTTTATTATTCTTTTAGCATCATTCCTGAGAACTACATTTTCTATATCGGTTATGTTATAAAGACCTGCATCGGTGATGTTAAGATATAACCGCTTGTAGTCGGAAAGAAAACCATTTGAAGTGATAAAATGATTCTGACCTAGCTGGTCTTTTATATACTCCGGAGTTATTGAAAATGTGCTCATCTTAAGCTGATTAAGCTCAATCCAGAATTCCTTAGTCTTACCGCCTATGATACCAACTGATGAAACGCCATCAATCTGCGATAAAAAAGGTTTTATTATATAGGTCGCAATGAGGTTCAGTTCGATAGGTGTTTTTTTATCACTTTCAACAGTAAATCCTATTACAGGCAGAATAGACGGATTCATCTTTTCGATCTGTATCTGAACATCAGCCGGAAGGGCATATTTTATCTGTGAAATGCGCGATTCGAGCATCTGCTGATTGACATTTATATCTGCTCCCCAGTTAAGAAAAGCTGATATTTCACACGTTCCCCTGCTGGTAGTGCTTCTAAGTATTTTAAGATCAGGGATTTGTTTAATAGCGTCTTCCAACGGTCTGGTAACGGTCACCATCATCTTATCTACAGGCTGTTCCCCATTATCTGCGATAACTTTTAATTTTGGAAAAGTGATTTCGGGGAAAAGTGAAACCTGGATCTGTCCATAAAGAAATATTCCTCCGACTATAATTACAGCCAGAATTACAGAAATCGGATTCTTATATGATAGAAAGAAATTCTTCATACTAAAACTACTTTATTATTGTTACCCTGGCGGTATCGGGCAAACCATAACTACCTGTAAGTACTATTCTGTCTTACGAAAGGAATACGGGGCTGGTTATCTCCACCTCTTCATTATTCTCAAATCCTTTGCTGACAACAGTTCTGACTGCTGTGCTGTCATTTATAAGCTTCATTACCCAGAATAATGTTTGTGTTTCATCGCCGAGCACAGCAGGTTTTGGAAGAACTGTCGCTTTCTCATTGCTTGACTTTACAAGGGTGACATTTGCAATGAGGTTTCCAGGAAGTCTGTCAGTTGAAAATGGCCTGATAACATATCTCATTGTCTGTGATTGCATATCCATTTCGGGCAGTTTCCGTTCAATTGTCCCATTTATCTGGCGATTATCAGGAAGAATTATCCTGCAGTTCCTGTTTTTTTCAATATACCTATCAAGTTCGAAAGGAACATCCATAATAAAAACCAGACTGTTTTGTTCTGAAACCGAAGCCATTTCATCACCCTCCTGAACAAAATCACCTTTCTGATACGAGATAGAATTAATTACTCCTTCTTTATGAGAGATAATATTTATCAATCCTTTAAAACTAAGACTGCTGTCAGCCATGGCTTTTTTGTCAAGAGCCATTGCTTCTCTCGTCCTGATTGTAAAAAGCAATTGTCCATTGGAAATAAACTCACCTGCAGCAATTAATACTTTCTCAATATTTCCTGCTGTTGTAGCCCTGATGATATTTTTGTTCATAAAGGTCGCTACTGCAGGTAATGTAACTGTTGAAGAGACCGGTTTGTACTCAGCCTGAACTACCGTTACCGGTGTCTTTACCTCAGTTGTCTCTTCTGTTGACTGGGCGACATGTCTGCATGATGAAAATGTCATTGCTATCGCTGATCCCAGTAAAAAGAAGAAATAAGTCCTAATTCGATTTATCATCAGTTTGCTTTTTTATTGAGTCAGAAGAAAATTCATTTGATTGATAACCTGGAGTTTCTCTATATAGATCAGGTTGATATTCCTGCTTGTTGTTTTGAAGTTTTTTATTGCATTGATGTATTCAGTCATCTGTATTATTCCGGCTTCAAGCTGTTCCTTGAATATATCAACCAGTTGTTGGGACGTTTTAAGCTGGTTCTCCACCTGTGCAGACATAACATTTAGTGCTTTCAGATCGAGGTTAAGTTGCTGAATCTGCTGAAAATACTGTTTATAGAACGTGTTCTGATATGCCTGTCTGCTGTTTTCATTAAGCTCAAGTTTTTGTTTCTCGATGCCTCTTTGCTTTCCATCATAAACCGGAATATTAAGACTCAGCCCTGCACTATACCCGAAATGTTTATAAAAGTTCCATTGATTGCTTGTAAGGAATCCCGCATCAGCAAACCAGTTCACTTTTGGTCTGTAGCGGATATCAATTGCCATTTTCTCATTCTCTATCCTTATTCTGTCAATCTTATACTGAATATAGGAGGTGGACTTTCCAATGTCAGCGGTACCCCGGATCTCAATTTTAGGGTCAGCCAGATCATACCATGCAGAATCGTTTAATCCACTTAGCTGACCAAGAAGTATCAAATTTTTTATGTACTGGCTTTTTAACTGATTGACGAGTATTTCCTGCGACTGTGTCTCAACCAGCAATGAGAGATAATCGGTCTGTTTTGCAATGCCTCCTTTTACAAACTGTTTGACTATTTCATTCTCTTTTACGAGGAGCTCAAGAAAGTTTTTATTGAAGAGAAAATCAGTGTATCCTGAGAATGAAGTAAGATATTGATCCGTGATGATCTTATTCAATTCATTTATTGAGATCTGTGTTGAATTATTTATGGAACGTTTTTGCAGGTCAACTGCTTCAAACTTATTATTTATCTCCTTTTTATTAAAGACAGGTTGTGATATGCCCATCACGGCCGTATAATTTCCTCCATCTGTCACCACTTCGTCATATCCGAAATTGTGATAAACCGGTGAATAAAGCAGTTGAGATTTAGCTTCCACCAGCGGTTTCTTTGCTGCTCTGATGAGAAGGCTGTCAGCGTAAGATGACTTGACCTGATTCCTGTAATCATTCAGAAGAGGGCTGTTCTGAACGGCCTGCTTTAAGTAGAAGTCCAGATCCCGGCTCTGGTTA
>Ga0209746_1001176_pt1 | contig 12699 bp, 13 predicted proteins | sample BarGraNGADG00211_3_FD_184496 | JGI IMG/M metagenome (GOLD analysis project Ga0209746, IMG submission 184496) | Arctic peat soil microbial communities from Barrow, Alaska - Barrow Graham LP Ref core NGADG0011-211 (SPAdes) (version 2) | ecosystem: Environmental > Terrestrial > Soil > Wetlands >...
ATCCTTACGAAGAACCGGCTTATGATTTTATTCCATTGAAAAATGCATGGAATCAAGTAGGAGCAGGGGTTGTAGGAGATTTGGAAGTTGAAGAAGATGAAATGACTTTTTTAAATCAAATTAAATCGATATTCAAAATGCCAATAATTAGATATACTAACTTGTTGAACAAAAATATTAAACGGGTTGCTTTGTGTGGTGGTTCCGGAAGTTCGTTTCTAACGGATGCCATTTCTGCTAAAGCTGATGTATATATTTCAGGCGATTTTAAATATCACGAATTTTTTGAGGCTGAAAATCGGATTTTGATAGCTGATATTGGACATTTTGAAAGTGAACAGTTCACAAAAGACATTTTTTTTGAGATAATTACAAAAAAAATGCCTACATTTGCAGTCCAAATTTCAGACAGTAAAACCAACCCCATAAACTATTTGTAATCAATATGGCTACAGAATTAAAAACAGAGAAAGAAATTACCGTTGAGGATAAATTAAAAGCACTTTATGATCTTCAAAAAGCGGTTTCGAAGATAGATGAAATTAAAATTTTACGTGGAGAGCTACCTTTGGAAGTTCAAGATTTAGAAGACGAAATTATCGGTATGAATACCCGTATGGAAAATTTCGATTCTGAAGTTGCTGATATCACTGAAACTATTGCCAGCAAGAAAATTGAAATCGAAGAATCTCGCATGAAAATTGCAAGATACAAAGAGCAACAAGATAACGTGCGTAATAACCGTGAATACGACAATCTTTCAAAGGAAATTGAATTTCAATCACTGGAAATTGAGCTATGCGAAAAACGCATCCGTGAATATACAGCTGCTTTAGAAGTCAAACAAGCTGACCAGAAAATTACTGCAGAACATTTAGCAGAGCGTAAACTAGACCTTCAACAAAAGAAAGGTGAGTTGAATGAAATCGTTTCTGAAACCAAACAAGAAGAAGAAAAACTTCGCGAACATGCCAAAGAAATCGAATCGTTTATTGAACCACGTTTGCTGACGGCTTTTAAACGCATCCGTAAGAATGCCCGTAATGGGTTAGCAGTGGTTTATGTGCAACGTGATGCTTGTGGTGGATGTTTCAATAAGATTCCTGCACAACGTCAACTGGATATTCGCCTTCGTAAGAAAATCATTGTTTGTGAATATTGCGGTCGCATTTTAGTCGATCAGGAATTAGCAGGTATTACTGTTGCTCAGGTGTCAGAAGATTAATTCATATTAAATTATACTTCAAAAAGAGTCCGAAATTATTTTCGGGCTCTTTTTTTTTGTTTCAGAATGAGATTTTTATGCAATAGAAGTCTAAAAACTACAAATATTGAATTCTCAAACGACCAAAATTTATCTAACTCATTGATTTATTTCAAATTATAACTCATTTAAGTAGGTTATATAATTTTCATTCCAGCATTTGTTTCATAATTCCGCGAAAAATAGGGTTAAGGACACATAACTTAATTTCTGATTAAAATATTTTCTTCCCCAATTATTAATTTAAATTTGGACTCTTCTCATTCCATTTCAATTTTTCTGATTTTTCCTTCTCAAAGAAAATAATGATTAATTACGATTTTCTTTTATTTCACTTTTGTAAAATATTTGTATATTCACAAAAGGAATAGAAATATTTACAAAAATAAAAGTTAAATATTGAGTGTATATTTACTAATGTTATATAAAATAATTTACAATTATATCATAGGTTATCGAAGTGAAGTTATAAAAGTGAGAAAAAATAAATTATGTTTTTTATCGGCTTAAAGTGTTGTATATCAATTTTTAAAATAAAATATCTGATTTATTAATTCATATTTGTATTCACAACTGTAATATAAACCTCATTATATCATTTATATTCGTTTATTTGTTTATTAATAAAATGATAGTCAATATACTTAGACTTTTTAATCTAACTTAAAACTCTAACTGCATAGATTTGATATATAAAGTTCTTATATTCTTTATTCATAGTATTATCAGTCTAAATAATAAATATTGAGTTTGAAATTATATAAGTTATATATGTGAATGTACAAATGTATTATGTTACAAATGGTGTTGATTTGCAAATGTAAAACAATTCACATATATTTGTAACGTGATTTGAAAGTATGTTTCACATTAATATCGTGAATTATGGCAGAAAACGAACGAATAAAAAAAGTAATGCAGTTAGAAGGAATGAATTCTGCTGTGTTTGCAGCTGCAATCAATATTCAGGGTTCCACTCTTTCCCATATTTTGAATGGGAGAAATAATCCGAGTCTGGCAGTACTGCAAGGTGTCTTGAATCGATTCCCGAATATCAGTCCAGAATGGCTTATAATGGGTCAAGGATCGATTGAAAGATCTTCAAAGCAACCTCAGGCGCCCACATTATTTGATTCTGTAGACGAAAATGCTTCTATATCAAGTATTTCAGAGGTGAAAATGAATGAAAATAATAATTCATCTTTTGCTCCCATTCAGCAAAAAAGTAGTGTCATTTCAGAAATACCTGTACAAACTACTCCGGAACCAACTCGTCCGGCATTTATTCCTCAAATTGAACAAAGTTCAAAGACGGTTCGCAAAATTATTGTTTATTATGCAGACAATACTTTTCAGGAATTTCAATAAAGAAGTCTATAGGCTATTGTTTGGACAAAAACGATGTATTTAAACTCTGTTCGGCTTATCTGGTAGAATATTTACAATAGCCAACTTAAATAAACTTGTCTGAATCGAGATAATTTAGTAATTTTGTCATTAATATCATTTGTATTTTTTTACCTGTATCAATGAACTATATGATTGATACATAATATAATATGCTTGATGAAGAAATTCATGCTCGATTTGACTGTAAAGAAAAACGAAGTTCTGAACAATCAATATTCTCTTTTAATTCTGACATCCCCCGATAAACTTCCCGAAATGCTTCCAGGGCAATTTGCTGAAGTACGTGTCGATCATTCTCCAACTACTTTTCTACGACGTCAAATATCCATTAATTATATTGATTATGAGACTAATGAGCTTTGGTTATTGATACAGATTGTGGGTGACGGAACACGAAAAATGTATGAACTGAAAGCAGGTGATACGCTTAATTTAGTTTTTCCATTAGGTAACGGCTTTAGTTTACCCGAAAAAATAGATGCTAAGATTTTGTTAGTAGGCGGTGGAGTAGGAATTGCACCTTTATTATTCTGGGGTTTGTATCTTAAAGAAAGAGGTTATACCAGTAATTTTCTGCTTGGAGGAAGATCAAAAGACAATTTACTGCAACTTTGTGAATTTGAGCGCTTCGGAAATGTATATACTACAACGGAAGACGGATCACATGGTGAATGTGGATTTGTGACCCAGCATTCGCTCTTAAAAGCCTCAAATTTCGATTATATTTATACGTGTGGACCAACACCCATGATGAAAGCTGTAGCTTCGTATGCCTCGAAAACAAAGGCAAATTGCGAAGTTTCGCTGGAAAATACAATGGCGTGTGGATTTGGAGTATGTTTGTGTTGCGTGACCGACACAATTGAAGGACATTTGTGTGTGTGTACTGAAGGGCCTGTTTTTAATATTACAAAGCTGAAATGGCAAATTTAAATATCAATATTGGCAAATTACAACTGAAAAATCCGGTGATGACAGCATCCGGGACATTTGGTTATGGTACAGAGTTTTCAGACTTCTTTGATGTTTCGCGAATTGGCGGTATTTTTGTGAAAGGAACTACGCTTCGCGATCGTCAGGGCAACCCTTATCCACGCATGGTTGAGACTCCATCCGGCATGTTAAACGCTGTGGGACTGCAAAATAAGGGTATAGACTACTTTATTAACCACATTTATCCAACTGTAAAGAACATCGATACAAATATAATTGTGAATGTGTCCGGTTCGACCATAAAAGAGTATGTTGAGATTGCTGAGAAGTTAAATTCACTGGAAAAAATACCTGCAATTGAATTAAATATATCCTGCCCAAATGTAAAGGAAGGCGGAATGGCATTTGGAACGAACTGTTTGTCTGCTGCTCAGGTAGTTAAGGTTGTGCGAAGAGTGTATAAAAATGAATTAATAGTTAAACTTTCGCCAAATGTGACCGATATTTCGGAGATTGCACTGGCTGTAGAGGCTGAAGGAGCCGATTCTGTTTCGCTTATCAATACTTTGCTCGGTATGGCTATCGATTCGGAGAAAAGAACCCCGATTTTATCCACGATTACGGGTGGACTTTCTGGTCCGGCAGTGAAACCTATCGCCTTAAGAATGGTCTGGGAAGTTGCCCAAGCAGTTAAAATTCCTGTTATAGGAATGGGAGGTATCATGAATGCAGCCGATGCGATAGAATTTATGCTGGCAGGAGCTTCTGCCATTCAAATCGGAACTGCCAATTTCATAGATCCGACTGTTTCTATCAAAGTGCTGGATGGAATAAATGATTATCTGGATCGTCACGGATATAAATCAGTAACGGAAATTATTGGTGCATTGGAAATTTAGATTTAAGAATACTTCTTATCCCATATCCGTGGTTATTTATGTTGTTGAAAATTAGTGTTTTAATTACAAAATAAAAATGTATTTTTGCTCAGTAACTTTTTTGAAACTCTATGAAAAGATACCTGCTTTTGTTCGCATGTTTATTTTTATTCTGCAGTTTTTTATACAACGATATAGTTGTTCAACTTCCGAAAACAGAGAATGATTCCATTTCACTAATTTTTGTGGGAGATATTATGGGTCATTCGCCTCAATTTCAGGCTGCTTATAATTATCTAACCGATACTTATAATTACGATATCTGCTTTCAGCAGATAAAATCTTATATTAAAAATTCTGATTTTGCCATTGCTAATTTAGAAGTTCCGATAGCAGGTAAACCATACAGTGGTTACCCTGCTTTTTCAAGTCCCGATGCATTACTCGATGCAATTAAAAACGCGGGATTTAATATCCTTTTAACCGCCAATAATCATGTTTTAGACAGAGGAAAATTTGGCTTGGAACGAACCATTCGCCAAATTGAAAAGCGAAAGTTGTACCATTTAGGAAGTTATGTTGATACTATTCAGCGTGATAGCATATATCCACTTCTGGTTACATTAAAAGGAGTCCGAATTGCTTTTTTGAATTGCACCTATGGAACTAATAATAATGAAACCTCCGGCTCCAATCTTGTAAATTACATTGATACCCTTGAAATTCTTGATGATATTCAGAAAGCTAATGAACTTGGTGCCGATATTCGGATAATGAACGTACATTGGGGAACAGAATATGAGGTGAAGGCAAATGAATTTCAAACAGAACTAGCTCAATTTTTTGTAAATCATGGAATTAATTTGATTATTGGTTCACATCCGCATGTAGTTCAAAATGCTGAAATGCTGTATGATAAAGACAGTTTAGCCGTTCCGGTATTTTATTCGTTGGGAAATTTTATATCCAATCAACGAAAATTGAATACAAATGGTGGAATTATGGTGAAAGTTGAAATTGATACGAAATCAAAAGATATTACAAAGACTTCATTTTTACCGGTTTATGTTTATCGGGGAGTTTTAAATGGTGAATATCAATTTCATCTGATTCCCACTATTGATTTTATCAAAAAACCTTCCAATTTCCCGATTAATAAAGTGGATAGTATGTTATTACGAGAATTTCATTTCAATACTTGCAAACGATTATCCAACCAAAATAAAATGGAATAAAAGTGTATTATGACTGTAAATGAAATAATTAAGGAATTAGAAGCATTATCAAGTCCGGATCATTTTACTAAATTGGCTCATTTTGGCATAAAAGATAATAATGCAATAGGAGTAAAAATACCCGATTTGAGAAACACCGCAATGAAAACCTGCGTTTAAAAGCTATAGAATGTGCTGAACGTATTATGAATCAAGGAACTAATACCGATTGCACAAACAATATAGCCCAATTTCGACCCTGCCTGCCGCAGGCAAGTTCGTCTTATTGTCCGATTTGTTTGTTCCGATACTCGGAATGTCCACTTCGCTACCATAATCATCGGCATTAACAACAGTAGACATATAAAACAGATTGGACTGTTTTATATGTACAGTTGGTATTATTTATTAATGTCTGAAATAAAAACATCCTTGATTTGTAGCTCATTCGCTTTATCATTTATCGCTAAATTGATAAGAACCAAATACTTTTTGTATTGATTATCAGATAGAATACATTTAGTATTATATAAATTATAATTCAATACATTATCGACAACTTTCTCATTATCGGCATTCAAAGCATTTTTTAATTCTTCAGCAGTAACATTGAATACAAGTTTCAGATAATCAGCTTGTTCCTTGTCAGCGTTTAAATAATTTACCAGACCATTAAAAGTCGATTTATTATTTAGTTTGTAAAATACCCCATAATCAGTGGGATTAATCGCAAATGTAGTGGTTGACATTGCAACCAGCACCAAAACAGTAATTAAAAATTTTTTCATAACTAATTTCATTTAAATAACACATTATTTTTTAACTTATTCCTATAAAAAATAAAAAACAAAGAATATCCCATGATTTTTTCCGGGAATTCTTTGTATCAGATTCGTCATATTAAATTATCTCTAATTGACGATGCAAAAATACATGTTTTACAACATAAAAACAACACTTTTTGTGTTAATTCTATTCTTAAATGAGCATATTTAACTTATTGAGTGATGGGAAGTCCTATAAAATACTGAATTATTGTTGTTTACATTTTGTAATCGTTTTGTAACATCAATGATTTATAATCCGGAATCTCTGGAAAATACTCATATCGGGCCGTTTTTGTGTTCACACGACAGCAAAAATGTTCCATTCCGTTGCTAATCATGAAGAAATCGACCTTTAATTTGGCATTATACACGGCAACCTGATCAAAAGTAGACTGTGAAATCGGTACATTGGGTGCTTTCAGTTCGATAATCATTATTGGTTTTGCATCTTTATCGAATAATATTGCATCGCAACGTTTTTTCATTCCATTCATATTCAGTTGTTTTTCAATAGCTAATAAGGCAGCCGGATAACCTTTATCTTCTACCAGAAACCGAATAAAATTCTGACGGACCCATTCTTCGGGAGTAAGCGATACGTACCTTTTTCGTTGCGAATCAAAAATCAACAACTTATCGGTTTGTTTTTTTATTCGAAAAATATACTCGGGTAGGTTTAATTGCCACATTTTTTCGTATTTTTGTTTCCACTTTTTCAGAATAGCTTTTTCATCTTTAAAAATTGATGGCGAAGTTACAAAAACAAACTATAATATTGAGGATTATGAAAACAAAAAAAGAAATCGTTGAGAACTGGCTTCCACGCTACACCAAACGTCCTCTGAATGAATTCACTGATTATATATTACTTACCAATTTTAATAACTATGTCGAACTATTTGCTGAATGGTATAATGTTCCGGTGGTTGGTCGTGACGGAAATATGCTTAATGCTTCGGCAAATGGCATTACTATCATTAATTTTGGCATGGGAAGTCCGAATGCAGCTATAATTATGGATATTTTATCGGCTATTCACCCCAAAGCGGTTTTGTTTCTGGGAAAATGTGGTGGATTAAAAGATAAAAATAAATTAGGCGACTACGTTTTACCCAGTGCAGCGATTCGCGGTGAGGGAACTTCGAATGATTATTTTCCGCCGGAAATTCCGGCACTACCGGCATTTAGTCTGCAACGTGCTGTTTCGTCAAATATTCGTGACTTTGGGAAAGATTATTGGACGGGAACGGTTTATACAACCAACAGGAGAGTATGGGAGCATGATGAAAAGTTCAAGGAATATTTACGTTCAACTCGTGCGTTGGCAATAGACATGGAAACTGCAACTCTTTTCACAGCAGGTTTTTATAATAGTATTCCTATTGGAGCATTGTTGTTAGTTTCGGATATGCCTTTGCAGGAAGAGGGTATTAAAACTTCGGAAAGTGACAAAAAAGTAACTGCCAGTTTTGTTGAAGAACATATTAAAATTGGCGTAAAATCACTTTCTTCACTGATTAATAATAGTAAGACTATTAAACACTTACGATTTGAATAAAATAGTTTATAGTTGGTAGTTTATAGTTAAGAGCTGGTAGTTACAGGAAATATGGCAAAGCAAGATTCAATTTCTCACGATCAAATTCTTTCTGATTTACAACGTAAAAACTATTCTCCCGTTTATTTTTTAATGGGTGAAGAGCCTTATTATATAGATGTTATATCCGATTTTATTCAGAAAAACGTGTTGGATGATTCTGAAAAAGAATTTGATCAGACTATTTTGTATGGCAAAGATGTGGATATCAATATGGTTATAAATGCTGCCAAACGCTATCCCATGATGGGAGGTTATCAGGTTTTAATTGTCAAAGAAGCACAATTAATCAAAGACTGGGATAATCTGATTCATTACCTTTCCAATCCATTAAAATCCACTATATTAGTATTTTGCTATAAATACAGTACGCCCGATAAACGCAAGAAATGGTTTCAGGAAATCAATAAAGTAGGCAAAGTTTACGAATCGGCCAAATTGCGCGACTATGAAGTTAGTTCCTGGATTACAAGATATTGCAAATCAAAAAACGTTAGTATTGATGATAAAGCGGTAGCCATGCTTTCTGAGTTTTTAGGAACCGATTTGAGCAAACTGGTAAACGAACTTGAGAAACTGATTCTGACAAAACCGTCTGACCTGCAACGAATAACTCCTGAATTGGTGGAGAAAAACATTGGTATCAGCAAAGATTTCAACGTGTTTGAGTTGCAGGCAGCTTTAATCAATAATGACGTTCTGAAAGCAAACCGGATTATCCGTTATTTTGCGGAAAATAAAAAAAACAATCCTTTGGTGGTTGTTCTTCCTAAACTGTTCAAGTTCTTCAGCGATTTGATGATTTATCATTATTTGTCGGATAAAAGTCCGGCTGTTGTTGCTTCAGAGCTCAAGATAATCCCTTATTTTGTAAAGGATTACCAAAAAGCTGCTCAAGTCTTTAACGCCTGGAAAACCATGGAAATCATATCTTTTATCCGCGAAACCGATGCCCGATGCAAAGGCATTGACAATCCAAGTACCGGAGAAGTTGATTTAATGAAAGAATTGGTTTTCAAAATTCTGCATTGAGGCTCCAAAACCCGACCTCTATCCTCCGCCAGCTGGCGGATACTTTCTCGACCTCTTCCGTCCTTCGGACACCTTCTCCAAATGGAGAAGGAAAAAGGAATTTGAATATTAGGAGAAAGACATAGGAAAAAATAGTATCTGGGGCTTTAAGACTTTTTTTGTAATCATCAACTTTATAAACCTGCCTGCCGCAGGCAAGCTTTCAACTTTACAAACTTTACAAACTTTATAAACTTCTTTTTAATGTCAACCGAAACGACTCAAATTCCGACTGATTTTATTTCTTTGATAGCCAATTCAATTCAACTTTCTGAAAAACAAATCCGAAATGCGATTCAACTTTTCAATGAAGGTGCAACTATTCCATTTATAAGTCGTTACCGAAAAGAAATGACCGATGGAATGGATGAAGTGCAACTTGGTGATACGAAAGAACAATACGACAAATTGTGCGAGTTGGCTAAGCGTAAAATCGCTGTGTTGAAATCGATAGAAGAGCAAGAAAAACTGACCGATGAGTTGAAGGCGAGAATTGATACTTGTTGGAATATAACCGAGTTGGAAGATATTTACCTGCCTTATAAACCCAAACGCCGTACAAGGGCTGAAATTGCCCGGGAACGTGGTTTAGAACCGCTGGCAAAGATGCTGATGAAACAACAGTCGAATGATGTGGAACGCATGGCACTTTCGTTTGTGAATGATAAAGTGGCGAATGTAGAAGATGCATTGAGCGGAGCCCGTGATATTATTGCCGAATGGATCAACGAAAGTGAAGCTGCACGTAACTCAATTCGAACTATATTTGCCCGTGAAGCCATTATTTCTTCCAAACTTATCAAAGGAAAAGATGAAGAAGCGCAAAAATACCGTGATTATTTTGATATGACCGAAAAATTGGCTCGTTGTTCGTCGCATCGGCTGTTGGCAATGCGTCGGGGCGAAACGGAAGGATTCTTACGCGTGAATATTTCGCCGGAAGATGATCATTGTTTGGAAAAACTCGATTGGATTTTTGTAAATGGAGAAACTGAAGCATCGCAGCAAGTGGCTGAATCAGTTACAGATGCTTATAAACGCTTATTGAAACCAAGTATAGAAACCGAATTTGCAGCCGAAAGCAAAGCCAAAGCGGACACAGAAGCCATTCGGGTGTTTGCCGAAAATTTACGTCAGTTATTACTTGCACCGCCTTTGGGACAAAAACGCGTTTTGGGAATTGATCCCGGTTTCCGCACCGGTTGTAAGGTGGTTTGTTTGGATGCACAGGGAAATCTGTTGCACAACGAAACGATTTATCCGCATCCTCCGGCAAATGAATCATCACAAGCCATGCGCAAAGTTCAGAAAATGGTGGAAGCTTATGATATTCAAGCAATCGCCATTGGAAATGGAACGGCAGGACGTGAAACAGAGCAGTTTATTCAAAATACCCGTTTCGATCGTGAAGTAAAGCTTTTTGTGGTGAGTGAAAACGGTGCTTCCATTTATTCTGCTTCCAAAATTGCCCGTGATGAGTTTCCCGATTATGATGTTACGGTTCGTGGAGCGGTTTCTATTGGCAGGCGATTGATGGATCCGTTTGCTGAACTGGTTAAAATTGATCCGAAATCTATTGGTGTAGGTCAATATCAGCACGATGTGGATCAAACTCAATTGAAAAAAGCGTTGGATCAAACGGTTGAAAATGCTGTGAATCGGGTGGGAGTGAATCTGAATACGGCAAGCAAACACTTATTGACTTATATTTCGGGTCTTGGACCACAATTGGCACAAAACATTGTGGACTTCCGAACTGAAAATGGAGCGTTCAAAAGCCGTAAACAACTGATGAAAGTTCCGAAAATGGGTGCAAAAACCTTCGAACAGTGCGCCGGTTTCTTACGAATTCCGGATGGAGATTATTTGTTGGATAATTCTGCCGTTCACCCCGAAAGCTACGGCATTGTGGAAGCGATGGCGAAGGATTTGAAAGTAGAAGTAAAAGAATTGATTCAGGACAAAGAATTAAAGAAAGGCATTGATTTACAGAAATATATAACTCCAACGGTTGGCTTACCCACCCTGAATGATATTTTACAGGAACTTGAAAAGCCGGGACGCGATCCGCGAAGTAGCATCCAGGTTTTTGAATTTGATCCGGATGTAAAGACGATAACTGATTTGCGAATAGGCATGGAGCTGCCCGGGATAGTCACCAATATCACTAATTTCGGTGCTTTTGTGGATATAGGCATCAAAGAGAACGGTCTGATACATGTTTCGCAAATGTCCGATCGCTATATCAGCAATCCTGCTGAAGTAGTTTCGGTGCATCAGCATGTGAAAGTACGGGTTTTGGAAGTGGATGCGGTAAGGAAAAGGGTACAGTTGAAGTTGTTATGACCTCACCCCTGACCCCTCTCGACCTCAACCGTCCGTCAACATACGGACACCTTCTCCAAATGGAGAAAGAAATTGGAAAAATGTATTTGGAGAGAGGAAATCAGTCGTTAAAGAAGTTTTATAGAACAGAGAATTAATAAAAAATAATACCAAAAATAGAATGATACAAGACATTGAAAAAGTAATCAGAACGCGGAAATCGATACGGACATACAATAGTATTGATATTGAACCGGTTGTAAAGCAACAGGTAATTGATTTTATGAAGTCCAATTCGGTGGGAATATTCGGCAATAAGGTTGATTTTTACTGGATTGATGGAAATACGGATGAATTAAAAGACGTAAAATTGGGTACGTATGGCGTCATTTCGGGAACGAAGAGTTTTATTACCGGAAAAATCACGGGTTCGGACAAAAACTTCGAAGACTTCGGGTATTGCCTGGAAAAACTGATCCTATACTGCACTGGGTTGAATATCGGAACGTGTTGGATGGGTGGAACGTATAATAAAACAGCCTTTTCTGATTCGGTGGATTTAAAAGAGGGAGAAATAATCCCTGCAGTAACTCCTGTGGGCTATTTTGGAACGAAAAAAAGTACGATTGATAAAATGTTCAGACGTTTTGCCGGATCGGATAACCGAAAACCGTTCGATGAGTTGTTTTATTCCCAATCATTTACAGGAAACCTCACTGAAGAATAGAAGTCAACGTATAGTTTCTTCCTTGAAATGGTTCGTTTGGCGCCATCTGCCTCAAATAAACAACCCTGGAGAGTATTGTTGATCAACAATGTGTTTCATTTTTACCTGAAACGCACCCCGAATTACAACAACAAGTTTATGCAATCTGATTTACAGCGGGTCGATATGGGCATTGGGATTTCGCATTTTGATTTCGCATTATCCGAAAAGAATGTAGAGCACACGTGGATTGTGGAAAATCCGGGATTGGAAACGGACGACTTGACAGAGTATATTGCAAGTTGCAGGATTATCAACTTTCAAACCGATTAATTCAGTCCCTGCTTGTGCAGATTTGTAATCTATTCGAATAGAAAGGTTTATGTGAGCTGACAAATAGAATGTCACGGTTCACAGAACCACGCCAGCTATGGGAAGTTATATATCCGGTAGGACATGGAAGCTTAAAACTTC